>Ga0209512_1005244_pt1 | contig 10869 bp, 10 predicted proteins | sample frozenSSSSmetaG_FD_184142 | JGI IMG/M metagenome (GOLD analysis project Ga0209512, IMG submission 184142) | Glacier valley bacterial and archeal communities from Borup Fiord, Nunavut, Canada, to study Microbial Dark Matter (Phase II) -... | ecosystem: Environmental > Aquatic > Freshwater > Ice >... | reverse complement strand
AAGGCACAGGACTAGGACTCTCAATTAGCTATCAAATTATTACCGAAAAACACGGTGGCAAAATCTACTGCCATTCTACACTAGGAAAAGGTTCTGAATTTATCATCGAAATTCCCATCAAGCAAGCTACAATGCCAACTTGACTACAGTTTTTATATTTATGGTTACCAGGATATTTTGATATCTATTATGCCTTAAAGGTTCTGCAAACATTTTATCAGAATTTTTCACATTCTCTAGTTATAATAAGTTCAGTTCTCATCCTAGGAGATTAATTAATTAGAATTTGACCCTCATACTTTCCATAAATTCGTTTTTTTGAGCAAATAAATACAGTTTACTATAATAAAAGCGCTTATTTTACTAGAAAATTTATAATAAAAAGATTGTGTATTACTATTAAGTGACAATCTAACATCAAGAAAGCAAGAATAAGAAAACTAAAAAAACATAATTCATCAATACTTTGCAATGATTTCAATCATTTATATTACAATAAAAAGATAGGTTTGAGACGAGATAAATCTATGGCTGAAGAAAAAAAGAGAGCAGATAATGACACTCCGTGGAAAGAAATTCTAGAAATTTATTTTCCTCAAGCAATGCAGTTCTTTTTCCCGCAAATAGCCGCATTAATTGACTGGAATTATCCCCACATATTTTTAGATAAAGAATTCCAGGCAATAGCTTACGATGCTACACAGGGAAGAGTATATGCTGACAAATTGGTAACAGCAAGGCTGATTGAAGGAGAAGAAATCTGGCTGTTAATCCATATAGAAGTTCAAGCAGAATCAGAAGATATCTTTTAAAAAAGGATGTTTTTGTACAATATACGGATTTTTGAATACTACGGCAGACATGCGACTAGTGTAGCGATATTATGTGATTCAAGCCCAGATTGGCGACCAAATCAGTATAGTTTTGAGTCTCTTGGCACCAAACTCAATTTTGAATTTAGTACTGTCAAACTGCTGGATTATAGAAACCGATGGGCTGAGTTGGAAGCTAGCAACAATCCATTTGCAACGGTTGTAATGGCACACTTGAAGACTCAAGAGACAATCAAGAGAGCTGGAGAACGCAAAACATGGAAGTTTAGCCTAATCCGGAGGCTTTATGAGTTAGGATTGCAAGAAAGAGACATACGTCATCTCTATCGATTCATAGATTGGACAATGTTGTTACCAACAGCTTTAGAAACAGAGTTTTGGCAGGAATTCAAACAATTTGAACAGGAGCGTAAAATGACTTACATTACCACAGGCGAACGCATTGGTTACGAGCGCGGAAGAGTGGAGGGTAAACTTGAAGGCGAACAGACAGGTGAACAGAGGCTCATTATACGACTACTACAAAGACGGGTAGGGGAGTTACCATCTGGTGCGATCGCATCAGTTCAAGGTTTGAGTGTTACTCAGTTGGAAGAGTTAGGTGAAGCACTGCTAGATTTCATAGGGATTGATGATTTGCTTCACTGGTTAGAAGCCAATCAATCAGCGTAGTGGGTCAGTTCCAAGTTCGGAGCAAATGGCTTGAAGTTGAGGAGGGGTGAATCAATATTCGCCCCAGCTAAAATAAGTGAGAGGTTTGTTAAATAACGCATTGCTAACACTTAACATGCATTGCCTAACGTGACATGATAAAAATCTTACTTTAATTTAAATTCATCAAACTTGACTACCTCTGAATCTGGTTCGCGGGTATCAAAACGGTAACTACTTACTAAACCCGTTTCTGTATCAAAAATACTAAAAACCGTAATGTCATTACTTGCCACATAGGGTATTGGTTGACCATCTTCACCTAATAGCGGCGCAATTGTGGGCATCACTGGTTCTAATCCATAGGGATCGCCAGTTGCTGCGTATTTCTCTTGATAGCCGACAGGGATATTACTTCTTTGATGATTACCAATCGCCGCCCCGTAAGAGTTACCAACATTAGAAGTTTCTAAAAAGTGCATTGATTGGCTGCGAAAACGGTTCCATAAATGGCAATGTCCGTTTAATACCAATTGCACCTGTGCTGATTCTAATAGTGGCACCAAGTCGTGAACTAAGTAATCTGCATGTTGAGGATACTCATAACGCACTGCTTGAATATTACCACTAGCATCGCGTTCAATAATTTGGACTGGGTCAGTATAAGCTGGAACAATATTATCCCCAAGAGAGTGGGGAGGATTATGTAACATTACCACTTTGTATTGTGCTTGTTTAAACTCAGGGCTGTTGAGTTCTTGCTCTAGCCAATTATATTGTTTACTACCTTTGGCAATTGGCTCAAAAATCAACTGTCCGTAACCCCAGTTTTTTGGGTTGTCTAAATCCTCTTCTCGTTCACGATACTTACCTCTCGCCGTCGCATCTAGGCTGGGAGTCCGCCAAATATTTGTGGCATAAAGTACAACCAAACGGACATCACCGAAGCTAACTGCATAGTAAGTTTTCCCACCTTCTGGACTTGCGGGGAGAGTAAAAATTTCTTCGTAAGTGCCTGTATTAAAATAATTATCTTTGTTATTCTCACCGTATAATTGCTGAGCAAATGCCGGCGGAATCGCATCCCCAAACTCATCATTTAAACTACCAGTCCCCCTGCGACCCATCACCTCATGATTGCCAATGCAAGTAAACATCGGTGCATGTTGAATTAGTTCTCCACCTGTATAAAATGTTTGCACCCCATTATGAGTCATTTCATAATGAGCACGACCTTGGAGACAAGGAAAAAATGCCCCGCCAAAATTGTCATCAAACCACTCTGAAGCGCGATCCGGGATATTCACTAAATCTCCGGCAAACCAAACTGCATCCACTCTCCCGACTGTCTCCACGACCTTTTGCAGGTTTGCGGCTACCATCGCCTTCAGTTGGTGATCGGATGTCAGGAGAATTTTCAGTGGTGTACCTGGTGTTGGTGTGGGTGCAAGAGTAAATTCTTTACTAGTTACAACTTCCCCATCTTCTCGTGTACTTGCAACTTGATAAGCAACCCGCTTTCCTGAAGTCAATCCCGTAACTTCCGCCTCATGTCGCCAGATGTTTCGTTGGACAGGATGTAAATATTTGGTTGGGAGTTGTGATTGTTGATCTTCACGGGTGCGGCTAAGTTGGATAGTTGTGGCAATAGCGGTTTTGCCATCACCGTAGCTAACTATATGTTTAATTCCGGCAAACTCCGTAAACCAAACAACCCGCACACTCGTTTCCGTCGGTAGTTGGAGAAAAGGATCGCTTAGTAACTCGGGTGTCGGGGTCATTTTTGTTTACCTGGATAAATGCACGCCTACTTATGAAAAAAATCATCTCAAGACCTAACCCCCCTACCACCCGTACCGACAAGGGAAGTGGGGAATTGTAGCTTCTCTCCTTGTAGGAGAGAGGGTTGGAGAGAGGTTTTACAGATATGGTTTACCCGAAAATCACTATAAAAAATCGGAGCGGCGGGATTCGAACCCACGACCTCCACTACCCCAAAGTGGCACGCTACCAAGCTGCGCTACGCCCCGTCAGAATTCATATCATAGCAAAACTTTGACGATAATCAACAACTAATTTTCGGAAATTTAAAAAACTTGCAAAGTTTGGGCTGCTTGGAGTAAACCGGGAACTGCGCCTTCTTGCCATTTGCCTTCAACTCCGCGTCCTCGATTGAGGATGAAGCGCAGGCTGTAGGTGTGGGAATAGCCGGATACTTCTAGCCATAGCAAGTCGCTTTCGGCTTCGCAGTCGATTTTTTCGTCTTCCATTAACTCGCCAGCTAGTTGAGTCATTGTTTCCGCTAGCTGCGCCAACAGGCGACAAAAGTCTTGTAATTCGGCAAAGGTTAATTCTACCGCCCAATCATCTGTACCAACTAAGCCTTGAAATTCTGTTGGTTGCGGCTTCTGACCAATGCGCCAACCTAATCCGGTTTTGAGTAGGCGATTCATCTCAGTTGTTCAGCGCTTCCTGGTTTGGATGGCTGAGGAATTGGAGTTGTTTCTTGCGCTGGGGTGGTGGATTTAAATCCCGGATTAAAAGCATTGACTAAAGCTTGGACTAGGGCATCTCGCTGAGTATGATTGAGACGGCGAATCACTGCTGTGTCACCATCTAGCGGATTTTTCCGTAAAGTCTCGTTTCCAGGATAGTTACTATCATAAATTGGTTCATTTATGCCGAGGTAATCAGCTAAGGTCAATTTCCAATCTAGGCGATAAATTGGGGCGCGTCCTCTAACGTAAACATGGTAAGCCATCAGGCGACTGACTAAGGTGTTGGTTGATGCTTGTTTACCTGTGTCTTTGCTGATGTACTGATTTTCTTTGGGGAAGTCTGGCAATTGTTGATAAACTTTTGGCCAGACATCGCCAATACTTACTGATTGTTGCGCCGCTAACTCCGCCTGTAAACCAGGAAAAAACACTCCAGCCATCACAATGACTGTGGCGAGTGTTAATAAGAGCGATCGCTTGCGGTTATTCAAGTCAAGTAGCATCCAAATTTATTCGCCGATGATTTCTGGTTGAGTTAATTCATCAGACATCTCCATAATCGCCCGCAGGACAGGCTTCATCATCATCGGATCGTCTACATTATCAAAGTCTTCATAACGGCGGCGTTTGGCGCGATTTGCTACTTGAACCGTAATCCGGTAGCGATTAGAAGCTGCACTAATCAGTTCTTCTGCCCGTAGCATCACCTGAGATTGTGTCGTCTCAAATTTAGAACGCTTAATCATGAATACCTGTTTAATGTGGACAACTTTTAGTTTAACACTTCGCGCCGGTATCAGGGGGATCCCACACTCCACACCCCAGGTAGATGTGGTGGACACTCCCTGAAGTTTTAAATATTTCTGAACACGGCATTAATAATTTCCCAAAGAAAACCTTATGGCTGACCTAGTCGAAACTGCTAATAAAGCGGGATTCCAGACGCTGATTAAGGCGGCGGAAGCAGCAGGACTAATAGATCTGTTGAAAAGTCCTAATTCTTTCTTCACTGTTTTTGCCCCAACTGATGAAGCTTTTACTAAACTCCCAAAGGGCACCCTAGATGCACTCCTACAGGACATTCCTAAGTTGAAACGAATTATCGCTTATCATGTGGCTGATGGTGATGTGCGAGCCGAAGATTTGATGCAGATTGACGAGGCGGCGACTGTGGAAGGGTCTGTTGTCGCTATTGAGCATCAGGGAGACAAAATTAAAGTGAATAACGCTAATGTCATCAAAACTGATGTTACTGCCGACAATGGCGTAATTCACGTAATTGATGCAGTGCTTATGCCTGCAATGTTAGCTGGTGGAACATAGTAGCTATTTTTAGCGCTCCTCAATCTAACTTGTATACATTTGTATAAATGTAGGATGCGCTCTTCGTGGCATTACCAAAAGCGCACCCTACCTTTAAACTGCGCTCAGAATGCAACCGCTACGGGGTGGGAGATGTATAAATTGTTTTTGATTGTCGTCACTCCACTGGATTTCACCCACACCATACAATAGCTGATTGGGTGGAGATAATAAGGTTGATTCTTCGAGTTCAGCCTTGGCTGTAGCAGTACCAGCATTTACAGCCACAATCACTTGCTGTGTACCCAAAGTGCGTGCAAACACGTACATTGCACCATGAGCGGAGAGTACTTCGTAACGACCAGTTCGCAAAGCCGGATAACTGTTACGAATAGCTATCAGTTGGCGGTGAGTCTCGAAAATTTCTAAATCCCAGTTTGCTTCTAAAGGAAAACCGCGCCGCGAGTCTGGATCTAAACGACCAGGTAAACCAACTTCATCACCATAGTAGATACTTGGGGCACCTGGGAAAGTTAAGAGTAATAAAGTTGCCAGTTCCACAGAAGCGCGATCGCCACCAGCAATTGATAGCAAGCGAGCGGTATCATGACTTGCGAGCAAATTCAGTTGAGTAAGTTGGATTTCCCACGGATAAAGTTGTATGAGTTCCTGCATTTTGACTGCATAGTCGGCGGCGAATAACGGTGGATACGGTTGATAGTCGCGACTTTGGACTTGATCCATAACCACGCGATCGCCAGCGGTAAAAGCGATTGTCGGACCAGCAAACAAGTAATTCATCACCCCATCAAATTGGGTACCATCCAGCCATTCCCGAGAATCTCCCCAAACTTCACCAACAATATAAGCTTCGGGATTGACCGCTTTGACGCGATCGCGAAATTCCTGCCAAAAACCAGGAGTTTTAATTTCAAAAGGCACATCCAATCGCCAACCATCAATCCCAAATTTCAGCCAATACTCGGCAATTTCCATGATATATTCCCGAACCTCTGGGTTATCGTGGTTAAACACCGGCAAAGCGCGATTATCTCCCCAACCTTCATAATTAGCGGCAAATTCACCGTTATACGCAGAAAGCGGCCAATCGTGAATTTTGAACCAATTCACCCACGGAGAATGAGGACCATTTTCCAACACATCATGAAAAAAGAAGAAGCCGCGACTAGAGTGGTTAAACACTCCATCGAGCACAACCTTAATATCCCGCTGATGAGCCGCCGTTAGCAATTCCTGAAAAGCCGCATTCCCACCCAACATCGGATCGACCTGGTAATAATCGTGAGTGTGATAGCGGTGATTACTGGCAGATTGAAAAATCGGTGTAAAGTAAATCGCATTAATACCTAGTTTATGGAAATAATCCAATTGCTCAGTAATTCCCCATAAATCTCCGCCTTTATAACCTTGCAGAGTTGGCATCGCTTCCCAGTCTTCCCACCGTGCATCCGTTAACAAACGTCGATGCGACTGATTGCTTCTGGCAAACCGATCTGGAAAAATTTGATAGAAAACCGCGTCTTTTACCCAATTTGGGGTTTGAATATCCATAAATATCTCTAAGATCTCTCTACCGTTAAGTTACAGATAGTTTCGGCATTATGGTTCCTACCTCTGGTAGAAAAATCAGTAATTTTTTTGTGTGGGGTGTAAAGTTTAAGAACCAATGAAGAATTCCTCTACACCCGATTCCTTGGGGATCGGCGATGTCATTAATTCATTAACTTAACCATAATCTCTGTCCTCCCCCCTTACCAGAGGCTCCACACAGTCCTACACTGTACTTGAGAGTTGTCAGGCAGTTGGGAGAAATTTTGTGAAAAGAGTTTTATCAATCATCCTTGGCGGCGGTGCCGGCACCCGTCTGTATCCGTTAACCAAACTACGCGCCAAGCCAGCAGTACCACTGGCGGGTAAGTATCGCTTAATCGATATCCCCGTTAGCAACTGCATAAATTCCGAATTATTTCAAATTTACGTCCTCACCCAATTCAACTCGGCTTCTTTAAATCGCCATATTGGTCGCGCCTACAGCTTTAGTGGCTTCACCGATGGATTTGTCGAAGTCCTTGCAGCCCAGCAAACTCCCGAAAACCCCAACTGGTTCCAAGGTACAGCCGATGCTGTACGTCAATATTTGTGGCTGCTAGCAGAAGCAGACGTGGATGAGTATTTGATCCTCTCCGGCGATCACTTGTATCGCATGGACTATCGGTTATTCATCCAACGTCATCGAGAAACCCAAGCTGATATTACTCTCTCGGTTATTCCCATTGACGAGCGCCGTGCTTCTGATTTTGGGTTGATGAAGATTGATGCCTCTGGTAGAGTGATCGATTTTAGTGAAAAACCGAAAGGCGAAGCATTAACCAAAATGCAAGTTGATACAACTGTACTAGGTATTTCCCAGGAAGCAGCCCAAAATCAGCCCTACATCGCTTCGATGGGAATTTATGTTTTCAAAAGAGAAGTTTTGATCAAGCTGTTGAAAGAGTCTTTAGAAAGAACTGATTTTGGTAAAGAAATTATTCCCGCCGCCGCCAAAGACTATAATGTCCAGGCATATTTATTTGACGGTTACTGGGAAGACATCGGGACAATCGAGTCATTTTATGAAGCCAATTTAGCACTGACAAAACAACCTCAGCCACCTTTCAGCTTTTACGATGAAAAAGCTCCCATTTACACCCGTCCGCGTTATTTGCCACCCAGTAAGCTTTTAGATTGCCAGATCACAGAATCTATTATCGGGGATGGTTGCATTCTCAAAGATTGCCGGATTCTACATTCAGTTTTAGGCGTGCGGACACGGATTGAATCGGGTTGCACAATCGATAACTCCCTGTTGATGGGTGCCGATTTTTACCAACCTTTTGCGGAACGCCAATGCAGTCTCGAAAGTGGTGATGTTCCTGTAGGTATTGGGACTGACACAATTATCCGTCGGGCGATTATTGACAAAAATGCTCGCATTGGTCACAACGTCCAAATTATCAATAAAGATCGCGTGGAAGAAGCCGAACGCGAAAGCCAGGGCTTTTACATCCGCAGTGGGATTGTTGTCGTTCTCAAAAATGCCATCATCCCTGATGGGACAATCATCTAAGAACACAGAAGACAGGAATCTGTCAGGAGTGGGGACTTAAACTCGTTTATTTACCCACCAGTTGCCCAGAATTAAAGATAAATTCTGACTTCTCACTCTTGACTCCTCACTGCTTCTTCAACGGTTCGGTAATTGCTCTGATTTTGGGTAACAACCGAACTTCTCTATATGTATATTTTGATGGTTTAAAATTAAAGCTGAATGGCTTGTTACAAATAAATATAGTGCGGGCTATAAGAAATAATCACTATTTACACTTAGAGGAGGCAGGTTTATGGCGGCAAGCGACTTCAAAGACTATTATGCAATTTTGGGAGTTGCGAAGACTGCCAGTGCAGAAGAGATTAAACAAACTTTTCGGAAACTTGCCCGCAAGTACCACCCGGATGTTAACCCAGGCAATAAACAGGCGGAGGCTCGCTTCAAGGAAATTAACGAAGCCTACGAGGTGTTATCTGACGTTGATAAACGTAAAACATACGACCAATTCGGACAATACTGGAAACAGGCAGGAGTGCCTAGTAGCAGTGGTGCTGGTGCTGGTGTTGGCGTTGATATGGGTGGTTTTGACTTTAGTCAATACGGCAGTTTTGATGAGTTTATCAATGAGTTATTAGGTCGCTTCGGTACTGGTAGTCCTCCTCCTGGTAGACAAACCTATACTTATCGCACTCCTACAGGTAATCCAACTGGATTTAATGGCTTCGACCAAAATAATACCACTGAAGATTTTGCTGCCGGACAAGGCGAAGCTGCTATAGCTTTAACTTTTGCCGAAGCCTTTGCTGGTACCCAAAAGCGTCTGAATTTAGGTAATGAAGTTTTGGAAGTCCGGATTCCTCGCGGTGTCAAGCCTGGTAGTCGCGTGCGTGTGCGAGGTAAAGGTGCTTTGAACCCACGAACTCAAACTCGGGAAGATTTATATTTAAAGGTAGAAATCCAGCCACATGCTTTTTTTCAATTCGATGGCGACAATCTGGTTTGTGAAGTCCCGATCACCCCGGATGAAGCAGTTTTAGGCGCAACTATCGATGTTCCGACGCCTGATGGAATGGTGAAAATGAACGTTCCGCCTGGGGTTCGTTCTGGTCAATCTTTACGGCTGCGTGGTAAAGGTTGGAATTTACCTAAAGACGGACGTAGCGATCAGATTGTGAAGATTGCGATCGCTTGTCCTAAAGACCTCAGTGCTCAAGAGCGTGATTATTATGAGAAAATTAGTGCTATTCGCACATACAATCCCCGCACTCAATTAGCACAAATTAAGTTGTAAAAAGTATTCGTAGTTGGGCTGTAGAGGATTTTTGCGCTCAAGCGCAACTACGAACCTGAATCAAATTGTGCTAGTAATTTATCGACACTGGCATTGTGGTCAAAAAAGGAAAACAAATGTTTGTAGCGGAGTTTACCTTCCACGTCCAAGACAAACTGCCCAGGTAAAGGTGCTCCTAATGCTTGTCCGACTTCATAGGTCCGAAATACGCGACAACTAGGATCACTCAGCAAAGGCATTTTTATACCCAAATCTCTGATAACTATTTGAGTTTGGCGTTCGTCGGTACTAGTAACCATCAAAACTTCCACACCGCGATCGCGGAATTTCTCGTAGTTCTCGTTTAACGCTTTGATGTGGGGAAAGCAAAAAGGACAATATTGCTTGTCTGTAAAAATCCGTGTCAAAGCCAGCAAAACTGGTTGCTTACCCCGAAAACTGGATAATTTTAGACCTGTGCCATGCGTAATATCTGGGAGATTAAAGCTAGGTGCTAACTCTCCTACCAACATGGAATTAGTCGCCGGAATCGGCAGAAAATTCCGCCAGAAGCGCTCTGTGATTAGACCTCTAAAGTCTGTAGATCTCAACATAAAGAACTGGGTATGCGGTGTAGTGAGAATAAAAACAGGTATGGGGTATGAGGTTTAGAGGAACATATCCTACGCCCTACCCCCACTCGCCCACTCGCCCCATACCCACTTGCCCGAAGCGCCCTAGACAGCCGCGAAGTAAACTTTAGACTTGACTGGGTCAGGAACCATTGTTTTTTCTCCAGGTTGCCAGCCAGCGGGACAAACTTCGTCTGGATGGGATTGGACGTGTTGAATCGCCTTGAGAGTGCGTAATGTTTCATCAACACTACGACCAAAAGATAAGTTGTTGATGGTAGCGTGTTGAATTATACTATCTCTATCAATGATGAATAGACCGCGTAAGGCTACGCCAGCTTCAGGATCGAGAACGTTGTAAGCAGCGCTAATTTCTTTCTTGATGTCGGAAACTAGGGCATAATTGAGGTCGCCAATCCCACCAGATTTGCGCTCGCTCTGAATCCAGGCTAAGTGAGAAAATTCACTATCCACGGAAACACCTAGAACTTCAGTGTTAGTTTCTTTAAATTCTGAGAAGCGATCGCTAAAAGCAATGATTTCCGTGGGGCAAACAAAGGTAAAGTCTAAGGAT
>Ga0209512_1005241_pt1 | contig 10873 bp, 11 predicted proteins | sample frozenSSSSmetaG_FD_184142 | JGI IMG/M metagenome (GOLD analysis project Ga0209512, IMG submission 184142) | Glacier valley bacterial and archeal communities from Borup Fiord, Nunavut, Canada, to study Microbial Dark Matter (Phase II) -... | ecosystem: Environmental > Aquatic > Freshwater > Ice >... | reverse complement strand
GCGTCGGCGGCGATTCCCGAATGCGCGGGTGCGCCCTACCTGCGCGCCCTCGTCAAGAGCGAGGCGACGCGCCTGGTCCCGGCCTCCTGGTGTACCGACATGGACCGCATCGCAGCGTGAATCCGCGCCGGCGCCCGGCCGATCGTCGATGGACGATTCCGCGCGCGCGCTGACGCCCGATGTCGCGCGTTCGGTGAAGTCGGATGCGCTGACCGACCGACTGCTCGACTGGCGTGACCGGCTGCTGGCGAGCCCGGATTTCCAGCGGGCGGCCGCCCGTTTCCCGTTGACGCGCTGGATCGCGCGCCGCCGCGCGAAGGCGCTGTTCGATCTCGTCGCCGGGTTCACGTATTCGCAGGTCCTGCTGGCCTGCGTCCGCCTCGGGATCTTCGACTGGCTGCTCGAGCGGCCGCGCAGCCTCGGCGAGCTCGTGCTGCACAGCGGGCTCGACGAGGACGCCGCGACCCGGCTGCTGGCCGCGGCGATCTCGCTCGGGCTCGTCGAGCGGCGCCGCGACCAGCGCTTCGGCCTCGGACCGCTCGGCGCGCCGATGGCGCGCAGTCGTGCGCTGTCCGCGATGGTCGAGCACCACGCCGTGCTGTACGCCGATCTCGCCGATCCGGTCGCGTTGCTGCGCGGCCTGCCGCCGGCCAGCGCGTCCACGCGGCTGTCCGAGGTCTGGGGATACGCCGCCAATCCAGAGCCCGGCGGACTCGACGATGCGCGCATCGCCGGCTACTCGGCGCTGATGAGCGCGTCGCAGTCGCTGGTCGCCGACCAGATCCTCGACGCCTATCCGCTCGCGCGCCACCGGCACCTGCTCGACGTCGGGGGAGGCGAAGGCGGTTTCGCGATCTCCGTCGCCCGCCGCCATCCGCATCTGCAGGTCACCGTGTTCGACCTGCCCGCGGTGGCCGCGCGTGCCCGGGAACGTCTGCAGCGGGAGGGCCTCGGTTCCCGCGTCTCGGCGACCGGCGGGGACTTCGTGCGCGACGCGTTGCCCCCGGGCGCCGATATCGCGACGCTCGTGCGCGTGGTCCACGACCACGACGACGAGGTCGCCCAGGGTCTGCTGCAGTCGGTGCACGCGGCATTGCCCGACGGCGGCGTGCTGCTGATCGGCGAGCCGATGTCCGGGACCGCCGGCGCCGAGGCGATGGGCGATGCGTACTTCGGCATGTACCTGCTGGCGATGGGCAGCGGGCGGCCGCGGACACCCGAGCGGCTGGGCGCGATGCTCGCCGGCGCAGGGTTCCGTCGCACACGGTTGCTGGCGACGTCGCTGCCGCTGCAGACGCGGGTCATCGCCGCGTTCAAGTGAGCGTCGCGCGTCGCCGTCTTGCAACTTCAGTCAACGTCCCCACGCAACGCACCATCGATAATCGTCAATTAGAGTTGACACTTCGAGGCGTAAGAATATGATGACACCATGATTCACGCCGATCCATCCCGCCCATCGCCGGTCGTCCTCCTGGCGAAGCCTGGTCACGCACCTCCCGTCGGTCCTTCGTCCTCCCTTCGATGAACAGCACTGCAGTCGTCTTCACCCAACCTGGGCAATTGAGCATCCAGGACCTCGTGCTGTCGCAGGCCGGGGATGCCGACGTCGTCGTCGACGTCCATCACAGCGGCATCAGCACGGGCACCGAGAAGCTCCTCTGGACCGGTCGCATGCCTGCATTCCCCGGCATGGGCTATCCGCTTGTGCCGGGCTACGAATCGGTCGGCGTGGTCTCGGCGGCCGGCGACGGCAGCGGTCACCAGGTCGGCGACTTCGTCTACGTCCCGGGCGCGCGCTGCTACGGCGAAGTCCGTGGACTGTTCGGCGGGGCCTCGTCGCGCGTCGTGATCCCCGGGGAGAAGGCGCTGACCATCGACCGGGCCGTCGGCGAGGAAGGCGTGCTGCTGGCACTGGCGGCGACGGCCTATCACGCGGTCGCCGGAGACGAAGGCCGCGACGTGGTCGCGCCGGAGTTGATCGTCGGGCACGGCGTGCTGGGTCGGCTGATCGCGCGCATGACGGTCGCTGCCGGCTTCACGCCGCCCACCGTCTGGGAAGTCAACCCGATCCGCGCGACCGGCGGCGAGGGCTATGCCGTCGTCCACCCGGACGACGATCCGCGCCGCGACTACCGCTCGATCTGCGATGTCAGCGGCGACGCGAAGCTTCTCGATTCGCTGATCGCCCGTCTCGCCAAGGGTGGCGAGGTCGTGCTGGCCGGCTTCTACACCGACCGTCTCGCATTCGACTTCGCGCCGGCCTTCATGCGCGAAGCCCACATTCGTGCCGCCGCCGAATGGCGCCGCTCGGACCTGCTCGCCGTCAAGGAGCTCGTCGAGACCGGTCGCGTATCGCTGGCCGGCCTGATCACGCATCGCGAAAGCGCGGAGCGGGCGGCCTCGGCCTACCCGCTCGCCTTCGACGACGCGTCCTGCCTGAAGATGATTCTCGACTGGAGAGCAAGTTCATGACCATGGCCGAAGCAGTCCCGGCAACGCCCGCCGCGCCGGTCGCCACGTCGCCGATGAAGTTCGTCGAGATGCTCCGCAAGGAAGCCGCGATCGAGCCCGATGCCATCGAGGACAAGTCGCATTCGCCGGCCGCCAAGACGACGCAGATCATCGCGATCTACGGCAAGGGCGGCATCGGCAAGAGCTTCACGCTCGCCAACCTCAGCTACATGATGGCGCAGCAGGGCAAGAAGGTCCTGCTGATCGGCTGCGATCCCAAGAGCGACACCACATCGCTGCTGTTCGGTGGCCGCGCGTGCCCGACGATCATCGAGACCAGTTCCAAGAAGAAGCTCGCCGGCGAGGCGGTGCAGATCGGCGACGTCTGCTTCAAGCGCGACGGCGTGTACGCGATGGAGCTCGGGGGGCCCGAGGTCGGCCGCGGCTGCGGCGGGCGCGGGATCATCCACGGTTTCGAGCTGCTCGAGAAGCTGGGCTTCCACGACTGGGGCTTCGACTACGTGCTGCTCGACTTCCTCGGCGACGTGGTGTGCGGCGGCTTCGGCCTGCCGATCGCGCGCGACATGTGCCAGAAGGTCATCGTCGTCGCCAGCAACGACCTGCAGTCGCTGTACGTGGCCAACAACGTGTGCTCGGCAGTGGAGTATTTCCGCAAGCTCGGCGGCAACGTCGGCGTCGCCGGCATGGTGATCAACCGCGACGACGGCACCGGCGAGGCCAAGGCGTTCGCGGAACACGTCGGCATCCCGGTGCTGTCGGTGATCCCGGCCAACGAGGACATCCGTCGCAAGAGCGCCAGCTACGAAATCATCGGCCGACCCGATTCGCCGTGGGGTCCGATGTTCGCGGAGCTCGCCGCCAACGTGCATACGTCGCAGCCGATGCGTCCGTCGCCGATGACGCAGGACGCGCTGCTGAACCTGTTCTCGGCGGCATCGGTCGGTCGCGACGTGGTGCTGGAGCCGGCCACGACCTTCGACATGTGCGGCAAGCGCGAGATCGTCAAGGAAACGCTCGAAGTCGTCTACGACGAGGTCTGAGGCTGCCATGAACACCGTCATCCCGATCGTCCCGCTTGCCGTGCCCACCGCCATCGAAGGCGACGGCATGGGCTGCCATTCCGGCGGCGAGGCGATGCTGGCCGCTGCGAAGTCCGCGGGCAAGTCGGAAGTGCTCGAGCAGTACGCGAAGGACTACCCGCGCGATGCCAAGGCCGGTCCGCACGATCAGCCGCAGAGCATGTGCCCGGCGTTCGGCTCCCTGCGCGTCGGACTGCGGATGCGCCGCACCGCGACGATCCTGTCGGGTTCCGCATGCTGCGTCTACGGCCTGACCTTCACGTCGCACTTCTACGGCGCGAAGCGCAGCGTCGGCTACGTCCCGTTCAATTCCGAGTCGCTGGTCACGGGCAAGCTGTTCGAGGACATCCGCGACGCCGTCCACAAGCAGGCCGATCCCGCGCTCTACGACGCGATCGTGATCATCAACCTGTGCGTCCCGACGGCGAGCGGCGTGCCGCTGCAGATCCTGCCCAAGGCGATCAACGGCGTGCGCATCATCGGCATCGACGTGCCGGGCTTCGGGGTTCCGACGCATGCGGAAGCCAAGGACGTGCTCGCCGGCGCGATGCTGAAGTACGCCCGCGGCGAAGCCGAACTGGGCCCCGTGCAGGCTCCGCGCAACGGCCGTTCCGACAAGCCGACGGTCACGCTGCTGGGCGAGATGTTCCCGGCCGATCCGGTGATCATCGGCATGATGCTCGAGCCGATGGGGCTCGCCGCCGGACCCGTGGTGCCGACCCGCGAATGGCGCGAGCTGTACGCCGCGCTCGACGGCTCGGTGGTCGCCGCGATCCATCCGTTCTACACCGCCAGCATCCGCGAGTTCGAGACCGCGGGCCGGCCGATCGTGGGATCCGCGCCGGTCGGTCACGACGGCACGGAGGCGTGGCTGCAGGCGATCGGCACGACCGCCAACGTCGCGCAGGACAAGATCGACGCGGTGAAGAACCGCATGCTGCCCGCGATCCGAGGCGCGCTCGCGAAGATGCCGATCAAGGGTCGCATCACGCTGAGCGGCTACGAAGGTTCCGAACTGCTGGTCGCGCGCCTGCTGGTCGAGAGCGGGGCGGACCTGCGCTACGTCGGGACGGCCTGTCCGCGCACCGTCTGGAGCGCCGACGACTGCGCGTGGCTCGAATCCAAAGGCGTGCACGTGCAATACCGCGCGTCGCTCGAGCAGGACCTGGCGGCGATGCACGAATGGAAGCCCGACCTTGCGATCGGCACCACGCCCGTCGTGCAGGCCGCCAAGCAGCTCTGCATCCCGTCGCTCTATTTCACGAACCTGATCTCGGCGCGGCCGCTGATGGGTCCGGCCGGCGCGGGCTCGCTCGCGCAGGTGATCAACGCGGCGATCGCGAACAAGCATCGCTTCGAGACGATGCGCGAGTTCTTCGACGGCGCGGGCCAGGACTTCGCGGCCGGCGTGTGGGAAGGCGTGCCGAAGGACCGGCCCGAGTGGAAGGCGTTCACGCGCCACCAGGTCGAGAAGCTCGCGAAGAAGCGCAAGGCCGAGGAGATGATCTGATGGCCGGCGACGTGTCCCAGCAATCCTACAAGCCGCTCAACTACGTCATCGACCACGATCGGGCCGGTGGCTACTGGGGTGCCGTCTACGTCTTCACCGCCATCAAGGGCCTGCAGGTCGTCATCGACGGGCCAGTCGGCTGCGAGAACCTGCCGGTCACGTCGGTCCTGCACTACACCGACGCGCTGCCGCCGCACGAGCTGCCGATCGTCGTCACCGGTCTCGCCGAAGAGCAACTCGGGCGAGAAGGCACCGAAGGCTCGATGCGCCGCGCCCACGCCACGCTCGATCCGGACCTGCCGTCGGTCGTCGTCACGGGCTCGATCGCCGAGATGATCGGCGGGGGTGTCACGCCGCAGGGCACGAACATCCAGCGCTTCCTGCCGCGCACCATCGACGAGGACCAGTGGCAGTGCGCCAACCGCGCCATCTACTGGCTGTGGTCCGAGTACGGGATGCGCAAGGTCCCGGTCCGCAAGCCCTTCGCCGAGCGGCCCGAAGGCGAGAAGCCGCGCGTCAACATCATCGGACCCGCCTACGGCACGTTCAACATGCCGAGCGACCTGGCCGAGATCCGCCGGCTGGTACAGGGCATCGGGGCCGAAGTGAACATGGTGTTCCCGCTCGGCAGCCATCTCGCGGACGTGTCGCGTCTCGTCGAGGCCGACGTCAACATCTGCATGTACCGCGAGTTCGGGCGGATGCTCTGCGAAGCGCTGGAGAGGCCCTACCTGCAGGCGCCGATCGGCCTGCACAGCACGACCAAATTCCTGCGCACGCTCGGCGAGCTGCTCCACCTCGACCCCGAGCCGTTCATCGAGCGCGAGAAGCACACGACGGTCAAGCCGATCTGGGACCTGTGGCGATCCGTGACGCAGGACTTCTTCGGCACCGCGAGCTTCGCGGTCGTCGCCAACGAGACCTACGCGCGCGGCATCCGTCACTTCCTCGAGGACGAGATGGGCCTGCCGTGCAACTTCGCGATCTCGCGCAAGCCCGGCGAGAAGACCGACAACGAGGCGATCCGCCAGCTCTGCCGCGACAAGCCGCCGCTCGTGATGTTCGGCAGCTACAACGAGCGCATGTATCTCGCCGAGAGCAGTGGCGGCGCGATGATGAAGCCGACCTACATCGCGGCGTCGTTCCCGGGCGCGATCATCCGCCGCCATACCGGCACCCCGTTCATGGGCTACGGCGGCGCGACCTACGTGATCCAGGAGTTCTGCAACGCGCTCTTCGACGCGCTGTTCAACATCCTGCCGCTGGGCACCGACCTCGACCGCATCGAGCCGACGATGGCCCGCGTGGCCGGCGAGGCGAACCGTCCCTGGGACGACGATGCGCAGCAGCTGCTCAGCGAGCTCGTCGAGCACGAACCGGTCCTGGTCCAGATCTCGGCGGCCAAGCGGCTGCGCGATCGCGCCGAGCGCGACGCGCGCAAGGCCGGCGAGGAGCGCGTGACGGCGCAGCGGGTCGCGGAAGCCCGGGAAGCCCTACGGATGGGGGAGCCGGCATGACGCCGCTCGACCGTCCATCGAATCGACGTCGTTCGCTCGCGAGCGGCTCTGTATTTGTCGAGGCGGCTCGCTGCCCCGGCGGGTCCCTGTCGCGCGGGATATGCGCGGTGTCGGCCGACAGGCCACTTTCAAGGAGTCATTCATATGCTTGCGAATAGAGAGGGCTCGCTGTCCGGCCTGACGGAATCAGAGGCGAAGGAGTTCCACAAGATCTTCGTCTCCAGCTTCCTGGGCTTCACGGCGATCGCGGTGGTCGCCCACATCCTGGTGTGGAACTGGCGGCCCTGGCTGTAGCCGTGGGCTGACATCCTGAAGGGGAATGCGATGACGAAATACGCAGATGAGTTTGCAGACGGTCTTGCAGACGAACTGGTTGGCGCCGATCAGATCAAGGTTCCGAAGAACGATTCGGTGACCTTCGTCGGGATCTTCTTCGTCAGCTTCGTCGTGTTCCTCACGATCGCGCTCTGCGCACAGCTGGTGGCTCTCCCGTGGCGGTCCTGGTTGCCGGGAGCGGAAGGGCACAAGTCGCTGGTGGGTGGTGTGAAGAGCTCGGTCTACACGTTCATGTCTTACCTCAATTAGGAGTACGCACCATGTGGAGAGTCTGGTTGTTGTTCGACCCGCGCCGCGCGCTGGTCGGTCTGTTCACGTTCCTGTTTGTCCTGGCCCTGGTGATCCATTTCATCCTGCTCAGCACGGATCGCTTCAACTGGCTCGACGGTCCGCACAAGGCCCGGACGGTCGGTGGGCAGACGTCGTCGCAGATGGCACCGACGCCCGCGCCGGTACCGGCGAAGCCGTAGCACGCGTTTTGCAATCCGGGAGCGGAAGGGCTTCGCCGCCTTTTCCGTTTCCCCACGAATCCAGGCGTTGGTTCACCGGTCTGCGTGAACGAGCGCGAAATGAATGCAGTCGGGGAGTCTGGCCATGGCCATGCTGAGTTTCGAACGTAAGTACCGTGTGCGCGGCGGCACGTTGATCGGTGGGGACCTGTTCGACTTCTGGGTCGGGCCGTTCTTCGTCGGCTTCTTCGGGGTCACCACCGCGTTCTTCGCGGTCATGGGCACGCTGCTCATCATCTGGGGTGCGTCGCAGGGCGGCACCTGGAATCTGTGGCAGATCAGCATCGCGCCGCCCGACCTGAGCTACGGCCTCGGCATGGCGCCGCTGCTCGAGGGTGGCCTCTGGCAGCTGATCACGATCTGCGCGGTCGGCTCCTTCGTGTCATGGGCCCTGCGCGAGGTGGAGATCTGCCGCAAGCTCGGGATCGGCTTCCACGTGCCGTTCGCGTTCGGCGTGGCGATCTTCGCGTACATCTCGCTGGTGGTGATTCGGCCGGTGCTGATGGGCGCCTGGGGACATGGGTTTCCCTACGGGATCATGAGTCACCTCGACTGGGTGTCCAACACGGGCTACCAGTACCTGCACTTCCACTACAACCCGGCGCACATGCTGGCCGTGAGCTTCTTCTTCGCGACCACCTTCGCGCTGTCGCTGCACGGCGCGCTGATCCTGTCGGCGACCAATCCCAAGAAGGGTGAGGTCGTGAAGACGGCGGAGCACGAGAACAGCTTCTTTCGCGACACGATCGGCTACTCGATCGGCACGCTCGGCATTCACCGCCTCGGCCTCTTCCTCGCGCTTTCTGCGGGCTTCTGGAGCGCCATCTGCATCATCATCAGCGGGCCTTTCTGGACGCGTGGCTGGCCCGAATGGTGGACCTGGTGGTTGAACCTGCCGGTGTGGCACTGAACGCGGACGAGCCAGGAGAACCTTCATGCCATTCGAATACCAGAACCTGTTCACCACCGTCGTCGCCACGTCGCCGCCGGAGACCAGCATCAGCGTCGGTCGCGACGACGCCGAACGCGAGGGCAAGCCGCTGCACTTCAGGCTGCTCGGCAAGATCGGCGACGCGCAGCTCGGCCCGATCTATCTCGGCTGGTTCGGCGTCGCGTCGCTGCTGTGCGGCTTCATCTGCATCGAGATCATCGGCCTCAACATGTGGGCCTCGGTCAACTGGGATCCCGTGCAGTTCGTGCGCCAACTCTTCTGGCTCGCCCTTGAGCCTCCGCCTGCGAAGTACGGTCTCTCCATCCCACCGCTGAACGAAGGCGGCTGGTGGCGTATCGCGGGCTTTTTCCTGACGGCTGCCGTGTTGCTGTGGTGGGTTCGCATGTACCGTCGCGCACGAGCGCTCAAGATGGGAACGCACGTGGCTTGGGCCTTCGCCGCCGCGATCTGGTTGATGCTGGTTCTCGGGCTGATCCGCCCGATCCTGATGGGCAGCTTTTCCGAGGCGGTGCCGTTCGGCATCTTCCCGCACCTGGACTGGACCGCCGCCTTCTCGATCCGCTACGGCAACCTGTTCTACAACCCGTTCCACATGCTGTCGATCGTGTTCCTCTACGGCTCCACGCTGCTGTTCGCCATGCACGGTGCCACCATCCTCGCGGTCAGTCGCTTCGGCGGCGAGCGCGAGATCGAGCAGATCGTCGATCGCGGGACGGCGTCCGAACGCGCCGCGCTGTTCTGGCGCTGGACGATGGGCTTCAACGCGACGATGGAATCGATCCACAAGTGGGCGTGGTGGTTCGCCGTGCTGTGCCCCTTGACCGGCGGCATCGGCATCCTGCTGACGGGTACCGTCGTCGATAACTGGTATCTTTGGGCGGTCAAGCATCACATCGCGCCGATTTACCCAGCCGTGTTCCCCTACACCCCTGATCCAGCACTGCTGCAGGGAGTCAAGCCATGACGAGTCTCTCTGTTTCCTCGGTCTTCTTGCGGATCGTTCCCGCGGGTCTGGCTGCCGCGCTTCTCCTCACGGGCTGCGAACCGCCTCCCGTGAAGACGGTGCAGCATGGCTACCGCGGGACGGCGATGGTGCAGGTCTACCACCCGGCGACCCTCGAAGCCGACGCCGCCAAGAACGCGCCTCCGGAGATCTCGCCGACGGCTTCTCCGGACGGCCCGAAGGCCGGCGCCATCTATCAGAACGTCAAGGTGCTCGGCGACCTCAGCGTCGGTCAGTTCGCCGGTCTGATGGTCGACATCACCAACTGGGTCGCGCCCGCGCAGGGCTGTACCTATTGCCATGCGGGCGGCAACTTCGCGGAAGACACGCTCTACACCAAGGTCGTGGCCCGCAAGATGCTGCAGATGACCCAGCACATCAACAACGACTGGAAGTCGCACGTCCAGAACGTCGGTGTCACGTGCTACACCTGCCACCGCGGCAACAACGTGCCCGCCAACATCTGGTTCCGTTCGGCGGACACCGCGCCACGCGGCATGGTCGGATGGAAGGACGGGCAGGACGCCCCGTCGCAGCAGGTGGCCTATGCGTCGTTGCCCAACGATCCGTTCTCGCGTTACCTCGAGGGTGCCGAAGAGATCCGCGTGAACAGCGTGACGGCGCTGCCTGAAGGTCCTGCCAACGCATCGATCAAGAGCGCGGAAGGGACTTACGGCCTGATGATGCACATGTCGTCATCGCTCGGGGTCAACTGCACGTATTGCCACAACACGCGGGGATTCGCCTCCTGGGAATTGAGCACGCCGCAGCGAAACGTCGCTTGGTACGGCATCCGCATGGCCCGTGACCTCAACAACCAGTACCTGGATACGCTGGCAGGCGTCTACCCGGATTACCGGCTCGGTGCGACCGGCGACGTGCCGAAACTCAACTGCGCGACCTGCCACCAGGGCGCCTTCAAGCCGCTCTACGGTGCCGACATCCTGCAGGGACATCCCGGTCTCGTCGCGCCGAAGGCGATGGACGTCTCGGCACCTGCGGATCCCGCGGTCATTCCCGCCGCGACGGTCAGCGATGCGGCAACCGCGAAGGACGCGCCAGGCTGAACGCTGTCGCGGTCGATCGATACAGAAACGGGGCGCTTCGAGCGCCCCGTTTCATTTTCGCTTTCTTCCCCGCGCGTCAACGCACCGCGACCGCCTGCGAGACGTTACCCATGAAGTCGACGTAGCGTTGCTGCCGTTCGGCCAGCGTGCCCCTCGTGGCCGTCATCACGTTGCGGCAGTAGGCACCGCTGATGGTCGTGACGATGTTGGTGTCGTCTTCCTTCGGATGGCGCGTCCTGTAGTCGCGTACGAGCTTTGCGGCCTCTGCCTTCGACGCCGGGTCCGGACCGAGCGCCTTGATCTGCGCGGTGGTCGTCGCATCCAGCTCGCGGACCGACGCGCTCGGGCAGATCAGCGCGGACTCGACCGCCGAGTCGCCCAGGTCCGAATAGCGCGCCAGGCTCGTCACGAGCGACGGGTCGACGCGC
>Ga0209512_1005239_pt1 | contig 10876 bp, 8 predicted proteins | sample frozenSSSSmetaG_FD_184142 | JGI IMG/M metagenome (GOLD analysis project Ga0209512, IMG submission 184142) | Glacier valley bacterial and archeal communities from Borup Fiord, Nunavut, Canada, to study Microbial Dark Matter (Phase II) -... | ecosystem: Environmental > Aquatic > Freshwater > Ice >... | reverse complement strand
GAACGGAATCCACATTATTGATCTTCAAAAAACAATCGTCAAAGTGGACGAAGCGGCTGAAGCAATTAAACAAATTGCTAAATCAGGGCGCAAAATCTTATTTGTTGCCACCAAAAAACAAGCCAAGGATATTGTATCTGACTTGGTGGGCAGTGTCAATATGCCTTACGTTACAGAACGTTGGCCGGGTGGAATGTTAACTAACTTCCCTACTATCCGCAAGGCAGTCAAAAAAATGATCACCATCGATAAGATGGCCAAAGAAGACAGCTGGACTGTACTTTCAAAACGTGAAAAACTTCAAATTAGCCGTCAACGTGCTAAGCTTGAAAAAATGTTGGGAAGTATTTCTGATCTTACCCGTCTTCCTGCAGCCCTTTTTATTGTCGATGTATTGAAAGAAAAGATTGCAGTTCGCGAAGCCAAACGTTTGGGAATCCCGGTATTTGCAATGGTTGATACCAACTCAGAACCTGAAGGAATTGATTTTGTAATCCCATCAAATGACGATGCATCACAGTCAATCAGCTTGATTATGGGCATCATTACTGATGCCATTCAGGAAGGACTTTCAGAACGTAAAGTTGAACGTGATACTGAAGGGGAAGATGCGGAACCCAAGTTAAAAAGAAAAAAATCAAGAGTTGTTGTAGCGCATGATTCACCTGCTGTCGAAGAAGAAATCGAAGAAGTAGATGAAGAAGAGGATGAAGAGATTGAAGAAGAAGTTCAGGCGTAATCATTCAACAACTCATTAAAAAATAATATTATGAATATTAGTGCAGCAGATGTAATGAAGTTACGTAAAGTAACCGGAGCTGGCATGATGGATTGCAAAACAGCTTTGGCTGATGCAGAGGGCGATTTTGACCGTGCCATCGACATCATCCGTGAAAAAGGGAAACTGGTTGCCAGCAAAAGAGCTGACCGGGCAGCTACCGAAGGAGTAGTGCTTGCAAAAGTAAATGGATCAAATAAAACTGGGGCGATGATTGTTTTAAACTGCGAAACAGACTTCGTGGCCAAGAATGATTCATTTGTTGCTTTTGCTACAAAGATCCTGGACGCTGCCATTGCAAACAATGCAGCCGATTTGGAGGCCGTTAGAGCAATTGTTATTGATGGCCGTACCGTTGAGAACCTTGTGATTGAACAAACAGGGGTAATTGGCGAAAAACTTGATTTGCCTTACTATTCAAAACTGGACGCCGAAACAGTGATAGCCTATATTCATCCGGGAAACAAATTGTCGACCCTGGTTGGCTTTAACAAAGCGGGTGTTGACATGCATGTTGCAAAAGACATTGCCATGCAAGTTGCTGCAATGAATCCTGTGGCTGTTGACAAGGACTTTGTTCCCGCGGAAGTGGTTGCAAAAGAATTGGAAATTGCCAAGGAAAAATTCCGTCAGGAAGGTAAACCGGAAGCGATGCTTGATAAAATCTCTCAGGGAGCATTGGAGAAATTCTTCAAGGACAGTACACTGTTAAATCAGGCTTTCATCAAAGAAAGCAAACAAACTGTGAAGGATTTTCTGAAAAGTGTTGATAAAGACCTGACTGTTACTGCCTTCTACCGTTACAATCTGGGCGACTAGTAGAAATCGTAAGATTCAAACATACAAAGCCTTCCGTTTATTCGGGAGGCTTTTTTTTATGGGATAAATGTCTGAACCACAGATTGAACCAGATTGAAATTTGGAACCGGACATGAAAATAAATAACCAAGGATGTACCAATGCAAGTATGCCAGGGATACCATGCCATGATCTTCTGATACCTTTCTGATACTCATCTGATACCTTTCTGTAACCCTACGTTACAGAAAGGTATCAGATGAGTATCTAATGGGTATCAGATGATGGCACACAAACACCTACCCATTGCAATACGAACAGAGGGAGAAATCCAGGATCGGTTGCTTATTTTGAAAAGTAGATAGGAAGGTGCAAAAATATACTCCTAAAGATGGTCAGGGACTGCTCAGTAGCAGATTGAACCTGATTCAAATGATTATCTGAACCAATGAATATCTGAGGTGTATATCACGAGTACTCGTAAGTGATTTAATTGGTAAAGGTGTCAAACATTTGAATCTGTTTCACTAAGCGGTTCAAACACATTGCCTGAATTTCATCACACTTTAATTCATTGTTGGTCACCAATGAGAGATTATATAAAATTAAGCAGGTCAATACCCCAACTATAAAAGAATGTACTATCTTCGCAAACGTTAAAATGAGCCAAAAATGAAAAGCTTTAATCGTCTGAACAATATTGTTGGCTGGGCCACTTTCCTGGTCGCAGCAGTAACGTATTTGTTAACCATTGAACCAACTGCCAGTTTCTGGGATTGTGGTGAGTTTATAACCACTTCGTATAAACTGGAAGTAGGGCATCCGCCGGGCGCACCATTCTTTATGATCATGGGACGGTTCTTTACTTTATTTGGAGGCGGACCATCAAGTGCAGCCATCATGATCAATGCCATGTCGGCTTTGGCCAGTGCATTTACTATTTTGTTTTTGTTTTGGACCATAACCCATATAGCCAAAAAGTTAATAAAATCCGAAGGTGAATTTTCACTGGGGCAAACCATCGCCATACTTGGCGCCGGGGTTGTTGGTGCATTGGCATATACTTTTTCTGACACATTCTGGTTTTCGGCCGTTGAAGGTGAAGTATACGCTTCCTCCTCACTGTTTACGGCGATGGTGTTCTGGGCCATTCTTAAATGGGAAAACGCGGCTGATGAACCTCGTGCCAATCGTTGGATTATTCTGATTGCTTACCTGATGGGGCTCTCAATCGGGATTCACCTTTTGAACCTTTTGGCCATTCCTGCCATCGTTTTTGTTTATTATTACCGCAAATATAAAGTTACACGCAACGGGATTCTGCTTAGCCTGTTGGTTTCATTTGTCATACTTGGAGTAATCATGTATGGTATTATTCCAGGAGTTGTAACAATTGCAACATGGTTTGAGCTGATGTTTGTAAATGGATTGGGCCTTCCTTTCGATACTGGAGTTATCATATATGCACTTTTATTGATATCGGGCATCGTATATGGAATTATGTATACCGCCCGTAAAAAACTTATCCTCTGGAATACCATACTACTGGGCTTTACAGTGATTATGATTGGTTATTCATCGTTTGCTATGATCGTTATCCGTTCATCAGCCAATCCTCCTATGGATCAGAATAGCCCCGACAATGTATTTGCCTTGCTGGGATACCTGAACCGCGAACAATATGGCGACCGTCCATTGGTTTATGGCAGGTATTACAATACCCCGCTTGAGAAATATGTGGATGATAAACCCTATTACATTCAGAAAAACGGAAAATATGTGATTGCCGATATGCGGCAGCAACCGGTTTTTGATTCCAATCTGAGTACCCTTTTCCCTCGTATGTACAGCCGTGAAGATGGCCATATTGAAGCTTACAAGAGCTGGGCAAACATTACAGGTAGAAAAGTTCAGGTCACCGATGAGGAGGGAAAATCTACAACGATACAAATACCCACCTTTGGGGAAAACCTGTTGTTCTTTTTCAGGTACCAGGTCAATCAGATGTATTTTAGATATTTCATGTGGAATTTCTCAGGCCGTCAAAATGATATACAGAGCCAGGGAGAAATTATGAACGGTAACTGGATCAGCGGCATCAATTTTCTTGATTCAAATCGGCTGGGCGACCAAAGGTCACTGCCTCAGGAATTTAAAAACAACAAAGCCAGAAATGCCTATTACATGTTACCGCTCATCCTGGGGATTTTAGGGATTCTTTTCATGTACAACAAAGGCGCTGAAGGGCGTAAAGATTTATGGGTGGTATTCCTGTTATTTTTCATGACGGGTATAGCCATTGTCATCTACCTGAACCAATCTCCACTTCAGCCACGTGAACGTGATTACGCCTATGCCGGTTCATTTTATGCGTTTACCATTTGGATTGGCATTGGAGTACTTGCCGTGTATCAAGGACTGAAGAAATATGTACCTGATACGGCCAGTGCAGGAATTGCTGCCGGTTTGGCTCTTCTATTGGTTCCTACCATTATGGCAGCGGAAAACTGGGACGACCACGACCGTTCGAACCGATATACAGCACGCGACTTTGGAGCAAATTACCTGAATTCATGTGCCCCCAATGCCATCATATTTACCAATGGCGACAACGATACTTTCCCACTTTGGTACAACCAGGAAGTGGAAGGGGTAAGAACCGATGTAAGGGTTTGTAACCTGAGTTATTTCCAGACCGATTGGTACATTACTCAAATGAAGGCCAAAGCCTACGAGTCAGAACCACTTCCCATCAGTTTCACGCCTGATCAATATGTTCAAGGCAACCGCGATGTGGTTTACCTGATGGAAGACCCACGCCTGAAGGGGTCTGTAGAGCTGAAAAAAGCACTTGAATTTGTAAAAGACGATAATCCCCGCACCAAACTTGAACAGGCTGACAATGCCTCTTATATTCCATCCAAAAAATTGTTTATGGTAGTTGATAAAGCTGCCGTGATCAGGAATAAAGCCGTGGAACCGCAGGATTATGACAAGATTGTTGATACCCTCCAAATTGATTTGAGCAGCAAGCATTACATTACCAAAGATGAATTGATGGTATTGGATATGATTGCCAACAACAACTGGGAACGTCCGATATATTTTGCCATTACCATTGGCCGTGACAAATACATGAACCTTCAGGATTATTTTCAACTTGAAGGACTTGCCTATAAGCTTGTACCCATTAAATCGCCTACAGAGGGTATTTCGTTTGGAAGGGTTAATTCCAAATTGATGTACACCAATGTCATGGAAAACTTCAAGTGGGGCAATATGGAAAATCCGAAAGTGTACATCGACGAGAACAACGGACGCATGATGATGAACATCCGCAACACGTTTGACCGCCTGGCTGGATCCCTTGTTGATGAAGGAAAGAACGAGATGGCTATAAAGGTTCTTGACCGTTGCGGTGAACTGATTCCTCACAAGGTAGTTCCATATAATTACTTTTCATTGCTGATGTCTGAAACTTATTTTAAAGCCGGCCAACCTGTTAAAGGAAAAGAGATTATCAATATTATGATGACAGATTATAAAGAACAACTGGATTATTTCTTTAAACTCAAGTCACCCATGCGTAATTTGCTGGATGATGATATCCAGAGAATTCTATATTTTATGAGGGAAATGACCATGATTGCTACCAGGAACAATCAACCGGAACTGTTGAAAGAAGTTTCTGCTTCATTTAATAATTACGTTGAGAGATATAGTTCATTGAAACAATGAACTGTTATGACCCCAGGGTTCGTTTGCCCGGCTTTTTTACTTCTTTTTTCACAGATGCTGTCTGGAGATTTAAAGAAGCCGGGCAGGCGGTTTACCTCACTTTTGACGATGGCCCCATTCCTGAGGTAACGCCTTGGGTGATTGATCTGCTGGAAAAAGAAGAGATAAAAGCGACCTTCTTTTGTGTGGGTGAAAATGTTCAGAAACATCCTGATGTGTACCAGCAAATTTTGGACGCTGGCCATTCGGTGGGCAATCACACCTTCAGCCATTTGCAGGGAATTAAACAGGTCGATCAGGAGTATTTCAGCAACATTGAAAAAGCGGAGCGCTTTATCAATTCCGATCTTTTCAGGCCCCCGCACGGGCTGCTTAAAGCCTCTCAGTACAATTACCTGAAAAAAAAGTACAGGATGATCATGTGGGATTTGATTACCTGCGATTATGACTGCAGTATAAAACCTGAGAAAGTAGTTAAAAATGTAAAGGATTTTGTAAGACCAGGTTCGATAGTTACATTTCATGATTCACAAAAAGCTAAGTTCAATCTGATGAATGCCTTGCCTCCTTCTATCAAATGGTTGAAAGACCAAGGCTACTGTTTTGAAGCAATACCATACAATAAAAAATTATAAGCAACAGGCAGTAAGTAATTACCGCCTGTAAAATTTACTACCAATGATAAATATTTTAATGGTCGGTTCAGGAGGAAGAGAACATGCAATGGCATGGAAAATCAAGCAATCGCCTTTGCTGAACCAATTATTTATTGCTCCTGGCAATGCTGGTACTTCACTTTTGGGTACTAATCTTGAGGTTGGAATATTAGATTTTGAAGGATTAAAAAAGGCAGCGCTCGACCATCACATCGACCTTGTACTGGTTGGTCCTGAAGTTCCCTTGTGCGAAGGCTTACACGACTATTTCAGGGCCGACAGCAGTCTGAAACATATCAGGGTAGTCGGTCCGCAGAAGTTGGGCGCACAGCTTGAGGGGAGTAAGGACTTTGCCAAGGAATTTATGATACGCCATCATATACCTACGGCTAAATATTGTTCGGTTACCGCTGGTTCACTTTCAGAAGGATTGGCTTTCCTGAAAACCATGACATCGCCTTATGTTTTAAAAGCCGATGGACTGGCTGCCGGTAAAGGGGTGCTGATAATTGATGATATTACGGAAGCTGAAAAATCGCTCAAAGAAATGCTTGACGGTCAGTTTGGGGCAGCAAGCAGTAAAGTGGTGGTTGAAGAATTTTTAAGCGGCATTGAATGTTCCGTATTTGCCATTACCGATGGAAAAGATTATAAAATACTTCCGGTAGCAAAAGACTACAAGCGCATTGGCGAAGGCGATTCAGGCCTGAACACAGGCGGAATGGGCGCTATTTCACCCGTTCCTTTTGCAGATGAAGCATTCATGAAAAAAGTGGAGAACCGCATAATCAGGCCTACTGTTCAGGGATTGCAGGACGACAAGATCCCTTACAATGGGTTTCTCTTTTTTGGCTTGATCAGTTGCCAGGGAGAACCCATGGTGATTGAATACAATGTCAGGATGGGCGATCCGGAAACAGAAGCCGTGATGCTGCGCATAAAATCTGATTTTGTAGACTTACTGATCGGTGCCGCTGATGGAACGATGGCTGAAAAAACCATTGAGATTGACTCCAGGACTGCTGTGGCCGTGATGCTTGTTTCAGGTGGCTATCCGGGGCCCTACCAAAAAGGAAAGGTAATCAGGGGTCTGGATAAGATACAAAATAGTTTTGCCTTTCATGCCGGAACAAGTTATACAAACGATCAAGTTTGCACGGATGGTGGACGCGTTGTGGCCATCAGTTCTTATGGTCAATCAATTGATGAAGCACTTTCGCTGTCCTATAAAAATGCACAGCTAATTGATTTCGATAACAAGTATTACCGGAAAGACCTTGGGTTTGATCTTCAGAAATAAAAAGCAAACACGCCCCACTGTGAGAATAGTCGAAACGACTTGAAGAGAATAAAAATACGAAGCATGTTATTAAAAACATTAAAATCGAATCAGCCTTACCATACCCTACTGGTACCATTCCTTGCAATTGCCTTGTGGATCAGGTCATTTGTTAATCCCCAGGCGTTTCCTTTTTACCCTGGTGAAGACTCGATGATCCTTTATCAACCCGTGAGTTATTTACTGGACAACAACCTTTTACTCAATAATATAGTTGCCCTTATATTTACCATCCTGCTTGCCTTCCTGATATTAAAACTCAATGTTCAATATACATTTATCAGGATAAGATCAGTTCTGCCTCCCACTTTATTTGTTTTGATTACAAGCGGAATGCCCGACCTCCATGCCATGCATCCTGTGTATCCGGCTGCCTTATTCCTGGTATTGACCATTGACCGGATATTCAACGCTTACGACAAAGAAATTATTCATTCCAATGCCTTTGATGCTGGTATCTATTTGGCCATTGGGTCCTTGTTTTATCTGAACCTGGTATTCTTTTTCCCGCTCCTTTGGTTTGGATTCATCATTTTAAAGCCCAAAGTCAACTGGCGCGAATACTTTTTAACCGCCATTGGCTTTGTATTGCCCTGGCTGGCTGCCCTTGCCTATTATTACATTGCTGGTAAAGAAGCTGAATTGAGCCAAACGATTCAATTGAATTTTACGTCCCATCCAATGTTTTTAAAGGAGAATATCCCATTTCTGATCTATATAGGTTATTTGGTTTTACTCACCCTTTTGGGTAGCTACTTTCTCTTGTCACAATATGATGACAAGAGAATCAGCTCACGTAAATATTTTAAAGTATTTTTCTGGATTTTCCTTATCTCCATTTTACTTATTGGTGCCAATCGCGCCGTGTCCGAGGAAATCGTACTCCTGCTGGCTCTTCCCTTAACATACCTGATTTCAAATTACTTTATTTTCATGAAACGAGAGGCCTGGGGCGAAGTGTTTATGGCTCTTCTGACAGCCGCCGTAATTTTACTCCAGTTTGTGTAACTGAAACGTGAGTGGGCTACTAATGTGAGATCGACCTGTGGGTTAATTATGCATATACTTTCACGAAACAGATTTCATACTTCCGACAATCCGACAATCCGACAGTTGAATATTTTTAGTTTTCAAGGTTGATATAGCTATTAAGACCCTGCGTCTCATAAAAAATCAACTACTTTTATGATTTAAAGATAGCCCTGCCACAGCAATATTAAGTGTGTATATCCTTTTAGCCAGATCACTTAACCCTTGATAGTCAAACATTACAGTCGATTGATTCAATGTTTTTTATTCCTTTTGTACCAGAGATAAACAAGAAATTAGACTGTAAGCCCACTCTTAAAAGTCTATTTTATCTTATGGTTACCTAGAGGCCTTGGAGATACAAAAAAAATATACTATAGATAATCAATATTTTCTGTTTTTTTTATATCTTCCTTATTTTGTGACTAATAGCCTTTTCGCAGTGCGTTCAACTGAATTTTAAAAATATGCAACTGTCGGATTGTCGGATTGTCGGAAGTGCTGTTAATTATTTGTCTAAGTAATGGCCTCGCATTGAAATAATTTGAAGCTGTTGGTCGGTAATCTCATAAACAAGCCGATTGCCTTTGTCAATTTGACGTGGTCATAAGCAGCTGAGTTCGTATTTTAATGCTTCGGGTTTTCCTATTCCAGAGAATGGATGTTGTAATATGTCATCAATGAGCCGTACTATTTTATTCTGGATAGTTATTTGGCCACTCTTTTTCCAAAACTTAATATCAGCAAGGGCTTTGTCTTTATAGACTACTTCCATAAATCTTCGGTTTTGATAACCTTACCTTTACTGGCCCGTGATTTTTGTATTTCATTTACAAATTCTTCGTTATAGTGTCTACCATCCTCATCAATAATCTGGAGGTTCTTATCGTCTTTAGCAATTTCACTAATTAAACCCAGCAGGTACTTGGTTTTGTTGGTAAGGGTGTTTATTTTAACTGTAACGGTGGCCATAACCTTGATTTATAGCATGTATAGGCAAATTTAGTTAATTTTTTAATTCCTATTTCAATAGTCCATTTTCACGTAATGTTTTAACTATATCAGCAATGTTTTTCGGTATTTCAAATTGAATGAGCCAGTTAACATCTAAGCCATTTTGAATGGCTATTTTCATTAAGAAATGATTTTTGCCTATCAATTTCCCAATTGTTTCAATCTCTTCTTTAAATTCTATGTGCAGGTCTTCATGTTGTTTTTGTATCAGCATTAAAATTTTAAATATCCGTGCTACAATGTAAATACATAAAGTATAAGCTTTGCCATATGTTTCGGCTCCAATGTGCTCGTTATTCAGTTCCAATAGTTGACGTAACATGAGACAATTCAAACTTATTTCGCCCCACTTGTCTTTAGTAATGCAGACATGCTCGTTTATTTCTCCGCTTATTTCGCGAACATCCATTAATAAATATCCTGCTGAATAATAATGTTCAGTGGCTAGTTCAATGCGTTTAATAATTCTTTTTTTGAGTTTTTCTCTCTTATCTTGCACCGTTTCGGTTTCAACCAATGCAAATAGTAGCTGATTGGCCAAATGCAAATCATGCTTCAGCAGCCTTAAAATCAGCTTGTCTTTTTCAGCCTCTGGCAGTAATTGCAATGCTTTTTTAAATTCAGGGTCAAAAGTCATATCCTATTAGATTTACCTTGTGAATACAAAGATAAAAGAACTTTGTTGCATAAAAGAACAAGGGGTGTATGACAAAATCCCATGTGATTCAAAGTCGGCCCATAGGTTAACTCATAAAATTCATAAGACTGAACCAGAACCTTGTGTAATTTTGATTAGTTGGCAGGTTCAATTTGCGGGTTTCATTGAGCTATTTTCGTCCAAATGCCATAATGCCAAATGCCAAAGCATCAACTTCGCTTTGATTATCGTTATCATTGGTTTTTAAATTACTTTCAAGGATACTCTGGATGGCTCGTTTCAGCGTTTTAAACTGCCAAATAAAGGGATTGGCATTTTGGCATTATGGCATTTCGAGGCTTTGCTTTTTACTTAGCTGGTGACTACGCTGGATTGAAAATAGGTCACCTGTTCAGTAATCGAAGATCTCTGAATCGAAATTCTTTAAAAGCATTGCCAGGACTAATCTGCCAATACAGACTTTATGCGGGGTCGTTCCTACCACATGAAGTCTGTATTAGTATGGGTAGTTACTTTATTGATATCTCCAATTTCCGTCCTAATCCGGTTTCAATAATTTTTCTCAAAGTGGCAATTTCCAAATCGGAGCGATCATTCTCAATCTTAGAAATATAGGTTCTTGAGGTGCCACTTTTAATCGCCAAATCTTGTTGTGTCAATCCTGATTTTAATCTCGCTTCTTTGATCAGTTCCCCAATTTTTAATGAAAGCTCTGATTTTTCAGGGTGACTATATTTTAGCAATACATCTGCACCAATTTCATAAGGAACTTTCATTTTTTCACCATTTCTCATTGTTATCGATTGCTCAACATTGCTCCAGGAGAGTGTATTGCCTACCAACTCAACCTTCGCAAACTCTTTAGA
>Ga0209512_1005237_pt1 | contig 10881 bp, 8 predicted proteins | sample frozenSSSSmetaG_FD_184142 | JGI IMG/M metagenome (GOLD analysis project Ga0209512, IMG submission 184142) | Glacier valley bacterial and archeal communities from Borup Fiord, Nunavut, Canada, to study Microbial Dark Matter (Phase II) -... | ecosystem: Environmental > Aquatic > Freshwater > Ice >... | reverse complement strand
GTCAGGAGGGGTAATTATCTGGCATGATGCACATTTGTATGGGGTAGTAAAATATTTACAGCAATGGAGAAATAATAATAAACTTTCATTGTATTTTATTAAAGAAACCAGCCTGGCAGTAGCAAGGGTAAAAAGCGGTTCGGTAGTTGATTTTTTAACTAATTAATATTGTTATTTTAAGCCGTTCGATTACTTTATTCGCTATAAAATAGTGTATTAGGCTAAACGTTATTTATGAATATTTTGTTACCTACATACAGTTATTATCCTTATAATTTTGGAGGTACAGAAGTGTATGTTGCAGGGCTTGCAGATTTTTTACAACGTCAAGGGCATGAAGTTACAGTAATTGCCGGAATGCCCCCGGAAGCATTTACTGATTACCCTGTATTTTATGAAGATACCGAACTACGAGCTGTAAAGTACCATTATAATAATATACAAGTAATAGGAATTATTAATAAAAATGTAAGTACCGAAGAGATTTATACCAAGTATAGAAATCAATGGACAGACTCCTGGTTAAATGTGTTGAAAAGGCTACCGCAGCAGCATTGGGATATAATACACTTTAACGCTTTTACCTCTGCAATCGGTTTTGGAATATTAGAAGCTGTTCAAAAATATTCCATACGAGTTAAAGCGATAGCTTCTTATCATTTGCCTTTATCTTGTATGAAAAATACGTTGTTGTATGGCAATACACTTACAGATTGTACGATAGAACCATCTGCGAGGGAATGCACTGCTTGTATTATAAACAGTTCAGCGAAAATTCCTTTGGCTTTAGCAAAACTATTCACACAGTATACTCCTTTTGTAACTGAATTATCAGCCCCGATGGCTTTGCGGCTTAAATATTTAGTGAGCCAGTCAATTGATGCGTTTAAAATGTTTGATGAATCTATTCAGCAGTGGCATGTGTTCTCAAAACAGATACACAAAATACTTTTGTTGAATAAAATCTTGCCAAATAAAATTGTCGTTCTTAGACATGGAGTAAATGATATTTTTATTGAAAATCAATCCATGGCTACTATAGATGAAAATAGGATTAATAGCTCCCTAACCATTTTTTTATTTGTTGGCCGCTTTGAAAAACAGAAAGGTCTCCATACACTGCTGAAAACATGGATTGAACTGGTTGAGTCGCCAATAAGACGTTTGGAAATAATTGGAGAGATGCTGGTTGCCGATGATGGCTTAAACAGCCTAATAAAAAAGGCATTGAAAAGAAAAGATATAGTATGGCATGGTAGAAAAGATCAAAATGAAATTGCTTCAATAATGCAAAACTCGCATTGCACCATTATACCGTCAGAATGGGTAGAGATCGGTCCGCTGGTTTTTCATGAAGCAATAAGTTGTGGTAGTAATATAATTGCTTCGGATATTGGAGGCTGTAAAGAATTAGCTGATTTATATCCTGGAAAATGTACATTATTCAGGGCAGGCAATAGTCAAAGCCTTTCAAAAGCCATTTTAAATTTTAAATTTTCCAATATTGCCTACAAAGCAATTTCACAAAATGAAAATTATACAAAAGTATTGCAGCAGTATAAAATTTTACTACAAGAAAATGCAATTGTATTATAGTTGATATTTGATGAATTTCACAGATAAACATATTTTGATACTAACCAGTACCAACCTCGCCTGCAATCCACGCTGCCTGAAAGAGCTAAGACTGATGGTGGATATGAAGATTTCAGTTACAGTAGTAGCTTTTAACCTGCATAACTGGAGCACAGAAAGAGAAAAAGAATTAAATAACGAATTGCCAGGTATAAATTTTCAATACCTGGAAGGTTCCCGCAAGAATTTTTTTCCTTGGTTGCTGTCTTCAATTTTTGAAAAAACGGGACGTATATTGATACCTTTTTTTTCGTCAAATCTTTCTTTATATGCTTTAGCCGTAAGCAAAAGATCCTGGTTACTTTTGAGTTGGTGTAGATCATCAACTGTAAAACCTGACTTGATTATAGCCCATAACGCTGCCGCTTTTTATCCAGCATACTGGCTTGCAAAAAAAAATAAAATACCCTTTGCACTGGATATTGAGGACTATCATCCCGGTGAAACAATACCTGCTACTGTAAAAAAAGGCGTAAGTATTTTGATGAAAAACTTGATTGAAAAATCCACTTATGCCAGTTATGGATCACCCTTAATTATGCAGTACTGCGAAAAGTTATTGGGGGTAAGCAATCCATGTTCATTTGTTATAAATAACTTTTTTCCCGGCAGCAATTTTAAGGATGTTGTTCCTGTAATAACAGAAAAAATTCAATTGGTTTGGTTTTCGCAAAACATTGACAAGGGTAGAGGATTGGAAGAATTGCTTTCCGTCTTTGTTTTTTTTGATGATGTGTTTGAACTAACTCTTATTGGTAACCCAATTGAATCTTTTTGCAGTAAAGAAATAGAAGATAAAAAGGGCATTAGCATCATAAATTCGGTCCACCCCACAGTACTAAATAAAATGATAGGGCAATTTGATATCGGCCTTGCCATTGAACCGGGTAAAGATTTAAATAATACTATTGCTTTGTCTAATAAAATATTGACCTATTTTCAGAGCGGGCTTTTTATCCTGGCCTCAGATACTTTGGCACAGCAATTATTTATGCAGCACCATCCGGGCCATGGTATTTGCAGCTCTTTAAAGAAAGAATCGTTGACTCATTCATTTGAAAGATTAGTAAAAGATAAAGAGCAGATAAGAGCGCTAAGAAGTAAACGCTTTAAAAATGCTGCTGCTTTCAACTGGGAAAATGAATCAGCGGTATTGAAAGAAAAATGGGAAGCTATTTTTCAATAAAAAATGCGGATTATTTTTCAATATTTTCAAACTTAAATTTATCTGACGTACACCGTGCAGGAGATTGACACAACATTTCCGTCATTTGTCATCATTTAACAGTGCATCGGCTCAGAATAAAATTCAGTCAGGTGTTTAATTATGGAAATACAAAGAGTATTTAAAAGCAAATAAAATATGCAAAATATTGGCAATAAAAGCTATAGCAATACGGGTAATGAAGAGGTACTGAATTTTCTCAAGAAGCCAGGTAAGGTTTTAGATATTGGATGTGGTGTGGGAGACAATGCCAGAATTTTAAAACCTCTTGGTTTTGTGATAGATGGTATTACCATTTCTGAAAATGAGCTTAAGGAAGCAAATTTATTTTTGCAAAAAGGATATCTTTTTAATCTTGAAAATGGATTACCAGAAGAAGTTAAGAATTGGCAATACGATTATGTCATTTGCTCACATGTGTTGGAGCATATCTGTTATCCCGAAAAGTTACTGAATGATATAAAATGTTGTATTAAAGAAGATGGGAAAATGGTGGTGGCTTTGCCAAACCTCTTTCACTATGCTTCCAGGTGGGAATTAATGAGAGGCGAGTTTAATTACCAAACGTCAGGGGTGTTGGACAATACTCATTTTAAATGGTACACTTTTAAAACGGGCAAAGCTTTACTAGAGGATAACGGTTTTCAAGTAATATATAATTCGGTTACTGGCCAGTTACCGGCAAATTCCTTTTTTTCAAAAATTCTATCTAAAAAAACTTCGGCGAAGGTGTATAACATCTTGAAAAAAATATCGCCTGGTTTGTTTGGATACCAGTTGGTATATGTTGCCACTCCATAAAACCAGTGAAAAAAATCTTAATCCTATATCCACATTTTCCACCTTCAAATCTTGCAGGTGTACACCGGCCGAGATTGTTTGCTCAACACCTCCCTTTCTTTGGATGGTTGCCAATTATTTTAACGGTACATGAAAAATATTATGAAGAAATACCAGATTGGAACCTGGTAAAATTATTGCCCGGCAATTTGCGCATTGAAAAAGTAAAGGCTTTTAAGCTGGGTAAATTTCGCATAATTGGCGATATCGGGTTAAGGGCATTTTTTCAATTATATAAAAAAGCGAAGCAATTGATTCAATCAGAAAAAATTGATTTTTTATACATCCCTATCCCATCTTTTTATTGCGCACTGTTGGGCCGTTGGCTGCATCATAGCACCAAAATAAAATATGGCATTGATTATATTGATCCATGGGTTCATAACTTTCCAGGAAGTGAGAAAGTATTTTCAAGACATTGGTTCAGCACCAAAATAGCTAAACTTTTAGAGCCCATCGCTGTAAAAGAAGCTTCGCTGATTACAGGTGTTGCTGAAGGTTATTATAAAGGTGTAATGGAAAGAAATCCCCATTTACTACAGAACGCCCTGTTTGGTGCGATGCCCTATGGAGCAGAGGAAAGCGATCACGCAGCCATTGCTAAGATAGCCATTGCGCCCTACCTGTTTGAAAAAAAAACGGGAAAAATTCAGTTGGTATATGCGGGCGCCATGCTGCCTAAGGCTTATGCACCACTGGAAGCAATTTTTAAATCCATCCACGCAAACCGAGCCATTTTTGAGGAGGTTGAATTTCATTTCATTGGTACCGGAAAAAGGCCCAATGATCCAGCATCGCATAATATTAGATTGCTTGCAACGCAATACAATTTGTGGCAGACTATTGTATATGAATACCCTCAACGTATTGCGTACCTTGATGTTTTGGTGCATTTAAATATAGCCGACGGCATTTTTATTTTGGGTAGTACAGAGCCGCATTATACGCCGTCAAAAATTTACCAGGGGGTACTTTCCGCAAAACCAATTTTTGCTGTCCTGCACAAAGAAAGCACCGCTGTACAAATTTTGACTGTTTCAAAAGCAGGTATAGTACTCGGTTTTAAAGATGAGGCCGGTATAAAATTTATTGAACACCAATTTGTGAATGCCATGCTACGATTTAAAATATTCATACAAAATTACGATGCTTCAAAAATCGATTATCATCTATTTGGAAATTACTCTGCAAAAAATACAACGAAACTATTGGGTGAACTACTAAATGCAGTCTGTGGGCAATAAAAATAAAAAAAAATTAGCCATTGTTACCACCCACCCAATCCAATACAACGCACCCTGGTTCAGGTTGCTGAACGAAGGTGGCAGGATAGAGCCCAAGGTTTTTTATACTTGGGGGCAACTAGAACTTGGAAAAAAATATGACCCAGGATTTGGTAAAGCGATTCATTGGGATGTCCCCTTGTTGGAAGGATATCAATACAGCTTTGTAAATAATACGGCAAAAGATCCAGGTTCGCATCACCGGAACGGCATCGTTAATCCAAGCTTAAATAAAGAGGTAGAGCAATGGCAACCGGACGCCGTGTTGGTGTTTGGATGGAATTTTGAAAGCCATTTTAAATGCATCAGGTATTTTCATAAAAAAATACCGATATTGTTTAGAGGCGATTCTACTTTATTAAGAAGTCAATCCTTCATAAAATCATTTGCCAGGAGTGTTTATTTAAAATGGGTATTCAGTTTTATCGATTATGCATTGCACGTAGGTACAGAAAACAAAAGGTATTTTCTTAAATATGGTCTTAAAGAGAATCAACTTATTTTTGCGCCTCATGCGATAGACAATGACAGGTTTGCAGATACTACCAACCGGTATCAATCGGAAGCAAATGAATGGAAAAAAACAATGGGCCTTTCAGATAATGTATTAACTGTATTATATGCGGGCAAACTTGAAGCAATTAAAAATCCCTTTTTTATTATTGATTTTGCAAAAAGGTTTACCGGTCAGCCGGTAAATTTTATTGTAGCAGGTAATGGCCCCCTGGAAAAAAAACTAAAACAGTTGGCTGCACTTTATCCTAAAATACATTTTATTGATTTTCAAAACCAGCAAAAAATGCCCGTGTTGTATAGGCTTGCTGATTTTTTTCTACTTTGTTCTGTAAGCGAAACATGGGGGCTTGGTGTAAATGAGGCAATGGCTTGCGGCAGGGCAGTGATTGTGAGAAATACCTGTGGCTGTGCCATTGACCTAGTGCAAAATGGTAAAAATGGTTTTGGGTTTGATACCAGCGAAATGGATCTGTTGTACAATGCTATAAACACAGTACTAAACCACCCGGAACAATGGCAAAAGATGGGCGCCGCATCTGAAGAAATAATTTCCTTTTATTCTTTTGAAAATATAGTTACAGCAATTGAAGGTTTTTTTATATCAATGTAAATGCATCATAAACACCAGCGATTTTAAATAAAAAATGCCAGCTATCTCCATTATATTACCGGTTTACAATGGTATAAAGTATATCGAGCAATCGGTGAACTCTGTATTACAACAGCAATTTACCGATTTTGAATTCCTGATAGTTGACGATTGTTCTGGCGATGGTTGTTGGGAATACCTACAGGGGATTGAAGATAAAAGACTTTTACTTTATAGAAATGAAAAAAACAAAGGACTGTTTTACAATTTAAATTTTTTAATAGAAAAATCCAGTGGTCCTATTATAAAAATATGGACTCAGGATGATGTAATGTATCTCGACTGTATAAAGGAAGTTGTTGCTTTTCATCAACGACATGCCGAGATAGGATTTAGTTATACGGACAGGGATTATATTAATGCCGATGGAGCGGTTATTAACACAGTAAGGCAAGACAGGACACCGGAAATAGTTTCTACAGCCTTGCATTCTCAAATTGCTTTTATCACTGGTAGCATAGCAGGAAATATTGCAAACGTAGCAATTAACAAAAGTATACTCGATGAAGTGGGCGTCTTTAATGAAAGAATGAAAATAAGTGGCGATTTTGAAATGTGGGTAAGGTTGGCAAAAAATCATCCGATTGGTTTTATAAAAAAGCGATTGTTACAATTACGCAATCATAAAGGACAATTAAGCGCAAACGAACAATATTTAATTTATCATTTAAAAGAAGATATAGAAGCTTACCGAATTTTGTTAGAATATCTTCCTATGGTTCAACAAACCGAAGGAAGAAAATTATTAAGAAATAACAAATTTATATTTTATTACACCCTAATGCTAAAAGCCTTTTTTAAAGGGCAGATTAAAACGGGAGTTCGTTTTTTTAAGCTGTTGAGTGGCTTTGATAATTTTTTTATTTTAACGGGGTGCTATATAAGGAATAAGGTGCTTAGGTGAGTGGTTGAAGGTTGAAGGTTGATGGTTGAAGGTTGAAGGTTGATAGTTGATGGTTGAAGGTTGATGGTTGAAGGTTGAAGGTTGAAGGTTGAAGGTTGATAGTTGATGGTTGAAGGTTGATAGTTGCTAGTTGATAGTTGATGGTTCAGGGTTGAAGGTTGAAGGTTATTGATTTCGTTTCTTATTGTGTTCTTTTCAATATTCAAGGTTGTAAGTTGATGGTTGAAAGTTCAAGATGCAAGGTTGATGGTTTGTTTACATCCAGCAATTCAATTTAGTAGACCTTCATGGTAATAGGTAGCTTAGTTCAATTTAATAATTTACGGCTTGTTTAGTTTGTAAAAAACCAAACAATAAAATAGCACAATAGAAAAATGAAACGGATAAGGATAGATGAACAGTCAAGATTTTTTTTACTTGTCCTTTGTTTAGGCTTACTGCTCTTTAATAATGGCATTTACCTTTTTTTCCCGGTAGCAGTTATTTATGTGTTATTGTACCAATTACAGCAACCCTATAAACCCGGTGTATTTACACTGATTGCATTGCAGCATTTTTTGCAGATAGCCGCAGGTGTTTGGTTGTGTAATTATTTAGGCAAAGACATTAATTATAATACCTCATCACGGGCAACAGCAATTGTTGCAAGTAGTATTGGGCTGTGCTTTTTATTGGGGCCCATTGTTTATTACCAGGGTAAAATACCGGCACAATCAAGAAAAAGTTTGTACGATTGTGTACGTAATTTCTCTACACAAAAGGCCATGAACCTTTATATTATAGCTTTTTTTACATCTTCTTTCCTAGGGTCTGTCGCGTTCATTTTTGGTGGACTTACACAAGTAATATTTAGCCTGGTAAAAGTGAAATGGTTGTTTTTTTTATTATTTGGATACATGACTGTTTTAAAAAAAGAAAAGTTGAATATCTTTTATTTATTTATGTTGCTTGAATTTTTAAATGGATTTCTTGGCTTTTTTTCTGATTTTAAAACGGTTATTTATTTTTTGGTTATCTTAATTTTTAGCCTTGTTGAAAAACTGGAATTTAAAAAGGTTGTGTTGGTAGCTACCATAGGGATAACGCTAGGTTTTTTTGGTGTAGTCTGGACGAATATAAAGGCAGAATACCGTTCTTATTTAAACGGCGGTGCAAGAACACAGGCGGTAAGTGTGGAAAGGGGGGAGGCCATAGATAAATTAGTAAGCCTTACTGGTAAAGTGAGTAACGAAGGGCTGGATGGTTCGGTGGTAGATTTTTTAGACCGTTTACAATACACGTATCATTTTGCAAAAACTATCGATCGAATACCTGCGGTGCTGCCATTTGAAAATGGGGCCAATTGGTTGCGGACGTTGGAATTTACAACCAACCCGAGAATTTTAAATCCCAACAAGGGCACTTATGACGCCACGGAAAAAACAAGAAAGTATACGGGCCTTCGCTATGCCGGACGGTCACAAGGGGCATCTTTTAGCCTTGGTTATTTTGCTGATTGTTATATTGATTTTGGGCTGTATGGCATGATGGGCTTATTATTTGTGATTGGTATGCTGTATAGGTATTTCTACGCCTACCTGTTGCGTAAGTCTTCTAACAATATGGTATTTAATTATGCAGTAGTAGGGGCTTTTTTCGCAGAATTTAATGCGCTTGAAATGGATAGCACTTACTTTTTTGGCCGCCTGTTTTCGACTGCGGTCGTCTTCTTTTTATTGATTCGTTTTTTCTTTCCCTGGGTCATCAACTATATTACCATTAAGCCGGAGAAAGAAGGCCATTCTTTTTTCTTAAATGAATAGGGCAAGACGCAAGGTTCAAAGTTGAAGGTTCGAAATGCAAGGTTCAAAGTTGATGGTTGATAGTTGAAAGTTAGAAATGCAAAGTTGATGGTTGAAAGTTGATAATTGAAGGTTAGTGATTTCGTTTCTTATGGTGTTTGTTTCAATATTCAAGGTTAAAAGTTGAAGGTTTGAAATGCAATGTTCAAAGTTGAAGGTTCGAAATGCAATGTTGTAATTTGAAGGTTTAAGGTTGAAGGTTAGTGATTTCGGTTCTTATTGTGTTTGTTTCAATATTCAAGGTTGAAAGTTGAAGGTTATTGATTTCGTTTCTTAGTATGCTACTTTCTGCAAAATTGTCTTCGATTATAAAATATTAAATTGTTCAGGCAGTAAGTGGGCCCAACAATTGTGGATTAGCCGAACTATCAACCTTCAACTTTCAAAGTTGTAAGCGGTTGTCCTACATGTGGAGTACCAGAACCATCAACTTTCAACCATCAACCATCAACCTTCAACTTTCAAGCTTCAACTTTTAACCTTCAACTTTCAAAGTTGTAAGCGGTTACAGCAAATGTGAAGTACCCAAACCATCAACTATCAACCATCAACCTTCAACTTTGAATCTTGCAATACAACCGGACCTTCCTTAAATACCTGCTGAAGTTTTTGTTAACTTTTGGCGTACTGTATTTTGGTACCATTGCATGGATTGGCATTACAGCTCCCGGCGGTTATTATTGGCCCGTTGCTGCACGGTATTTAAATTATGTGGCTGCTTTAAGATGGCTGTTGCTACACGGCTCTAAAATATTACTGGAGGCATTCGGGTTCGCTGTTTACCTGAAAGATGCCTACACCATTAGAATACAAAACGGATTGGGTGTGCATGTTGGCTATGATTGCATTGGCTATGGGGTAATGTTTTTTTGGCTTGCTTTTATTGTGGCCAATAAAGGTAGTTTTGCAAAAAAAATAAAATGGGTGGGTATTGGCTTATTGATCATCTGGCTGGTAAATGTGTTGCGGATTGCGTTGATGGTGATAGCCGTTAATGACCATTGGCCATCCCTGTTTAATTTGGATAATCATGGCTGGTTTAATATTGCAGCGTATACCGTTATATTTTGTATGATATATTTATTTGACCGGTCACAAAACAAAGAAGCAACAATTGGTACTGCTGGCTGATGTTGGACTGTGATAAAATTATTAACAAAGTTGATACTATATTTAAAAAAAACGTTTATGATAAGTATTTCGTACACCTCCACATAACAAGTAATATTAGCATGATTTTGATTTCTTTTTTCAAATATATAAGAGCCTGTATGCACGATATAACAGTTGGTACGGGAAGGTATACCGTATTTTTATTGTTGCTGCATCTTCCGGTGTGGTGTGGTGCACAGGTTAAACTGGATTATTATGTAAGCAATGCTGGTAACGATAGTTTTCCGGGCACCTCCATTACATCTCCAAAAAAAACAATTACAGCCATGGCACCTGCGCTTCAAAAAACGGCCAATTTAACTGGTATTGTAAAACTTGGGTTAAGAGTCGGTGATGTATTTGATGAGGGGCTAGTAACTTCCTACCCAATACAAGTAAATAGTTACGCAGACACTTCAGCAGCAAATGAATTTGCGGTATTAAACGGTACAAAAGAGTTTGCTACTGGATGGTTAAAAAAACAGGGTGCTAATTTTACTTTTAGTCAGCCCATCCCCTATAGCGGTTTTGTTGGTTATGGTATAAATGCCATTGGACAGTATAGTTTTATCAGTGTATTTGAAATTGATAAAGAACTGGAGAAAACAGCCCCCTATACTGCAAGAAAAGTATTGAGCTATATGCCCGGTATAACCGAGGTTGAAAACAATGCAGGTTCTTTTTATACGCCTGTTGGTAATCAAAACCCAATGCCGGTTTACCTTCATACAAGCGATGGAAGTTCTCCCAATGATAACAACAGGTACCGCTATGAAGTTACGGTGAGAGATTATGGTATCAACAGCACTTTTCAATACAATAACCGGTTTGAAAAT
>Ga0209512_1005229_pt1 | contig 10895 bp, 7 predicted proteins | sample frozenSSSSmetaG_FD_184142 | JGI IMG/M metagenome (GOLD analysis project Ga0209512, IMG submission 184142) | Glacier valley bacterial and archeal communities from Borup Fiord, Nunavut, Canada, to study Microbial Dark Matter (Phase II) -... | ecosystem: Environmental > Aquatic > Freshwater > Ice >... | reverse complement strand
TGCGGCTTGCGATGTATGTCATCATTTTTTCTCTACGCTGTCTGATGGCGGAGTGGCGCCCGGGGCCGGGCTGCTGTCCGCCGCTTTACTGAACAAAAACTGGCCAATCAGGTTTTCAAGCACCACGGCCGATTGCGTGCTGGAAATGTTGTCGCCTGCAGCGAGGTTGACTTCAGCCCCGCCCGCCTCCACGCCGATGTACTGCTCACCCAGCAAGCCGCTGGTGAGAATCTTCAGCGAACTGTCCTTGGGAAAAGCATAGCGGTCTTCCAGGGCCAGCGTGACACGCGCCTGAAAGGTCGTGTCGTCAAAAGTGATTTCGTCCACACGGCCCACCACCACGCCGCTGCTGCGCACCGCCGCCTTGGGCTTGAGGCCGCCTATATTGTCAAACTTGGCCGTGACCCGGTAGGTGGACTGAAAACTCAGCGTCAGCAAATTGGCAGCCTGCAGCGCCAGAAACAGGATGGCCACGCCCCCCACCAGCACAAACAAACCGACCCACACATCATTCTTTGAGCGTTGCACCACACTCTCCTTAAGTAGTAAACATCATCGCGGTCAGGATGAAATCCAGACCCAGAACCGCCAGCGAGGCCACGACCACCGTGCGGGTGGTGGCGCTGGCCACGCCTTCCGGTGTGGCTTGCGCCTCAAAACCCTGCAGCAGCGCAATAAAAGTCACGGTGAAGCCGAACACGATGCTCTTGATAATGCCGTTGCCGACGTCGGACCAGACATCGACTCCGCCCTGAATCTGGCTCCAGAAAGCACCGGCATCGACGCCGATCATGACCACGCCCACGACCCAGCCGCCAATGATGCCCATGGCACTGAACACGGCGGCCAGCAGCGGCATGGTGATCACCCCGGCCCAGAAACGGGGCGCCAGAATGCGCTTGACCGGGTCCACCGCCATCATTTCCATGACGCTGATCTGCTCACCGGCTTTCATGAGGCCGATCTCGGCCGTCAGCGAGGTGCCGGCGCGGCCGGCGAACAGCAGCGCCGTGACCACCGGCCCGAGTTCGCGCACCAGCGTCAGCGTGACCAGCAAGCCCAGCGAATCGGACGAACCGAAGCGCTGCAGCGTGTAATAGCCCTGCAGGCCAAAAACGAAACCCACAAACAGGCCGGACACCGCAATGATGACCAGCGAGTAATTACCGAGGAAATGGATCTGGTCACGCACCAGGGCAAAGCGCCTGAAGCTCGAAGCAAAGGTTGTCAGCAACTGAAAGAACAGCCGGGCGCCCTGGCCCAGATTGGCCAGCCAGTTGCGCGTGGCGAACCCGACGTCAGAGGGCTTGTACCAACTCATGATGGAACTCCCGGCGGCTTGGGCCCCACCTGGAGCGCAGGACCGAAGTCGTCCTCAACGCTCGGGCCGGGGTACTGGAATCGGACCGGGCCATCCGGCAAGGCGTTGACGTACTGGTACACCAGCGGATCGGAACTCTGGCGCACCTCATGGGGCGTGCCTTCGGCGGCCACTTTGCCGTTGGCCAGAATGATCACGTGGTCGGAAATGGCAAACGTCTGCTCCAGCTCGTGCGAGACAAAAATACTGGTCAGTCCCATGCTGTCATTGAGCTGCCGGATCAGCCGCGCCGCCGTGCCCAGCGAAATCGGATCGAGCCCGGAAAAGGGCTCGTCGTACATCACCAGCTCGGGGTCCAGGGCAATCGCGCGCGCCAGCGCGATGCGCCTGGCCATGCCGCCCGACACCTCGCTGGGCATGAGGTCGCGCGCGCCGCGCAGGCCCACGGCATTGAGCTTCATGAGCACGATGTCGCGAATCAGGGCCTCGGGCAGATCGGTATGTTCGCGCAGCGGAAAGGCGACGTTTTCAAACACGCTCAGGTCGGCAAACAGCGCACCGAACTGAAACAGCATGCCCATGCGACGCCGCGCAGCGTAAATCTGCGGCTGGTTCATGGGCGTGATGTCCTGGCCATCGAACAGCAACTGGCCGGACTGGGCCCGGTTCTGGCCGCCAATCAGTCGCAGGATAGTGGTCTTGCCGCCGCCCGAAGCGCCCAGCAGGGCCGTGACTTTACCCCGAGGCACCGACAGCGTGATGTCGTCCAGAATGACGCGCTCCCCGTACCCAAAGGTCAGGTTTCGCAGTTCGACAAGGGAATCGGAAGAAGATGGGGCCATAAAAAAGCAAAAGCCGGGTTTATCCGGCTTGTGAATCATAAGGGATTATGCTTTTCAGCGTGGCAGGTCGCTAAACCCCATCAAGAACTCATCCACCGCGCGCGCAGCCTGGCGGCCTTCGCGAATCGCCCACACCACCAGGCTCTGGCCGCGCCGGATGTCCCCGGCCGCAAACACCTTGGGCACATTGGTGGCATAGCCGCCCGTGAACTCGGTGCTGGCCTTGGCGTTGCCGCGGTTGTCCTTTTCAATGCCAAAGGATTCGAGCACCGTGGCGACCGGTGAGACAAAGCCCATGGCCAGCAGCACCAGATCGGCCTTGAGGATTTTCTCGGAGCCCGGCACTTCGACCATTTTTCCGTCCTTCCACTCGACGCGAACGGTCTTCAGGCCGGTGACCTTGCCTTTTTCTCCGATCAGTTCCTTGGTCGAGATGGCAAATTCGCGCTCGCAGCCTTCTTCATGGCTGGAACTGGTGCGCAACTTGATCGGCCAGTAAGGCCAGGTCATGGGGCGGTTTTCTTCTTCGGGCGGCTCGGGCATCAGTTCAAACTGGGTCACGCTGGCCGCGCCGTGGCGGTTGCTGGTGCCCACGCAGTCTGAGCCGGTGTCGCCGCCGCCAATCACGATCACGTGTTTGCCTTCGGCCCGGAGCTGGCCCTTGACCTTGTCGCCGGCATTGACCTTGTTTTGCGAAGGCAGGAACTCCATGGCGAAATGCACGCCGTCCAGGTCACGGCCGGGCACGGGCAGGTCACGTGACTGCTCGGCACCGCCGGTCAGCATCACCGCATCAAAGTCTTTTTGAAGCTGTTCAGGCGCAATGGTTTCCTTGGCCCAGTTGGTAACTTTGGAGTCTTTGGGCAGGCTGCCCACCATCACGCCGGTGCGAAACTGCACGCCCTCGGCCTGCATCTGCTGGACGCGGCGGTCAATATGGGACTTTTCCATCTTGAAGTCGGGAATGCCATAGCGCAGCAAGCCACCGATGCGGTCGTTTTTCTCGAACAGCGTGACCTCGTGACCGGCCCGAGCCAGTTGCTGCGCGGCGGCCATGCCGGCCGGGCCGGAGCCCACAATGGCGACTTTCTTGCCGGTCTGGTGCTTGGGCAGCTGCGGCGTGACCCAGCCTTCGGACCAGGCGCGGTCGATGATGGCGTGCTCGATCGACTTGATGCCCACGGCGTCGTCGTTCACGTTCAGCGTGCAGGCCGCCTCACAGGGCGCGGGGCAGATGCGGCCGGTGAACTCCGGAAAGTTGTTGGTGCTGTGCAGCGTGTCGATCGCGTTTTTCCAGTCCGCGCGAAACACCATGTCGTTGAAGTCGGGAATGATGTTGTTGACCGGGCAACCGCTGGTGCAAAACGGCGTGCCGCAGTCCATGCAGCGCGCCGCCTGCTTGCCGGCCTGCGCGTCATTCAGACCAATGACAAATTCCTTGTAGTTCTTCAGGCGTTCGGTGACGGGCTTGTAGCCCTCTTCGATGCGCTCGTATTCCATGAAGCCGGTGATTTTTCCCATGATGCGTCCTGTGCGATTTTCTTAAGCGTTTTATGCCGCCAGCCCTTTACCATAGGGCGCAAACAGCTATAAATACAATAGCAAACGATAGCTGCCCTGCCTTACTTGGCCAGCGCCGCTTCCTGGTTGGTGGCGACCTGCACGCGCGTGGTTTCGGTCGCCGCTTCAAGCCGGCGTTCCTTGCGCTCAATCAGCGCGCGCTTGTACTCATTGGGGAACACTTTGACAAACTTCAGGCGCGACGCACTCCAGGTGTCCAGCAGTTCGCGGGCGCGCTTGCTGCCGGTCCAGCGGTTGTGGTCCTGCAGCAGGCGCTTGAGTTGCTCTTCATCGCTTTCACCACCGTGCCAGTCGGATTGGTCATGGGTGTGCTGCTCGGCCGTGGTCACGACCTTGTCCATGGACACCATGGCGGTGTTGCAGCGCGTAGCGAACTGGCCGTCTTCGTCATACACATAGGCCACGCCGCCGCTCATGCCGGCCGCAAAGTTGCGCCCGGTCTTGCCCAGCACGGCCACGGTGCCGCCCGTCATGTACTCGCAGCCATGGTCGCCCGTGCCTTCGACAACCGCCGTCGCGCCCGACAGGCGCACCGCAAACCGCTCGCCCGCCACGCCGCTGAAGAAGGCTTCGCCGGTAGTCGCGCCATACAGCACGGTGTTGCCGACGATGGTGTTTTTCGCCGCATCGCCGCGGAAGTCAATGCTCGGACGCACCACGATACGGCCGCCGCTCAGGCCCTTGCCGGTGTAGTCGTTAGCGTCGCCAATCAGGTACATGGTGATGCCCTTGGCAAGGAAGGCGCCGAACGACTGTCCGCCGGTGCCTTCCAGCTGAATGCGCAGGGTGTCGTCAGGCAGACCTTCGGGATGCAGGCGCGTCAGTTCGCCCGACAGCATGGCGCCCACCGTACGGTTGACGTTGCGCGCGACCTCGATGAACTGGACTTTTTCGCCCTTTTCGAGCGCGGCCCTGGATTTTTCAATCAGGCGATTGTCCAGCGCCTTTTCAAGCCCGTGGTCCTGCTCCATCACATGGCGGCGCGGCACGTCGGCCGGCACCTGGGGCTGGTAGAACAGGCGGCTGAAGTCCAGGCCGCCGGCTTTCCAGTGCGTGATGCCTTTTTGCGTGTCGAGCAGGTCGGCGCGGCCGATCAGCTCGTCAAACTTGGCGATGCCCAGCTGCGCCATCAACTGGCGGGCCTCTTCGGCGACAAAGAAGAAATAGTTCACGACATGCTCGGGCTTGCCGCTGAATTTCTGGCGCAGCACCGGGTCTTGCGTGGCCACGCCCACGGGGCAGGTGTTGAGGTGGCATTTGCGCATCATGATGCAGCCTTCCACCACGAGCGGCGCGGTCGCAAAACCAAACTCGTCGGCGCCCAGCAGCGCGCCAATCACCACGTCGCGGCCGGTCTTCATCTGGCCGTCGGCCTGCACGCGAATGCGGCCGCGCAGGCGGTTGAGCACCAGTGTTTGCTGGGTTTCGGCCAGGCCGATTTCCCAAGGCGAACCGGCATGCTTGATGGACGACCAGGGCGAGGCGCCCGTGCCGCCGTCATGGCCGGCAATCACGACGTGGTCCGACTTGGCCTTGGCCACGCCTGCGGCAATGGTGCCGACGCCGGTTTCGCTGACCAGCTTGACGCTGATGCTGGCGCGCGGGTTGACATTTTTCAGGTCATGGATCAGCTGCGCCAAATCTTCGATCGAATAGATGTCATGGTGCGGCGGCGGTGAAATCAGGCCGACGCCCGGCACCGAGAAGCGCAACTGACCGATGTATTCGCTGACCTTGCCGCCGGGCAGCTGGCCGCCCTCGCCCGGCTTGGCGCCCTGGGCCATCTTGATCTGGATCTGGTCGGCCGACACCAGGTATTCAGCCGTGACGCCAAAGCGGCCCGAAGCGACCTGCTTGATGCGCGAACGCAGCGAGTCGCCGTCCTGCAGCGGCAGATCGACTTCAACCACTTTCTCGCCAATCACGCTCTTGAGCGTGTCGCCCTTCCTGATGGGGATGCCCTTGAGTTCCTGGCGGTAGCGCGCCGGGTCTTCGCCGCCTTCGCCGGTGTTGCTCTTGCCGCCGATGCGGTTCATGGCCACGGCCAGCGTGGCGTGCGCTTCGGTGCTGATGGAGCCGAGCGACATGGCGCCGGTGGCAAAGCGCTTGACGATTTCCTTGGCCGACTCGACCTCGTCAATCGGAATCGCCTTGGACGGGTCAATTTTGAACTCGAACAGGCCGCGCAGCGTCATGTGGCGGCGGCTCTGGTCGTTGACGAGCTGGGCGTATTCCTTGTAGGTGTTCCAGTTGTTCGAACGCGTGGAATGCTGAAGCTTGGCAATCGTGTCGGGCGTCCACATGTGGTCTTCGCCGCGCACGCGCCAGGCGTATTCGCCGCCGGCGTCCAGCATGTTGGCCAGCACCGGGTCTTCGCTGAAGGCGGCCCGGTGCATGCGCAGGGCTTCCTCGGCCACCTCGAACACGCCCATGCCGCCGACCTGGCTGGAGGTTCCGGTGAAGAATTTATCGACGGTTTCGCGGTTCAGGCCGATCGCCTCGAACAGCTGGGAGCCGCAGTAGCTCATGTAGGTCGACACGCCCATCTTGGACATGATCTTGGACAGGCCCTTGCCGACCGCCTTGGTGTAGTTATAGACGGCTTTTTCGGTGCTCAACTCGCCTGGCAAGCCTTTGGACAGCTCGGCCAGGGTTTCGATGGCAAGGTAGGGGTGAACCGCCTCGGCGCCATAACCGGCCAGCACGGCAAAGTGGTGCACTTCCTTGGCCGAACCGGTCTCGACCACCAGCCCGGCGGTGGTGCGCAGGCCTTCCTTCACCAGATGCTGGTGAATGGCCGACAGCGCCAGCAAGGCAGGAATGGCGACTTGGGTGGCGCTCACGGCCCGGTCGCTGACGATCAGGATGTTCCTGCCGTCCTTGATCGCATCAACCGCTTCCGCGCACAGCGAGGCGAGCTTGGCCTCGACGCCTTCATGGCCCCAGGCCAGCGGATAGGTGATGTCCAGCGTGTAGCTCTTGAACTTGCCCTGGGTATGCGCTTCGATGTCGCGCAGTTTCTGCATGTCTGCGTTGCCCAGCACCGGCTGGCTGACTTCCAGCCGCATCGGCGGGTTGACCTGGTTGATGTCGAGCAGGTTGGGCTTGGGGCCAATGAAGGACACCAGCGACATCACGATGGCTTCGCGAATCGGGTCGATCGGCGGGTTCGTCACCTGTGCGAACAGCTGCTTGAAGTAGTTGTAGAGCGGCTTGTTTTTGTTCGACAGCACGGCCAGCGGGCTGTCGTTGCCCATGGAGCCGGTGGCTTCCTCGCCGCTCAGGGCCATCGGCGACAGCAGGAACTTGATGTCTTCCTGGGTGTAGCCAAAGGCTTGCTGGCGGTCTAGCAGAGTAGTAGGTACTCCCCCATGGCTCCCCACTGCGTGTGGTTCGCCTCCCCCCTCACCGGGGGCGGCGCCTTGCGCCCGGCCAAGCCGGTTCGCGGCCCCCGCTGGCAAATGCGCTACGTCATCGAGCTTGATGCGCAGGTTTTCAATCCACTGCTTGTAGGGCTTGCTGTGGGCCAGCGTGGCCTTGATTTCCTCGTCGTCCACCATGCGGCCCTGTTCCAGGTCGATCAGGAACATCTTGCCGGGCTGCAGACGCCACTTGCGGACGATCTTGTGCTCGGGAATCGGCAACACGCCCGACTCGGATGCCATGATGACCAGATCGTCATCAGTGACGCAGTAGCGCGAAGGCCGCAGGCCGTTGCGGTCCAGCGTGGCGCCGATCTGGCGGCCATCAGTAAAGACGATGGAAGCCGGGCCGTCCCACGGCTCCAGCATGGCGGCGTGGTATTCGTAGAAGGCCTTGCGGCGCTCGTCCATGGTGGCGTGCTGCTCCCACGGCTCGGGAATCATCATCATCACGGCCTGGCTGATGGGGTAGCCGGCCATGGTCAGCAACTCCAGGCAGTTGTCAAAGGTGGCGGTGTCGGACTGGTCGGCAAAGCTGATCGGGTACAGCTTTTGCAGGTCGGCGCCCAGCACCGGCGAGGACATCACGCCTTCGCGTGCCTTCATCCAGTTGTAGTTGCCCTTGACGGTGTTGATCTCGCCGTTGTGCGCCACATAGCGGTAGGGGTGGGCTAGCGGCCACTCGGGGAAGGTATTGGTTGAAAAGCGCTGGTGCACCAGGCCCAGCGCCGAGACGCAGCGCGTGTCTTTCAGGTCGAGGTAGTAGGTGCCGACCTGGTCGGCCAGCAGCAGGCCTTTGTAGACCACAGTGCGGCTGGACATGCTCGGCACGTAATACTCTTTGCTGTGCGTCAGCTTGAGCGCCTGGATGTTGGCGCTGGCCGTCTTGCGGATCACGTAGAGCTTGCGCTCCAGCGCGTCCTGCACGATCACGTCGTTGCCGCGGCCAATGAAGATCTGGCGCAGGATGGGTTCTTTTTCGCGCACGGTGGGCGACATCGGCATGTCCTTGTCGACCGGCACATCGCGCCAGCCCAGCAACACCTGGCCTTCGGCCTTGACGGCGCGCTCCAGCACCTGTTCGCAGGCCAGACGCGAGGCATGCTCTTTGGGCAAAAACACCATGCCCACGCCGTATTCGCCGGGTGGCGGCAGGTTCACGCCCTGCTTGGTCATTTCTTCGCGGTACAGCGCATCGGGCAACTGGATCAAGATGCCAGCGCCGTCGCCCATCAGCTTGTCGGCCCCCACTGCACCCCGGTGATCGAGGTTTTCAAGAATCTTCAGACCTTGCTGGACGATGGCATGGCTTTTATGGCCCTTGATGTGCGCCACAAAGCCGACACCGCAGGCGTCGTGTTCATTGGCACCGGCATACAAACCGTGTTGTTCAAAATGCTTGATTTCAGCAGCCGTGGTCATGGCAATTCCTCGTCATAAGTTTTTCGCAGGGACTGAGAGCATAGTGCACCGCAACAATAATGCCAAGCACTTTAATAAGGGTCAGATTCCAATTAACATCACGCCAAATCCGCCAATTTACATATAGGGACACATCAAAATAAATAGCAATAAAGCCTTTTCAAACGGACGCTAGAGCGTCATTACGATGAAACTGAAGGCTTGCTTATCGGGCGTCCGGGCTGCGCCTTGCTGACGCGGCGCTCAGTGCGTTTTTGCAGTTCCGCCACAAAATCGTCACTGCCCAGGGCCCAGCCACTGAGGCTTGAACGCGTCAGCGCCTGCTGCTGCGCCAAGGTGATGCCGGCACGCACCAATTCGGCATAGGCCGCTTCGCGCGCAAACGGGGTGTTGCCCAGCGCCCAAAACAGCGGGTGCGGCGTGACCAGCTTGTCCGTCCGCAAGCCGACGTAATGGCCGTGGCTGGACCAGGGATAGTCACGCGCCTCCTTGACCAGTCCGGCGCGCACCGGATTGAGGTCGATATAGGCCATGCAGGCCAGCAGGTAGCGATCGGCCTCCAGCACGGTCGAGCGGTAACGCCCTTCCCACAAGGTGCCCGAACGGCCCTGGCTGTCATTGAAATGGCGCACATAGCGGCGGCCCACGGCTTGCATCATCTGCGGCAAGCCACCATCGCTGGTAGGCGTGGCGAGCAAATGAAAATGGTTGCCCATCAGCACATAGGCATGCAGCGCCACGCCAAATTTATGGGCATTTTCTTCGAGCAGACCGAGCAGCATCTGGTAGTCGGCTGCGGACGAAAAAATGGCCTGCCGGTTGTTGCCCCGCTGAATCACATGGTGGGGAAAGCCGGGAAGCGTGAGACGGGGAAGACGGGCCATGAGGTGCAATGCCTGGAGTTTGCATCATGGTAATTGCAATCCGCCTCCGGTTATTGAAGGCAGGAAATACGCTACTTAATATATAGCTACTTGTTCCCGTCCTTATTGGGCTAATGCCCTATTTCATCAATAATTTATGCAGCAGCGCATAAGACCTTCAGACTGGAAACACCGTCCGCCCCTTCAGGCGTTCATGCTCTTTGGCCGCAAAGCGGTCGGTCATGCCCGCGATGTAGTCGGCCACCACGCGCTCGGGCTTGGCGCCGGCGGCGTGAGGCGTCTCGATGCCGTCAAAGCGGTCGATATGGGCCTGCGGCATTTGCGCCGGGTCGCTCATATAGGCCTCGAACAAGTCACGCACGACCTGTTGGGCCGCCTGCGTGGTTTGCACCACTTGCGGGTGGCGGTACAAATTTTGTAGCAGGAAGCGTTTGAGGGCGGCGGACTGCAAGGCCATTTCCTGTGAAAAACAGACCAGTGGCGGCTGCTGGCGCACCGCCTGAACATCGGCCGGTGCCGCGTTGTGCAAGGCCTGTTGCGTGGCCGCCATCACGTCGTAAACCTGCGCACTGAGCATGCGGCGTATGGTTTCAAACAGCAGCCGCCGGCCTTGCAGCGCCGGGTGCGCCCGCAGCGTTTCGCAGCGGTACTGGCTGAACAGCGCGACGTCCTCCAGCTGCGCCAGGGTCAGCAGGCCCGAGCGCACGCCGTCGTCAATGTCGTGGGCGTTGTAGGCGATCTCATCGGCCAGGTTGGCCAGCTGGGCTTCCAGGCTGGGCTGCTGCTCACCGCCCGCAGACGTGGCGGAGACAAAGCGGCGCGCCACGCCACCGGGCTCGCGGCCCTCGATGTGGCGGGCGTTGCGCCGCGAGCAGTGCTTCAAAATGCCTTCGCGCGTCTCGAACGTCAGGTTCAGCCCGTTGTAGGTCGGGTAGCGCTCTTCGAGCGCATCGACGACGCGCAGGCTTTGCAGGTTGTGCTCGAAACCGGCGCTGTCGGGATTGTGACTTTTGAGGCAGCCGTTCAGCGCGTCCTGGCCGGCATGGCCAAACGGCGTGTGGCCCAGATCGTGCGCCAGCGCAATCGCCTCGACCAGGTCTTCGTTGAGCTGCAAGGTGCGGGCAATGGAGCGCCCCAGCTGCGCCACTTCCAGCGAATGCGTCAGCCGCGTGCGGAACAGGTCGCCCTCGTGGTTCAAAAAAACCTGGGTTTTGTAGACCAGGCGGCGAAAGGCGGTCGAATGCACGATCCGGTCGCGGTCGCGCTGAAAGTCGGAGCGCGTCGGCGCGACGGGTTCAGGGATTCGGCGCCCGCGCGACTGGGCGGGATCACAGGCGTAGGCAGCCAACGTCATAATTTAGGCATGAAAAATGGCTTTAGTGCAATAAATACGGGCATTAACAGCTATTGAATTCATAGTGCT
>Ga0209512_1005224_pt1 | contig 10903 bp, 11 predicted proteins | sample frozenSSSSmetaG_FD_184142 | JGI IMG/M metagenome (GOLD analysis project Ga0209512, IMG submission 184142) | Glacier valley bacterial and archeal communities from Borup Fiord, Nunavut, Canada, to study Microbial Dark Matter (Phase II) -... | ecosystem: Environmental > Aquatic > Freshwater > Ice >... | reverse complement strand
ACAGATTGAAGATTTGGTAGCGGTTGGAGAGTTGGTAGAGATTGGAGATCTGGTACCAATTGAAGATACTACCTGACGCTTGTTGTAGTTATAACTTAATGCCTTGTATGAAGGAGTGAGACTCATGACCATAGAGTCAACAGTCGAACCTATAGCAAGGCTGGTAAAGGTCATAGCTAAATAGAATAAATACACCTGCATGATGCAAACTGAAAATCGTGACTTATAGAAGGGTTGAATGCTTCTTTTCTTTCCTTTTTTCCTTTTTTCCTTTTTCGGTTGGATAGCTCTGCTCTTATACCTCCTCTTCGTTTGCTTTGTCCGGAGGGGCCATCGGAGGGGTCGTCGGAGGGGTCATCTATCCTCGTGTGGATCCATGAAGCCTCACCCGATGATCCTCACCCTCAATTCTGACCCCTGCTCCTCTTCCTGCTTGGCTCATAATCATCTGGTTCTACCGTAGATCCTCTATTTGCGCGCCTTGCATCTCCCCACACTTGCTCTAGACGTGAATTCTCAATTGCTGCATCACCCGCAAATGGTCTGGGTAGTATTTGCGTCGCGGAGTCAATCGTGCGAGCATTCCTAAAAGGTCAGCATCCAAAGGTTCAAGCTCGACAAATGATCGGGTGGTAGCACTAGCGAGACCTTAAAGGGCCACCTCTGTGCCAGTCCTTCCAGTAAGATGGTCGGCCAGGCAATGCGCCGAGGCGGCGTGAAGATATAATCGAAAGAGTGATGACGGATTGTGAGAATTTCATGTTGGGAAAAAATGACGTTAACAAAGCTCCGTTAGACCTACAGGTGATCAGTTGGATTGCAATTATGGTGATTAATAGTCTCGAGGTAACAAATCCGGATCTGAGGCGCGCGGGGAAGAGAGAAATGAATCTGATGAAATAAATCGCGGGGCAGAATGCTGATGCACAACGGAAAGTAGGGCGCAACGGCTACCCCCTCAGCGTAGGTTGGACGAGGTCTATGGTTCTTGGTGACAGATTGTTCGTCAAACTACGCAGCCCCTACATCTATTTGAGGTCACAGAGATCTCCGGCCACGATGTACCTTGGTTCTGTAGCCGTTCGAGGACGACCGTCATTTAACGAATGAATCACGTGATGGAGCGATTCAGAGGCACTGCTTTGCACGCTCAAGACAACCTTTAGTAGGTGAACTGCTCTAACAAGGATTGCGTTTAACAACTGAGTTCCATCACAGCCACAGATCTTGATGGATCATCTTCATCATAGCGGCTTCAGCAGGCCAAGCATCAACAACTTCCACCACCTTACTACACCAATCATCATTCCACTTCAATGAGAGAAAGGCAGCAAAATACTCCCAATACACCGGATACCAACCCGCGGATTCCCAATCAACAAGCGACACACGAAATTCCTTCTCATCCTGAGCCCCTTTCACCTCCTCAACTAGAATGTTCTTCCGCTGCAAATCCGAGTGGGTGAAAACGGGGGCTCTACCATCAACCACAAGACCGCGCATCAGTTGCTCCTCAAAGAAATCGGCAAGGTATGAATGGCGCCCATTATCTCGTGCATTCGACCGCGATTTCGAGATCAAGCCTTGTATGAGTGCATGCTCGGTCGTGAATGGGCCCGAGATGTGCGCTGGGTAATTGGGCCAGTAGAAGAGGTGATGGGGCATATGACTCTTATTGACCGAACCAAAGAAACCTCGATGTGGCGTGGCACGGATTTGTATCAAGATAGCCCGCGTTTTGGCAAGAATACGGTCTTTGTCAGATTCTTGAAGTGTCGGCCATAGCGATTCAAGCGTGTCACCACGTATACGTTCCATCACGAGGAATATAGTCCCGTCGGCCTCCTTCCACATCGCATATAATCGAGGAGCAAATCCTCGGAGGTTGTTCCGCTCGAGGAAGAGCAGATTTTCGCCTTCGATCTGATCATTGGATGGGCTGTATTTTACGATGAAATGTTCGCCAACTCCTACAACTTTCCTGGTCGCCCAAGCCTCAATTCCCTTGATGATATCATTTGATGCCAGGATTTCTGAGGTGGTTGGCAAAGGTGCAGGTAACTCTTCGGGATTCCTAAAGTATGGGAGGCGAAGAAGTGTGGTCATTATGATCTTGGGAGATTGGGAGATTGATGGGAAGTCGTGATTCCGAGTCTCGTAAGATCACAAACCAAGCCTGGCTCGCTTGAAGGGCGAATTGGGCGAATCTTCCGCCTTTGTTTCTTATCGATAGGTTAGTCACGTGGCTGCACAGTTGATACAATCTTATCTTCCGCTGCTTCCATCAGCATCTGTACAATCGTGCCAAATACAAAGCAACCTCACAGCCACGGTCGCGCTCGCGGCCCAGACCCATGCTACAAAGATGAGGGACGGTGATTGCTGCCGCGCGGGTATCAACGTTTCACCCTTTCGCCAGGGTAGACGTGACAGCGGACCTCGCAAGCTCAACAATACCATTACTTCCGTCAAGAATGTCTATATACCACTGCCATAAGTATTTCAGTGCACATAAATTTGCGGTCATTTGTGCTTGCTGCTAGATTCAAAGTCTTTCGGGGGGTGATCACTGATTTTCAAACGCTTTTCTCTTGTAGTTTGGTGAAGATTTTAGGCCTAGTTGGAAAGACGTTGACGCTTGGCAGTGTTTCAGAGCGCAGAGTGCAGGGGATGATTTTTTTTAATTGTCTTCGTCACATCACAAGCGCCGTCCCAAGGCGTTCTTCTTGCTCGCAGACGAGTAGCATCGTTCGAGAGACACCTTCACTAACACGCCTCAAGATGTTGGTCTGTTGGGATGCCTCAGCGGGAACGTCTTCAAGGCACAGCACAGAGTCCTTGGCTTCAACCTCGAGGTATAAAAGGACCCAGATTCTCCTCTTCTAAGATTTCATTCTCAGACAAAAACACATTCCAGAATTCTTCATTGCTAGCATCTATATTCCCGCAAGTTGATTCCCGCCCTATATATATCGTCTCCTTCTATATATAGCTCGACCTCCGAAAAGCCTTCCACTCTAGGCCCTCTTCAAATTCAACCCTTTCTCAACAGCCATCCAACGAGTTATGTCTTATAGCGTCTACAAAATCAGATATACTATTGCGATCCCCGATCCCGATATGCCAAGTCCAAGATACCACAATGTGATATTCGTGGAGTCTGACCCCAACGGCAATGGAATCATCCATCACGTTACTGGGGATATCACATCGGGGATGTACTACGACACGAAGAAGGCAAAACGGCCGGAAGAGTCGGAGTCGTTCTACGCCAAAGAATTTCTGGGCGCGATCAAGGCATCTGATTATCCTCACAAAATGGATCAAGTGTTGAGGGCCCAGCCGCCACCGCCAAAGCAGAAGAACTTCAACATCAAGACTATGAAGACTGAGCAGATGAAACCCGACGGAACGTTCTACGAACTGAGCGAACCTCGCCCTCCAATGATCAAGTGCACCGAGTGGACTGTAAACCAGGCAATTCCGGCCTTATATGCTTCTGGTGTTTTGCGGAAGTAAAGGCAACCATGATGAAGGATGTGTAAATTCATCTCAGCAGTGGGGTTTGTTTGTTTGTTGCTTTTCTTCTTTGTTTTGTTCTAGTCACGACTTGCACTATCTGTAGTGTGCTCTGTATGTAGGGCATGGTTAAGCTTGGAATCTCTCTCTATGTATCGCATCAAATTTATCTTGTATTTTGGAATAGAAGAAGCATTACAAAGTTTGTCACATCCATCTTGGAGAACAGGAGGCCGTCTCCTTGATATAAAAATAATAAAGAAGCCAAGCATGTACCAATTTTAACAAGGATGATCAGATAGTATGGCGCCACTTGACAAACCGAAGTTATATATGCCGGGATTGAAGGACTTTGTTGATTGACTTTTCTAACCTCGTTTCGCCGCTGCGTCGACCTTCTGCGTTCCGTCGTCCTCAACTAGGACCGTCACTTACCACTCGTTCGTTCTTATTATATCTTTGCCTAGACTTCTTAATACGGCCCGCCCCTCTGGAAGAGCCTAGCCATCAAAACGCTGGTTGCCGATAGTGTCACACCTCATCATCGTATACATCGCTGCCATCGATGACTCCTCAACTATTACCGGCCTCCGCCGCAGCTTTTGCGCCAAGAGCCTCATCTGTCAATATAGTTCTCGGGTCAACGGTGGAGGTATGGTTGACGCAAACCTTGAAGAGGATAAACCGGATCAAACGCCCTCTTAACAGCGTACCACAGCACGTGGTCCCGATGAACCCTCACCAGATAATCACTGGGTCAACATTTCATGGGTAAATGGATGAAACGGATCACACCCGTTGAATCATTGACGGACATCACAATGCTGCTGGCCACACGGCTGGTGAGGGCCACCACCCATCGAAGACCAAAATCCTGCCCTGCGAATCGTAGTTGAGACGCTTAGCGAAGGTTCGAAGGCGCAATTAGAAAGTTCGGTCTATACTTCGGTCAGCACTTCGGTCAGTACCAGTGCGGCGTGATCACGGGCGTAAAGTTGATGCAGAGGTTGACATCGGAAGCAAGCAGGAGGCGCAACGCCTTTATCGGAAAACATATCGGAAAACAATTGGTGTACTAAACAATTCACGCGTTCATTTGCATCCCTGGTATCATTGTATCGTACAGTTTCCCCCGGACCCTTTGTACCAAGGGAAATAAAGAGGCATCCCAGTCCTCACATCGCCTATGAATTTCACTGCTCCTCCTCTCCCAAAGAGCCAGTTGCCCTGTTGAACGCCGTGATCATCCCATCGTACATTATATTGTGGTCGCGGAACGTTCTTGTAAAGATTGCACCGTCCCTAATCGGAAAGAGGTCATTTCGGAGCTCGCGAGCCAACTGTTTGAGGCTCTCGAATTTCGGCGCAAACTCCCCGATGACGTTCTCAAAGCCATTTTTATCCATGTGGCCAAGTTTCGTGTCGGCAATCTCTGCATATGTCCCTGTATACCATCGCCGCAGTCTACTTGTTACCAATGGCCCTGTCTTCTTGCTGCCCTGTCCATCACGCACGTCATTGTGACCATGACGAATGCACATCCATATAAGGACGTAGAAAAACGATTCGAGGTCATGCCGATAGGTGTGGCCCTTGCCTTGGAGAACCTCAATCGCCATGAATTCCATAGTGCCAATGCGATGGCTAGCTCCACTCGGCACGCTGTCTGACTCCTTCGCCAATTCCAGGTCAATCAGCCTTCCTTTCGGCTCTGTCCAAGGCATTCGAACGAAGCAGCTACTCTCTGTCAGCTGGAGGTGAGAACAGGAATAAAGCACGCAAGGGAATGGACTATAAAGTGGCCCATGTGGTCGGGGCGCAGATGACAGGCATTTCAAGTCTTTGTATTCATCAGAACGAAGTCTCGTACGTGCAGAGTCTTGATACGAAAGCATATACGCAAGAAGATCAATACGCTCCCACTTTCTGGGCGAGATCCATCGAAAATGGAGACGCCGAGGAGTTGCTATGATGTGTTTTGTCGACAGCCCCTGAATCAGTCCGTTTGAAATAGTCCCGACAAAGAGCAACGTACATGTGGCTCGTTCGCACTAAGAGCGAGGTTCTATGGCTCTTAGCTGCCGCCATTCTTCGTTAGACTACAGACAGCAGATGTTCAGCTGTGTGGATATGTAGAGGACTGCGGCAAGGCGATACGTACGGCTAAAACACTTGACAAATCAGTAAGGGGAGATCATATGGGAGAATTGACCGGCCACGGCCAGCTGAGCTGACTGCCCACCACGTCAGCTGCTGAAAGGGGTATAGTTTTTATGCTCTCATGGAGGTATGTGACAGACGGCAGGAACCATGAAGCGCAAGGTAGACTGCTGCCCGTCATCTATAAGAAGGCGGTCGACATCGATTTTGGGCGTTGTTTGTCTGTTTAAATCTCAGCCAGACTCTTGTTCGACAAAATGAGTTCATCAGCACCAACAGAAATCAGTCTTGTCATTAGTGATCCTCATGCGTCCTCTGTGCTAGTAAGTCTTCCGAGACAAGAGTGTATCATGCGTTTGTAGCTGATCGCAGAGAATTCTGCACGAAAATTATTCCGAGACGTAGAAGCCACAACAGATGCTGTACTTGATAATACATCTGGAACAGAAGAGTAAGCAACAATCCGACTCTTTGTCTCTCAAATCCATCACTGACATTAATTATTCCTGGTAGAGGACTCTAGAGCCATGCTGGAGAGACATTTGCGCACGGCGAAAACGACCTCATTGCTGGGCTGGACAAGTATACGCCGATTTCTGAGGATGCCCGCATAACCTAGTTAAGAGGTTAGTATGAAGTTGTAGTCTTGGATAACACATACTCACTCAGGTAGCCGTGGGTACAATGTTCAAAACGATAATGAGAGATTCTGTCGGCTTGGGCCTGTTTAATCACGATTTGTAAATCGGCGAGCTTTGAACGGGAGTCTTGGAAGTCCTTCGTGGCATTTTCATATTCCTCTTTGAACTCAGGGTGCTTGCCATCATCATAGTTTTTGTAGAGCTCCTTTTGCTTATCCCTAAGGCCCTCGTACTTCAAGCGTTCCTTCTCTGCTGCCTCGAGGGCTTTCTTCGCTTTCTGATTTGCATCGCTTTTCTGTTTCTCTCTATTTTTTGCCCTGTCCCGTCTTGACTTGTCAATGACATCCCTCGGAATCCCTTTGGAAGCAGAGCTGCTTTGCGACATCTTGCTGTTCGGATGCAATGCTGGCTTGAAATATTTGACTTCAGGAGGTATTAAAGTCTTAAATACTCGTTGGTGGACCTCCAATACCAGCCCGCCATTAGGATATTGACTCCTGTTGATTGACCAAAGATGGATGGACCACCGTGGCCGTACACGTCAGTCATCGGCTCCCAGATGGATGGCATCACCTTGATCGTACCCATCAATTATTGGCTTCTAGATGAATAGCACCACCTGGACCGTACACATCAATTATCGGCTTCTAAATGGAGGGCACCACCTTGATCGTACCCGCAATTATCGGCTCCCAAATAAAAGATTTGCAAAAATAATCATATGAATTTGTATCAAATTGCAAAACTACAGAGACCCATCCATCTGGGACACCATTTCAGGTGGCCATTAAATGATATCGAGGCGATCTGGTATAATTTTTCGAGAGTATAGTTCTCCGTGGGCAGACATGGCCCGTCAACATGTTTCCGAGATATGGCATGCTGTGAGGAGGTTTTTAGAGCGTACTTTACAGTATCTCACCACACCCGACGTTTGCGACTCGCTTCTTCGGCTCTGGTTCGACCCTCTTCTCACCTCGGCACTCAACAACGCAAATCGAAAATTGGAAGAGTTGCTTCTCGTTCATAAGAGGGAGCCGATGACGACAAATCATTACTTTTCCGACACAGCACATAGACTCAAGCAGCGGAGGAAAACAGCTTCTTTTGAGGCATTCCTTAAAAATAAAACCGCCAGGTCTGGTTACTTGCAAGCTGATGATGTGCCGGCAATATTGGCTGCGGCAAATGGGGCGCCTGAAGCTGATATGGACAGGGGGGCAGCTGAGGATGCGCTAGATGACATGCAAGCGTACTACAAGGGACGTTTCTTATGTTTCCTGCTAACAGCTTAAGCAGACTGCTTTGAAACTATTTATCGACAACTTGCCAACTCTAGTCATTGAGGTAGCTCTAATAGAACCCATACTCAACATGCTTTGTCCCTCACACGTCATATCAATGAAGCCCGAGACAGTTGCCAGCATTGCCGCTGAGAACGAAGAGAAGAAAAGCATTCGAGATGCTTTGATGAGGAAGCTGACGGTTCTCAACGCGGGTGCGACGACTTGTCAAGTGTACGCTGCTCGTCAAAGCCCGCGTAAGTCGACACCAGCACTACAAATGGTCAGAATACTCATAATCTCTAGTTCTCGACGAGCAAGATGACCGCGAAGCAAACCACACCGTCTCAGAAAAGACTTATGATGATGAGATGTCAAGTAACTCCTCCTGAACTAACCAAGACTGATCACATAGATAATGAGCAAAATACGAGGTCGCAGGGAGACACGCACGCCTATTCTTCAACGAGACGGGTAGTCCCATAGTCCGTATCGTCAGTGACCGGTCTCCGGTAGTCGTGCTGGGAAATTACGAGTTTAACTCTAGACAACGCGTCATCACACAATCCAAAAATCGCATATCTTTTGGGAAGCTGAGCTATTCCTTCGAGTTCGCTGTAAACGACGAAGAAGAGTATCAGCGGAATCTTAGGAAGTTCTTCAGAAATCGTCTAGGCTTCCAGCCGCCAGCACCAGATCTTTCAGCAACACGATCACCATGGGATTCCAGACTCGGTGACTGGCTTGTGAGGGGAACCGTCGGCAAGGGGTCATTCGCCACGGTGAGTGCCGCAAAGCATAGCGTCACCGGTGTTGCAGGAGCTGCAAAGTTCCTCGTGCGAACCCAAGAGTCCTATCCAGCCATTGCTAAGGAGATTGAGTTGTTGAAGATCCTTCCAGTTCATGTACGTCTGTCTGCGAGATAAACGTGATGTCCAGTATGAGCGTCAAGATCCATGGTTTACCGGTCCCGCAGATGAGGAGGATGAACGCTAACCTTTCAAAGCCCTCCAGAAAGTGTTGCCATCATTTACACCCCTTTCGCCCGCACCACTTTCGCCGAGTTTCTCCCGCCCCAGCCAGTGCGGCTGGCTGCCTTCCAACAGATCCTCCAGGGCATCCATGCTCTTCATACTGCGGGCTTCATCCATCGAGACATCAAGCCGAGTAACCTGGAATAGTGAGCTCTTCATCTGAGCAAGTCTACACTATTATCTTGGATTACGGCAACGCCGTTCATGCCGCCACCTGCGACCCCAAACCCGGCTTTGTGGACACAATCCCCTTCCTAGCTCCGGAAATGGAGGCTACAAGTTACGGCCCGTCCGTTGATGTATGGGCCTGTGGTATTTTTGGACTCAGCTTGTTTGTCACCAAGGGCCATTTAAGATGGCACCATGTCATCCATGCGAGGGGTGAATATGATGTCATATTGGCTGGTCTGCAAGAACAATCTCCTATTTCCATTGAGAACCTACTGGGCCAGATGCTTGCCTGGGATCCTACAGAACGTGCCTCTGCTAAATCTGCACTTGGACATTGTTGTTTCTCTGGTCTGCCTCATATCGACCAGGCTCCGACCTGCCAACCTGGGGATAACGGGGTGGACATAAGCATCGTTGCCAAAAATGGACCTATTGCCTGCGGCTAGTGGATTTATCTGGAGATTTTGCTCGCTTCTGTCCTCCACGACATCCTCTTTTGAAAGATCCAAGGCCTACTGATGAGAACCCATGCATGGGGCGAAGACTAGGTGCGACAACCTCACAGTAGTTGAATCAATTGATACTATCTATTGCTATGCTGAATCTACACCATTTAAGCTTCTAGAATGGAGCTTACGTCCGTTCCATATCGGCCCTCGAATGTTGCACCTAATCTAGTTGGCGGCTCTATTCCTTTCTTTACAATTTACAACGGTACAGTGATCCTGCGAGAGCTGCTGGAGAGAAGCATCTGACATCTGCCCTAACCACTGCAAGGATCGTGCTCCAGCAGTGACGCGCCTAGTTGATGTCTCCCAATGTCGCAACGATCACCTGATGGCCATCCTCAGCCATGGACACATCTTCAAAGATGTTTGTTCGGTCTTGTTCTACTGGCTTAGCGAAGGAGTCACCTGTTACTTCGAGGGTGAATTTGGCTAGAGCGACGACACTGATGATGAAATGGAGGAAGCTAATGCAGCTGATGATATGATCAAGATCATCGAGGGCGATTGGTGATGAACGAATTTAGTAATCGTTATGTCATGCATGTATCAGCAGCTCTCCGCAAACAACCAAACACACAACTATGATCCTTTCACTTTGCATTGTCTTGTTTGAAGTAGTGCCCTCACTAGGCTTTGTATAGGTATTAAAAGAGCTTCATTCCACATCCCCTCCCACAATCTCACAATCACTTTTCACCCTCCCAATTCTCATTCACGCCCAGCACCTAAGCAACAATCAAATCCCACCCTTATCCATAAGAACAACACTCAACATGCCTTCCAACGCCAATCAAGTGTCCAAATCCGACGCCGAACGCATCCAGTCGTCCCAGGTAAGCCCCTCCCAAGAACCCCCCCATCACTCTTTTAACAATCTACCTCCACAGGCGAAGTCGGGTGGGGATATGTCGTCGAGCGGCTTCGCGGCAAGGGCTCAGTCTGCTGGAGATCGATCGGGCAATGTGGCGCCAGGAGGGGGTGGGGGTGGTGGTCATTCGAGCAAGAGCAGCGGCGGCAATATGGAGGGTGGAGGGAAGGGACAGGGGGGCTCTGGAGGCAAGAAGTGAAGCGAGGTGGCGCAGACAAAGATGACAGTGGTTGCTGTTTGTTGCTTAGGCAAGAGAGCTCATGAATACGTTTAGCTCTGCCGCTGTTGAAGAATCAAAGCCCTGGCTTACGCTGTCCAGTTCGTCAGAGATGTGGCACAGCCGCCTGGACGCACTTCCAGAACGACAGTATTGTAGACTCGGATGACTTGAAGCACATGTTTCTTGATAAGATGCACCTTCCTTTGGCTGAGTTTCAAAGGGGCGGCGAGGGTTTGAGCTTATTCTACATTAAACGGTCGATATACTTGGCTTTTTTTGGTTCCTTTACTGAGGCTGCCCAATCAAATACTTCACCCTTAAACGCAACCCAAGAAGCGCACCGTCTTCCTGTGCATGGACAGAAGCCATCGGGCAGCGCACCCGTTGCAGATCGTCGTCATGATCGTCGCCGTCGTACCAGAAATGGAACAGCAAGACGGCCCAGAACACGAGCCATTATCGCTCAGGACCTACCCTGGCAAACACGAAAGCAACGAC
>Ga0209512_1005220_pt1 | contig 10907 bp, 12 predicted proteins | sample frozenSSSSmetaG_FD_184142 | JGI IMG/M metagenome (GOLD analysis project Ga0209512, IMG submission 184142) | Glacier valley bacterial and archeal communities from Borup Fiord, Nunavut, Canada, to study Microbial Dark Matter (Phase II) -... | ecosystem: Environmental > Aquatic > Freshwater > Ice >... | reverse complement strand
ATCAGAGCATATTCACCATCCTTCTGTTCCAATAGCCGACTGATGCCTACTGCTGCCTATTGAGGCTAGAGGCATATATTAGATAGACATTTCCATAGTTAGACTAGACTCTATTCTATATGCTATTTCACAATTATCACTTTGACACTTTCGCCCGTGATCTATTCAACATGTACACCCACCTGATGCGGGTGCAGTCGTCAGTGAAAATGATGGCCCATTTAGAGCCATCGAAGCCGACAGGGGTTATTGGGCCAAGGACGTCGACATGAATCTTGTCGAAGATTTGCTTGGCCCTTTTCTGAGGGGTACGAGAGACGGTTCGTACTGATTTTGCTAGGGCGCAAGGCTCGCATGGCTTTGCCGGTGTTGGTTTCGGTTGGGGATCTCTCTTGATCTCCATGCCCTCCGTAATCATTGCGGTTTTCCGGACATTCTCGTAACTGAGATGTCCAAGGCGTCGGTGCCACAGCTCCATTGGTTGAGCTTGGACGGCGCGGAAAACTTGGGGACTTAGTGAGCCCCTTTTCGTCCGGATTCTCATTGAGGTCTGGGTCGTCGAGTACTGACAGAGTTCTTCTCTGTTCTCGTACTGGAGGGTCTAGGTTTCGCCGTCGATGAACACCCCCTTTTGGTGCATCTTGACGCCGGAGAGGAGGTTTGTGCCCAACTGGGGCAGGTGGATCACGTCGGTCAGGTTGACCGTCACCTCGGAATCGTCGGTTTTGACGAGGGTTACCTTAATGGTCCCTTTGCCGGCGGGGCAGACGCTCTCGTTTGCGGTCTGTACGGACTGATTCGGGTCCGTATTCTCCGTATACTCAGTGAAGAGTCTTCGGTCTCAGCTCATGTGATGGCTGGCACCGGTGTCGAGGAGCCAGCTTTCTGGCCCGTATCCGGAATCAGGGGCGGCTCTAAACGACGACAGGAAGGTCACCGTTTGGCCTCCTTCTTTCTTAGGTGGAGCTCTCGTGGCCCATTCCAGTCTCAATTCTGGGTGGAGCTGCCAGCAGTCAGACTCGTTGTGACGGTTGGTATCGCAGTTCTTGCAATGCCTTTTCCCCCCTTTTCTTCTCGAGTCCATGTTTTTGCTAGCATTTTCACCGTTTCCCCCTTTTCCCCCTTTCTTCGACTAGAACTTGTTGCCGTAAAAGGCGACGTTCTGCTTGCCGGTTTCATTGCTGAGATTCGTCTAGACTCTTGAGGCGTCAGTGATGTCAATCATCAGCTCCTTAAGTGATGCCTCGGTCAGCTTAGTCTCGTGCCGAAGGCTGTGCATTTGCCAGTCTGCCCATATTAGGTAATCAGCCTACAAGGCGTCGATGTACAATAGTACGTATTAGTCCATTGATATGCCGAAGCCGACTTCGGCCAGCTTCTGCTTAACGCTTATGAAAGCGCCATTGAATTGCTGGATGTCCTTCGATTCGTCAAGGGCTAGGCTATTCAATTCCTTTAGGTAAATTCCTTTCAGATGGAACCCCTTTCCTTGATATTAGGACTCAAGTTGGGCCCAGGCTTCAGCAGCCGTTTCCGAATGACGGACGATTTCGCTGGCTGAGCCCTTGACGCAGCTGTTGATACAGCAGTAGGCGGCTGCGTCGAGTCGTTCCCATTCCTTAATCACCTTAGGTGATGCGTCGTCGTCTGGCCTTTCAATTGTGCCGTCGACGTGATCCCTTAGGCCCCTCGATGTGAGAACGGCTGTCATCAGCCTTTTCCAATTGGGGTAATTCTCTGTGCCCGAGAGCTTCTTGCTCTCAGGCAGGCCGTTCATGCCGCCGGTTTCCATTTTGGAATTCGATTTTCTGGTGGCAAAGTCTAATTCTGACTTATGACGTCGAAGGCGGATGTGGCGAGAATTGTCGACAAATCGGGTATTTTCAAACGCTTTGCGTACCCGGGCTCATAACCTGTTAAAATAGGTAATTGGGCGAAGCAGTCAGCGAGAGTAATAGTATAGTGAAATGTGTTTTTTATTCATCTGTTTATCTACGTAGTTTATATAAGTTGACTATATAGCTCAGCCCCTTATTCATGGGGCGGACTAAGAAGACTCTGTGCAGCATCTGTAAAGAGGCTGCCCCTATTCGAGTCAGGCCCTCGGATCAGACTGGTTTCAACAATATCTCCAAGTAGACGGTCTCTTCGATCTTAGCCATCTCGGCTTTTGCTACAAGACAGGATGTGATATTGTTTTCAGAAGACACCAGACAGGGATCAAAATGGACGTCGGAGACTGGTATATTTGGAGATGAACCAGCCGTCCAGCAAACGGCCTTATCAAGAACGTATAAGCAGTATGAGATGTTTCGTCTCTCTTTGATGTCTTCATCGCTGAGTTGACCTTGAAAAGAGTGCCATTGGTGGATGCCTATGGACTTCGCACATCGGGCGGCCAGAGCCAACAGCATCTCAGATAGGCCTATAGAGAGGTGCTCTTGGGCTACTATGTACTTCGCGTTGTCAGCGATGTTCTTAATACTTTTCGCTGCAGCTGGGGTAAGGGAGCATTAGTCAGGACTGTCAGAGACATACCAGAGATAAGAGTGCCTGGACATTGATTAGGCGAGGTGAGACGAATTGGTCAATATTTTTGAGAGCGCGCTTCGCGTTTGTCAGAAAGCCCGCAATGACGTCGAAGTCAATTGACGAAGTCAATTGACGAAGTCTTGGGCGCAGTGCTTGGTTTGCATTGACTCCCGCCGGTGAAAGCATAGTGAGTTCGCTGACATAGCCATGAGAATGACGTTGTTGCAGCAGATGATAGAAGCAAGGTCCCGTTCGGATGATGTAGATTGTCGCAAGGTAGTAGCCATTCGAGTGAACCTTTCCTTTGTCCAGATGGGAAAATGATGATTGATTGTTGTAAAGTATGGCTCAATCATGGCATCCAAAATGGCGAATGGAGGTGTCGTAGGCGGTGATTTATCCCTGATAAATTCTTCTTCTCCTTGGCCAACTAGAAGATCAAGCTTGCGTTGTGCTTGCAGAATGCATTCCTTCAAGGTGTGGCTTTCCATATAAGGACTCTCAGAGAGCTCATCCTTGATGTTGAGCATTAGTGACTCAAGAGATGTCGAACCAAAGCATCTTTCATTATTATTTTGGTCTAAGAGAAAACGACCAAGCGGCCTCGTAAATACTGGCCTTTTCATTGCGTCTGGGAACCATTGAGGAGCTAGCTGGGGTATGGATCTTGACTGACTGGCCGGTTGTTTTGAGGAAGTAGGTGAGACATTGACAACCGACGACTCCTCGAAAAGGCGTTTCAAGGACCTTTGCGTGTCCGCTATTGAAGTCTTCAAAAGCTGTCAGTTGGAAACGGTCGTAGACGTACGGACGGCTCTTGAATTGCGTCCGGCTTACCTCTAGCTGTTGAAGGCGACTGCCTATTCCTAAGATAGTGTGGCTCCTATAAATCGTGAGCTAGGAAGTTGGAACGATCATGTCGAAATAACTTAAGAAGTGATAACTTATAAGTGACAAAGTACCTACAGAAGAGTTGTTTGATTGCACTTTTTGCCTTGACCAGACCACTCACACTGCAAGCCGAGGCGGTTACAATTTCCGCAGGAGGGCTTTTCTCTGCCGCAGCGTATCTTCTTGGCCCGGCATTGGTCACACACTGATAAAATGATTGATTACCTAAGTTGTCCTTTCTTTTGGGGCCGGTGGATTGGAGGCTCGTTTACCTGTGTACTCGTCTCTATTGAGTTCCTTGGCCATTTTCCCAAGCTTGCCAGAAAACAGTATGAAAACAGTATAGAACTAAAACGCAAATCAAGATGGGAAGAACGAAAATTGCTTTTGTATATCTTCTGGCTTCCAACAGAGAGAGAGCTGCAGGTGAGATTTGAGGGGCTGACAAAGAATGGACAGAGTGTACGTACGCTTTCACAAATCCACCTACCGATAGTAACTCACTTAATCCGCCGAATCACACCCCGCCAACGCGATCGACACAGGGGCATTGCAGCGGCCATTCCAGGGTATCCTTTGGCTCAATTAAGCGTATTCGGAAGTGCCGGACTCGGTGTTGAGCTCATCGAATAGGGGTGAAGGCTCGAGCTTGTTGTTGATTCTGGGAGATGGTAACAATAAGCAATGGGGTCAGCACTGGATTTAGGTATTTCCTACGATGCGGAGGCTCGTAAGACTGTCAGCGGCACGGACCGGTTACTTGACCAATCTATTGGCTATTGCTCAGCGGCCGGAAGCAAGGAATTGGACCCGGCAACCATGAGCACTATTGTATTATTCGATTAGTGATCTCACAGGCTATTTAGGCTTAAGCCACAGCCGCGAAAGCCTACAAGCCTCACTATAATCAATTTCTCTCTAGGCTACCTAGGCGCTGAAGCCGTTGCTAGGTGATCCGAGCACTGCTTACCAGCCTACTATTCCACCATCGCCTCAACTGCCCTGCGCACCCAAATCCTCCCCGCCTCCCTAGACTTCCTCCCAAACGGATGACGTGAGCCTATATCTGGTCATTAATTATGCTAGCTATAGGTAATGCAGGTTAGACGTTGGATGTTTAATAATAAGTATTAGATCCTGGATGTTAGACGTTCAATTTCAGGTGATTTTACTATATAATTTTACCACGTGAGTCTACCACGTGATTAGCCTGACCGAACGCGTTGAGCCAATAGCAACATGCATTGCCTACTTAGTATTTTGTTTTAGTCCCTTCCTTTCTTTCCTCTTAAATTTGCGCATTAGATTAAGCAATCTAAAGTGTTATAAGTTTCCTGTATCTTTATATATAAATATATATGCACATTGATAGTATTATAGATTATGGCCCCCTCCAACTGTTCTGTCTAGGCCCCCTGGCTCTTGCACCTGTTCTGACTCCTCCTCCTCCTCCTCCTCCTCCTCCTCAAGCTCTGCAGACTGCCAGGACCAGCACCAGCACCAACTATCACCATCACCACCGCCATCACCAGCTCCAACAAGTTGTATCTGCACCTGCAGCTGCACCCGGAGCATCACCGTCACCACGTGACACGTCCAGTCAGCTCCGGAACACCGCTGGACTCCAATGAACAGTCCTGCCGCCTTCACAGTCTAGTTGGTCCTGATTGGCCAGACCCTCCCTGCCTTACCTCGGGGTCGCCTAGGTGGAATCACTCCTCACTCCTCGCTCCTCACTCCTCGAACGCTTTAAACCCTCACCAGCATCCGCAACCATACCCATTACGCACCACAACATTCTCTCCATGTCCACCGACCTCGCCTCTTCCGTCTCGTGCGCTCTCCGCTACGTCTCCGACGCTCGTTTCCATCGGCGCTTCACGCTCCCGGCTACGGCAGACCATGAAGCCCTCACGGTGAGCTATGCAGATATCGGGCGCGGCCCTGGCCCGGGACCGCGCGGCACGGATACGAATCCACCGATGGTCCTGTTGATACCAGGCATGTTCCCGTCGCGGTATTTAGGAGTTTCCGTGCATGCTGTTGCCGAGAAATTTGGCGTAAGAGTGTTGGTTATTGATCGGTGAGTGTGTTGTCCATGCCTTCATTTCGGCTTCGAAGTGTGCAGCTGGGACTCGCTCCTGCACTTCCTTCGCTCCTTGGTTGATTTGATTTACTGATTGGTGTCTAGGCCCGGATCAGGGGCCTCCACCAACGTTCCGCTTGCACAGCGCCTTGCAATATGGCTCGAGCTAGTACCCTGTATCCTGGCGCATCTGGGCATCGAGCACGTCGCGCTGGTATCACATAGCGCAGGGGCGATCTACTTGCTAAACACGTTATTTCACTGTCGAAGCATCCTACATCCAGACAGGCCCTTCGTCGCTCTTCTAGGTACGTCTCATGTCTCCCTATCGCATGATCCACTCCATGCGGACAGAATATTGTTGCTGACAAACCACTAGCACCCTGGGTCGACCCCTCTCACTCTCACGTCACATCCATGCAATTGGTACGCTACGTTCCCGCGCCCGCCTTCAGCGTCTGGAATCGCATCCCTCAATTCTTCCTCCTCACAGCTGGGCCAGCCCTCGCGTCTAGCGGGACCGTGGTCACGAAATTCTCCAATGCCCTTTCCTCTGGCGGAGTTGTCGGTGGCGGTGGCGAAGACAGGTCAGCAGTGGAGGAGAACCGGCGACGGCTAGAGGAAGGATACGGCCTGGCTCGAGACGTGCAGATGGAGCTGGATAGCTTGATGTTCAAGTCTATGTTTGCAGAAGACACGGTGGGCGCAAATGATGAGGCGTTGCAGTGTTTGAAGAAGGGTGGGACCTGGGGGAAGGCTGACGACTATATGGAGTTTGTGAGGGGGCTGGCAGATCTTGAGAGGAGGATAATAGCTGATGCTGGGTCTATTGGAGGGAAGGCGAGGTTGAAGGTGAGGGCGTATTTTGCAGAGAGTGATGCCATGATTGGGAAGAGGGGCCAGACGTATGTGGAGGAGTGCTGGAAAGGGAAGGAGGATGGGGAGTTTCAGGATGTGTTGGATTTCCAATCGATGACTGTTGCTAGGACGGATCATGATAGTTTAGTGCAGTCTCTAAAGGCTCTAGAGCGGATCTTTGTGGAGGCTGGAGGAAGAATGGAAAATGACGCTGTTGACGGTCGGTAAGTGGAAGATAGCTGGTAGTATAACTCCATAAAACCTCTCTCATAAAGCCGTCGGACGGCCTCTGCCCGCTGGCTTCTTGAGTCCAATAGATTCATTGATTGATTGATTGAATGATTGATTCATACTCGATTCAAGCCCCCCGCTGTCGGGCGGCTATGGCGGAGTGGCCCAGCTTCGGCACAGTTGCCCAAGTGCGCTTCACCTCATTTGGTAGACACACTTCACTTCCTCACGGATGGTGGTATTGGCGTAGGACATGCTCCCAGGGCCTTCCACGTGCAATCACATTTCCCGCGTCTACTATGTTCTCATTCGAGAGGACCACTAATATATAGAAGGTCCTACCTCTTGCCCTTGCCGCCGCCGCTGCTCTAGTGCGTACCTGCAGTGAATCCCAGCTTACGGCACAGCTTTACAAAGTGCGCCCATTGCACCCACATGTTGCACTAACTGATACAGGTTGCATCCAATTTCTGTTGGATGTTCATTAGCTCAACCTAGAGGATTCTCAAGGTTATGAGAATCCTGGAGAATATTCGGGTTCCTACATGGAATCATCTATGTATCAATCACCAGCTCTTTGAGCCTTTGTTTTAGGCTCTCGATGTTAAGAGAGCCTGGCCTACGTAGATAGATAAAATATTATGCTTCACAATACCAACTTCCGTACACCCCATTTCCATATTTTCTGACAAAATAAGGGCGAGTAACCGTCGATGACCAACTGCATCGTTAGTGCCCGCGACCCTTGTCACCAACAGTTCATTCTTAGAGAGGCCTGCTTCGGAGACCCCGAACCAAACATCGTCAAACTAACCGTCAGCCCAAAAGATTTTACTATGATCAGGCATTAGTTCTGTTGAGATATTCAGTTCTCACTTCATGCATGTCTCACATGCACCGAACATCAGAGCAGGATATTCACCTGCATGCAGTCCAATAGCCGACTGATGCCTACTGTTGCCTATTGAGGCTAGAGGCATATATAATAGATAGATTCATAGTTTAGCTAGATTCTATTCTACATGCTTTATCACATCTTTGCTTCCGTGCCCACAGTGTCAATCGATACTGTGTTCAACAGGTTATGAGCCTGGGTGCAACGACAACTGATTAACGTGATACACTCTCACAAAAGTGAGAACTCTCTCAAAAGAAGAGAAGCCGGCTGCATCACTGGCACCAACTATCAAAAGCCTCATTTTGAGACAGAAGAGATATACATCTCACTGTTCTCACTTTGAGCATCTGCTCTCAATTCTGAGAAGCTCCGGAATCGACATCGGAAAATCCACCGAAGATTCTCACATTTGAGATATCATATTCAATATCGATTCTCACAATCATCTCTCAACTCAATCGTCGAACCCCTGAATCGACGGCATCGACAACATCAAAATGTCCAAATCATCCTCAACAAACCTCACTTAGGCTGCATCCGACAAGCTCAAGGATAGCGGCAACTTTACGACATGGAAAAACCTTGTTAAACAAGCCCTCATAAACGCTGACGTATATGAATATGTTCTTAGTGAAGATACTGGCAAAGAACTAGACACTAAAGACGTCACCTACTCAGGAACTTCAACATATGGGAAATGGCTAAAGGGCAATGCAAAAGCATACACAATATTGCATCGGACTTGTGGCACCGAGGCCATGAGAACCATAAAGTCCACAGATAAGGCCTCGATTGCCTAGACTCTGCTCAAGGATCGATATGAAGGAAAAGGCTTCTTTCTCATGGACTAATGCGTCGCTGAATTCGAAGCTCTCTCATTTAAGAAGACAAGAGATGTTGCATCATTTAATGCACTATTTAAAGACATTAAAGTCAAAATCGACGACACGGGGCTAAAGATCCCCATTAGCTACTATATCATGAAATACCTTAGGTGGATTGCACCAGCATTCCCCACTTAGGCTGAACGCTAGAGAAGCTCCCTAAGAGACACCGATACGACAAAAGATCCACTAAAGGATGACAAGCTTAACAAGATGATGGCAGATCTCCTCGATGAGAATAGAGCCATTACTATTCAGGATGAGAACGCATCAACAATATCCCTATATGGGAACCGTCCTCAATATCAAAAGGGCAAGAGCAATTTAAATTCTCAAAAGAGGCCGAATACTTAGCAAAGAGGAGGACAATCAGACAAGTATTGCACCCACTGCAAGAGGAACGGTCACCTAGACTCGAATTGCTATATCAAATACCCGGAAAAGAAAGAGGAGTTCATTCAATAGAGGAACGCAAGGAATGAGAACAAATCCTTAAACAAACAGGGGAATACTCAGTTGAGAAACAATACCAATCCTCATGTATTAGTGGCCCATCATATTCAAGGCCTTAAACACTCCGATTGGATCCTCGACACTAGAGCAAGTCATCATATGTGCAACGACCGCACCATGTTCAACGAATACAAAACGAATACAAATCCTGCAAATACCATTGCAACCGCAGGATCATATACTTAAGCTGAAGGATACGGATCTGTCACACTAACGGCCATTCAATCTAACAATTCAACTGTCACCGTCACCCTCACAGACGTCTTCCACATGCCTAGTCTTGAAGTCAATCTCCTATCTAGACCTACAATCAAGAGAAAAGGTATCTATATTGACAGCAAAACCGAAACGCTTAGGTATTTAAATACAGATATTGAGATCTGCAAGTTCCAGTCCCTTCATTCAGCAATGAGAATTTGCACTATTCTCACTAGTTGAGCGATGACAGCGGCAGCCCAATCAATTAATGTATGGCATCGCCGTCTTAGTTATATAGGGCTCGACAATGTGCGAAAAACAGCCTAAATAACCAAAGGCATTGAAATCAGACCGAAAATTGAGAAACCGGCATGCAAACCGTGTATCATCTCAAAAGCCGTGCGTACTCAATCTAAGCAGCCGCAAGACCGTTGTGAGCATGCATTTAATAAGCTCCATGTGGATCTTCTTAGTCCAATTACCCCTACTAGTCTTAATGGCTTAAATTAGGCCATGATTAAGACAGATGATGCCTCTCGAGCCCGATGGCTCTCAACATTTCAGAAGAAGGGAGATGCAAAGATTCATATTTACGATTTTATCACTGCCATCCACACTCAGTATGGCAAATATCCAAAGTCCATCCGCCTTAACAATGGCACTAAATACGTGGGGGACGAATTCAAACGCTTCTGTTGAGAAAGGGGCATTCGCCTTAAACCAACTGTCCCATATACCCCCGAACAGGACGGAGTTGCTGAACGAGCAAATCGAACAATCCTCGATCGATGCCGCACTCTCATTAATGCCTTAGCTGAGGACGAAGAGGACGAAGATCCTTAGGCTGATCATAAAAATCTCTAGCTGGAGTTCATGAGAACAGCCATTTATCTCACGAACTAGACAGCCACACAAAGTCTCTAAGACAAGACCCCTATTAAGGCATTAACTACTGATATTGGTCAACCTACGGTCCTAGATCTATCACATTTGCGGACAATTAGCTATAAAGCCTACTACTATATCCTAAAGGAAAAACGACAACGCGGAGCTAAGTTTGAGGACTGAGCAAAGACTAGAATCCTTATTAGATACGAAGGCAATTCCATCTATAGGATTTATGATTGACAGCGTGGCATCGTCCGAGCCTCATCTATTGTCTTCAATGAGAACGATGTCCCACAAGATATCCAATTTAATGATCTTTTCAATGAGAGCCCGGCCCCGCACGCAGGGGGGGAATCTCATAAATCATCTCATGAAACTAAGAACGACGACTATGGCCAAGATGAAGATGAATCCCATGCCATTCCTAGAGAGGAATTCAATGTCCCTAGAGGATTTGGAGACGATTAGGATCTAATTAATGACTAATTGCTCAACAATGAGAGACAGCACGAGCAAATACGAGACTATATAGGGGAATTAAGAAAGCCTCAATCTAAGCCTTGACAAAAGCTAGAGATCATCCCCACGGCTGCATCTTCTCGTCCTATGAGAAACAGGACCGGAGACCTAAACAAAAAGCGTCTCCAATTCCCTAGTAGTCTTGAAGACAACTACTAATACGCAAAATACGCTGACTTCGATGACAGAACTTAAGAGTTTATCACAACGCAAATCAATTTGTTCATTGCTAGTATCATAGTGTTATGGCTGAGCGGTTAGCTGCAGATAGCTATGTCACGAAGACTTAGGATCACGTGATGGATATGAGGATATCATGGATAATATGTTATCTAGATATCTAGAGATATCCTTTAGCACGACGCCTCTATATAAGTAGATAGTATTCCCTTAGATAGGAGCTTCGTGC
>Ga0209512_1005217_pt1 | contig 10909 bp, 4 predicted proteins | sample frozenSSSSmetaG_FD_184142 | JGI IMG/M metagenome (GOLD analysis project Ga0209512, IMG submission 184142) | Glacier valley bacterial and archeal communities from Borup Fiord, Nunavut, Canada, to study Microbial Dark Matter (Phase II) -... | ecosystem: Environmental > Aquatic > Freshwater > Ice >... | reverse complement strand
CCAGGATGTCCGATTCGCGGTCCCCGATGCACACATGGCGCGTACCGGGCAACTCGCTGGCCTGCTCGGCAATGCGTTCGTAACTCTCCACCCAGCGCACGCTTTCGAGCACGCCGCCGCGCGGCGCGTCGCCTTGTTTGAATTCACGCGCCCACGTCCAGGCGTTCATCACCCCCAACGGCTCGCGCTGGGGCGTGACCACGTAGGTCGGGTGCAGATACAGCCCGCGCTGGGCCTCGTAGCTCAGCGGCCCCAGGCCCGTCATCTCCTGGCCGTTGTAGTCCAGCTCGGTGGTGTCTTGCAGGCACAGCACCACCGCGTGCTCGCGGATGCGGGCCACCGTCGCCTTGCCATGGGCAGCCATCACCTCTTCATGGGTAGCCTGCTCGTTGCGCAGGAACCGGTAGGCCGCCGCCGTCTCGGCCCAGTTCTCGCATGCCCCCGGAATGCTCGCCCCGGGCTTTTGCCCCAGCCGCTCGGCCAGCAGCACGGCGCGCCGGTTCAAACGCGGGTCGCCCAAATCAATCGTCTCGAATTCCTGTTCCGCCCAGCCCATCCACTTGCCCCTTCAATAACTCTGCTGCCTATATTACGGGCATGTGTGTAATGAGATGCTTTCACCTACCTGTTTTGCAGGTGCCACAGTTAGATGCTACAAAAAATAAGCTATATAAGCAATAGCAATCACGACATTGGTAGCAAATTAAGTACGATTGCGCTGTTTAGATTCGCCTATAAATTCTCATGCCACTGCACGACACAAATCAAAAAAGATTATTAGTGTTGTGCTGATGACCGACAGCGCCTCCATTTAATTTATTAAAAATCTTAGATTTTGAAGTTCAAGCTAAATTTTCAAATCGCTTAGCAGGCCGCTGAAATACTGACTGCGCAGGCGCAGCAACTGGCTTGAAGTGGTTTATTTTTGCGATTATTTTTCATATTTTGAAATCACAGTGCCTTTTCGCGTCGCGGCTGCTGACCTGAATCGCTCTTGTCGCCTTTTTTATTCACTTATTGCCCCCGCAGACGGATTTGTCCCAACGTGCGCATGCGCGTGAGGTTGTACGCGGCCATCGTCAGTACAAACATCTGGTCCACGCGCTCAAGCCCGCGCACCATCACCTGGCGAATCCCGCCCACCGTTTTGGCCCAGCCAAAGCCCTGCTCGATGAGCTTTCGCTTTTGCTGCGAAACAGCGTAGCCCGCTGTCTGCGCGATGGCGTCTGGCACTGCCGAGCACCTGCCCGAGGTGTTTTGCGCCACGTGCGGCACAACGCCCATCGCCAGGCATGCCTCAATGAACTCCTGCGCGTCATAGCCCTTGTCCGCGCCCAGCGTGATGACGGTTTGCGCGTCGGGCAAGGCTTGCCGGGCATCGTGAATCATGACTTTTGCCGCTTCGCGCTCGGCGTAGCCGTCGGCGCGCGTGACCACGGCGCTGGCAATCAGGCCGTGGCGGTTGTCGCTCAGCGTGTGACCTATGAAGCGCAGTTCGCTGGCCGTTTTCCCCTTGCGGTACAGCCTGGCGTCAACGTCAGTGCTTGATTCGTGCGTCTCGTTTGAGCGAGTCTGGCCCTTGAAACTGCCACCGCTGCCAGGCTCATCGCTGCCATCCTTGCGCACGAAGCTCTTGTGGCTGGCCCAGGCCTGAATAAGGGTGCCGTCCACGCTGAAGTGTTCGCCCGAGAGCCAGCCTTGCTCCTCGGCGCTTTGCAGCACGTGGTTGAACAGTTCAATGACTGCATCGTGCACCAGCAAGCGTTCGCGGTTCTTCGTGAACACCGTGGGCACCCACACCGCATCGTCCATCGCCAGGCCGATGAACCAGCGGTACAGCAGGTTGTACTGCACCTGCTCCATGAGCTGGCGTTCCGAGCGGATGCTGTAAAACACCTGTAGCAGCATGGCGCGCAGCAACTTTTCAGGTGCGATGCTGGGCCGTCCGCCTTTGCTGGGCGCCTCGTACATTGCGGCAAACAAATCGTCCATCTTCCCCAGCGCCTCGTTGACCATCTGGCGTATCGGGCGCAGCGGATGGTTGGCCGGGACAAAGTCCTCCAGACGATGCAGCGTGAACGGGCTTTCGGTGAAGGTGTCGGCTCCGCGCATGGATTGGCTGGGTTCGTATAGGGTCAGAAAAAGGACTGCTTCAGATTATCGGGTGAGGCAGAAAACCGCCAGGCTTCGCTTTGAGGTATTTCAGCGGCCTGTTAGAGGTCAACAATAACAAACTCTTGAACTACGCAGTTGAAAGAAACTTGGACGAAAATGCTAACTCAAAGCGACTTGGAATAACGTAAAAACAGCAAGCGGCGAACGACGTTTGGCAGAGGTGCTCGAAGCTGAAACGCAGACCCTCGTCATATGTATGACTGAATATTGTTAGCACCGAGCATATAAACTAAAGGCCGCTACAATTCAGCCCTCACCATTGAACAACGCGATAGCGTAAACGCCGCCCGTCAATCCACCTCTCCTTCAGTTGGATGAACGGATCGAGTGCATTCCTGAGCGTTGATACATCTCCTTCGCTAACTTCAGAAATTTCAGAAAGCTTGGATAGCCCTAGGCTGCCAATGGATGTGCCGACCCGAAGTGCAGAAGCTCCACAAAATAACCACCTGTCGTGAATAGGGTGTTTAGCTTTCTCTCCATCATAGGTCACATGCACGGCTTTCAAAGGAGGTGGCTCGACATGGGCTATTTTGCTCCATCCAGCTCTGTATTCTGCTTCGAGATCACCCGACGTTGAATCGTCTGGAGCACACGTTAATATAGTAAACGATAGGTCATCTTTATGAAAGCTCAGAGCCTTGATAAAGTCTATATCATCAATCTTAAAGTATGGGTCGCATATAAACACCTCTTTGTCGTTTAACGGCTCTATCCATTCTTGGATATATATCAAAGCATCGTCACGTACCCCTGGCGTCAAGACGAAACTTGTTTTTGAATTACTAGATGATAATGCACTTCGGTGTTGAGAGTTCCCACAGACACGTTTTCCTATTCTCTCTGCCAGTAATGCCGCTAGTCTAGTGACCTCAAATAGCGGAACTAAAATGGTACGTGATCGGTTTGAGTGTTGTTCATACTTGAACTGAAGATTCTTGAGATACCACCAGTAGAAGCCGAATACGTCAGACAAGCTTTTCTGGGATGCAGACTTCAAAAGATTAGCCAACTCTTCTTGCTTTTGAGGTGCGACTTTATTGGCATTCAAACTGCCAAGCATTTCCCAGGAAATTTCGCCAACATCTTCAATATTCTCACTAACATCAGAATACCTTTTATCAACAACTGCATGCATATTCCGCTGAGCCTCCAAGCGGGAGTTTGCTTCCGTTTTTGCGCGAATTCTCGCCGGATCGTTGTCAATCATTTTTGTTAGTTCTATTGCGAACTCTTCATCAAGCTGATACGCCGCATCAATAATCTTTTTTTGCGCATCAGAAGCAGCTTCAATATCTTTTAGGGATAGGGAATCTGTCATAGCTGTTGTAAGGAGACGCTTCGCAATAACTTTCTCTGTCGCAGACGACAATGCTGAACTAGAAATAGCAATTCTGCGACGGACTCGCTCGATTTGTGACGGTATAAGATTTAATCGAAGCTCGGCTTCCTTGAGAATGGCCGCTTTCTCTGATGCCAGCTTGTTTGGTAGATGAGCCGCAATATGTCCCAAAACGAATACTGAATCAGACGTGTTCGGAATTGACTTAGCGTTTTCAATGACTGCTTTCCAATTGTCTGATCTTGTATCAGACATAAGCTTTAAGCAACAAGCTTGTGTAAGAACTTTCCATCCATCGTGCTTAATATTATTATTATCAGGTAAGTCGCGTTCAATTTTTACTTTTAAGCGTGATGCTAATTCTACCCGTTGATGCAATGTAATTTCATTGACACTAAGCTTAGATGTAGCTGCAGAGCAAAACATTTCAATGGAGTGTCCTAAGATAGAATCAACTGAAATTTGCTCGATGAGACTCACTATATTAAGAGCGGTTGGATATGTGAGATGAGCACCTCTATACAATTCATCATTGTATGGCTCGTAAATCGTATTTCCTGTTACGTAATACATAACTACATTTCTTCGACACTCGTCTTTTTGTGAAGTAGAAATTTCACCGATTATAGTGTCGGCATACTCTGCATTCCAAAGGAATAATGCGACGTATGACTCGGCCGCTAATCTATTCTTTAAGTAAGCTATCCCATTGGATGCACTTTTTATTAATTTAACCAGTCCCTGTTCACATACTTTATCGAAAATATCTCTTCTGTTTTTTGAGTAAGCTCTTAATGCTAGGTCGGTATACAAGCTATTTTGCATAATCAATGAGGGGACTTCCTCAATTATGGCAAACAAGGAGTTAAGTTCTTCTTCGTTGTCTTGGCGTCTTGATAAAATACCAGCAAAAGAAATGATTGATAATCTACCTAAATTTGAAAGTAATTCAGCATATGATCTGCTGATTATGCTTCGTTCTCGGGCATAGGACTCATACTTATCCAGCCGTTGACTTGCAAACTCTCTATCAACCTTAGCAAGAGACTCAATAAACCAGTAATTCAAGTCGGGAATTAACCAAATTTGGTCGATATTGTCCGTGGCTATTTTGAACTTTGTAGTTGCCTCTTCAAGATCCAATGGAACAGCATAGTGCTTAGCAATGGGAATGATCCAGCGCCATGCAAGTGCTGCCCCTAACGGGTCTGTAAGTTTAGATGCGATAGCGAGAAGTGGTTTTGGGGAGCCGTCAAGCGGAGGTAGCCGTTGAGCTATCAAATGCAAGCATTTGACGGTAGCTTGCCAACGAACTTCATCCTCAACTATTGCGCCAAGCGACTTCAATATTAGGTGAACTGATATTGGTTCTTTTGATTGTCGAGACACTAGTTTCGCAACAAAGAAAGCGTGAGCAGAATCCCGATTCTGTTCGGTATTAATTTTATTAACTAGTTGTAACCCAGATTCAGGACAAAACTCTACAAGGGCTAACATAACTCCTTTAAAAACATCCAGATGCTCAGCAGTCGTTTCTAAGCACTTATCTGTTGTTTCTTGAATCGCTAGTTCACATAACTTCGCAAATTCGTTCTCTACTTCAGTTGGGGTATTTATGAATTTATTCAATGATGCACGCATCCAACTAAAACACTCTAGCTTGGAGCCATTGTCTAAAAGATCACTGGCGCGAATATATAACTCGCTAAGTGCATCATCGTGGCTAGTCATGCTAAGTGCAGTTCTGGCACGTGCTATTTCAAGATCTAATCTGAATCGATCAACGGTACCTGTGACCTCGAGAAGGGCTGCTCGTTGTGCTTCAATTCTGTTTAGAAGTTGCTGTGCTGCTAATGCATCGTCGGCTCCTGCTACTGGCATACAAATCTCTCGAAGATCGGCGGCAGTTGGAAGGTAGGTGGGGTCTCTCGCAACCTCATCTAATGCATAATCAGCTATAGATACTGCATCAGTTTCTTTAACGTTTGCCTTTATCCACTGGCGCAGTAAAAACGATCTATGATGCGCATCCAATCCTCTAGTTGTTCTTTTAATTTCCTCAGCTGATTTCTTTCTAAATACAGCCTCTGTAGCTCTCAGAAAACCCTGCAAATGAGAATCAGAAACCTTTGATGCATATATTTCAGCTGAAGCCTTGGCACGGTCATCTGGCATTGTTTGCGTTTTAAGTATTAGATGTGTGAATGCGGCATTCTGGTAATCTTTTGCGCCTTCCGAAGATTGCTCAACAATAGAAATGCCTAATTCCGGAAACGGGCCAACTAAGTTTTCCGCAATTTTAAGGGCCCGTTCTTTATCAGCTGAGAAATCTATTTCTTTAATCAGTGTACCTATCGTATCTGCCATAACAGCATCTACAGACATGCTTCGTCCGTACAAAACCTTTACGTATTGAGACAAGAGAAGGAGCCGAGCCTCTTTTGTAGGTTCGCCTTGTGCTACATCCAATGCAGCATCCAACCGTCCGGTTGTCGCTAAAGCAGCAAGCCTAGCCTCGTTCCCATCATGTCCCTCCAAACATCTAACTATTGAAGTCTGAAGACCAAATCGAAATGCTTCCACTTCCGTATTTGTACGCTTAGCCGCTCTGAAACCCATTTCATTTCTACGTCGCAAAGCCGTCAATGATTGCGTTTCGGCTAAGAAAGAATCCAGATGGTCTGGAGTCAGCAGCGCAACTATTTCACCGTCGCGACCAAGCTCTTCAAAATAGTTGGGGAGTAATTGGACTGAGTCTTTCGATGAAACTTCATTTGCGAGTTGATCGACAAATGCATTTAAAACCTGTGCACGAAGATTAGATAGTTTTACTTTGAGAAAATCACGGTGCGTATTGCTTGAGAATAAAATATCATGTTGTTCCGTTATAGAAGCAAACCCGCTATTTTCAATTATATTTACAACAGTAGTTTCATTGATCTCAACAAGCCTAGCTACTTCTCTAACTGATAAGGTTCTCTTGGAAAAAACAAGGAATGCGAAAGTCTTTTCCATAGTATCGGCTTCATCGTTACTTCGCTCCTTGTTGGCGGTCCATTCAAGCTCGTAAAAATATGCTAGATCTGAATGTAATTTGCTTTTTTCGAGTTTTCCTAAGTGGTGTAACCTAACAGTCGAAGAGAGTAATGCCGGTACACCATCTGTTGCATTAATAATATCTTTTATAAGTTCACTATCTACACCTGATGCTTCGAGATACGAGCGACTCTCTTGTTCGCTAAGTGGGGGTAGTGGTACCTTTCTAACATTGAACTTGTTTAAAAACTTAGGCAGTGCAAAATCTTCACGCCAAGTCAAAATATGGCGTACATCGGAATTCCCTAAGGCTAATACGTCTCTAACTACATCCTGTAAATATCTTTCATCATCTGCTGGTATTTGATACAAACCGTCGATGATAATATGAAGTTTATTGCGCTGACTCCTTGCTTTCCTTTGCAATCGTGTTAAGACTCGATGCCATTCGCCAACAACGTTATCAAGCGTAAGCTGTTTCGGTTTCTCCTCTAGAAGAATATAGGCTTGTTGAATTGCTTGATCTATCAGGAAGGGCAGGGAGTAACCCGCTCGACTCCCTGTGTTAATTGTGAGTAGTATTCCTGGTTCAGTTAAAGAGGCTAGATATTCTGCAGACACGCTAGTTGCACCGATGCCGGGTCTAGCTTCCAGTACCAATACATCAGTATCAGAGTTGACAGTGAGCAGACGGATGAACTCCCGACAAAGGTGTGGGCGAAACTGATAATGTTCTGGAAAGCCTTTGAACTCGGTGTGGCTTATATTATTCATTGTCACAATCTATCTTTTTTTAATACTTTGATGAACTTTGGGTAGGAATATTTTAAGACTGCTTGCTGATATATCGTGCTGATGAGATATCTAGGGTGGTCGCGAAAGCATTTGATCAGGTTCAAACATGCACTATTTAGCCTTTTCCAAATTTGAGTGTAAGTGTTGTGCTGTTTTGCTGGTTTTTATTTTTGTAGAACGTTTTTCTAGGTCCTCAGTCAATTGAAATTAGCAGCCAGTTACGAAATTTCAAAATCGATCTACTTCCTACCGTAGCTCGAAACATGTCAAAACCAAGCCTGCTGTCCTTATGGATAGTGGCTTTACAGGACAGGTTTAGACACCTAGGGATGGACATTGCGCTCTTCTATGGAAATTTTGCGCGAAAGATGGGTTACGGTTCAGAAGCCTTTAAACGTATTTTCAGATAATACGCGGCCATTTCAGGCAATTTGAAGCATCAAAACGGGAGTATTCTGAACACTGTTTTTGGCCAATAAATAACAGTGTGGAATGTTTTACCAAGGGGCCCGGCAATGGGTATTGCAAGAGGACCAAGTCCTAGAAATATGGTAACAAGCCTTCCTTTGATGCTGGCGATACGAGTTACCTACCAAATACTTTGAAGGTGTTATAGGGGCATGACGCACTCTACAACTTGCAAATTAAGTGGCTGTCAGGCAATATCTTTTCACGGTAGAGTCGGATAAGTTGAACTGCTTTGCAGTGGCTGCAATGCTGGCTTTGTTCTCCTTGCGCCAATCTCGTACAGCAGAGGCTTCGCCTTTGGCTGGCCTTCCTAGGCTGTCTTTGCCTCTGTGTGTCTTGCCAGTGGCAGCAAGGGATGCCTTGGCAACATTCCTGCCGTTGCTGGTGCGCTCCCTGATTCGTTCACGTTCCATCTCAGCGACCTGCGCCAGAACGGCCACAATCAATTCCCCTACGCCCTTGGCGATCAGCCCCAAGCCGCACACGTTGACGGACACGCCTTTGGCAAGGAACGCCTTGATGGTGGTCTGTATGTCGATGGCATCACGGCCTAGACGGTCAACCGCATAGACATGCACCGTGTCACCTTGACGGGCGTACTTCAGCAACTCAGCAAAGCCCGGACGGTTGGCAGCCAATACAGCACCGCTGACGCCTTCGTCTATGAACTCCCTATTAAAGGCAGTGCCTTGCATCATGGCTTGCCTCTGAGCCTCAACTGATTGAGATAGGCCGGAACAGCGTAGGTAAAGAAGGTTTGCCATTTGATGCTCCCTTGTGGTTCTAAAGATAGTATGTGAATTATGACCTAGATCATAATCTTTGCTGAATATCTTTTGACCTATGCAGCGGTGCTATTGTTGGGGTAGGTCACAACTTACAAGTTTTAAGCCAACCCAGCCCTTGGCTGAAACCTTGTCCCTTACAGAAGCCTTTACCACCGACAAAGCCAAGCCGGTGTCATGCGCAGCTTTGGCGCGGGAACGCTTTTATTTGGATTCAGCGCACTTCACAGTCAATCGCGTCGGGTTTTGGCATATTCGAAGTGTTGCCCGGTGCAGAGGTATTCGAGAAACTCGGCGGCGGAGTGAATTGGAGGGCAGGATTGTTGGGCACAAGGACCGGCGGCATCACGTTATTTTTGACGTAGCCAAACTGCCCGGCCGAGAAATTTTGCGAGCCCCCGGAGTTCGACATAAAGATCATGCCGTCCAACACGGACACATGCAAGCCTGGGGCCAAGCTTGGGGTGGGGACACCGGAAGAAGGCTTCGACGGGGTGCTGCCGGGCGAGACGGGACTTACGGTCTGCACGATGAATGTCGTCGCCACCAGTTCGAAGAGGGGAAGTGCGTTCCCGGCATCGCTTTGCACCGGGCTGGCGGCCAAGGCCAGGCTGGCCCGCGCGTAAGCACGCCGTGCGAGGGCTGCGGCCGGGTCGGGCCGGTAGAAAAGGTCGAAGCTCGCGGTGCCAAAGTCAACAGTGGTTTCGCCCGCCACGATGGTCAGGCGAATGGCGCCAGGCGGGGCGGCTGCAAGGACCTGGAGTTGGCCAGCGGCTAGGTTCAGCCTGCTTTCGCTGGTGAATTCAAGCCGGGTCTGCGGGCCCAACACAGCCTGGCGGCCATCGGCCAGGCCGAGTCGAACGTAGGTGTTCTCCTCGCTCACCAGGGTGTCACCCGCTTCGACCACCGATTGCGGCGAGAGCACTTTGAGCGCCCCATTGGCTTTGACCGCCATGACGAAGCCGCTGAGCTGAGTCACCTGTCCGACAGGTGTGCCGGCGTCTGCCGCTGCATGCCCGAAAAGGGCGAGCACGAACAAAAGAGAAACGATGGCAGAGTAAGGGTGGTTCATGGTCAGTCCGGGTCAGTTGCAATACGTTTTTTTGCGAACATCTTTGTTCTCGCCGAGAGGCTTGATAGAGGAGTCCGCTTTCTCGTCTTTTTTCTCCTGTTTTTCATTTTCTGGCTTTTCGACGGCCGAGCGGATGCTCGTCTGAGCCGTTGTTAGCGCGGCGTTGGCGCAGTTGATCGCCGTAACCACAGTCTCGGGCGGGGGTGAGGTGGTGGGGGGCGCCTGGGGGGCCGGGGGTACGACCACCACACAACCCGGGGCCGACGGGTTGGCAACGCATGCGGACACGGGGGGCAGCACCGCCAAGCAGCCCTGCAGCGTAGGAGAATTTGTACACTGGCTCAGCGTCGGCAGCACGGCCGCGCAGCCGCCCAGGGCCGGGTTGGCAACGCAGGCGGACAAGGTCGGCAGCACGGCTGAGCAACCGGCCGTTGAGGGTGCGCTGGTGCACTGGCTTAGCGTCGGCAGCACAGCTGCGCAGCCAGCCGCCGCAGGCGAGGCGGTGCAGACCGCCAGGCTTGGCAACACCACCGAGCAGCCCGCTGTCGAAGGTGCACTGGTGCACTGGCTCAGCGTGGGAAGCACGACCGTGCAGCCACCCAGGGCCGGGTTGGCAACGCAGGCGGACAGGGTCGGCAGCACGGTCGAGCAGCCGGCCGTCGCAGGCGAGGCAACGCAAGCCGCCAGGCTTGGCAACACGACCGAGCACCCAGCCGTCGAAGGTGCGGCGGTGCACTGGCTCAGCGTGGGCAGCACGGCCGAGCAACCGGCCGTCGAAGGCGCGGCGGTGCAGGCCGCCAGGCTTGGCAGGATCACCGAGCACCCAGCCGTTGCAGGTGAAGCAACGCAGACCGCCAAGCTTGGCAGGATCACCGAGCAGCCCGCTGTCGAAGGCGCGCTGGTGCACTGGCTCAGCGTAGGCAGTACGACCGCGCAGCCACCCAGGGCCGGGTTGGCAACGCAGGCGGACAGGGTCGGCAGCACGGCCGCGCAATCCGCCGTCGCAGGCGCGGCAGTGCAGGCCGCCAGGGTCGGCAGGATCACCGAGCAACCCGGCGTTGCGGGTAAGGCAACGCAGGCGGCCAGGCTTGGCAGGATCACCGAGCAGCCCGCTGTCGCAGGTGCGCTGGTGCACTGGCTCAGCGTAGGCAGTACGACCGCGCAGCCACCCAGGGCCGGGTTGGCAACGCAGGCGGCCAAGGTTGGCAGCACGGCCGAGCAACCGGCCGTCGAAGG
>Ga0209512_1005214_pt1 | contig 10911 bp, 11 predicted proteins | sample frozenSSSSmetaG_FD_184142 | JGI IMG/M metagenome (GOLD analysis project Ga0209512, IMG submission 184142) | Glacier valley bacterial and archeal communities from Borup Fiord, Nunavut, Canada, to study Microbial Dark Matter (Phase II) -... | ecosystem: Environmental > Aquatic > Freshwater > Ice >... | reverse complement strand
CTGCTTGGCGAATTGGCTGCCGGAAGGTGAGAGCCAGAGTTCGCAGGAATCGTCGCCAGCGAGGTAAAACGTGTAGTTACCGGTGGCAGGGGCGATGAGGTAGCCGCGCATCCGCGCGCCAAATCGGTCGGCGCGGTTTACGGGAGTCTCGGCGGCGAAGAGGAACTCGGACTTGTCAGGGGCAGCCGCGAAGCGGGCGTGAAAGGTCAAATCCGCGACTCGCGCTCCCGAGATGTTATTCCAGGTTTCCAGCAGCAGGGAGCCGGGGACGCCGCCAGGGGTGAAGGGAGCGGTGCCATACTCGCTTTCCTCGAGATTTGAGTAGCCGTCGTGATCCGGGTCCGCGAGCGGGAGCTGATCGGGACCAGTGCTGCCAGCGGGTGCGAGAGTGAAACCATGAGCGAGTTCCCAAGCATCGGGGAGATCGTCATTGTCGGTATCATTCGGCTCAAAGGTGAAGGATTCGAGCGCGGTAGCGGGAATGAGTGCGCGAGTGCCGCCGGGGGGCTGCCAAGCGATAGCAAGGTGATCCGCACCGCCGCCCTCCTTGTGGAGCGCCTCGATGAAACACTTCTGGCCAGCGATTAACTGGATCACGGCGGACTTCTGCGTGGGCTTCGAGTCCCATGCCTGCGGGTTTACCCAGCCGGTGATAGAAGCGATCTTCACGCGACCGGCCTTGAACCCATCAGTGGATAGACGCAACTCGGAATCATCATCCGAAGCGATCCAGAATGTATAGCCGCCCGTGACGGGAGCGGTGACGTAACCGCGGATGCGGGCGGCGAAGTTGCGGCCGGTGTTTACCGGAGTCGAAGCACCGGTGATGGTGGTGACAGCATCCGCCGTCTGCCAATAGCGGGGGCCGGCGGTGAAGGCGGAGAGCTGCGTGCCGGGCAGATTATTCCAAACCTCACGGGTCATTTTACCCAGCTCACCAGCGAAAATCGGAGTGGTGAAGAGTAGCGCGCTGGCGGCGGAGATGATGAACCTTTTATCTCTCAGATGGAAAGTGGGCATGGCGCTAGATCAACAGGGGGGGGGGGCTAACACGTCAAACAGAATATTTGAAGTGACGAAGAATTCACTAAACCCACCCGCAATCCGTTACCAAATCGGCTCTATCAGTCGCATTCCTGATAGTATAGATAAATTTCATTCCCTGGAATCTTTTTTCTTTTCAAGCCGGAATTCCTAACTTTGTATGCGATTGCTTATCAGGCATTCAATCCAAACACCACCACCACGACCATGGCTAACGACGACCGCGTATCCGCCACTATCACTGACGATGTGAAGGCACAGATCCTCACCAAATTCCAGGAAATCGCCGACCTGCTGCCCTTCCTCAGCAATCTCGGAGCAAACGAAAAGCGAGGCATCACCACCATCGGCACGGAACGCGAGGCGATGGACGCGACCTTCCATGCGGAGATGGCAGCGCATCCGGACCTGGTGCCGAGCTATGTGGACAAGGAGGAACTCGCCCGTGACCGCGAGCTGCGTGCCGACCTGTTGGAACTCGTGCAACGCGCGGAGGAAATCCGGGACGCTTTGGAAGACACCGCGCACGAGGCCGGCAGCGATGTGCTGATGGCCTATCTCTCATTTTACAACAACGTGAAGCAAGCCGCGAAGCGTGGCGTAGCCGGCGCGAACACGCTTTTTGAGAACCTCAGCCGCTTTTTCCCGAAACGCGGCAACGGCGACCAGACCTCTGAAAACCCGCCCGCCTAAGAATCCGAGTGTGGCAGCGCTCATTTTTCCCATAAAGCGCTCACTTCGAGAGGATTAAGGCTTGAAGCCCACCGAATTTCGGCTGACGACGACTGATTTTTGGTGAATGACGACTGAAAATCAGTGGTCACTGCTTAAAATCAGCCGACGTCGGCCAAAAATCAGTGGATGACGGCTGGTTTTTGATGAACGTCCGCCTGATCACGGTGGTCACTACCAAATTTCAGTGGATAACGACTGAAAACGCATGGACGTCGGCTGAATGGAGGTGGTCGCGACCTCGCGGCAGAACATGGGTGAGGACGCCGTTTTCCTCGGCGAGGCCCGCGACATCCGCCATGAATACCGCAAGCAGGCGAACGCGGGCGAGAATCCCGGCGCTTGAAAGCAGACCCGGACTTCAGACCATTCTTCCCACCACCGGCTGCTGGTTAGAGAATCGCGTTGAACAGATAGCCGACGAGCATGATTCCGGACGCCACCACTCCGAAAAAGGTGGCGATCAGCCGCGGCTTGAGCACTTTCCTCAGGATGATCGCCTCCGGCAGCGACAGGGCGATCACCGACATCATGAAGGCCAGCACCGTGCCCAGCGCGGCGCCCTTGCCGAGCAGCGCCTGCACGATCGGGATGATTCCAGCGGCGTTCGAATACATCGGCACGCCTAGCAGAACCGCCAGCGGCACGGCCCACCAGGCGTCCCTGCCCATCAGCGAAGCCATGAAGTTCTCGGGGACATAGCCATGGATGCCCGCGCCGACGGCGATGCCCAACAACACGTAAATCCAAACCCGGCCGACGATGTCCCTGATGGAATCCAGCCCCGCGCGGATGCGGGCCGGCCAATCCATTTCACCGATTTCAGTGTCCGTTCCACCGGGGATCTGGAACACCCACTCCTCGACATGTTTCTCCATTTTCAGGCGTCCCATGATCCATCCGGCGGTCATCGCCACGACCAGTCCCGTCCCGAGATAGAGACCCGCGACTTTCCAACCGAACAGGCCGAACAACAGCACCAGAGCCACCTCGTTCACCATCGGCGCGGAGATCAGGAAGGAGAACGTCACGCCTAACGGAACACCCGTGGTGACGAAGCCGATGAACAGCGGAACGGCCGAGCAGGAGCAGAACGGCGTGACGATTCCCAACAGCGCGGCGAGAACGTTGCCGGCGAACTCGCTCTTCCCGGCCAGGATCCGCCGCGTCCGTTCCGGCGTGAAAAACGTGCGGATAATGCCCACCGCGAACACCACCAGCGCCAGCAGCATCAGCACCTTGGGTGTTTCAAAGAAGAAGAACTCCAGCGCCGATGCCAGATGGGAGCCATTCTCCAGATGCAGAACCTGATAGGTGAGCCAGAAGGATGAAGCGGCGAGGCTCCGGTAAACGAACCACCACGCCAGCACACCCACAGCGAGCGGCACCAAATAGCGGGCGACGCCGGATTGCGATTTCATGGACTCGTGGCCAGCAGGCTTCCGATCTCGGAAACCGATGGCACCCTGCCGCTGGCCGCGACCCTGCCATTGATCACCAGCGCGGGTGTGGTCATCACGCCGAAGGTCATGATCTGCCGGATGTCGGTGATTTTTCCGATCGTGTAGGGCTCGCCGGTCGCTTTGGCGGCGGCTTCCGCATTGGCGGTGAGGTTGTCGCACTTGGCGCAACCGGTTCCGAGGATCTGGATCTGTTTCATGGGCTGATGGTATCTATCGGCTATTTCCCACATTTCCCGCCGCCGCAGCATCCGCCGGAGGAACCGCACTTGCCGCGGGTGCTCAGGCCGAGGGGACAATACAACGGGCAGAAGCCGGCCAATGCGGTGAGCAGCGGCACGGCCCCGATGGCGCCGATCCAGCTTTGATTGGCGATGCCGTAGCCGGCGAGGCCGAGGCCGAGAAGGATGCGGAATACGCGGTCGATGGCTCCAATGTTCTGTTTCATGATGTTGGTTCGTTCTAATTTTGATAGATCAACCTGGATGCGTGCCTTCGACATGAAGGAAAGTGGTGTAGCCGCCGGATAGATTCGACGCGTCATAGCCATGCTGGCGCAACAGGCGCACGGCGTTGTGGGCGCGGCCGCCGACGGCGCAGTAGACGGCGAGCGGGCGGTCCGGAGGAAGATCTCCGAGCGAGGCGCGCAGCGAGTTGAGCGGAATGTTTTTCGCGCCGGGCGCGTGTCCTGCTGCGAACTCGTCCGGGTCGCGCACGTCCAGCAGGTCGCAACCGGCGGCCTGCGGAGTCTGCCAGTGGATGACCGGATCGTCGCCGCGGAGGTGATTGGCGGCAATCATGCCGGCGAAGTTGACCGGGTCCTTGGCGGAGCCGAACTGAGGCGCATAACAGAGTTCCGCTTCTTCCAGATCATAAACGGTGGCACCTTTCTGAATTGCCATCGCGATGACATCGATGCGCTTGTCCACCCCTGCGAGACCGACGGCCTGCGCGCCGAGGATCAGGCCGTCCATCGTGCGGAAGATCAGCTTGAGGTGGATCCTCTCCGCTCCCGGATAGTAGCCAGCGTGGCTGCCAGCGTGCAGATAGATTTTCTCGTAATCGGTGATGCCGGCACGCCGCAGCACTTTTTCGCTCGCCCCCGTGGATGCCACCGCCAGGTCGAAGACCCCGCAGATCGCCGTGCCCTGGGTGCCATGAAAGGCGGAGGAGCGCCCGCAGATGGCATCGGCCGCGATGCGTCCCTGGCGGTTGGCGGGGCCGGCGAGGGCGAGCAGCGTCGATGCGCCGGTGATCCGGTCGCACACTTCCACCGCGTCACCAACCGCCCAGATGTGACGATCGCTGCTGCGCATCTGTTCGTCCACGCGGATTCCTCCGCGTTCACCGATCTCAAGTCCGGCGGCCTTGGCAAGCGCGGTCTCCGGGCGGACACCGATGGCGAGGATGACGATGTCGGCGGAATGCGCCGTGCCGTCCTTGGTTTGCACTTCAAGATGGCCGTCGTTTTCCGCGAATCCGGCGACGGCGGCGCCGAGGGCGAGCTTGATTCCCTTCGTAGTTAGATATTCATGCACCGGGGTGACCATTTCCGCATCGATGGGCGGCATGACCTGCGGGAGCATTTCGACGACGGTGACTGCTAGGCCGAGATGCGAGAGGTTTTCCGCCATTTCCAGCCCGATGAATCCGCCACCGACGATCACTGCGGTCCTGGCGGCTTGTCGCGCGATCCATTCGTTGATGAGGCGGGTGTCGGGGATGCTGCGGAGGGTGAAAATCCCGGGCAGGTCGATCCCTGGAAGCGGCGGACGCAACGGAGCCGCGCCAGGAGAGAGAACCAGAGCGTCGTAAAGCAGTTGATAGATCTGACCCGTCGCGAGGTCGCGGACCTCCACTTCGCGGGTTTCACGGTCAATCGACACGGCTTCGTGGCGCGTGCGCAGATCGATGCCGAAACGCTCTTTGAAAAGCGGCCCTTTCGCCACTAGCAGGTCGCTCTCGTTCGCGATGACCCCACCGACGTGATAGGGCAGCCCGCAGTTGGCAAACGAAGCGTAGGGTCCCCGCTCGAGAACGATGATCTCGGCGAATTCATCCATGCGGCGCAGACGGGTGGCACACGAGGCGCCTCCGGCGACGCCTCCTACGATGACGATGGTTTTGGGAGTCGGGGTTTTCATGAAAATTCGGGAAACGAGGTTTTCGGGACCTACCGTCTACGAGCTTCGCCGAAGGGCGGTGCCAGCGCTCCGCATCAATGACGATTTTCCGGTCAAAACAGGTTTTTCCGCGGGACGGCGGATCATTTCTGCTCCGTCGTCCGGCATGGGAAGCGCCCCGGAGGATGAGCCCCCCAGGGCTACCTCATTTTGAAATCACTGGGTTTCAAAAGCATTTTGGGTGGCGGCGGGCCGTGGTTGCTGCGTCTCGCAGCAACGTCACATTGCGGCGAGACGCCGCAACCACCTTTTCGCGAGGCCCGGCCTTGAGACACAGGCACTTCCAATATGAGGGAACCCTGATGAGCCCCCATTATGATCTTGATAGATCCGGACGAACCCTCACTCTTTTTCCCATGGAATGGAAGAAATGGCTGATAGGGACGTGGAGCTGGAAGCGTCCGCTCAAGTCGCTGGCTTTCATTTACGGCTGCCTGCTGATCGTCGCGGTATTCTTCGCGGAGAAGCTGTTCTTCTTTCCCCCGCCGCCGGGCTATGAGGACAGCCGGCAGATCCTGAAGCTCGCCACGACCAAGGGCGATTCGATCGCGGCGTTTCATCTGCCGGCGAAGCCCGATTTCCCCACCCTACTCTACACCCATGGCAATGCCGAGGATCTGGGAGATGTCTCCGGTCTGGCGGAAGTCTGGGAGAATGAAGGCTTCGGCGTGCTGGCCTACGATTTCCCGGGCTACGGACTGTCCAGCGGCAAACCGCTGGAAGCCACCTGCGAGGCGGCGATCGACGCGTCATGGGATTACCTGACAAAGACCAAGGGGATCGCGCCATCGAAGATCGTGATCGTCGGCCGCTCGGTGGGCGGCGGGCCTTCGGTCTGGCTGGCGGAGCGGAAAACACCGGCGGGTCTGATCCTTCTATCACCGTTCACCTCGGCCTTCGCGGTGAGGATTCCGATCCCAATCCTGCCGTGCGACCGGTTTCCGAACTTAAGGCGCATCCCGCAGGTGAAGTGTCCGCTGCTGGTGATTCATGGCGAGGACGACAGCCTGATTTCCCCATCCCACGGCCGCAAGCTGGTGGAAGCGGCGACGGTGGCAGACAAGCGGTTTCTCGGCATCCCTGGCGCGGGGCACAACGATTTGTTCGAGGTGGGAGACGAAATCATCGGACCCGCGATCCGTGATTTCGCGGTGCGGGTTTACCGGGAGAAGTGAATTAGTTAGGAAATGTCATCGAGCGTTTTCTGCCCGCGCTGTTTTGTTTCGGGGTCGTCCTTCTCACGGTTGGGCATGGCGAGTCCTTGTCGGATGATCTTCTTTGCTTCCTCGGTCTGGCCCATCATCGCGTAGGTGCGGCCGAGTTCGACGATGTGGATGAGGCGCTTCGGATTGAGGGCGATGGCTTTTTTGAGACACGCGACCGCTTCGGCATTGGAGGCCGCGGGGATTTCGCCGTAAATGAGTTTCGCTAGGGCGCGGGTGGTGCCGCCGATGTTGGCCAGCGACTGGTGCCAACGGCCGAGGAGATGCCAGGCGTAGTCGCTCTTCGGATCGAGTTTCACCGCACGGTCGGCGGAGAGCTTGATTTTTTTCGACGCCTCGATGCTTTCCCTGTTGCCGAGGAAAGGTGTTAGCTTGCCGAGACAGACGGCGACGCTGAGGTGGGTGTCGCATTCGTTAGAGTCGAGCACCACCGCGCGCTCGGCATAGGAAAGAGCGGTGCGGACGGTTTTGATCTTGTCGGCGTCCTTCGGCAGGTCCCGCATGCGCAGGGCATACTGGCGGGAGATTTTCACGAGGAGATCGGCGCGGTTGGGTTCCAGTTTTTCGGCGGGAAGGTAGTATTGCAGTGCGAGTTCCGTCTCCTCCCTCGCATCGTGGACATCGCCCTTCGCCACGAGGCTGGCGAAATCCGCGGAAACGGGAAGGACCGCGCACAGGCAGATGAGGGGGATGATCAGGGATTTCATGCCGGAGAGATTCGGTTCAACCTTCTCCCTATACCTGGATTCCCCCCGCGCCAGAAACTTGTGCGTCCGGCGGATGAAAGTTTCTTATGGGGTCATTTGAAAGCGTCCGCATCGCGGAGCATTTTTCCCGTGATTTTGTCGATTTCGGATTTCACAAGGTGGACGCCGTCGGTGGTCTGCCAGGCGTGATCACGGTCGAAGGTAAACCAGTGGTATTTTTCCGAGGGAAAACGCTTTTCCATGGCTTTCCTAACGGCCACTGGCTCGGCGAGGAGCTCCAGCGTGGAATCAATCGGCATTTCGAAGAGAATGCACTTGGTGCCACCGCGGGTGAGTTGATCGACGAGTTCGCCAAGGCGATTCACCCTGGCGGTTAGCTCGGCTTCCGAGGGCGCGCGGTCGAGGTGCTCGCGGTTGGCCTTCATGATGTTGGCGAACACGTCCGGATCGATCGCATGCTCGGTGGCTTTCGGCTTCTTGGGAGCGCCGGTGATTTTGGCGAAGCCGCGGCAGACTTTACCGACGAGATCATTGAGGAGGCCGACTTGGAAATTCGAAGGGCGGCCTTCTTCCTTGAAGACGGGCGAGGTGTCGCGGAGCTTGCGCCGCCACGGGCTGAGCACGTCGTCGAGCATGCTTTTGTCGGCATCGCGAAGGAGGGTGTTGGACTCGATCCAGAGGACTTTCGGATGCCTGTCGGTGCCGGCGATGATTTCCAACCCGGTGAACGAGCCGCCGGCGGGAAAGGTGAGTTTTTCGTATTTCCCGGCGAGCAGCTCATCGCTGAGCGTGTTGGCCATCGACGAGCCGACGATGACATTGGCGTCGGCGGGCGTGTCGTGCACGAACTTCTGGGCGCGCAGGTAGTTCGCCCGCTGTTGTCCGGCGATCCAGTAGTAGTCGCGGGAAATGTGAGGAAGTGCGAAATGATAGACGAGCAGAAGGACCAGCGCGGTGATGAGTGATTTTTTGATCATGCGTCGGCTCCTTTCTAGAATTGGAAGTAGATGAAGGCACCGGTCGTGCCGCTGTCGAGAATGATGGCCGTGAGCAGCAGCGCGAAGATGACGAATTCATAGCGGCTGATGCCGGGCTTGCGCTGCTTGAGGAGATACCAGGCGTAGTAGCCGATCACCGGGACCGAGTAGGTGATGACGTGGCCGATGAGCCAGTATTTCGTCTCGGCGCGGCTGTGGAGCATGGCGCCGAGGTAGGCGAGCACGTGCTCGAATTTCGGCAGTTTGAAAAGCAGCCAGGCAAGGGTGACGAACGAGAAGACCAGCAGGGCCTGGACGACTCCGACCAGCCAGTGTTTCGGAAAGCGGATCCAGTTTTTCCCAAGGCGTTCCAGAGCGAGTGCGAGTCCGTGGAAACTGCCCCACACCGCGTAGCTCCATGCAGCGCCATGCCAGAGACCGCCGAGGAACATGACGATGAAGAGATTCAGATAGGTGCGGACGTTGCCCTTGCGGTTTCCGCCTAACGGGATGTAGAGATACTCGCGCAGCCAGGTGGAGAGCGAGATGTGCCAGCGCTGCCAGAACTCGGTGAACGAGCGGGAGATGTACGGGTAGTTGAAATTCTGCGGCAGCACGTAGCCGAACGCGGCGGCGAGGCCGATGGCGATGAGCGAGTAGCCCGCGAAGTCTGCGAAGATCTGCATCGAATAACCGAAAAGCAGGGAGACGAGCGTGAGCGGCGATTCGTTGAGGAAATACGGGTACTCGATCCAGAACGTGGAGTCCTTGAGATTGTCCGCGATGACCATTTTCAGGAAATAACCGACCACCAACGAGCGGAAGACGATCTGCCAGTTGATACCCGAAAGTTCCTTCGGTACGATCTGCGGATAGAACTCATGCGCCTTGACGATGGGACCGGCGACGAGGCTGGGGAAAAACGCCTTGAAAAGCATCGTGTGCTTGAGGTGCGCGACGAAAGAGTCCGGCACCATTTCCGGATAGCCGAAGGGATCGTTCGGCTGCTTCGAGCGGAAGACCTCGACCACCAGGCTGATGCCCTGGAACGTGAAGAACGAAATGCCGATTGGCAGCGGGATGGTCACCAGGAAATGGCCGATGGAGCCATGATCGCCGCCGAAGAGCGTCTTCGCAACGAGTGGTCCGTATTTGAAAAGCAGCAGCAGCCCGAGGTTGAGACTCACGCCCATGATCGCCCAGAATTTCTGCGAGGAGACTTTCCCGGTGGCGATCTTGTAGCTGGTGACCACGTTGATCAGGATCGACAGGATCAGTAGGATGACCAGCAGCGGTGCCTCCCACGAGTAGAAGAGGAAACTGGCCGCCGTCAGCACAATCACCTGCAGCGACCGCAGCGGGCGCAGGTAGTAGATCACGAAGGTGATCAGGACCAGGATGACAAAGGGGAGGCTGGTGAAAAGCATTGGGGGGCGAAGCTTTGCATTTTCCGTGCCCGGAAGTGGCGACCCGCGGGATTTCGTCACGCGGGATCCGCCATCCGGGCTCGAATCGGGCGATTTTGTAGCCGCTATGGTGGCTTTTGGGAAGTTTTTTAGCGGGGACTACGCGATGACGTGGGGGTGATGAATGCAGGGCCGCCTTCTGTAAAATCTTGGTCAAGGTGACCGCCCACCTTGACCGGGCCTACCGATCTGGGATAGGCACGGGTTCATGGAAAAACGAAAATCAGCGCTTTGGTTCCGTGTTCTCGCGCTTTGCACCGCCATCGCTCTGGGCGGCACCTATGTCTGGCGGCAGCAGCAGAAGGCGGTCCCGCTAAAGGATGTTTCAGAAAAGGCGAAGCCGGACAAACGCGCGGTCATTTCAAGCTCGAAATCCCTCATTGTGGATCCGGCTCCGGTGCCACCGCAGGAACCTAAGGTGGAAGACCGGATCCTGATGCCAGGTTCGAAAAGCGGCATCATGGTTCCCCAGCCCGAAACACCGGAAGCCTCCAAGCAGCGGACCTTGCTGCCGGGTTCGAAAAGCTTCAGCCCTGTTCTCGATCCACCAAAAACGGACGAACCATGAACCTGCCAGCGATCATTCTGGGAACGGGAGGGAGTTTCCTGTTCCTGTGTCTGGTGTTTCATCCCTTAGAACGCTCCTTCCCGGCAAAACAAGGTCAGCGTTTCTTCCGGCCGGAGTGGTGGGTCGACCTCTGTTTTTTCCTCGGCCAATATCTGTTATGGAGCGGGCTGGTGCTGTGGCTCCTGAGTTCCTTTGCCGATCGGCTGGACGGAGGAGTCCCTGCCGGTTTCCGGGAGGCAATCGCAGGCCAGCCCTGGTGGTTGCAAGCCGTGGAAGTCATCCTGCTCAGCGATTTCTGCGTGTATTGGGGTCATCGCCTGCAGCACCGGGTTCCATTTCTCTGGCGTTTCCATTCCATCCATCACAGCGCGGAGCATCTCGACTGGCTGGCCGCCCATCGGGAGCATCCGCTCGACACCGTTTACCCTAAAAAGGAAAATGGGCGGGTTCGTTGGGCGCCTTTGAGCGAGGCGTTTGATGGCGGGTCCGGAGGGTGGCAAAGGGAGCGGTTTTCACCCGCTGAGCAGGAGTGCGGCCTCGTCTGGCAGGCC
>Ga0209512_1005211_pt1 | contig 10913 bp, 4 predicted proteins | sample frozenSSSSmetaG_FD_184142 | JGI IMG/M metagenome (GOLD analysis project Ga0209512, IMG submission 184142) | Glacier valley bacterial and archeal communities from Borup Fiord, Nunavut, Canada, to study Microbial Dark Matter (Phase II) -... | ecosystem: Environmental > Aquatic > Freshwater > Ice >... | reverse complement strand
AACTTCCTGTACTTACACTCGATTGTAAGGTAACTGTATTGCCCCCACCATTGTCGCAAAAACTTGATGTTCCACTTGTTATAGTTATACTTGGTGCACTTGGTGTAGGACTTATTGTTATTGTTTGTTTTGATGACAATGCACTTTGGCAATTGGTTGGCCCTGGCCCTATTACTTGAACTTGATAATCCCCTGTTTGACCTGTTGAGTTTAAAACCAAAGCTTGGTTGTTTGCACCTCCAATTGTAGATCCACCAACATACCATTGATAACTTGATCCAATAATACTTGATTCTAATGTTACCGCATTTCCTCCACTATTGTCACAGAAATTTGCCGAGCCACTAATAATGTTAATTGTTGGTGTACTTGGTATTGGATTAACCAAAACGGATAAATTGGTGCTTACTTCACTACAACTATTTGCGTCAAAAATACTAACATTAATTAAGTGATTACCAAGAGCTAAACTACTAGTAGTAAACATGTTTGAAATGGAAACTGAATTTGGTACACCATCGACAGAGAATTGATAATTGGGCGCACCTGAAGGAGAGGCAGTAAAAGTAATTGACGATCCAACACAAATTGAATTACTTGCAATGTTACTGGTGATCGTTGGGGGATTTGGTTTGCTACTTACAGTACCATGATTTAATGCATTTATTGGATCATTCCCATTTTGTACTGCAGATCCACCTGTTCTTAATAAATTACCAATTGATGATGCTGTAGTAGGCTTAATTTGAATTCCACTAATAATAAATTTATCTATTGGAAAAGAAGAAGTTCCTGTTAAATTATAAGAGAAAGTTAAAGTGGTAGAGGTTATGAGTATTGAGGTTATAAGTATTGAACCTCCGCCAGTTGATGTAACAGAAGGCGTCACACCATTGTTGAAATTAAAATTTGCTGGGGCTGTAAGAATATAAGTCTGCCCTAAACCATCTGCAAAATCAGTTGGTAATGTTTCACCTATTATAATATTAAGTAATGTGGTATAGGAAGAATTATTAATACATAAACTAGATCCAGGTGTTATTGTAGTTTGGGACAATAATAGCTTCGATGGAAATGATAGTCCAACTATTATAAGAAAGATTGAATAAAAATTAATTTTTTTTTTAAATAACATCTAATTTCCGCGTAAAAAATCTATCAATATATTTTATTTTTTGAGTTCCCCTAAACTATTAGTCTTTATTAATGATAACACTGGAATATTTGAATAATTAATTGTTGCTAAAACTACAACCCCACCATCTTGAGACTGCAAAACACTTTGCCCAAAATCGTCATTAATACCTCCAAAAGTTTTTGGTATATTCCATAATGGATTACCACTACCATCTATTTTATCTAAATAAACATCATATTTATTATTTGTGGTATTAGTACTCCCGCATATTAAGAATCCACCATCATTTGTTAGTGCAATTGATTGCCCATAATCATTGCTTGTTGATGACCCATATGTTTTATTCCAGTTGACTGAACCATCGTTAAAAATACTTAAAACAAATATATCTTTATTTTCAGTTGGAGCTCCCGAGCTTACTGATGCTGTTCCAATAATTATATATCCTCCGTTGATTATTTTTATTTCATTTGCAATGTTATCTCCATAAGATTGTGATGTTAATGATAAGTAAGTTCTATCAAAAAGTATATCACCTGCCTGATTTGTATTTGTAACTCGCGCATTAAAAAAAACATTTGCTGGTATAGGTCCTGGCCCACGGTATCTATCCTCACCACCAGACCAAATAAAATTATTGTCAGCTGTTGCTTGAATTGAAGTAATCACATCTGGTAGAGATTTAACATCATAAAATTTTTGCCATAAAAATTTTCCGTTAAAATCAGTCTTAATCAAAAGGATTTCCTGATTAGATCCAACTAAAGAATGTCCCATCATTATATAACCATCAGAAACTATTAATAAAGATTGAGATTGTTGTATCCTAGTATTTAAACCATAAGCCTTACTCCATAAAACATTGCCTTGTGGGGATATTTTTATAAGGTAAAAAACAGTTGAATCTATTACAGAATTATAAGAGGAGTCTGCTAAAACAACAAAATTTCCATCATTATCTACTTTTAAATCTTTTCCAGCATCATTTCCTTTTCCACCAATTAATTTTTGCCATTGAGTAATTCCATTTTCATCAGTATTAAGAATATAAATTTGATTTTTATTCTCGACTGTACCATATGTACCCACAAGGCCATAACCACCATTTTTATTTAATGCCAAATGTGAAGATAAATTTACATTAAAGCCTCCGTAAAATTTTATAAATGCGTTAGATTGGCCAATCATATGGGCATCTTTACTGCATCCAAGAGCAAAAAAAATCAATAAAGCAAAAATAAAAATCCTATTAATCATATATTTTTTAAAAAAAATCAATTTTTCTTTAATAGTTTAGGTTTATATATAGGCACTAGAAATCCTAAAGTAAACATCATATTATTCATTCTAAAGCTATCACTGACATAGCCATATTTTGTTACATTGGCTCCATTATGATAACTATCCCAAGGGTCTTTGCTCACATCATTTATACCTGCCCAATAACTGACATCAAAAATAATTAAGTTTCTACCTGTTTTATATTTTACTCCTCCACCTAGGATAACAGAAAAATTTAATTTATTTCTTTGAGAATTTAAATTAATAATTCCCTGTGGAGGTGTAACGGTTTGAGGTTGATTATTTACATCCTTAACATTATTTACAGGAGTTATTTTAATATTAGCTCCTAAAAGGAAATTTGTAGCAGCACCAGCTTTTGCAAAAAAAGTAAAATCGCCTCTACTATAAATATTATATGAAAGGGCTAGAGGTATAGCAATAATAAGTTCATTTTCAGTTCCATAAGATTTATTAAAGCTTGAATCTAAACCTGAAATAGAATATTTATGCCTATTTATAAGAAAATTTAATCCAGTATTTAAGGACATTTTATTATTAATAAATATTTCACCATTAATTGCAAATGAAAAACCTAATGCAGATGAATATTTAGAAAAGTTATTTTCAAACGCAGTAAAGCCCTTTATGGCTTGAGGTTGAGCAAAATTAGGCCCAAACTTAAAACCAATTAAAAAAATTGGCCATGTTCTAAATTGCTTATATAATTTAGCAAATGGTGCTGGATCCTCAGGGGTTAATTTATAATCAGGGACAACTTTTAAAAATTCTAACATTGTTTTCTCAGCGCTTATTCCTTCATATTGATATAGATAAGAAAGAGTAAGTAACCGATATGCCTTTATTTTTTCATCTCTACTAAAACCCTTTTTCAAACAGATGTTTAAAATATTAGGAATTTCAGCAATCCTTCCTTCATCATAAGCACGTTGGGCATTTCTTAAAGTTTGAGTGCAATTTTGAGAATATGTGTTATCAATATGATAAACAATAAAAAAAAACAAGAAAATCAGTAAATTAAAATAAGATTTTTTAATAGAAATAGACATAATATTTGTTAGAAAAATACCTTGAGATAATTATTTTTCTTCAGGCAAATGAGCACATGTTTTTTGATATAAAATATCGCTACCAACAAATTGTTCCCATTCTTGTTTTTTAAGATTTCTTTTATTCTTGTTGCAAAGTAGGTCAGCCATGTACTTAACTTGTGTAGGCCAAATTCTAAACTCAGATAATCTTCCACCCGTTAAAAGATTTTTTCCATCTGGAGAAAATCCAACTGAAAACATCCAATCTTTATGATCAACCAAAGCAATTGGTTGATCATAGTATCTAGCAGTATTCCAAATAAAAACTCTTTTATCGAAGCTTGAAGTCGCCATCTGAGAATCATCATTATTAAACCTGATATTATCAACCAGTGCGGTATGGCCAGTTAAGATTGCAATAGATTTTTTCTTTTCCATATCATAAACCCTTACAACTCCACTATAATCTCCAAAAGCTAAAAATTTACCGTTATTATTAAATGTTACCGAGTAAATTGGTGTATTTTTCTTTTCATAGAATACAGTTTGTTCGCCTGTTGCCAAATCAGTAAGAATCAACTGACCTTGTTTATTACCTACAATAATTTGATTTTTTTGAGGGTTTATAGCCATACAAAGATTTTTACTTGTAAACTTTGCAACCTCCCTACTTTTATTAAAATCCCAAATTTGTATGCTAGTTGAATCACCATAAACCATTTCTTTTGATCCTGAAGTAAATCCAACAAACCAAACTTCCTTAGTGGGTACTTTTATTATTTTTGGTTTTAAGCTGGATCCATTAAGATCAAAAAGTTGTATACTTGGAGTTTCACCAACTACAGCAAGATATTTATTATCGTTACTAACCGATAAACCTCTATTAATGAAACTATTTTTTGTTAATAAAACAGGATTTTGGAAATTTTTAATATCCCATTTTAAGATTTTCCCATCATGACCAGCTGAAAATATATGTTTACCACCATGTGTAGGTACAACTGCAATTACAGCATCATCATGGCCAACTAACGCATTATAATCATCTTTACCACTTAAGCTTTTTGTGGCATAATATAAACCATCATAAATATCAGGATCATTAGGGTTTCCTCCATATTGATTATTAAAATTATAAGCTTGCTGAGCAACCAAAGTTTTTTTAGTCGTATCATCATTTATACGAATAGATTTAACAGCCATAGATCTTGCAATTGAAAGCATCCTTAATCTATCTGCTTCTAATCTTCTTTCTTCAGCAATACCCTTTTGTTTTGTTACTTCCTTTAAACTTTCTTTTGCAATTCCCTCTTGAGTTTTAGCATTATTTCGTTGAATATCAGCTTCATTTTTTTCTCTCTCTGCAATCAATTTTTGAGCTACTGCTATACTTGTTTGTTTTTTAGCTTCTTCAGTTTGAGTTCGAGCCAATTCAGCGTTTTGAAGTGCTAATCTTTTTTGTGCTTGGGCATAAATTTCATTCTTGATAGCTTTTTTCTCATTTTGTTGAGCAATTGTACGCTGTTCTCTTTCTTTTTTTGCATTTTCATTTGCAAGATTAGCTTGCACCTCAGCATTAATTTGTTGAAAAATTGCATAAATAAGAAAAAGCAAAGAAATAATCATTGCTGCACCAAGTATAACAGCTGTTAACTGAGAGCGTTTTAAAGCTCTTTTGGCTTGCATTTCCTTACTTAACTGCTCTGTTTCAAATTTATCAGTGCTATGTTCTAAAAAAGCAATTGTTCTCTCAAACGCTGGATGGTAGCGTTGTGCCCAAACTAAGGTTGGTTTTTCTTTTTCACGCCAGTTGGTTGCAAGTTGTAAATCTGGTGGTCTCCATAAGCCTGCCTTTCCTACCTGATACATTTCAGCAGCTTGTGCCAAACGTAAATACATTTGAATCGATTCATTTTCCTCCTCAACCCAGTTCTTTAATCGAACCCAAATACGCATTATGCTTTCGTGAGAAAAATCAATTACTGAATTTTCATCTAATTTTGTTGGAAATGGCGGCGTTAGCAATGCTCTACCATGACTTCTAAATTTTTCTATAACTGCTTTTACTTCCTCTGGATTTGCTTCAGCAATTAAAGCAATTTCATCTAATCGTGTCGGTCTCCGTATATCTGCATTATTACTTCCCCTACCTATTAATGATTTGAAAAGGGTTTCACAAATCTTTTTTTGATTCTCATTTAATTCGTTATAAGCTTCATCAGCATGCAAAGAAAGAGCTTCTTCCATTTTGCCAATGGCCTCATAATTCTTAATATCAATAGGTTCCTCAGCAAAATCTTTATTTTCTTCCCAATTATCCCACGTTCTCATCAAAGAATGAGCTAATACGGGTAGTTGATCTTGATTATCACCTAATTCATTTAATAATTTTTGGACAAGTTTTGGAGACATTTCTGCTCCACCTACTGCTACAGGACCTAAAATTGCCATCCGCTTTTGGTCGCGGGTCATTTGAGGAATAAGATAATTACTTAAATTAATTAGTCTTGTAAGTTCTGGATATTGAGCACAATCCCCAATAAAATCAGAGCGCATAGCCAAGGCTATAAAAATATTATCTTTCTTATCTGCTACTGCTTCAGTTAATAAATTAACAAAAGCTAATGCCTTATCATTTGTTCCTCCTGCTGGATCAATTTGTTTATACCTAAATAACTCTTCAAATTGGTCAATTACTATAAAATAATTTGTTTCTTTAGGATGTGATGAATATTGTGCGATCCTCTCTACTAAACCGTTACTTTGAGTTTGTAAAAGTGTAGATGTAATTATTTTTTGTATTCTTTTTTCTTCTTCTGAAGATTGATTATAGTTATCATCTATTTTAAGTAAGGCTGCAGTTAAATTATCTAAAGGATCTACCCCTACTCTACTTACAATTACTTTCCACTCAGAAACCTTTTCAGCCAGAAAACCACCATATAATTTTGGAATTATTCCACAATAAATGAAAGATGATTTACCACTACCTGATGGCCCAATTATTCCAACAAATTTATGCGTTGCTATTTTTACTAAAACATCATCACTTTGACCTTCCCTGCCAAAAAATAAATGACTTTCATCAATACCAAAAGGACGCAAGCCCGGGAACGGGTTAAAAAAACGTTTGCTTTTTTTCTTTTTAAGTGTAGGTTCGCCTACATCTTGCACCGTTTTATTCATAATTAAAATTATTTACCTACTTCAGATAATTGAAGTTGTAACATTTTGTGGGTATTCGTATTTAAATTACGTAAAAAAATGAAAAATAAGTGATTAACGCAAAAAATAAAGTTTTTATTTTGATTTTTCATAATTAATTTTCATAAATATAATAAGATAAAGTTCGGTTTTTAATTATTTTTGACATCTCCTTTGCAAAGTGAGGATGCCTTGCCATCATTTCAAAAATATGCTTCTTATCAATAAAATATAATTGGGCATTGCTAGTTGCTGTTAAGTATTCAATCTTTACTTCCTTGATTTGGTTAAAAATATCACCAAACATCTCTTTTTCTTTGACAAGGTAAACCGCTTCATTTTTATCCAAAAGCATTAATTCTCCTTGTTTAACTATGCATAATGAATTACTGAAATTTAATGAATCTGCAATGATAGTATCAGCATTCTTAATACTATAATACTTAAGATGTGTAACCAATTCCGTTAAAATTAAACCAGAAGTATCGACAAAATCTTTTACTTCTTTTAAGAAAAATACTTTTTCAATTATTAAAAGTATTTTTGGATCTTTTTCTTCATCTAGTTTTTTGCTGATATTAATAGGTTCAAAAACTCTTTCTAAATCCCTTTTTAATTTTTCATTTACCCTTTCGCTAATTTGATAATACAATGCTTTATCTTTCCTGCGCACAGCATAAGCAGCTGTTTCTCTTAACAATTCTTCAGGATTAAATAAATGAGCTAAAAGCGTATTATTAACAGGTGCATTAGAAGTTTGTGCTAAAGAATAAATGGCACATGCCTTTGTCCATCTATTTAAATGATTGAAATCACTGTTTATAATGTGTTCAAGCACTTCTATTGAATCCAATTTCTTTCTGGGGTAATAACTTTGTAATTGGTTCATCCTTTCAGAAACTGAAAGATCATCTAAAAGTGGAAATAGCATTGGCTTTAAACTTTTAGAAATAAAAATATCTAACAATTCTATAGCATAAACCTTATTTTCACTTATTTCACTTTCAACATTTTCTCTAACCAATGCTACGGACTGTACATCGTAAACTAAAGACAGAAGTTGAAAAAGAGTATCAAAATTATATTTTAATTCTTCTTTTAGTGCCTGAATTAATTGAAAATTATATGGCGTATCTGATATTTCAGTTAAAGCTGCTTGGTTCCAAGACGCATAACCTATCTCAGTCTCTATCATTTGAATGATAGTTCTAGCCTTTTCGTCTTTTGCTGTAAAATTGCAATATGACAATGCATATAAAACTTGTTCAACTATATTTTTATCAGGATATTCTATTTTCTTCCACAACAAATCGATTGCTTTTAGCGAACCAATTCTACCATAAATTTGAATTATCATTAACCTCACCAAGCGGCTTTGATTAGCCCTGTGAAAATTAATTTCTAAAGTATCTAAAATATTTTCACCTGCTTCAATTAATGCAGCAATAGCTTCATGCCTAAAATCATTAGAAACCATTTCATTGATTAAAATTGACCAGGTTTCATCTTTTTGAACTTTTCTGGCTGTATGAATGGCTGCTTTTTTTACATCTATATCCCTATCCTTTAAAAGCGAAATTAATATGTCAACATTATTGTCATTAATGGTTTTGCTTAAATTTTTGGCTGCATATAACCTTTCAGATGCAATTTTTGATTTGGCAAACCTTTCTAATCTATTTAAATTAAGATTTATAAACTCTTTATCCCCAATTACTTTAGATGCCTCAATAATATTGTTACGCTTTATGAAAACCCTTTTTTTCTCAGATAAGCTTGATGGTTCATAATGTATTTCATTTTTAATTCCCAAACCATAATCTCGCATTTCTGAAGAATTTTTTCGTGTCTGGTTTATCATTTGATTTTTTAACTGCCCTGGTTCAACTTTTTGAATTACTTGAACATTATAAACAGCACTTAAATTATTATCTTGCCAATTGCCTAACTCTTCTACATTTACTTTCTTATCAATTTTTTCACTTCTTACAATTTGTTGAAGTTTTTTTAATGTCCCTTCTAAGGTAAATCTATATTCACTATACATCCTTAATCCTATATAAAACCATAAAACTGTTATCGGAATTAAAAGAAAATTAACATAAATTAATGTAACTACTGGCCAATAATTTATGGCTAATAGTATTCCTCCAGCTAACAAGCTTGCAGTAGCAGTTACTACGCCTTCAACAATAAATTGGGCGCTCAACCTAATACCTTGTTCAAGAGGTAAAAAATAAAGTTTAAATGCAGGGCTATCTAAAGCGTCCTTTAAAGATGTTGCAATCAATCTACTTAATGATATTGCAAGACTAAAAAATATAAAAACTTTTGATTCAGAAGTATATCCTAATAAAGAACCTGTTAAAAACGCAATGATTGATAAAAGAATTACTAATAATGGATTTATTAATAGGGCTATTTTAATTCCATAAGAATATATAATTCTATCAGTAGCTAAAGTTTGAATTAAAAAACCTAAAACAACAATAATAGCACCAAATATACTTAAGAAATTTGCTAGGCTCGAAGCATCCTTATATTGTTCTGCAGTAACAACGTTAAAAAGATAATTTATAAAAGTTATGCAAATAGAAGATACAATAACAAATGATGATAATAGTAAAATATATTTTTTAGAAAATAACTGTTTGATATTAGGCTTTGCTGATGAAGTTTGAACAGTTGAAGTTTTTGCTTGTAAATCGTATTTTCTTCTTACAATAAATAGTGTTATTAATAATAAAAAAATACTTAATGTACATATTATAAATAAGTTAGAAGGATCGTTTGCCATTAAAGATAATGTAAAACGAATACCTACTAATGAAAATATAGAAGCCACTTGTTGGCCAGTATCTATTCTACCTATTATTCTTTTTGACTCTCTTAAATTAAATAAAATCCCGAATACACCCCAAAATATTAATAATAAGATAGTATTAAATGGTATTACACAAACAAAGGCAGCAAAAATCAGGTTTTTACGTTGTGCTTCCCAATAATGTATGCCTACAAAAAATAATACTGTAACACAGGTAATTATTAATATAGTACCGATTGCTAATCGACTAAAAGAAATTCGCGATTGAAAGTAGGTAAATAAAGACGTTATGAAAATTCCAACAACTCCCGAAGCCAAAATAGCGGCAGACATATCGGTTTTACTTACAAACGTTACTAGGAACAAGCTTGTAGAACCAACACTGAAAGCTGCTAGATAACTTCCTATAAGAAATCCTTGAACCAACTGCCAACTTACTCGTGTCGACTCACTTGAAGAAGGCTGTGAAAACATCTTTAAATTAGAAGCTAAAGCAGTTGGATTTATATACTTCATTGATTTTTTTACGTGTTATAACTACAAATATTGTAAATTATATTTGATAATTGAGATTTCAAACAAAACTGCGCAATTTTTTTTTCACAAATAATGTAAAAATTGATATTATATTTTTTATTTCTACTTTAGAATAAATAAATAATGCCTGATTTATTCATCAGGCATTATTTATTAAATTTTTAAATAATCTTCAACTCAAATTATTTTTTTTTCTTTTTCTTTTGTTCTTTTTGTGGTTCTGGAGTATCTATTAAGGGTTTAATTACAATTTCAGGTTTTAATTTTATTTCGTTATCAAGTGTCCAAACGTCATTATTAGGATCAACATCAGGTAATTGTTTTTTAGGATCTAATTGAACTTTAATAACTTTTTTAGATGTAGCAACTTTAATAACTTTTGAATTGGTTTGCTCCCATATTTCAACTGGTAAGTTTAAAGATGTAACTTTTCCGTCTTCTTCAGTAACTAATACTGTAACAGGCATTACATTCTCACCTTTGTTTCTTAAAAATAATAAAGAGCCATTTTCAGGTTTTCCTTCTATATCTTTTTTTGGATCTGTTTTAACGTATCTAACCGAATCAATTGCTTGATCTACATTTCCAGTTCCATAAAACCATGCTTTCCAAAACCAATTTAATTCTTCACCAGCAGCATTATTCATAGTATTAAAGAAATCAACAGGTTGAGGATGTTTAAAAGCCCATCTTTTGATATAAGTTTTAAAAGCATAATCAAAACGATCATTACCTAAAATATTTTCTCTTAATAACCATAAACCTGCAGCTGGTTTATAATAAGCAGTAACGCCTAAATTTCTATCTTGAACTATATCAGGATAAGTAGAAATACTTTCTCTGTTTGGATTATTAATAATGTATTTTTGTATTAAAC
>Ga0209512_1005210_pt1 | contig 10915 bp, 9 predicted proteins | sample frozenSSSSmetaG_FD_184142 | JGI IMG/M metagenome (GOLD analysis project Ga0209512, IMG submission 184142) | Glacier valley bacterial and archeal communities from Borup Fiord, Nunavut, Canada, to study Microbial Dark Matter (Phase II) -... | ecosystem: Environmental > Aquatic > Freshwater > Ice >... | reverse complement strand
TTCCAGAGGAGAGCGCTGTACCGCCGGCCGCTGAATCGGTGATGTAATTATCTGATGAATAAGTTTTTGAAAAGCCAATATTTTTAAAGTTTTCTAAATACAGGTGCCCGCCATTGGCTGTCATGGCGGAATAAACGTGAGCAAGCCCCATCCCGTCACCTATCATCAGGATAATATTCTTTGGTCGTTTTTTACCGGTTGGCTGCGCATAATTCTGAACTTCATAAAACGATCCGCCGGGATAAAGTTCGTTTAGCGCTTTATTTTTTGGATCTTTATACTCCTCCTGGCCATAACTGGCGAAGGAGACAAAACAGAGCATTAAAATGCTAAAGATCAAATAATTTAAAGATTTGTTTGATTTAATCATTATTTAAATTTTGAAGTTTATTGAATTCGGGATTTTGATTAAGATTTTGAAGTATTAGTTTTATGCGGCGGATTAATTAAACCTGCTTCCATGCCAGGGCGCAGAACAACAGGTTGATGCTTCTTTTGTATTTGCATATTGACCATTTCGACAAGCAGTGAGAAAAATACAGCGAAGTAGATATACCCTTTTGGAACTTCTACGTGAACACCTTCCAATACGAGCATGAATCCAATCAGAATCAGGAATGAGAGCGCCAGTATCTCGAGGGTTGGATGATTGGCAATGAACTTACTGATTTTATTGGCAAAGAAGATCATGATAAACAATGAGATAACTACGGCGAGAATCATAATTGAAAGATGACTCGTCAATCCGACTGCTGTCAAGATGGAATCGAAAGAAAAGACAATATCCAGCATGATAATCTGAATGATCACCTTTGATAATACTGCGCCACCGCCAGACGGAGCTCCCTCGCGCAGGTTCTCCATTTTTGCATGAATTTCTGAAGTACTCTTTGCGAGCAAAAACAATCCACCTGTCAGAAGGATCAGTTCACGAATACTGAATCCAACATCAAAAACGGTAAAAAGTGGTTCCGTCATGCTCTTGGTCATCCATGAGATGATTGTCAAGAGAAAGATTCTGAATAGGAGCGCAACGCTGAGCCCTAAGCGCCTGGCATATTGCTGCTTATCGGCTGGTAGTTTATTGGTGACGATTGAAATAAAGATGACATTGTCAACTCCTAAAACAATTTCCAGAAAGGTCAGCGTGAGCAAGGCAACCCAGGCTTCGGCTGTAAAAAATATTTCCATGATCTGATTTACTCGTAGTTATAAAACATTTGACGTGCATTACTTCTTTTGGCATATTATTCTACTGTGCCGTTCTGCAAATATAAAAATATTACAGACCTGAATTTGATGCAGTAACAAACTGAGTCGGTTAAACCCTAAAACGTTTTCAAAATGTAATAAATAAGGATGATTCAGGACTGCTCTGGTTCAAAATCATCCCGAAGATAGAATCTGGTTCCGGTCACACTAATCTCCATCCCCACAACTCCAATCATGATCAGCTTGACGAGTATTTTTTCTCCCTTCCAACGCGGAAGTTTTGCCCGGTTGGCAAATTGATTCAATGAGAGATTCTGATTCGATTCGATTAATGAAAGCAATCGCTTTTCTTCATCCGAAAACCGGATATGAACGCCCTTTGGGCTTTTCTGCTGCTCCCAAACTTTCAGAAGAATGGATGGAGCCACAATATTTTGATCGTCTTTCCGGATATAAAACAGCCATTTACCATCTTCATTCTGAGCCAAATGTGGACTATCTTCTCTTTTGGGGATAACGATTTCGAGGACTGACTTTCCGTCGATCATCCATTGTATTGTTTGAAAATTGATGGGTGGCTTACTGTAGAGCCTGGCAGCTGCCTCTGCCATATAATACTCTTCGTCGGATTGGACACCGGCTACAGAACCGTTGTCCCTGATTCCAAGCAACAAACGACCGCCATCGGTATTCGCAAATGCCACCATCGATCGGGCAATTTTCCTCGAATCGTTGATGCAGTATTTAAAGTCCTGCCGCTGGTGCTCGCCCTCAGCAATCATTTTGAGTAGTTTTGAGGTCATTGCTTTGACAACATTTTGTAAAGATTGTTTAAAGGTATGCTGATGGCTGTTGGCAACTGGCTGCTGGCAAATTTCAGCTGATCAGAAAGCTGGCCGTCTGATAAATATACCTGATTTTTAATATCATTTTTACTGTTATGGTGGATTCTCAACATTTTAATTGAATGATAGCTGGTTGCCAGTAAGCCAGTTCCCCGTAGCCAGTCACCGAAGCGCTCGCTTTCAGTAGATAACCTTCATTACGCACCGAAGACAGTCAAAGTCAAGTCGTAGCTCATTTATTCCATCATTCAATGAAAATGGCTCGCTGAAATCTGACGGTTTTTTGCCGCCAAATTTTGGACAGAATCCCATCTGGAACTTCAAACAATGCTTTGTCGTCATCACCGTTTTTCCATGAGGATCCGGCTGTTTTTCAAAAGCCATTTCAGGGTTTTCAACCCCGTGACGCACGTAAAACTGCCTGGCAAGTTGGTTGCTGATATTTCCTTCAAAACCAATTTCTTTGTCCGGGTAAGGAAAACTATTTGGCTCGTTTGAAATCTGTGGCTTGGTTTTTTTCTTTCGTGCCGCTGTGATCCGCTCAAGCAGATCGCGCCGCATTGAATTCAGGACCGATGCCTGGAAAAAGAATTTTTCGGTTCCATTGGTTTCGACACCGGAAACAAAATAGGGTGTATCTCCTGATTTTGTGAGTTGGTGCGTGATGGTCTCTTTTGACTTTAGAATATCACGGGCAGGGTTCTTTGGAAGATTGTACTCCGAAGTTACCATAATCCCTGACTCGTCGTGTGCTGTCAATTCAAATCCGTCGTCCGACTCACCGATTTCAATCTTCACTGCGATTTTCCTGATGGTCAGATCGGCTTTCAGTTGTTGCTGAAAAAGATGATCGTAGTTTCGGTAGACTTTGGCTCCAGGGTAGATTCCATTCATTTTATCCGGGAAAATACGACTTCTTTCTACCACATTCACTTTAATTCCAACACTTTCACCTGCAGTTGAAATAAATACGAGGCCATCATTATTCGCAATTTCCAGGGTTGAATGGATTTCAAAATATTTGGTGGTCACCTGGGTCACCTCTCCAACCAATTCACCTAAAAACTTAGGGGATTCAAAAGAGACAATCTCTTTTGATCTTCCGTGCAGAAAATAGTCTGTTGCGCCGCGATTGAATGACTTCGCAGGGTTGGCCTCAAAACTGAGATAACTTTTTCCTGCGGAAGCTGCCTGGAATTCAGGTTGGTCTTCAAGAAAAGCATCCATCTTCTTTCGGTAAAAGGCGGTGATATTTTTTACATAGTCAACATCTTTTAATCGCCCTTCGATTTTAAACGATTGTATGCCTGCTTCAGCCAGTTCTTTAATGGAGCCTGACTGATTCAGATCTTTTAAAGATAAAAGATGTTGATCGGCCGAAATCACCTTTTTGTCAGCATCATAAAGTGTATATCGTTTCCGGCAAGGTTGTGCACAGGCTCCGCGGTTGGCACTCCGCCCGCCAATTGCATGACTCAGGTAACAACGTCCGCTAAAACTAACGCAAAGTGAACCGTGAACAAATGCTTCAAGCTCAATGGCCATCTGGCTTCGGATATTGCGGATCTGGTCAATACTCAATTCACGCGCAAGTACAGCTCGTTTAAAATGAACGGCTTCCAGAAATTTGATGTGTTCGGGGAGGTAATTGTGAAGCTGGGTACTTGCATGGAGTGCAATCGGAGGCAAGTCCATTTCGAGAATTCCCATGTCCTGAATAATCAATGCATCAACGCCAATTTCGTACAAATTTCGAATCTGTTGTCGTGCATCTTCCAATTCGCTGTCGTACAATATTGTATTCAAAGCAACATATACTTTAACTCCAAATACCTGTGCCTCTTCTACCAGTTTTTCGATGTCCTGTAATGAATTGCCTGCATCTTCGCGTGCTCCAAATTTTGGACCGCCAATGTAAATAGCATCAGCTCCATGCGATATAGCTGCCCGACCACAGATCAGATTTTTTGCAGGGGCCAGCAGTTCAATTATTTTTTTTGATGCCATTTTTATTAAATTTCAAGGATTGTTTTATTAAAAAAGTTGGTTTAAGCTCAGCAGTTTAAACCAAATTTAAGCAATATCTACCTTGTTTTTTGTTCCAGTAGCGCTTCCCAGTATTCAAGTGCCCGACGTGTATGTGGAATTACGATTGTTCCACCAACCAGGTTCGCAACCGAGAAAATCTCGAAAAGCTCCTCTGTATTCACGTCAAGTTCGCTACATTTCTCGAGGTGGTATTTTACGCAGTCGTCGCACCTGAGCACCATCGAACTAACCAATCCAAGCATTTCCTTCGTTTTGGATGAAAGCGCGCCATCCATGTAGGTATTCGTATCAATATTATAAATCCGCTTCATTACTTTATTGTCGGACGCCAGAATTTTCGCATTCATCTTCTCGCGGTAAACACGAAAATCATTTATTAAATCACTCATATTATATTGAAATTTAATTGTACGCAAATCATTTTCAGCTGAATAGACTATAGCCTGTTAGACTGTTGTCTTTAATCCAATCGGTTTCCTTGTATCACTGCACCACAGCCAAAATACTAAATCCTAAATACTAAATCCTAAATCTTAAATCCTAAATCTTAGCATTCACTCCTGCGGACAGTCAATCCTTTCAATTACATCCGCAATAAGTGTTGTCTGTGTACTGTCTTTAATAATAACTCTCACATAATCACCAAACTGAAGATCTTTGTTCGGAAATACCACGAGCTTATTTTGTGAGGTCCTTCCGGAAAACTCGCTTTTTTTCTTTTTAGAGAAAGCTTCAGCCAGCACTTCAAAGGTTTTACCGATATCCCGACGGTTATTCTCGACTGAAATCCGGCTCTGCAATGCAATGATCTCTTCAAGCCTGCGCGCTTTTGTCTCCTCCGGAACATCATCCTCGAAATTTGAATGTGCATAGGTTCCAGGTCGCATCGAAAATTTATACATGAACGAAGTGTCGAACTGAACCTGCTCCATGAGCGAAAGTGTATCCTGGTGATCTTCTTCTGATTCGGTACAGAATCCACAAAAAACATCACTTGTAATGCCGCAGCCAGGAATTATTTCACGAATTGCCCTGATGCGGTCGAGGTACCATTCGCGGTCGTATTTACGGTTCATCTTTTTAAGAATAACGCTGCTTCCTGATTGAACCGGCAAATGGATATGACGACAGATATTGGGATATTTGGCCATCGTTTTCAATAATTTGTCTGATAAATCTTTAGGGTGAGACGTGGTGAAACGAACGCGCAGTTCCGGCGAAATAGCGGCAACCATCTCAAGCAAATCAGGGAATCGAACCGGTTTCTTTTCACCTTCGGGCTGCCATTTGAATGAGTTCACATTTTGTCCAAGCAGAGTTACCTCTTTATATCCCGATTTCAGAAGATCATTCACTTCGTTGATCAGATCTTTTGGATCGCGGCTTCGTTCGCGGCCACGTGTGTAGGGAACAATGCAATAGGTGCAAAAATTATTGCAACCTCTTGTAATAGAAACATACCCGGATATTTTTCCCGATCCGATCCTTTTGGGAATAATGGAATCATACGTCTCATCAATTGTAAGTTCCGTATTAATGGCCGCTTCGCCTGCCTGTGCTTTATCAATTAAAAATGGCAGATCACGATAGGAATCGGGACCGGCCACCAGGTCAACCGACTTTTTTGCGAGGAGTTCATCGCCGAGTCGTTCTGCCATGCAACCAATCAATCCAACAAGCAATCCGGGGCGCTTCTTTTTGATACTTTTGAACAAATTGAGTCGTCCCCAAATGCGTTGTTCTGCATTGTCACGGATGGAACAGGTATTAATTAAGATGGTATCTGCTTCGTTGTACTGGTCGGTCATGGTGTATCCACGTTCACCCATCACCGCGGCAACAACTTCGCTGTCGGCTACATTCATCTGGCAGCCATAGGTTTCTATATAGAGTTTCTTTTCGGACATTAATATTTTGATCTTTAAAATTATTGCGGCAAAGTTATCACCATTTCATGAATAAGGAAGAAAAGGGCCATTTAAAATAAAGTGAACCAAATGGGAATTAGAAGCAAATAAAATAAGGTATATTGTTTTGATACAGCTTAATACTAAAGTTAATATACAATTAACACAGCTGCCGCGACATTGTTTTCATGCCATTTGAATTTGCGTATATTTGCAGATCAAAAAAATTACAGGAAAATGAAACGATCGATCATCCTGCTATTTGTAATGGCATTTATCTCAGGGGTTGCTGCATCCCGCGAACCGTTGACCCGAACCAATCAGCGAAATGCGGCAGATTCGTTGATGATCTGGGATAAATTAAACATACAAAGCGATCCTAAAATTATTGAACTGCTTAAACAAGAGGCAGCACAAAGTAAAAAAAACGGAACAATCGGTGGATTCAGACTACAAATTTATTTCGGTTCAGGTGAAAAGGCGCATACCCAGGCGATAAAGATTAAAACCGAATTTCTCTCTTCCAATCCCAATGTTAAAACATACCTGCTTTTCAAATCACCCGATTTCATCGTGAGAATTGGAAATTTCAGGACCAAAAGTGAAGCATTAAAAATGCAGAAAACACTTTTATTTCAATATCCGAATGCTTTTATAGTAGCCGATGAGATTGCCTTTCCGGAACTTGTAATTAATACAACAATCAATTAATCAGGATAATTTAAGGATGAGCGAAGAAATTAAACATGAATGTGGAATTGCCCTGATCAGATTACTTAAACCGCTGGAATATTACCGCTTAAAATATGGCACCTGGCAATATGGGGTGAACAAGCTTTATCTTTTGATGGAAAAGCAACACAACCGCGGACAGGATGGTGCAGGGGCTGTAGGCGTAAAGCTGAATGTCTCTCCGGGTCAGGAGTATATTTTCCGTCACCGTTCAGTTGATCCAAACCCCATCAAAGATGTTTTCGGAAAGATCTACAAAGAGTTTAACCACGCAGCTGTCAATTTCCCGCAAAGTTTCCACGATCCGGTGTGGGCCAAAGAGAATCTTCCGTTTGCCGGTGAGGTTTACCTTGGCCATTTGAGGTACGGGACTTTTGGCCGCAACAGTGTTGAATATACACATCCTGTGATGCGGCAGAATAACTGGCGCTCACGAAGTCTTGTTCTTGCCGGAAATTTCAACCTGACCAACGTTGACGAGCTTTTTGACCTGCTTGTTGGTTTGGGACAACACCCCAAAGGTTTCACAGATACCGTGACGATTCTTGAGAAAATCGGCCATTTTATTGATGAAGAAAATGAGTTGCTTTTCAGACAATACAAAAACGAAGGACGCAAAAATAAAGAGATATCAGGACTAATTGAGGAAAAACTGGATGTCCGTAAAATCCTTGAACGGGCAAGCCGCGACTGGGATGGCGGTTATGCGATCGGCGGAATTATCGGACACGGTGATGCTTTTGTTGTTCGCGATCCATGGGGCATTCGTCCGGCTTTCTATTACGCAGATGATGAAATTGTAGTAGTTGCATCTGAAAGACCGGTTATCCAAACAGTCATGAATGTTGGTTGGAATCAGGTCAGCGAAATTGAACCTGGTAATGCTTTGGTCATCAAGGCTGATGGCACGATTAAACATGAGTTGGTACGGATTCCACAGGAGCGTAAGTCGTGCTCTTTCGAACGGATCTATTTCTCAAGGGGCTCCGACAGGGACATTTACCTTGAACGCAAAAAACTGGGATTTCTGCTGGCTCCGATAATTCTCGAAAAAGTAAATAACGATCTTAAAAATACGGTCTTCTCCTATATTCCAAACACCGCAGAGACCGCTTTCTATGGAATGATGGAGGGGATAAGGGCTGAGTTGATCGGTTGGAAAAAAGAACGGATCCGGGCCTTGGGAACCACAATTAGCGATAACGATATTGAAGAGATCATCTCCTTGCAACCACGTATGGAGAAGATCGCGATAAAAGATGTTAAGATGCGGACCTTCATCGCAGATGACTCAAGCCGTGATGACCTTGTCGCGCATGTGTACGATGTAACTTACGGAATTGTTGAAAATTACACTGACACCTTAGTTGTAATTGACGATTCAATTGTACGCGGTACTACACTAAAAATGAGCATTCTTAAAATACTCGACCGCCTCAAACCAAAGAAGATCATTATCATTTCATCTGCTCCACAAATTCGCTATCCCGATTGTTATGGGATTGATATGGCTATTCTTGGAAAGTTCGTTGCTTTCGAAGCCGCGATTGTTCTGCTCAAAGAAACGAAACGTTCAAAAATTATTGATGAGGTTTACCGGAAATGCAAGGAGCAACAACATTTGCCAAAAGAGGAAATGGTTAACTATGTAAAAGAGATTTATAAACCATTTACCGATGAACAGATTTCTGCGAAAATTGCAGTCTTACTCAAACCCGATGATTGCAAGGCGGAAGTTGAAATTGTATATCAGACCGTAGATAATCTTCATATTGCATGTCCGAACGATCTGGGTGATTGGTATTTCACTGGTGATTACCCTACTCCCGGAGGAAATAAAGTTGTGAATACCTCGTTTATTAACTTTATAGAAGGCATAAAAGGAAGAGCCTATTAATTCAAGGACATTGTAGAGACGCACGGCCGTGCGTCTCTACAATGTCCTTGAATTAAATTACTGAAATCTCACTTTCGGATTTTCTTGTTTATCAGCCAATTCTTCAAGATAAGTCCCTACATGACGGTCAATCTTGGCATCGTACATATCATCGATATCGAGTAAAATACCTGTTTCTTCAACATCCCCGAATTCATCACTGATCACTGTCCCAAACGTACGCATCGACGGCGTAAGGCTCATATAGGCATTAATAAGTGGTGGAATATTCTCGCCATGCTTGCGAACCTCAGCAGAAAGAATCTTGTATCCCTCTTCATAACTTTTGCCGGAGAATAGTTCATCCATTCGTGCCGTATCGGCAGTATAAGGCATTGGTTTTTTAGGACGAACCAATTTGTCAGGATCAGGAAAGTAAGTTTCGAAAAAATGAAGAATCAGGTTGCGCGCACTCTGATTGTACTGAGGATACATTGTTACTTTTCCAAAGAAATATCTAACATCAGGATAATCAATCATCAGAGCTCCCAATCCGTCCCAAAGATTATCGAGTGCAAAAAGTGCTTTCGCTCCAGCTTTACTTGACTGATAATCAGGCTGTACAAAAGATCGACCCAACTCAATCACAATTGGAAGGTAATCATCAACAAACTCTTTCGAAAAATTAAAATGATGGGTTGTTGCCAATTTTACTTCGCCATTTTCGTTTCGCGGAAGGTCATCACAATGGATATATCTGTAACCGCCCAGTATTTCGCGACGGCTGGGATCCCACACAATTAGTTGTTTATAAGGACGTTCTTCTCTGGTGTCGAATTCATCGATATCCACCTCTTCGCCTATTCCTCCACCTGCTGTTCGAAAAGTCAACTCCCGTAATCTTCCGATTTCACGCATTGTGTTCGGCGAATCGTGGTAAGTAAGAATATATATTTCGTTTTCGGCTTTGTTCGTTTTCCGGTGAAATTTATCTGCTGTAAGTTCTGCTTCGATCAGCTCCCTTGACACGGGAGGAATTATTTCCTTCATTTTTCAAACAATTGAATTGATGCTTCAAAAATAACAATAATTAACTGTGATTATTCTCCAAAATGTTATTTATTCGGTTTGGCAGGCAACTCATATACAACATCTTTCACGATGCCGGCCCATTCAATAGGCGATTTAGTGTGATCGAAACGGCTCCAGGGTATCGGTTTTCCGAAACTGATAACAAATGTTTTCCCTCTGTTCTTGAATAATTCATCGGATAGAAGGAACATTTCGAGGTTGATCCGGATTCCAACCTTTTTGCGAAAATTGGCCAGCCAATAGAAAAACCAGGAATTTTGGCCGTTAATATAAACCGGAATAACATCGCGGTGGTGCTCTGCCGATTTCTGAATAAAGTGTTTTTGCCAGGTTAAATCGACAATTTTACCTTTGATCTTACGGGAAGCCAATCCCGCCGGGAATATCAGAATTTGACTGTCCGAATCATAAGCCTCGTTGATAAGACTTGCAGAACGTCGCTGGTCTCCAAACTTATTGATCGGGATAAACAGTTCTGCAAGAGGAGGTATTTTTGTCAGTTCATCCCTCACGAGGAATAACGATTTTCCCATGTGATCCGATACCGCCTTAATCAGCATCAACCCGTCGAAACCGCCCAACGGATGATTCGATGCGAAGATATATTGTCCCGATGCCGGAAGATTCTCCTCTCCGCTTAGCACAACTTTAACTTCAAAATATTGAAGAACAGACGCTATAAAAGGGACGCCCTTCTGATGTCCGTATCTCCGGATGATTTCGTTAATCTCCTTGATATGGAGCAGCCGATTCATCAGACCATAAGCAAAACCTGGTATTCTGCCTGCCAGCTTCGAATTTTTTTCCGCAATCAGTTCCTTCAAAACAATTGGCTTCAGAGGTGTTGCTTCCTTTTCGCTTTCCATATCTGCTATTCTGGTTTTATTTTCCCCAAAGTAAATAAAAAAAGGTTCGGGCAGGAAAGGTAGGCGAAAATAATTTTATTTACAGTTGTATTATGAAATTAAACTATTCTGGTTTTCGTGTAGTTTCCTTTTGTTTGTTGACTTAAACCAACCGTAGAATATGATATATCGTGCACTTACGAACATAAACCATCAAGTTATCAACAGCATTTTTAAGATTTATCAACAAAGTGTTGAGAAGTTGTTCGTGGAATAAAGTGTCATATTTTGTCATGATGTGTAAAACTACTATTTTTACATACAATTGGAAAGCTATATTCAGATGGTTTCATTTTC
>Ga0209512_1005207_pt1 | contig 10919 bp, 7 predicted proteins | sample frozenSSSSmetaG_FD_184142 | JGI IMG/M metagenome (GOLD analysis project Ga0209512, IMG submission 184142) | Glacier valley bacterial and archeal communities from Borup Fiord, Nunavut, Canada, to study Microbial Dark Matter (Phase II) -... | ecosystem: Environmental > Aquatic > Freshwater > Ice >... | reverse complement strand
CAGGATTTGCCGCTTGTGACACAGGAAGTGATAGCTACAAAAAAACGTGTAGCCGATTAGCTTTAGGGTATGATCCAGTTGGACTCTCTGATTTAGGTGATGGTAGGCTCGATTCTATTTATAATTGGCTTATGAAAGGAATTGTTTTTATCCAATCTGGCTTAAGAAACTGGACTGGAAGAGGTGTTGATATAATGATGCAGAGTCTAGATAGAGTTTACAATTATTTTTCGGCCCTGAAAGGTGGTAATGAAGCTGCAACAAATTCTGCTGTTAAAAATGCTTTAGGATTAGATTCTAGCCCTTTAGTGTTTGATTTAACTTCTGGTAGTAGTATTAGTGGAAACCTAGCACAAGTAGAAGGGCAGTCCTGGGGTAATACAGTTAAACTAAATGAAGACCAGTTTGGAGATGATACACAGGATAAAGAATTTCTAATAATCAATGGCATTCACGAGTTAGGACATATTGTAGATTGGCATCTGAATAACACGCCCGCTAATGGAAGTGGTTGGTCAACGACCCCCGGTGGAGTGTATGAAAATGAAAGAAACAAAGCACCAGGGGCAGTAAATACTAAACACGCAGCTGACGCAATTCATGAAGATTTTGCTGATACTTTTGCTTGGCTTGTTCAACATAATGAAGTTAATAATAACGGCGGTAATGAATATGTGCAGCGTGGTTACGTTAATCCAAGTCTAGGTAGGAGAAACGAAATCGAAAAAGCACTCAACGTTAAATGGTAGTCATATAAAGTATATTTTCACTCTGAGAGGATTCTTATGACTGTAAAAGGCCTGTTTGACTCCCCTTCTAATAGAAAAATAATTAGAATTTGTCAGAACTTATTGTTCTTTATCTTAACCACTGGGCTAATGCTTAGTGCTTGTGGTGACATGGAAGGTGGGAATAATGTATCAAAAGTCACAACTCAATCTGCTGCAACAATTGCAGTGGTAAATTCTGCTATAGGAACTACCTCAAAAACAATTTCTATACTGTCAGTGGCTACATCTCAAGGCACTCCTACAATTCCACCATTAACAGGAATCGCTACAATTGTTGTTAGAACATCTTCAGGACCAATACCAGATTGGCAATACCAATGGCTTAAAAGTATACCCTGTAAACCCCCCTGCTGGGAAGGTGTTACACCTGGTATAACAACTGCCGAAGAAGCTGTCTCCATTTTGAAACAAAATTCGTTGTTTACCGAAGCTAAAATCAATACTAGCATCTCTTCTCCGAATGATGGTGAAGTTTCATGGACGTGGTCACCAAGTTTGGGGTTACATGAAGGGCGGGCCGAGTTTCAAACTCAAGGTTCTAATAGAATAATCCGTAATATAGACCCACAATACAAAGCATCTTTTAGGTTAAGCGAAGTAATTAAAGCTTTTGGAGAACCAACTCATGTAATTGCAGCTGCCTACTTGGATACTACGAATGTATCAAAAAATACTTATGGGCTTGTGTTTATATTTTTAAATCAAGGCATTGAATTAGGTATAAATACCAATACGAAGCCTATTCTCAATGATACTATGGAATTTTCTTTTCTGAGGTTTTTTGAACCAACTATTGAGGGATATGATAAGATAAATGGGTCAAAAGGGTTAGCTAAGTTTTTAGTTAGTTGGCAGGGTTATAAAGATTTTGAGTTTTATTGCCGTGATCCTTATGGTACTGGTAAAGAGGATTGTAGCAAAATATTAAAATCTACCCCATAATAACCTAACAGCCTCTTTAACCGCAGCCACACCTATGACAAGATGGGCAATATTGGCACGATTGCCGATGGGGTTATCGGTCAGAGCAACACATATGGCTACGATGACCTCAACCGCTTGACCACTGCCAGTGCTGGTACTCCCACTGGGACGATGTCCAGTACTTTCCCGATAACCTCGAATATTGACAGCTTCAACCGGGCTAACGGCGCGCCGGGGATTGTCTGGGTGGGTGATACCACCAGCACCTTCAGCATTTCCAGTAACAAACTAGCGGTTAGTAATAGCTCGACCTCGGTGTTGGCTTGGAAGGACGCTTTCGGGGCTGATCAGGAAGCGTTTGTGACACTCAGCACCATCCAGGCCAGTAGCGGGACGCTGGCTTTGGGGCTCAAGTCTCAGGATACCAGTCAGTGTAACAATCTTCAGGTGCGTTATCTGCCCGGTAGCAGTAAAGTCCAGGTATTCGCCTGTAGCAGTAGTACCGCAACCCAGCAAGGGGCGGATATTTCGGTTAGTTTTGCTGCCGGGGATAAGTTTGGGGCTAGAGCCAAATCCAACGGCACGGTTGAGGTCTACAAAAACGGCACGCTGGTGGGGAGTGTTACGGTTTCGGCGAGTTGGCCTTATCTGGCCCTGGGTGGTAAGATTGGGCTTGGGGCTGGTAACGCCAGTGGGACAATCTTTGACGACTTTGGGGGAGGCAGTTTACCCACTCCACCCCCTGCCTCTAGCGAAACTTATGGCTACGACACCATCGGCAACCTGAACGCCAAAACCGGGATTACCAGTATCACCTACCCCAACCCTGGACTAGCTCGACCCCACACTCCTAGCGCGGTAGCGGGGGGGAGTTACAGCTATGACAACAACGGTAATGTGCTTACTGGCGGAAGCCGGATTTACACCTGGAACTACGACAACAAACCCTCAAGTGTTACCGGGGTTGATAACGTCACTGAGCAATATGGCTACGACGGGGACACCAACCGGGTTTACCGCACCAGAAACGGCATCACCACCTTCTACCTGGGGCAATGGGAAGAGGACAGCACCGGGGTTAAGAAACAATATTACTCCTTTGGTGGCAGCACCGTAGCGATGCGGGACAGCCTGGGCAACCTGACCTACCTGCATACTGACCATTTGGGGAGTGTCAGCCTTACCACCACCAGCAATGGTACCATTGCCAGCCAGCAGTATTTCGACCCCTGGGGCAAGGTCAAGAGTGGGGGAATAGGCCAAACCAGCCTTAACTACACCGGGCAAAGACTTGATGGCACTGGCTTGTTGTATTACAATGCCAGATATTATGACCCTAGTACGGGGAAATTTGTCAGCCCTGACACTATTATTCCAAGTGGGAAAAGTGCTGAAGCATTAAACCGTTATGGTTATGCTTACAACAATCCTTTTACATTCAAGGACTCTACAGGGCATGATCCAGACGAACCTAACCCTATAAGTAATCTGATTGATGGTTTTACCCGAATTTTGACTGGTCATGGAACATATGAAGAAGGTGTATCAGGAACTACTAGAATACCACAAGGAACCTCACTTACTTTTGTCACGGGGCATGGAGATGGTGTTACCGCGAGTGCAGCGAATCGTATCGCGGAAGGCGTTGTAGAAGTGCTTGATAAAATGCCCGTCGAAACCTTTGGGCCAGGGGAAGAAGTAACAAACTATACATTGCACCCCAACACTCCTCCTTTACCTTACAATCCATTATCAACAGTAACCGAAGTTAAAGAACCTACTCTACTGTCTCAATTACTTGAGCCTGAGATGGGAAAAGTTATGTGGGATGCTTGTAGAACTAGCATTAGCGATCCAGCATTCTATACCGTTAATGAAAGTGGACAAGGCCAAATAGGAGTCCATCCTGAAGCAGTAGAATTTTATTCAGGGAGTGGGAATACAGGAGGGACAGGAGAGGCTGGTATCAAAGGTGGAGGGCCAGAACACCTAGGTGGTGGAGAATTGGTGCTGGAGTCTGAATAAAGCTAAAAATTGTAATACACGTAAATAATCTATTAATTTACTGTCGTTGACCGGACGATGATGTACCAAGCTATTTACGGTAGACTGCGCCAAATTTAATTTTCACAATTGGGGCAGCTTGCCGACAAGTAATGCGGCCAAATTATTTTAGGAATTCGCTCCAGGTTGCGGCCTGTCGTGCGCCGTTATCACGCTCAAAGAATTTGAGACGCTCTTCCGTCGTTATAAAAAGGCTTTAAAAATCGAGTTACAATGGTACAAATGTGCCACTATTTTCCCAGCTAAATTTAGCTGGTGCAGACTACCGGAAACTGGATTATTAAGCCCGGCAAATGACATTTACCAAAAATCATTTGGAATACGATAGAGAAAAATAATGGACTCTAGTGATTTAGAAGCATTTACTGCCGCATTACAAAATTCAAATAAAGATATTCGCTTAAAGACAATCCGCGAACTTGAAGAGATTGGAAACCGACAAGCAGTAGAACTACTTATTAAATTTCTTCAAGATAAAGATTGGAATATACGAAAGAGTTCAGCTCATAGTCTTGGAAGAATTAAAGAGCAGTTGGCAGTAGAGGCTTTAATTCCTCTGCTTAGTGATGAAGAAATTAGAGTTTGTATAGCTGTTGCTTGGGCACTTGGTAATATTGGAAACTTTGAAGCAATAAAAGCTCTCCTCGTTACTTTAAATGATGAAGATCAATTATTACGTGCTGCTTCGGCACTTGCCTTTGGTTATACAGGTAACCCTACTGTGGTTGAACCTCTAATCGGAATGCTACAGGATAAAGCCTACAATGTACGTGAAATGGCTGCATTAGCTTTAGGCAATATAGGCGATTATCGTGGTCTTGATCCACTAATTTATTCTCTGAGAGATGATTCTGTTTATGTACGTTGTATGGCCGTGATCGCATTGGGTAAACTTAGTAGCCCAAAAGCATTATCAGAATTGCACCGAATAGTTAATGAAGATAAGGGCTTCGGGTCTACTGGAAAAAATATTATTGAAGCTGCTAAAGAAGCGATTGAAAAAATAAAAGCAAAACAACAAGAGAATAATATTTAATTGCATCGAGTATTATTAGCCAGACTTAACACGAGTAGCTTGTGTCACCAAGCAGTATGGCTACAACGGGGACACCAACCGGGTTTACCGCACCAGAAACGGCATCACCACCTTCTATATGGGGCAGTGGGAAGAAGATAGCAGTGGGGTCAAGAAACAATATTACTCCTTTGGTGGCAGCACCGTCGCGATGCGAGACAGCATCACCAATGCCGTGACCTACCTGCATAGTGACCACCTAGGGAGTGTCAGCCTCGCCACCACCAGTGGGGGCAACATCGCCAGCCAACAATATTTCGACCCCTGGGGCAAGGTCAAGAGCGGTGGGATTGGGCAAACCAGCCTCAACTACACCGGGCAGAGGCTTGATGGTACAGGACTATTGTATTACAATGCCAGATACTACGACCCGGCACTTGGTAAGTTCCTTAGCCCTGATAATGTTGCTGATGGCCTGAACCGCTACGCCTATGTCCACAACAATCCCATTATTGGCACTGACCCTACTGGTCATAGGGAAGAGGCGGGTGACACTGACGGTGGTGGTAGTGAGGAGGGTGGTGGTGATAACGAAACAGAAAAGGAATACAGAAATTGGAGAGAAAAACCTTATGAGGGTAACGCGTCAATTGACGATGGAACTCGTGACCATATACAGAAAAGACACGAATATGACCCCAATGACCCAGATAATCCGCAAAGATTTCCTCCAGATTGGCATATCGACGATATAATAGACGCTGGACTAGATATTGTGAATGATCCAACCATTAAGGATGGAGCTAATAACACGAGCGATGATAACAGTAGAGTTAAAACTGGTGAGAGAGATGACCTTTGGATTCGAGTCCCTTATAAGAATGGCCCAGACGAAAAACCATTAATATCGGTAATGCCTGATACCGACAAGAACAAAAATTCTACACCCAATCCGTTTTCAATATTTGACCTTACACCATTACCTAAAACGGACAACTCACTAAATATATTTGTTCCAGCTCCCAAAGACAATGGGCCGAATATATTTGCGCCGTCTCCAAACGATAATTCACTAAATATATTTGTTCCAGCTCCCAAAGACAATGGGCCGAATATATTTGTTCCATCGCCATATGACAATCCTCTATTTAAATGAGACTTGGTACGGTAATTGTAATATACTAAGAATTATCGCTTGATTAGCTTGCTATAGGTACTAAACTAAAGTAATGCTAGTCAAGTGATTGTTCTATAGACCTGAGTATGAAGAACTAAAGATTTTGAAGGGGTTTTAGCCTCAAAATTAAAATAAGGAATTTAGATGTTAACGCTAAGGTCTATAATATTGTTACACCTAAAGGGGTTTATCAAAATTAGTTGGAAACCTTAATTTTAAATGGGGTATTAAATAATGAGTGAAGTCGAAAATCTCCAGTTTGAAAATCTTATCGATGAGTTGGTAAGTAGTGATGATGAAGTAAAATCAGCAGCAAGGAAAAAATCGCAAATTTTGGACGAACCTCGTTTTTTTGATTCTTGGGTCAATCTACTTAACCACCCCGACCCTTCAAAACGTCTATTGGCTGCGACGCATTTGGCTAATCTAGCTTATACTAGGGCATATGAAGTATTATTAAATTTAGCTGAAAAAGATAATAAGAAATCAGCAGTTATCCAACTAGGTGAGATTAAGTATCTGCCTGCACTCGAACCTTTTATTTCGATGCTCCTGGACAAAAATCGACCAAATTGGATTAGGGCTGAGTGTGCTTTAGCTTTAGGTAAAATTGGCAATGAAAAAGCTTTAGAACCATTGAAACAAGTCCTGATGGATGAAACTGAGATAAGATCGGATTATGATGCAATTGCTGTCAGGGATAGTGCAGCCTTAGCTTTAACTAACTTTAACGAGGAAGCACTTACTATACTTCTAACTTGTTTGAAAACTACAGACTCGTGGGGAAAATATTACATAGCCCTGGCACTAGGGAAAATGAATGATACGATAGTTGTTCCTGAAATAATCCCACTACTGAAGGATGAAGATCATTTCTATCTTCGGTCAGCCGCCGCACGAGTATTAGGACAACTAGGTGATGTCAGGGCTATAGATTACTTATATGAGGCTTTATTAAGTGAAAAAGACAGCTATGTTCACGAAATCATTTGTCTAGCATTGGGCGAATTAGGTGATTCCCGCGTCGTACAGCAACTTATTACAATTATGTGGCATCCAAGACTTGATAAACGTAACAGTGTCAAAGCGGCTAAACTTCTAGGGCAATTTAAAGGTGAAAGTATATTTGAACAGTTAATCAAGGGATTAGAATCCCCATTTGGAGTGATTCGTGTAGGAGCTGCTGAGGGACTTGCTCAATTTGGAGATAAAAAAGCGTTGCCTGCTATGGAATTAGCACTTCAAAATAGTACAAACGTAAGAGGTTTTAATACAAAAGCAGTTGAGGCAATAAATAAAGCAATAGAACAGCTTCAGCAGTATTAAAATAAATATAGCGATTGGTGCATCAAGGCCGGGGTGACTTACAGCTACCCTAATCCTGGACTAGCTCAGCCCCACACCCCCAAATCGGTAGCCGGGGTCAACCGCACTTACGCTGCCAATGGCAACCTGACGGGTGGGGACAGCGCACTTACACCTGGAACTATGACAACAAACCCAGCAGTGTCACCGGGATTGATAACGTCACCGAGCAGTATGGCTACGACGCTGACACCAACCGGGTTTACCGCAGTCGGAACGGCATCACCACCTTCTACCTGGGGCAGTGGGAAGAGGACCAGCACTCTTTAAAATCCTGCTACAACCGTTCTTTCTCCGGCTCAAACTAACCAAAAGTGAGATACCGGGTTTGAGTAGCATAGGCACCAAAACCTACGTTAAGACATTGATGTACTATTCCCAGTTCATTTTTACCATTTTGTTAACCAAAAGGTTTTGGTACGAGTTCTTAGACTTAAAACTGAGCTAAAAAAACCTTATTTGAGCCTGATTTTGTATTCCTAATGGGGAAAAAATTAGGCCAATTTGTACCAAAATGTATCTTTGGCTACCAGGGTTTTGGTACGAGTTAGATGAGAAGACAGGTATTATAAAAAAACTAGAACAAAAGCCCATTAGCGAAGGTTTTCGGATTTATATTATTGGAGCCCGTCGTCCACTGAAATGCAAATTTAAATAATCACCAAAAGAGGCCATTACCCGGGTCAGTCAGGTAGTGGCTTTTTTATTACAAGTTATCAAGGAGAAACAAATGCAAATCGTGAAGAATGTGACCGAAATATACCAACCACCAAAGTCTCCCCAGAAAGAGGACGGTAGCCAGTTTGAGTTTGAAATGCTGGCTGATGGTGGCAACAGCAGGGTGTACGCCGATACCCCGGAGGAATTACTGGGTTATTTAATTCCTGGTTATGAGGCGTTGGACGAAGTAGGACATCTAACCAGCCGCATTTTGTATGCAAACACAGCGGCGGTGGCACTCCAGGCTTATGCCGTTTCGGATGCAGACGTTGAGCTAACCGAAGAAGAGCGGCGAACTCTGGAAGCACCCAGAGATGTGCCGCCACAGGTAGCGGTCTGGGAAAGTGAAATTCCTTTAGTGCTGGTTTCGACTTATTACCAGCCGCTTGGGGATTTACCCCGTCCTATCGGAAGGGCATTGGGCATTGGGGAAGAAGGGGGCAACCTTATCTGGCTAGATCCCAGTGGCGACATCGAGCTTATTTTCAGTCTGGCTCAGGCCGGTTGGATAAACTTAAATGTCAGAAATAGCGCAGCCTCCCAAGAACCCGCCCCTGAACTATAAACCACCAAAAATCACCAACAAGTTGACATCAGGCGTAACAGAAACCCAAACCGTTACGCTTTTAATTTTAAAACCAGCCGGATCGTCCAAGAATTATCCCACAGGAGAAAAAGATGAGTTGTCGCAGCAATCCCGGAAATAGCGGTATGACCAGTCTGGCCCACGCTCGAAGCGGTCTGTCAGATGCCCAAACCCTGAGCGTCTTTCACCAAGCCCTCAACCTGGGCCGCGCTAACCCCAACCCCAGTCGGGAACAGGTCGAAAGATTTATCACGTCACAACGAAACCTTGTGGCCGACCACATTCGTGCTGGTCGGTTGAATCCCCAGCAAGGTGAAAGGGTAGTAGCCCGCCTTAATCGCGTCCTGGAGGGCGACTTACCCAACGGCCCGACTTTCCACGCCTGGAGATCTATCGAAAGTTGTTCTAATCAGGCAAACCGCACCGCAGAAAATATCACGACAGAACTTGCCAGGGACTTGGGTTTAACACCAGCCCAAGCCAAAACCCGTAGGCAGGAGCTTATTCGGGAATATGACCGCTTAGACCCCAAGCCCCGGCAGGACTTCCAGGCCATCCAATCCAAGCTGTCCGAATATAGTCGGCTAAATACGGGAGATAGCAATCTTATTCTTTTCCCCCGCAACGCTGCCACCGTCTACGCCTACAGCAAAATGATTGAGGAGGCTGAACGAAACCTTGTGGCTCGTCCAAATCAACGTCGCCGGGTAACAGGTTCGCAGACGATCCGGGCGGCGGGCTACCACTCTACCACTCGAATGTTAGAGCTAGAACTAGCCGATGGCACAGTTCACCAATATTCCAGAGTGCCACAAGAAGTTTTTACCCGGCTAATGTCGCCGGGGCGGGCCGGTCAGATATTCTCCAGCCAGGTTAGAGACCGTTATTCTGAAAGAATAGTACCACCCGGTCAGGGAGAGACTGCCGAAGGGGAAACTGCCCAACCACACCGTTGTCCTATTTGTGGTCAGTTTCTGGCTACCGACCCGTCCGGCCATGCCTGTGTTCATCCTGACGGGGTGGCGCGGCCCTTGCCCACCCAACATTGGCCTGCCATCGAGACCGCAGGAATGGCTGGGTTTGGGGGGAATGCCCCTACCAGCACTTCCAACATTTATGTCAGGGACGGGGCGGAATCAGCCTGGTGTTATTACCAAAACACTCCACCGATGCCCAGCCGTAATGCCTTACTTACTTATTTACGCCAGACTCGCCAGACTGAAGGTGCGTTCCCAATCAACGCGGTGGCCCAGGTGCGGCCCGCTGCCTCCCAGCGCATAACCGGTTCATTAGGGGTTCGGCGTGAGGGTAACAACCTGGTGCTGAATACCTCCGGGCTACGTTGTAGGTGTGCTACTTATCAAAGTAGCGGCACATGTGACCACCTAACCGCGATGGTCTACCATTTGGGACTGGGTTATTCCCCCGAAGCGGAATCAGTGGTAGCCTTCCGAGCGGCCAGTGCTGCCAGAGAGCAAGCGTACCAACAGGTGCGGCAACAAAATTATCAAGAACAGGTGCGAGTTCAAAGGGAAGCCGCCGAAGCAAGGTCACGGCAGGAGATGGAGGCTGGCCGGGTGGCGATGGAAGCGGCCACTTCTCAGGCCCAACAAGACTTTGAGGCAGCAAGGAGCGGGAGAAACTATTCGGACGACCCGCCAGCTTTTGGGGAAGCTTACACTGCCGCCAAGCTGCGAAAAGAACGGGGCGAACCGCCTGTACCATTTATAACGGAAAATGCTACCGGGGGATTGGGAGCCAGGGGGAGTGGTAGAGGTTTCGGGGTAGAGATTGAGTTTGACCTGGCGGGAGTTTCAGACCGCGCCGCCGCCCTGCGGGCCATCGGGAGTGAACTCCATTCCGCCGGCATCACAAGCAGGGCTGGACAGGAGAATTATCATAGCTCTACTGATTACACTCGTTGGCGGTTTGAAAGAGATAGCACGGTGGACGGCGAAATCATCTCCCCGATCATGTACGACACTCCCGAAGATTGGGAGAAATTGCAAAAGGTCTGCGAAATCGTTCAACGCAACGGTGGTAAGGCCACTACTCGCACTGGAGGTCACGTCCACGTAGCCTGTGGGAATTTTGACCATACCCCTAAAAATCATAACAATCTGTTAGGGCTTGTTAAACAGCATGAGGATACCCTTTACCGACTATCCACTAATCCTGAGCGTGGTACACACCGGGGAACCCAGTGGTGTCGTCCCAATAATGTACCTGCCAACGGCTATGGCTCTGTTAACGATGTTCGGAGCAGTAATAACAGTC
>Ga0209512_1005203_pt1 | contig 10924 bp, 8 predicted proteins | sample frozenSSSSmetaG_FD_184142 | JGI IMG/M metagenome (GOLD analysis project Ga0209512, IMG submission 184142) | Glacier valley bacterial and archeal communities from Borup Fiord, Nunavut, Canada, to study Microbial Dark Matter (Phase II) -... | ecosystem: Environmental > Aquatic > Freshwater > Ice >... | reverse complement strand
GTGCCCCCGCCACTGGCCGTCAGAGTTACGGTGGTTACCGCACAGGAAAGCGGTCCGTTGTTGGTTAGTCCAGCTGTGGGTGCCGTCTGGTCGCCCGTCACCGTCGTGGTAGCCACCGCCGTACAGCCGTTGGCCGAAGTGACCGTCACCGAGTAGGGACCCGCCGTGCTGACACTGGCCTGGTTAGTCGAGCCGATCTGGGTAGCCCCCACACTGAAGCGGTAGGTGCCACCCCCGCTGGCTGTCAGCGTGACACTGGTCATCGTGCAGGAGAGTGGTCCGTTGTTGGTTAGTCCAGCTGTGGGTGCCGTCTGGTCGCCCGTCACCGTCGTGGTGGCCACTGCCGTACAGCCGCTGGCCGAGGTGGCCACTACCGAGTAGCTCCCCGCCATGTTGACCGTGGCGGTTGCGCTACCCTGGGCCGTTATTCCTGGTCCGCTAAAAGAATAGCTGGTTGCACCCGTGCTGGTGGCCGTTAACGTGACCGTAGTAGATGTGCAGCTTAGTGGCCCACTGGGGGTCAGAACTAAGTTTTGTGGCCCATTATCTACCGTCAATGTAGCGGCCGATGATGTAGCGGATGAAGGCTCTGTACTTTCAGACGCAATGAGTCGATACTGATAGCCATTAAATCCAGTTGTATTGGAGATGGTTAAGATGGTGGAAGTCACTCCTGCATAGACACCGCCATTCGATAGATTGCCAAAGGAACCACCGCCGTTTGTTGATACCTGCCATTGGAAGGTCGTCGCATTGGATGCTGTACTGGTGAAACTGACCGGTTGACCAGCACACACGGTTCTACTGACCGGCTGAGTCGCAATTTGCACCTGCGTCACCGCAAACGTACAGTTTATCGGCAGATTGTAGCCAGCTGGAATGCTGCCCTGTGGGCAGTCAGGATCACTGGGCGCATAAATGTATCCCTCACAAAAGGTACCTGGGTTTGGATATTCCCAGTTGGAGGGGTTGTTAATCGCATTCCGGGTTACTCTAGGGAAGGCACTATTAACCGTACATTTATAGATCGCTATTGTATAAAAAGATCCCCTCAGGTATAAGGCTGCGTTTACTCCATTGGCCGTCAGGGACGCGGGTAAGGTAGTTCCTGCGGAAGTAAATGTATTGTTATCTAACGTAGCGTCCCAGGTTGTTGCCACACCGGCTGTACGTATACCCGCCAACAGGGTTGGGTTGGCGCTCCGGGCCGTTGCTGCCTGGTAGGCAAAGATGTTATCGGCACCTGGATCACCAATGTTCATAAAGAAGCTCTGCGCTGGCACCTGTTCAACCCCGGCTACCGTACCGGTATTGGCACTTAAGTTGTATTTGCATAGGATAACAACCTGCGTTCCAGCCGCCAGACTGGTAGAGGATGTCCAGGAGATAATGCCATCATCTTTAGAGCCAACGCCAGCTGTCGGGCTGACTGTCTGAAAGCCCCCACCCGTTAGCCAGCCAAAATCCGTGAAGAAAATTCGGGTGTTAGCCGTAACATCTTTTAGGAGAACAAAGGAGAATTTATCGTTGGAGTTATTACCCGTTCCCCCGTCGTCAACCCCGTTGAAGCCAACGAAGGCGATATCACCCGTCGATAGGGTGGTTTGAGCCATCAGCCCCGCCGGGGCCAGTGACCCAAGCAGTAACATACTCAGCCAGCAGAAGATAGAGCGGCTTAATCCTGAAAAAAAGTAGTTATTCTTCATACAATCAAGAGTTATCAGATACAGAGAAATGTATTGTGCCAACCAGTGTGTGAAAGAGGATTTGGTTCAGATTTAAAAGCCAGGTAATCCTGGAGTACGGTTGGTTCCGGCAGTAGATCGGCTAATCGGCAACACCCCTGCTCATCGGCTATTACCGTGGTGGCATACGGTATAGCCCATGAATAGTGCGTGTCGGGATCGAACGTTACCTGCCCGCGAGGGCCATTGAACGACAGGGTTTTCAGCCGGTCGAAGTCGGCTGGGGTTGGATAACCCGTCGGCTCTACAGACCGTAAATAGTCGGCTACTATGAATCCGGCTTCATAAGCCAGCATCGAAAACAGATTGGGTTTTCGACCTCGTCGGTGCATCGACGCCTTAAACGTATCGTTGTTGCCTGTTTCCAGTTGCCCGGACCAGGCCACGTAACCCCGTACATTTTCCAGTTCAAAGGGTACAGTGGCCAGCATCTGTTCTTCCAGCAGCATAGGCCCGGCCCACAAAGGCAGTTGATTAGACAGTGTTGCGTAAAGCTGATAAAATTGCCCGGCCATATCACCTACATACTGCGCCACAACGGCTTGGGCCGACGTTAGCCCATCCTGCAGATTTTGCAGGTTAACCTGCGCGGGAATATGCGAACTAACCGCGTATTGAACGATTTGACCACCACCAGTTTCCACCCCCTGCGCCAATGCATATCCCTGCAAATACCCGGCATCGTAAAACGACATAGCCTGAATAATGCGTTTGTATCCTGCTTCAACAGCCTTGCGGGCCGTCAATCGGCTATACAGGCAGGATTGTAGCGAATGATAAAAGACGGTGGGGGCTGCTGATACACGGCTGAAAAAATCTCCCAGTACATCCAATACCAACAGCAACCGATTGGCAGCCGTAAACGTCGGGGCAATCTGTTCTGCCATTCGTTGACTCATCATGCCGACTACCAGATCAACGCCATCCTGCATGAGCAGTTTCTGCGCTTTCCCCCGTATCTCTTCTACGTCCGTTCCGAAGCCAATGCTTTCGACTACCCAGGTCAGGTTGGTAATCAACGCATCGGCCAGCCCTGCTTTTATCCCTTCCAGCAAGTCGAAACTCAGCGTTGGATACAGGGTAGAGTGCGGTAGTAGAAGCCCAATCGTGGCCATAAAGTCCGTTTAGTTTCGACTGGGGAAAATACCGGTCAGGGCAATACAAAAGTTCAGCACCAAATAAGGCTGCATAACGCTGACAGGCTGATTTCCGCCCGCGCTGGCCGTTGAGATGGTAGCTCCGCCCTGCGCTGTGTAACCCAGATTTGCCGTGGCAGGTGAGCCGTAGCTGTTTGACGTGGTAGCTGCGGGAACATTACCTGTTGGATCAGCAGACGTAGCCGCATTGGTACTACACGGGGGGGCATAGGACAAGGTGTGGAAATGCGAAGGAAGGTTAGCTACCGATAAGGTTAGTGAATTTTGACCAACTACCTGTCCCTGGGAAAAACTATCACCATGCATCGCGGCTCGCCCCTGCAGATTCGGCAGGGCAAAAGTGGTTGTCCCGTTTCCTCCGTACTGCGTTCCCAGTAGCGCAAATAAGGCTTGATTCTGGTTAATGGGTAACAACTGGCCATTGCAGAATGCCCAGCCTCTGGGGGGAAAATCGAAGCCTGCAATGGCTATACTACCAATATAAGACTCATCCATAGTTAGTATGATTTATGAAGTAGAAAAACCGGTTAGTTGCGGGCCGGGAATACCCCCTGTAGGGCAATACAGTATGTAAATCCCAGGCCAGGCTGCATGATACTGAAGGGTTGGCCACCACCGGCAGCCTGAATGGTGGGTGTGTAAGGAGCCATGGATGCATTACTCGCAGGAGCATACTTCAGGCGGCTGGCACTCGTAGCGGCAGGAACCGCATTGTCCGGACTATTGCTCGTACCCGCCTGGTTCGTAGCGGGCTGGGCCAGCGAGGGTGCCTGGCCAGACTGACCACTGTGGGTATGCGCAGGCATGTTCGTTGTCAGCAACGTAGCGGTCTGACTGCCACCCGTTTGTCCAATTTGGTAGTTTGACAGGCCGGGGCCCTGGCCTTTATGTATAGCTACACACCCCTGCAAATTGGGCAGGCCAAAAGTGCTTTGCCCATTCCCCCCGTATTGAGTTCCTAATAGCGAAAACAAGGCGGTATTCTGGGCAATACTTAACAACTGACCATTGCATAATGCCCAGCCTCTGGGGGCAAAATTGAAGCCTGCAATACCGATCTCACCAACAAATGCATCTGATGCTGTCATGATTGATAAACGTACGTGTGATTAGTAAAATGGGACAAAAGAGATTAATTCCGACTGGGGAAAATACCTTCCACCGCAATGATATAATTTACCACCTGATAAGGCTGTATCACTGAAACGGGTTGGCTTCCACCGGCTGAACTCGTCTGAACAGTGGGCGCAGCCATCGTCGTGTTGACGGTATCTACCGTATTAAAGGCCAGGCTCCGGCCCGAACCGGCATAATACGCATTTCCGGGGCTCGTTTGTGCACCGGCATTGCCCGATGCCAGGGGTTGATAGCTAAACGCGTGGGCATGGGCGGGCATTTGGCTCGTACTTAACGTAACCGCTTCTCTACCAGCTCTTTCACCCAACACAAAAGTCCCCCCTCCCGAAGACGTTCCCATGTGTATGGGTATACGACCGCGTAAGTCAGGCAGACCAAAAGTCGTTTGTCCATCCCCCCCGTATATAGTCCCAATCAGGGCGAATAGCGCTTCATATTCTGCAATAGGCAGGAGCTGCCCATCGCAGAATGCCCAGCCCACTGGACTAAAATTAAAGCCGACGGGTTTAATCTCTCCGATGTATGCCATAGTTAGAAAAGGTTAATAAGTTAAAAATGAGAAAGCCTGAGTTATACAGCACTGCGGGTGGCACCGAAAATCGGTTGACGGCCACGTCCGGTTAAATCGAGAATCTGGTAACCGGCAGTCGTCGTTTGCAAAACTCCTTTACTGCCCAGTACACGAAGCTGACAAGATATGGGTTGGGCTTGCATGCCGTAACGGGCTAACGCCTGCCAGACGATCCTGATGGCATCGGTGCCCACTTCAGCAGCACAGGATCCATACAAAGGAGCGGGAGAAACCCATTGCAACAATTGGGTTTCGGTAAGAGACGGTAGTCCGGCTATTGCCAGACAGGCATTAACGTCCTTGTGAGCAGTACGCGCTAAGGCTTCCACGGTAAGCACTTCAGGGCTGTAACTATGCGAGATGGCTATTTGCTGAACCGACCCGATTACTCCCTGACGGATTTCGGTCGCCAACTGCGCAAACGCATGAGCATCCAAAACTGCCTTATCCTGCGTGTTGTCTTGTCCAAAGGCAGAAAAAGGCAGAAAGGGCAACAAGCAACCAGCACTGGCCTGGTTGATAAATAGACGTCGATTCATATATAAAGGGGGACGGTAAATTAATACTGGAACGTTATACAGGAGGTGCGGACGTACTGACAATAATACAAGTTATCTGTGGAAATAATCTAAAGATTTAGTAAGCGGTAGCGGCCGTAACTTCGTAAAATTTTATATCTATATAGTCGATATATTATAGAAGTTAGCTTGTACTGGGCAATGTTTTAGCACAAAAAAAAGCGGTCCTGCCCTATAAAGAGGATCCGCTTTCCTGATGGATAACCGTTCGCAACGATGTCTCTACAAGGGTCTAATCTTGATGTTGCGGTAGTACACCCGATTACCGTGGTCCTGCAACAGAATATGGCCTTGGGGAGCTTCACCAAACCGCCCGTTGGTGTTGTAGGAGGGGGCACTGTATTTACTTTTGGCAACGGCCTCGCGGAAAGCATCGCTGCCGCGCTCGTATTCTACTACTTTTTTGCCGTTGAGCCAGTGCTCAACGTGTTTACCTTTGGAAAGGACGCGGCCCGTATTCCACTCGCCAATGGAATTGGCTTTCTTGCTGCTTGCCGGGATCAAATCATATAGCGAACCCACCGTGCGATTGCCATTACGACCGAGTTTGGCGTCGGGGTGTTTGTCATCGTCCAGCACCTGAAACTCCAGCCCGTAGGCTGAGCCTTTGGGTTTGGGTTTTTCTTCGGCCACAAAATACTTCACGCCACTGTTGGCCCCGTCGGTCAGTTTGAAATCAAACGTCAGGTCGAAATTGCTGTATTCGGCATCCGTAACGATGTCGCCAAAACTGTGCGACTCTGAACCATCAGACTGCTGAATGGTGAGCATACCGTCCTGAACATCCCATCCCTTTTCGGGAAATTTATCTTTATAAGCCCCGCGCCAGCCATTGGTCGTTTTGCCATCGAAGAGCAGTTTCCAGCCTTCTTTTTTCTCTTTGGCCGTGAGCGTGTTGGGTGCCTGGGGTTTGTTGAGGGCAAACAGGCTCAGGATAATACCGCTGATAATGAGTTGTTTCATGGTTGTATGATTCGTGTCGAATAAACTGATATTTTGTCATTCCGAGGAACGAGGAATCTCTTTTACTGGGCGGGCTTATTTCTACAAAGAGATTCCTCGTTCCTCGGAATGACAAAAGCCTGTCACAATTTAATTTTCAACGTTTTGGTGATGTAATCTTTGTTAATCTGAGCGCACTGCATGGGTGTTTTATCTTTCTCTGGTACGCCATCCAGTTCCACGATGCCCCAGCCAGTAAACCCAATGTCGTTGAGGGCCTTGATAACCGCTGGTACGTTGACATTACCACGGCCCAGCTCTACGAATTTGTAATCGCGCTTCTCGTCCGAACCAGCGGGCAGGGGCGACATGGTATCTTTCAGGTGCAGTGCGTAGAGCATGTCTTTGTATTGCTTCACCGCTTTTTCGGGCATCCCGCCCCCCTGCCGGTAGTGGGCAATGTCGAGTTCAAGTTTTACGTAGCGCGGGTCCATTGCCTGTACAATCACATCGACCTCTTCGGGGGTTTCGCCGAGTTGGTGCATATGGTTGTGGTAAGCCGCCTGAATGCCCATGTCGGCGGTTTGCTTACCAATCTCGTTCATGACCGTGGCCAGACGTTTCAACTCGGCGGTGGTTGGCATGCGGTCTTTAGGCCGGGCCGAGTTGGTGAGCTGAATGGCCGAACCACCCAGGGCTTTCACAAAACTGGCGTGAGCTACGTGCATATCAATCGTGCTTTGCTCTTTGGCCGGGTCAACCTCAACGTTGCCGCTCGAAAACATCGGGAGTTGCAGCTTGTGCTGATCCAGCATAGCTTTCAGTTCCGACGGTTTGTTGCGGTACGGCCCAAACGTATTGGCCCGCAGTTGAATACCCTGGTAACCGAGCGAAGCCAGGTCGGTAATGGCCTGCGCGTCGTTGCCGCCCCAGGTAATGGCTGAGTAGGCAATTTTTAGATTGGCTTTTTTCAGCGGATGGGCAGACAGGAAATCGGCTCCGCCCGTGAGGGCCAGAGCCGATAATCCAAGTGTGTTCAAAAACTGCCGTCTGTTTACGGTCTCGTTCATGTTGAGAAAAGGAAGTTAGCAATAATTAGTATAAGCCGATCTTATACCCTAATAAGATTGGCCCGTCAGAATCTTACTTATGGAGACCGAAGCCCGGAAAAGGTTTAACCTGACTTCTCCGGGCTTTGATCGTTGGCTTATCTAATACCCTACATTTTGGGGAAACTTTGTAGCTCCGTCTGTTGTGCGGTCAATCTGGTCCTGCGGAATGGGGCGCAGCACGTGGAAGTCCTTGATATTGGCTTTAGCGTCGGGGTTATAGGCTCTTACCCGCTCAAGAAGCTTACCCGTGCGCTTGAGGTCAAACCAGCAGAACATCTCGCCCAGTAGTTCGCGGCCCCGCTCGTCCAGAATAAAGTCGATGTTGACCTGGGCGGGCGTAATGACCATTTGTGCCGTTCTGCCCGGCCAGGCCGCCCGTCTGCGTACTGCATTGATGGCTTCGGCGGCTTCGGGGAGTCTGCCGAGTCTAAACTGCGCTTCGGCCAGAATTAGGTACGTTTCGGCCAGGCGAAACATGATAAAATCGCGGCTACCCGCTTCGTACGTCCGGTCGGGGCGGAGGGGGTCCAGAAATTTCTGCATGGTCGGGAACAGATTGGGCCGGTAGTTACTGGGTACCAGTACCTGATAGGGGCGTTTGGCCCGCTCCGCCTTCGACATCTCAAAACCCGGAATGAAAATGGTTGTGTCGCCCGCCGAGAATTTCAGCGATGTTTTCGAGTCGTCAAAGATAGGCGTTGTCTTACTTGGGTTATTGCTCAACCAAGTGTCCCTAAATGTTTTCTTGTACCGGGAATCATTCACACGATTATCCAGGGCAAACACGGTTTCGAGCAGGTAAGTCGTGGGCCGATACCGCTTAAACGGGCGGCCGTAAAAGACATCGCGCTGCATCCCGGCCTGCGTGTCGTATTCCATTCCGAAATACAGGTGGGTCTGATTACCCTGAACGGCGGCTCCGCCAGCAACGCCGATGGCGGTCAGGGCGTCGGAGGTGTACTGCGTCGAGAAAATAACCTCGCTATTAATCTCGCCTGCCCCCTGAGCAAATACGCTGGCAAAGTCAGGCAGCAGCGCGTAATTGTAATTTTTGATTACGTTGGTGGCCAGCGTAGCGGCTTTGGCGTAATCGTCGGCGGCAGCGGCTTCGGAGGTGGCTTTGGTCAGATAAACGCGCGCCAGCAGGTGTTCGGCGGCTCCTTTGGTAGCCCGGCCATAGTCGGATGTCGGCGTTGCCAAGTCAGGAATGGCCGCTTCGAGGTCGCTGGTAATCTGGGTGTACATATCTTTGACCGATGCCCGCGCAAAGACTTTGGTTGGTTCGAGGTTGCCTTTCGTTACCAGGGCCACGCCCCCAAAGGTCTGGGTCAGCACGAAATAGTGGTGTGCCCGCAGAAACTTCATTTCGGCCACCCGGCGCTTCACCAGAGCCGCGTCGATACCCGTCACGGTTGCCGAGTTGTCAATGACGATGTTCATCGTGTTGATGCCGACGTAAAACCGGTTCCAGAAATCGCGGAGAATATCGACCCGCCCGTCAAACTGCGACAGGTACTGGTTCATGAATTTGTAGCTGCCGTCGGCTCCTTCGGTGTACAGGTCCGTTCCAAAAACGGTCAGGTTGGTGCCAATTTCGCGCCCGTAAAAATCGCGCAGGGTAGAGTAAGCTGCCCGGCCAGCCGCTTCAAAACCTGCCGCCGAGTTGATGTACTGCGCCCCTACCTGCGAAACGGGGACTTCGACCAGGGCATCTTTGCAGGCTGTGGTACCCAGCAACAGCCCGGCCGTGAGGGTTCCGATAAAGAGATATGAATTTTTCATGGGAAATGCTGCTGCTTAGAATTTGGCGTTGATACCAACGGTGAATTGTTTAGTAGCGGGCGACTGGTTTTCGTTGACGATGTCGAACGATTCGTTGTCAATACCCTTGTAGCGCGAACGATACTCCGAGAAGTTGAAGAAATTCTGCGCCGAGGCATAGACCCGCAGGCCGCTGATCCGCATTTTCTGAGTTATCGACTCCGGTATGTTATAGCCGATGTTGATGTTCCGTACTTTCAGGAATGTACCGCTGTAATACTGCAGTGTACTGCCAAAAGCCGGTGATTCCTGACTTTGGTTAGGACGCGGAAAGTCGTTGGTTGGGTTGTTGGGTGTCCAGTAGTCGATGTCCAGGTTGTTATATCGGCCCGCCAGTGAGTTGAACCCTGTATGGAAGCCACTACGAATGGTACTACCGACGCGGGCAAACAGGAAAAACGAAAAATCGAACCCCTTATAGGTAAACCGGTTAGTCATACCCATCGAAAAATCAGGCACCTGCGAGCCGATAATGATCCGGTCGTCAGCGTTGACTTTGCCATCGGGCTGGCCCGTTAGCTGACCATCGGCCGAGCGACCATTGTTGTCTTCTACCTTTATTTCGCCCACTTTCCGGCCAAAACTGGCGGCTTCCGTTTCTTCGCCCAACTGCCAGATACCAATTTTTTTGTAATCGAAGTAGGCTGTCAGCGGCTTTCCAATAAAGCGGGAGTTACCAATGTCGTCGACTTTACCGTTGAACAACTCCACAATCTCCTCCTGATTCTTCGCCCACTGAATGTCGGTAGTCCATTTGAAGCCCGATGGTGATTTGACGTTTACCGTCGAGAGTGTGACCTCTACGCCCTGGGTGCGGGTTTTACCCACATTGCGCAGTACTGCATCGTAGCCGCTGGTGCTTGGCAACTGATCGGCCAGTAACAGATCGGTGGTAAGCGCGCGATAAACTTCCAGCGAGCCATAGACCCGGCCCCGGTACAGGCTGAAATCCAGCCCGATGTTGCCCGTTGTGGTGGTTTCCCATTTGAGGTCCGAGTTGCCAATGCTATTGGGCCGGTAGCCGTAAGCAGCGTTGTTGCCAAAGGCGTAGGTAGTGCGGGTAAGCAGCGTTTGCGTCTGGTAAGGGTTGATGGCCGTGTTGCCCGTAGCTCCGTAGCTGGCGCGCACTTTGAGCAGGTCAATCCACGACGAACCTTTCAGAAACGACTCGTTACTCAGGTTCCAGCCCACGGCTGCCGAGGGGAAAAAGCCGTACTTGTTGTTAGCTCCAAACCGGCTGCTGCCGTCGGCGCGGGCCGTTACCGTAAGCAGGTACTTATCGTTATAGTCGTAGTTGATTCGGCCCATGTACGAGTTCAGTGTCCACTGGGTCAGGTTTGTACCAATGCCGTTGATGATGGTGGCCTGGCCAAAGTTGTAATACTCCTGCGTTTCGGCAGGAATGCCCGTCACGCTCATGTTGCCGGTTTCTACGTCGTCGCGCTGAAACGAGTGCAGGGCTGTTACATTCAGGTTATGTACGTTCTTGAACGTTTTCTGGTAACTCAGAATGTTTTCGAGCGTATAATTGAATTGATACTCATAACCGGTAAATCCAGTTGGATCGCCCCCGCGCCGGGCATTGGTCTGGCTGCCCGTAAACCGACCTACTCGACGGTTGGTGAAGTCCGGCCCAAAATTGATGCGGTAACTTAGCCCGTCGATGATCTTGTAGGACGCATACAAACTATTGAACATCCTGATCCGCTTGGTACGGTCAAGCTGCGCGCCCGGTATAACTTCGGCAATGGGGTTGGTCCGCAGCCCGTCCGAGGTGGGCAGGAAAATCAGGTTGCCATTATCGTCGTAGGGTTTGCCCAGCGGGTTTTCCTGCAACGCCCCGCCATAGGGGTTGAAGTTG
>Ga0209512_1005199_pt1 | contig 10929 bp, 10 predicted proteins | sample frozenSSSSmetaG_FD_184142 | JGI IMG/M metagenome (GOLD analysis project Ga0209512, IMG submission 184142) | Glacier valley bacterial and archeal communities from Borup Fiord, Nunavut, Canada, to study Microbial Dark Matter (Phase II) -... | ecosystem: Environmental > Aquatic > Freshwater > Ice >... | reverse complement strand
CGGTTCTGGACGAAGAGAAGGTGGCAGTGGCGGCGGTTACCGTGGCGGAAGCGGCGGTGCCGGCAGACGTGAAGGTGGTAGTGGCGGTGGTGGTTTCCGTGATTTTTCTGGCAAACGCCGTGAAGATCGCAGCGGAAGCAGCACTGGCGGAGCACGCCGTGAAGGCGGCGACAGGCGCAAACGCATCTAGTAGAATTAAGAGCAAAGATTAAGGAGCAAAGACGGGGGAAAACCTTGGCTTTTGCTCCTTTTTTTGTTTGGAACCAGGAGCCAAGAACCAAGAATCAAGACATAAAAGCTGACATAATAATTCAGCCCTAATTAAAAAATCACTAAGACGATTTAGATTGTGGATTCAAATATCTTATAATAAGTGGATTAGAAAATAAAGTCAATAACCTGAATTACATTCCTACCAGGATTTGTCTTGGTTCTTGGCTCTTGGTTCTTGATACTCAATACTAACTACTCACGTAAGCTGCTCCGACAATAATTTCATCTCAATCTGTGGAGAATGTCTTTCATACAGAATGGCATAAACAGCCCTGCAAATCGGCATATTTACTTTATATATCTTATTGATCTGATGAAGGCAGTTAACAGCATAATAACCTTCTGCGATCATATTCATCTCCAGCTGGGCTGATGTTACCGTATAACCTTTCCCTACCATAAAACCAAATGTACGGTTACGGCTAAATTGAGAATAGGCTGTTACCAACAGATCTCCTAAATATGCTGATTCTTTAATATCCCTTTGGATCGGATGTATTGCCTCAACAAAACGGGAAGTCTCCCGAATTGCATTCGAAATAAGCACAGCCTGAAAATTATCGCCATAACCTATACCACGACAAATCCCACTGGCGATAGCATAGATATTTTTTAGAACTGCAGCATATTCAGTGCCATAGATATCATCTGAAACATTTGTTTTAATGTAACGGGTATTTAGCATTGCTGCAAAATCTGCAGCCAGTACAGCATCCTGTGAAGCAATGGTTAAATAGGATAATTTTTCCAATGCCACCTCTTCGGCATGGCAGGGTCCGCTGATAACAATGATATCACTGAATGGTATCCCGTAATGCTTATTCAGAAACTCTCCAATGATCATATTTTCATCGGGCACGATTCCTTTGATCGCTGAAATTATTTTTTTGCCTTTAAGGTCTTCCGGACCGATACCGGTCAATGCATCTTTTAAAAAGGCAGCAGGAACATTCAGAAGAATAAATTCACAAGGCGCTATTAATTCCTTCAGATTGGTACTGAGGTTCCCGTCAGGAATTCTGATTTCAACTGAGCTCAGATAGTGTGGATTATGGTTATAATGGCGGATATGTTCTATCGCCTCAAGGCTTCGCATCCACCAATAGATCTCTTTACCTATCAGATTATCGGACAAGATCTTAATGATTGCGGTCGCCCAACTTCCACCACCTACAACAGCTATCCTATTCTGAATTTGTCCCATATTAAAAATCCCGCTTTATGAACTATAAATATCAGTACATTAAGCGGGAAATTTAGGTATTTCTGGTAAATTACTCTTTACCTTCAGCTTTAAATAGCTTTTCCTTATCGACCTTCTCCACGATCGAGCCGTCTTTAAGAGTTTTTGAAATTGCGGTAAAAGGAAGCGAAACCACTTCTTCGGAACCCTTCAATCCCGTTTTTACATGAATATAGGTATCATCCTGGATTCCGGTTGTAACCTGCACCTGCTTTACCTTCCCTGCACTATAAACAAACACATATTCCTTTACAGGTTCTGCATTCTTCTCCTTTTCCTTCTTATCTGAATTAGGTGCAGACGATGGTTTTTCAGCTTTTCCACCTTCCTTGTTATCCTTTTTATCTTCCCGAACCGTAACCGACTGGATAGGAACAGCAATTCCTTTAAACTGTTCTGTCTGGATATCTACTGTTGCAGATAATCCCGGACGGAATGGAGATGGATTTGCACTATCCGCACGAAGAAGCTTGGCATAAGAATCAGGTAAAATTCTCACCTTTACCGTAAAGTTAGTAACCTGATCTGTTGAAGTTCCAACCACACTTGATGAACTGGCAATCTCAGTAACTTCTCCTTTAAATTTCTGATTTTGGAAAGCATCTACCTCAATATCAGCAAGATCACCTACAGTAACGCGGTTAATATCACTCTCATTTACATCTACACTAACTTCCATTGAACTCAGATTAGATATTCGCATGATCTCTGTTCCGGCCATCTGTGAAGTACCAAGGATACGATCTCCCAATTCAACAGAAAGTTTAGAAATTACCCCGTCAACCGGAGCATAAATTGTAGTTTTAGCAAGATTTGCTCCTGCTTCTTTAACGACAGCGTTGGACTGATCGACCCCGAAACGAGCTCCGACAACATTCTGACGAACTGATTCAAGACTCGCTCTTGCACCCATATATTCAGCCTTTACTGCATCAAACTCAGCGGCAGAGATTACCTTTTTAGAAAAAAGTTCCTGATTACGTTTGTACTTTGCCTCTGTATTGGCAAAATTTGCCTCAGATTGTTTAAGTTGCTGCTGAGTGCTTGCGAGTGAGGCACGCTGACTATTAAGGGATGCTACAGCGCGGTCATAACCCGACTTAAGCACATCGGGACGAACTTTACACAATAATTGTCCCTTTTTAACCACATCACCTTCCTTAACATGTAATTCTACAACTTCCCCGGATACTTCAGCACTTAACTTTACCTCAACTTCGGGCTGTACCTTACCACTGGCAGAAACTGTTTCGATGATTGTTCGCTTCTCAACCTTATCAACTGCCACTTTAATCACGTCGCTTTTGCCAAACCAGCCTAGTTTATTACCCGCAACTGCCACAACTACGAGGACTCCTGCTCCAATGAGCACATATTTTAACGTATTACTTTTCTTTGCCATTTTTTTGATATAAGGGGAAATTTTTCTGATTAAAAGGTGATTGGATTGCCCAGATAATAATCAATTACTTTACTTCTGAAAATAAGGTCGTACTGTGCCTGAATCTGATCAAACTGGGCTCTGTTTAAGTTTGTCTGCGCCTGATTAAAATCCAGAGAATTAACCAAACCAACTGCATATCGCTGCTGAATTACATTAAAAGCTTCCTTTGATGACTCATACGCTGTCTGGGCAGAATAAAAACGCTTCTCTGCAGCTCTGAGATCATAAACAGCCTGATTAATCACTTTATTCAGGTTGTTTTTTGCAAGCTGCTCAGACAACATCGCATTCTGAAAATTAATATTTGCCCTGCGTACATTGGACTTGGTTGCTAATCCATTGAAAATTGGAATGGTCAAGCCAAAACCGATGAACTGATTGAAGTTATCTTTAACCTGCGCTCCAAATGAAGTATTTGCAAAAGTTCCGTTTGAATACCGGGTGCCAAATCCACTTTGAAGATTAAGAGATGGAAAATAGCCAGCCTTTGCAATATCTATTTCTTTCTCAAATACCAGCTTCCTAAATTCAGCCAGTTTAATATCAGGAAAATTCAATGAAGCAGTTTTAAAAACATCCACAGCAGAATAGGCTGCATTAACATTACTAATATTGCTGATTTGAGGCTTTTCAACTTCAAACGCTATAGATGGATCACGCTCTAATAACTGAGCGAGATTCAGGAAAGACAAATCAACCTGATTCTTCGCGTTAGTAACATTTAGTTCAGCAGTAGCTACCTGCGATTTTGCCTGTGAAAGATCGGCGAGTGTTTTATTTCCTACATCAAAGAATTTTTGCTCAATGTCCAGTTGCTGATTCGCGATATCAAGTTGCTGCTGAGATGCAGTTAAAAGATCCTGGGCATTGAGTACAGATAAATAATTTGTTACGACAGCTAAGACCAAATCATTTTTGACTTTTTGAGTATTACTTTTATCTGCTTCCAGCTGGAGTTTGTTCTGGGATATTTCGTTAATCCTTCTGAATCCCTGAAACAAAGCGGTATTGGACGTCACACTCCCGCTATTCGATGTAATTGCCTGATTGATAAACTGGTTGGTCAAGGGGTCAATACTACGCCCAAAGTTAAAATTAAGACCTGTATTAGCATTCAGAGTTGGATAAAGGGCAAGCTTAGACTGACTCAGGTTCTCTTCGGATATTGCCTCAGAAAATTGTGCCTGCTTGATCTGAAGATTATTCTCAATGACCAGCTCAGTAGCTCTTTTTAAGGTGATGCGTTCCTGAGCAAGAATCGGATTCGTTATTGAGCCGGCCAGTAATAAGGAGAAAACACTATATCTGTAGAAGAATTTAGGGTTTGGATGTTTCATATATTATTCAACAAAATTGGTTAGGATCTAAATCCACTCTAAAAATACTATCATTTAATTAATAACATATTTATCTTCGTGATAAATTATTAAAAGGCAATTGTATTTAGCTTATTCCCCCTTTTGGCTCAGATGGTTATACCCTACCCTAACTTGGCATAAAAGCCGCAAAGAAAAATATGTATATCTCACTTTCGACGACGGACCTATACCAGTTGTTACACCCTATGTTTTAAATACCCTTAAAAAATATAATTGCAAAGCTACATTCTTTTGTATTGGCTCTAATATTGATAAAAATCCATCAATATTGTCAGATATAATCGCCGAAGGACATGCTGTTGGTAATCATACTTATAATCACCTTAAGGGCTGGAAAACCAGAGACAGCGATTATTTATATAATGTAAGAAAAGCTTCATTACTTACCGGAACACGTCTGTTCAGACCTCCTTACGGTAGGATAAAAAAATCACAGATTACTGAAATCAGACAACATTTTCCTGAGACTGAAATCGTGATGTGGGATGTACTTAGTGGTGATTTTGATGAAAGTATTTCGAAGGATAAATGTATTGAAAATGTAATAAGACATTGCAGAAATGGCTCGATTATCGTTTTTCACGATAGTCTGAAAGCATTTGAACGATTAGAATATGCATTACCTATTGTCCTTGAAAATTTGTCCGGAAGAGGGTTCCAATTTAAAACACTTTAAAACTGATTTACGCAACCAATGCTAATTTATTTATTATCAATCCATAAAAACATATATTTTTGCAGCTCAATAAACAATTCAGCGGGTCTTTACAATGTGGGAACAATCTAGTATAAAAGGTGATCAATCTCATGTTTATTTCCGGTTCCTGTCATATCAGAGCATTTCCCTCTTTTATAACTTTATAAGATAAGATAGTATAAATATTATGAAGTATAAATTCATAAGTCTGATTTTAATTATGGCGATGAGTTTTCAATGCCTTATTAAGATAGGTCTTATTAGTTATTACTCTCTTAACATCGAATATATCATTACTGAACTCTGCGAGAATAAAGACAAACCGGAGTTGAACTGTAAGGGGAAATGTTATTTGAAAAAGAAAATGAGCGAGGCCGACAAGGCTGAAAAACAAGCAGCAGAAATTTTCAAACAAATTGAATTTCTGGTTTTTATTACACACTCAAACCTTACCCACAATATTGAATATACTCTGGTTAAAAATTCAATCCCTGAACTGCAAAACCTGTACTCACATACCCCGAATATCAAAATTTTTCATCCTCCTCACATCTGAATTCTCTTTTGGTCCGCCAGAGCAAATGCTTAAAACAATTCCTCAGGACAACAATACATTTCAATTAATCTATCGTCGGGCTAAATATGCCCTGAACTAAAATTACCTGATAAATCCAATGCCAGGCATAAAGCTCTGAGCATCAGGATATGTCTATATATATTCTTATAAATAAAATCATGAAAAAAATACTTTTTCTTGCACTCGCGCTTGTAGTTTCATTTCTTAGCTCTTGTAAAAAAGATAGCACTACAGAAATTGAAGATCCCAAAAAAAACCTGATTAAAATTGCTGATGCTTATGCTGTTGGCTCCGCTGCGAAGGTAGAACTATGGTCAGGCACTGAATTAAGCACCGGTTATCAGAAACTTTACATTTCATTATCAGACTCGGCTTCGGGAAAAGCACTGAGCAGATCTTCGGTCCAGATTTTACCTATGATGGACATGAACATGAATGGGTCAAAAATGAGTCACTCTGCCCCTCTTGAGAACCCTGAGAGCATGGATGCCAGCAATACACTTTTCCATTGCGCTGCTATATTTACTATGCCGAGTACCGGCGAAAGCGGTAAATGGAGAATGATTGTAATGGTTAAAAAAGAAGGTCAAACCAAATATGGAAAGGCTGAAATGTCAATTCAGGTAAAACAATCTGCGCTTGAACGGGTAAAAACTATTACAACAGCCGATGGTTCAAACATCACTATTGCCTATATCTCCCCCTCAAATCCTAAAGTTGGTGTGAATGATTTTGAGATAGCTGTTTTTAAAAAGCTTGATATGATGACTTTCCCTGCAGAAGATAATTTTAGTATCATAATGACTCCCGAAATGCCAAGTATGGGACATGGTTCGCCAAACAATGTCAATCCGGTACTAACTAAAAATGGGCACTACAAAGGAAAGGTCAACTTTACTATGACCGGCGACTGGAAAATTAATCTGGTTTTGAATAAAGAAGGCAAATCAACTACAACCTTCTTTGATCTTTTATTTTAAAAACATGAAATTCCTGTTAAAAATTGTTTTGTTTCTGAGTAGCCTGATCATTTCAGGCTACTCAGAAGCTGCCCAGCCAGTTCGGGACAGCATTTTTAAACGACTGGAACTAAAAGAAGTTTTAATACAGGGACATAGTCAGAGTAAACATCCCGGTACGGCATTTTACCAATCGTCAAGCCTTTCCAGCACTGAAGATATCCTCTCTAAAATTGAAGGTGTCAGTCTGATCAGACGAGGTCCGATTGGAATGGAACCTGTACTTCGTGCTTTCAGTGCCGGTCAGATCAATGTTGTGATTGATGGGATGAAATTTTTTGGATCATGTACAGACAAGATGGATCCGGTTACCATTTACACTGAACCTGTAAACCTGAAAAGCATTGATATAAAATATGCAGGAGATGGAATGGCTATGGGAGCATCGATTGGTGGAAGTCTAAACCTGAAACTTGCAGAGGCTACCTTAAATCCTGAGAAAAAACTTTCAGGCACCCTGGCATCAGGGTATTATTCTGCTGCTTCTGCTGTTCAGAATATACTTGCTTTGGATTACGGTACATCAAAATGGGCAATGCGGGTAAGCGGAGTCTATCGCAAGGCAGGCAATTACCGGGATGGGCTTAACAGAAAAGTGAATTTTTCGCAGTATGAGAAGGCTAATGCTAGCATTTCGGGAAAATATCAACTGAATGAAAACAGTATTCTCAAGGCAGATGTTCTTATCGACGACGGCTGGAACATAGGCTATCCTGCATTACCAATGGATGTGGGAAATGCCCGTGCCAGAGTTGGTGCTATCACTTTCAGAAATAATCCGAAAGAGGGCTTGATCCGTGATTTGGAAGCAAAAATATATGCAAACAGCATCAAACATGCTATGGATGACACCAAACGTCCTTCCGTACCAATACATATGGATATGCCGGGCTGGAGTACTACCCAGGGTACCTACCTTGAGACTCAATTAAGGAATCGCGGCAAACATTCTATCAGCATGAAACTGGATGCATATCATAACCGGGTAAAAGCGGATATGACGATGTATCCGGTAAATAGTGCTCCGATGTACATGCTAACATGGCCTGTTAATCACCAAACTGTGACAGGCCTGTACATTCAGGATCTGATTTCAGTTAGCGATAAAAACAGAATTGACTTTAAATTAAGAATCGATGCCGCATTCTCAATGCTTACTGATAAAATGGGACAAGATCAGTTTGCTGTGTTGGGATATGATGTTTCAAAGCCGGCAAACGGATTTCTGAAAAATCTCAGTGCAGGGTATACACACTTCCTGAATTCCGAATTTACCATTTATGCAAATGCAGGATACAGCGAACGATTACCGACTACTTCAGAGCGATATGGGTTCTATCTGTTTAACAGGATGGATAACCACGATTATATTGGAAATCCTAATTTACGAAATGAACAGGCGCTAAACGCTGGGGCAAACATTGTCTATTCAGTAAATAATATTTCTCTTAAGTTAAATGGATTTATGAGTTATTTGCAGAATTATATCCTGGGACAAACCCAATCAGGTTTAAGTGTGATGACGATTGGTGCAGATGGTGTTAGGGCATATATGAATATTCCCTCAGCCAGAATCAGTGGTGCAGAAAGCAGTCTGAATTACCAGTTTGCCAACCGCCATTTCACCCTGAATAATACAATCAAGTGGGTTCAAGGCCGTGATAATTCAGGAAATCCCCTTCCATTGATCTCCCCATTAAAAACGATTACTGGCCTGAGGTATAACCATGAAAAATTATTCATTCAGGCAGAAAGTGAGATAAGCTCAGGGCAGAACAGAGTAAGTACAGTATTTGGAGAAAAAACAAGTCCGGGCTTTTCAATTCTTAACCTGCGGACCAGTTATACCTTCAGCCTGAAAAAATATAATCTTGAATTTTCTGCAGGGATTGAAAACCTATTAGACGAAGCCTACTATGAACACCTCGACTGGGGTAAAATGCTTCGTCCGGGAAGAAATATATATTCCATGTTATCACTAAAATTTTAGAAAATGAATTTATAATTGTACAGTTTGATACAAAGAATCAGACGTTATTTTTTTGACAAAAGATCAGGTTATTTTTCAAATCAGCAATATCTGCCTTACATTAGAAGCAGTTTAGAATACAGCATACACATTCGATGAAAAACCTAAAAATAGCGATAAGTGGTTATGGAAGTATTTCGGCTTTGGGTGTCAACAGTGAATCTGTCTGGAATAAATATCTGGATAATCAGCACTGCTTTCAGAAGGAAAAAGTAATCATTAAAGAGGAATGGGTAGCCCGGCTTTCCCCGGAAGCTAAAGAAATAATTAAAGTATTGATCAAGGACAAGAAATATCAGCAGCTTGATCCCAGTGTGCTCTATGCAATTGCAGCATCCAGAATCGCTGTAAAACAAGCAGGATGGGATACCAGTGAGGGATTTGGCATTAATATGGGCTCATCCAGAGGAGCAACTGCAAGCTTTGAAAAATATCATACTGAATTTATTGAAAGCGGCAGCCAAAAAGTCAATCCGCTAAGCTCTCCGGGCACCACATTGGGGAATATTGCGAGCTGGGTTGCCTGCGACCAGAATATAAACGGGCTGGCAATTTCACATTCTGCGACCTGTTCTACGGCTTTGCAATCGATTGCCAATGCCGCTGCATGGCTTCAGGCAGGATTTTGCAATCGCTTTCTGGCCGGAGGCAGCGAGGCCCCATTGACGCCTTTTACAATTGCACAGATGAAGGCACTCAAAATATATTCAGCACTTGATCAGGAATTTCCCTGCAGGAGTATGGATTTAGAAAAGGAGCAAAACACCCTTATTCTGGGGGAAGGTGCCGCCTGTTTTTGCCTTGAGCTTAATTCAGAGAACGCAATTGGATTTATTACAGGCATAGGTTTTGGAACTGAGATCATTAGCCATGGTGCTTCATTATCTTCAGATGCACAATGCCTGCAAAAATCTATGGAAATGGCACTTGATGGGCATGAACTTGGAAGTGTTGATAGCTTGATCATGCATTCTCCGGGCACAATATTGGGCGACAGTTCTGAAATGAAGGCCATTGAAGCAGTCTTTGGTAAAAAGAAGCCCCTTTTAACCGGAAATAAATGGAAAATTGGACATACTTTCGGTGCTTCCGGTGTTATGAGCCTGGAAATGGCTCTTTTAATGCTGAAACATGATCAGTTTATTCAGGTGCCTTATCTTCCTCAGCAAAAGCAGTTGAAATCATTGCAAAAAATCCTCATCAATGCTGCAGGATTCGGTGGTACTGCGTTCAGTATTCTGGTTGAAAATAATCCGCAAAACTGATCAGGATCATTTTTATCTTTAATTTAGAATCTAATTTTGCCGCATGTTAATTTACAAGCAATTTACTTTCGATTCGGCACATTTTCTGCCTAATGTTCCTGAGGGACATAAATGTGCAAATATGCATGGTCATACCTATGCGCTCAGTGTTTTTGTGGAGGGTGAACTCGATGAAAAAACAGGATGGATCATTGATTATGGAGATCTAAAAAAGCATATAAAACCCGTTATTGATATTCTGGACCACCATTTACTGAACGAAATACCGGGACTCGAAAACCCGACCAGCGAAATCCTGACCATCTGGTTATGGAACAAATTAAAGCCTATGATTCCAGAACTAAAAAGGATCGAACTAAAAGAAACGCCTACTGCTGGGGTGATTTACGAGGGATAATTCCCTGCATCAAAAATTCTGGCATAAATTTTTCTGTGTAACAATAGTAACATTACCCTGTAAGAATAAACGGGATATTTGAGTATCATTTAAACCTTAAAAAGCCAAAATCATGAGCTACTATTTCTCAAAAACTTTAAACACAGATTTTGACACAGCCATCTCCAGAGTAACTGAGGAACTTAAAAAAGAGGGCTTCGGGATACTTACTGAGATTGATGTCAAAGAAACCTTTAAAAAGAAACTGGACGTTGATTTCCGCAACTACCGTATTCTGGGTGCCTGCAATCCAAACTTCGCTTTTGAGGCAATTAAGTCTGAGGACAAGGTTGGTACTATGCTACCCTGCAATGTAGTTGTTCAGGAACACGAAGATGGCAGAATTGAAGTTTCTGCAGTTGATCCGATTGCATCAATGATGGCAATAAAGAATGATTCACTCGGAAAAGTCGCCTCTTCTGTAAGCGATAAATTACGCAGAGTGATCGAAAATCTTTAGAAATCAGCAATCATGACACATGAAATTGAGACCCAGTGGATGGGTAAAATGCAATTCAATGCATTAATGAACGGGCATACAGTTATCATGGATGCACCCGAAAAAGC
>Ga0209512_1005195_pt1 | contig 10937 bp, 11 predicted proteins | sample frozenSSSSmetaG_FD_184142 | JGI IMG/M metagenome (GOLD analysis project Ga0209512, IMG submission 184142) | Glacier valley bacterial and archeal communities from Borup Fiord, Nunavut, Canada, to study Microbial Dark Matter (Phase II) -... | ecosystem: Environmental > Aquatic > Freshwater > Ice >... | reverse complement strand
GGACTAAAAAGGACTGTCCCCATAGGGACTTACCACGACTGGTATTGCGGCTGGTTCCCATATCACCCCAACTCTTGGTGCGAAGCAGTATTTGGAGTATTCGCGAAGCACGAATATTCGGATTTTCTTAACCCGCCCGAACTGCAAGATCTAAGTTTAAAGATGCAAGCGCATTTACGATGAATAGGATTTTAGCTAGGCTGATACTGAATACTTAGTCCCCATTACTACTGTTGTCTACAGATTGAAAAGGAGACAAGTGTGCGATCGCACACTTATCAAAGGTAAAGGGGTCAGATAAGCAATGGTGCAGAAACTTACGCTAAGGCTGAAACCCTTACTGTAAAAGCATTCTATCCATCGATATTTTCTGCATTTTTCTCTGTACCAGTTAATCTATACTCTGTTTGGTACAGTAAATAAGTACGGTACAGCAAGGGTTTCAGACTACTAGATTTCATACCCTTCAATTGGTACAGTTTTTCTTTCTGACGATTGCTTGGGTTGAAACTGACTCATTAAATCCTTAGCGTAACTTTCTGCACAACTGCTTATTTGACCCCTTCCATTGCTACTCGCACGCGGCTTAGTGCTTTGGAGAATTTCCGCGAAAAGCCATACGGGTCAAAGGTTTTACTAGTTTTGCACAATCTTTTTGAATCTCAGCATCAGACTTACCTTTTATTTTTCCATTGATAGTCGTAGCCGCAGTACCAACAATTGCAATGCCTGCAATGAGAGCAAAATGATACATTTTTTATGTCCTGAACTATGCTCCTATTTTCTCTAACCAGAAGATGTATAGCCTACTGGGTTACTACTATACTTAGGATATTTTTTGTATGAAGCTAAGCTCTTAATCCTCGCTGATATTGGGTCGAAAGCTACTCACTACCCTTCTTCCATTATTTTTCTCGCTGCCGCATTACAACATGAGATCTATGGCGATCGCTTGACTGCACTTTTGACCGCACTCACCCAGAATAAACTGCACTTTTGACCGCACTCACTCCTAAATGACTGCACTCAAAGACTGCATATATTTTTCTACGCCCCTAATGACTTTCAGCCGCTTCCAGTGCATACTCTGCACTCATTTTTTTTAGAGTGCATTATAAAAGGTAGCGGGGGCTTAGCTCTCCCCGTGCGGTCAAGCAAAATTTTTCCCGCATCCATCAGATTAGGAAGAGTTGACGGCAATGCCCTTTATCACAAAAGACAACTTTTGTACAGGAACAATTGTTCCGGAATAGCATTACTTTGCTCGTTTAGCTTTGTAAGCCAAGCATTTCAACAAGTAAAGTTTTGCGCTGGTAAGTAGCTTGAGGGAATATCGACACTCCCCCACTTCCTCTATCAGGGTGTGGCATTCGGTTAGCAGTTTGTCACGAGTGGCGATCGCTTCGTCCAGGTGCTTACCTCTGTTCATGCTTTGCCCAAAATCCAATTCACGTTGCCACCGCAAATCGTCTTTTCCTCTTGCTTGCCTTTGTAGGGGTAACTGACTGTTGCCGATATCATCCAGCACTTACCGTTTTGAATTTGGGTCTGTAAATCGGTAACTGTCGCGTTCTTCACCCACTCTTTGTCGGCAGCGGTGGTGTTGGGGTAGCAACGGACGCGATCGCCAATTTTTAGAGGGAATCCAAGGTTTTCTATTGGGAGATCAGCTTGAGCTATTGTTACTGACGAATCGGTAACAGTTAAGGTGTCAACCCAAATATCAGAGGTGTCAACCGAGGTGTCAACCTCCTCAACCGCTTGATGCTGCTCTGTTTCATCATTTTTATCCCAATCTTTTTGGAGGTTGACACCTGTAAGTGAGTTTTCTTCAGTAGATTTTGGATCTATATAGAGATCTTGTTTTTCCTGAAAGTTTGAGCTATTTTGAGGCAAAGGTGTCAACTTATTGTCTGAAAAGCTTACTCTATCTAGGTTAGAGGTGGTTGACACCTCGGTTGACACCTGGTTGACACCTGGTTGATACCCCATATTTTCCGGTTGACACCTCCATACCGGAGTTGACTTTCCGTTAACCTTTTTCTTTTCGCCCTTGACCCAGCCCAACCGTTTGAGTGCTTCTGCAACACGCATCTGTGATGAGCGATCGTGCCTGCCAAACTCCAGTCTTAAGCAGTTAGTGAGGATGTCGGTAATCGTAGTTTCGGAAGTGGTTTCTAAGTACAACTCAATATTTTCCTGCCAGCTATCACCTACCTCAAATCGCTTGTTTAGTAGTGCGTTACGCTTTTCCTCATCTGGAGTTAGCCAATGCTGCTCATCTAAACGGTATGCGTGGACGGCAGCTGCCCACAGTTGATCTAATTCATGGACCAATTTCTCTACCGGGATACGATCCACCAAAACCGGGATGATCCAATATCGCCTATGCCCTTCTGGGTCAACTAGAAACTCACATGGGTTGACACTACCAACAAAGCCGGATGTTCTAGGGAAGGATTCGATCGACCTTCCGTAGGGGACTCTTATGTTGTCGGACTTCGTTGTAAGAAAGCCGCGCAAGCTAGCAATTTCCTTACGTCTAAAAACCGCTTCAAGCTCAGCTAGTTCCATAATCCAAAATCGTCTAAGTTTGAGCCGCTCATCTTTGTCGCTGCCGCCACTAGCTATAGTGTCATCAAACCAATCGGCGTTTTTAACCAATGCTCTCCAAAAGGTTGATTTCTGAACACCCTGCTTCCCTTGTAAAATTGTTGCTGTATCAAGTTGGCAACCAGGCTCAAATATCCTTTTTACCAATGCGATCAAAGTTTTTCGCATGAACACGTTATGCAATGGTTCTACCGAGCCAAAGTACCGAGTAGCAATGCTATCCAGAATTGATAAGTCTTGTACGGGATGATATGTAGCTACACGTTCTAAGTATTCTCGTACTGGGTGGTACGTTCGCTTTTTAGCAAGGAATAGAACTATTTCAAATGCCACATCCTTGCTAATATCAATATCGAATTCGCTAGCGAGTTGCACAGAAAGCGTGTCTAAATTCAGTGGCTTGTCATCAAGTTCCACCGTCAAAGTCATTTCGTTAAACCGGAGTTTATTGCCCCATCTACTGTCAAGTAGGTTTAGATGCTGCTTTTTCTTACTGCCAGCCGGCTGTACTTCGTTGCCTGAATTAGAACGGAATGCCTTCTCAAGTGATGCGATCGCTTTGTGGTATGCCGGATCGAACGCGCCACTCCCATTGCTTACAACAAAGTCATCCAAGCCCTTGCCCTGTTCGCTTTTCCATATGATATCAGCAACAAAACACTCTGAACCCGATAAAGCTTGCCGCAACTTTTTCTTGCCAGCCGCCACGCTCAACTGCGCTTTTTTTTTCTCATCTCGGTCAAAACACAATAACCATTGACTACCTGGTGTAGCAAATTGCTCTAGATCGCTAATAAGGTATGGGTCAACTACGCGCTCAAATTCATTCTTCCCTTTGGCTCCACAACTACAGCCGTAGAGCGCGATCGTGAGGTATCCGAGCGACAAGCCGCACAACCCTTTTTTACCGCCTTCGGTAAGGATTCGCGGGATATTGATATCTCTAACCCACTCCCAAAAACTACCCGTACTAGGGACTTCAATGCCATACCTATCGTCTATTCGCTTCCGAATTTCTGGCGGTATAGGTGGTAAGAATGCGCGATCGCCTATGCCCTTTGGCGCAATATATTGGTAGGGACGTTGTTTCTCTTCATCCCATCTACTGATTATGGCTTGCCATACGCTACCGTCCTCATTCTTCAAAAAAGCCGCGTACATAGGTTCGATTGGTTGGTGTCCGAATCGCTTGAAGCGCCAGTCTAGCTCATCGTGTATTGGCGTTTTGACTTCGTTGCCGTACTCGAATTCCTGATCCTCGTGAAACTCTACGCAAGCATCGAATGACTCCTCTGCAATGCCACTATCTTCAATAAATGCTTTGCGTATAGATGACTTGAACTGCTCAAAACTTTCAAATCTATTGCTCCTAACTGCTGCGATCGCTACTGCACTCATGCCACACCGCCTTGAATGTAGCTAAGCATGAAGATTGCAATCTCACCAAAGTATCCGCGTTTCTCTAAATATTCGATGCAGTCAGTGAAGCTTCGTTCCCAGATTAGTTGAGATAAACAATCTACACTATTCCAGTGGGGATTATGGAATATAATTTGACTGTTGTTACGTCTTTGCTGTAAAATGTACTGTAAAGCGCCTGGGGTTGGACTCTTTGGGCGTTTTCCCTTCATGATGATGCTCGCGATAAGTATGCGTTTTTGTTATTCCCAGTGCGTGACACTGGTTTTTGAGCAACACCTATCTTTGAGTCTTTGTCCCAGGCTTACTTGATGTAGGTCAACAAAACTTTTATACTGGATACATCAAAAAATTGAATTTGTTTTGTTGCTGATGGCAAGCCTAAGCGTGCGTAAGCTCGTGAGTAAGCCCTGGAACTGGCGATTAGAGTCGCTTTGGACTAAAGGTAGGTATTGCTGTTGGCAATTTACTATTTTACCCGCAGAATATTCAACATCAGTTTTTAATTTGAAAAAAAAACTCAGTCAAGGCAAGTTGCTGCCACCATTGCGGTTGATCAAATAATCTAGAATCCGTCTGTTTTCAGTCTGAAGTCCTCTCATAAAAGCGCGGTCTTCATCAGCTTTGGCGCGGTCTTCATCAGCTTTAGCGCGATCGCGTTCAGCTTCCTCCCACAATTCAACAATCCGATGAGCAAAGTCAGCCGCACTAGCTTGGGCATCCCTATCCAGTCGCGATGCTACCTGTGTCAGCTGATCTAACTGCGTTTGAGTGCGAGATGCCGCAACGGTTAGATCATTAATTTGTGTTTGAGTGCGAGCCTGAACCTCCGTTAACTCATCAATCTTTGTTTGAGTGTGAGATGCCGCAACGGTTAGATCGTCAATTTTTGCGGTTAATCGGTCAAGTCCCCGATTAGCTGATTCAGCATACCTAGCGGCTGAACCTAACAACTGCTTAACATCTGCCAATTCGTCCTCAAAGCGGTCTAGTCGTTGTCCTGTGGTCATGCTACCTCCTTGTCTTTTTGGATGAGGGAGGAATCGTATTCAGTTACGTAATTGCTGACGAACTCAGTAACCACTTCACTCATGTTTTTCCCTTGTCTGGCGCAAACTGATTTGAAGTGATTGCGTAATGACTCTGGCATAAAAATTCTTAATGAAATTACTTTCTCTTCCACATTATCGGGCATAGGTGCAAGAACTGTTAATAGTATGTGTTTGACCTATTCTGCCACCTAAGTTGAGTATAAGTCGATTGCCAGTACTTGCATAAATAACATTATGCACATAAATGTAAATCATGTTAGTCTATTCCTAAGGGAAAACGCCAAACCCCATGCCACACGAGACTTGTAGCCAAGTCGCCGTGCCAAAGTTGTGCGTCTTCATTAAGGGTATAGGAGGAATATGGAAGCAACAGACACCGCGAAAAATGGCAGTACTACCGCACCAAACAACGGTAGTAGTGGGGGAAAACAGCCCCAAGACAAGGTGAAAAAAGCCCGAAAGACCGTAGGTATCCCCACTATTGGGGCGTTGACCTCAATGATTAGCGTTGTCTACACAGGTCGGGTATCAAAAGAACCAACACCGTGGGAACGGATTGAGAATTACGAATTCTTCAGTCCCTCATCAGATGGCAGTCGCTTGATGATGAGAATCAGTTGTAGCAAGTCTATCGACCTGCTAACGCGAAAAACTATCCCCACAAGTTACGGACAGGGTTACATCGTTCACATGGACGCTCATCCCAGCAAACCAGACTTTTAAATACTTTGTTAATTTTTGTTAACCAGAAGCGATCGCTCTTTATGAAGGATATCAAAGACATTTGTATTAAGCGCGAATTGCCACCAGAACCACAAAAAGGTGAATACCAGCAACAAGCCTCAATCATCGTCACAAACCAGGGAGACAGAGTACAAGTTTGCATTAAACAGGTAAAAGTATGAACTCCAACGATTTGACTCCGTTAGATCCAGATTTTTGGCAAGCAATGGGAATCACTCCCATCGTCATTGACTCCACCGACTCAAACAGTGTGAGTCAGGGAATGAATGCGATTACTCAAGCAATTGTAAATGCCACTGAGTAGCGACAAAACTGACTGAAAAAGCTTCATTCCAGAAGCGATCGCCCCTCCGGGAAGAGTCAAGCGATCGCCCTCTGTGTCCGTACCGCAAATAGTTAAGGACTTTTAGATCATGACAGAACCCAGCAACAATCAACACCCCCACAACGAGATTCATCATGTAGGTTTTCCAGAAGGGCAACTGCTAGGGAACGGCGCGACACCAGAACAATCGGCTGAAATTAGCGCCGCATACCACCGAGGGGAACCAATGCCCCAGACCGGCAATGAAGTGGTAGATCGGATAGCAGATCGTCTACCTCGGATAAGTGGCTACGGGAAATACAGCGACTCGGAGGATTGAGGATGGAACGCGGTAATGAGGCATCTTCGTGGCTGTTAGTGCCACTGGTGGTCATCATTGCCGCTTTTCTTTGGCAGAAGGAGAGCGGTAATCAATTAAGGATTCAGCAACTAGAGTCTGAGTTAACCAAGTGTCAAATAGAGTTTAAAGGGTTCCGAGACGGGGTGACTTATGGAAAAGGTAGATAATCAGCCCAAAGTTGTAGTTGAAATTCCCACAGAGCGCGGTAACTTTACCCCCGTAAGCACCAACCCCCAACAATCCAGACTAGAGAAATTCAGGCGCGGTTGGGGTGATGCGATCGCACTCCCGGATAATGTCAACGATTTGATATTTGACCTCACCGCGTCGGTCGCAATTCCGGCGTTAGTTACCAGCTGCTCTTTAAACTTCCCGTTCCCGAACTTTATCCGGTTTGGGTTTGCTCTAGCCGTGGTGATTGGTTCATTTGTACTGTGGCAATTATTAGAGATTCCCGAAATTAGGGGAGTAGTAGTTTTTCGATTAGCACTGTTAGCCGTGGGGGTGATGTTGGGAGTATGAGCGAATTACATCCGTCTCAGTTGCATCAATATATGCAGCTTTGCGATCGCGCTAAATGGGCATCTTGGGGTTGCCTGACTACGAGTATTCTTTTACTATCACTTAGCTCATCGTTGCGTAAGGAGTCCAAACAATATAAGCCGTGGCTGTTTGGTTCCAGCGTAGCTGTGCTGTTTGTGGGTAAGTCCCAACGCCGCACGGTCAAGCAATTGCAAATAGCGTTAGGAGACTTTGAAGAAATATCGCGGTTCAACTTCCAAAGCTGGGTGAAACAGCGTACTCAAGTCAGTGCCCAACTCGCTGTTACAATGAGCGCCGCCGCCAACTGGCAACCCGACAACCTGATCACAGATCCGGTGCAATTCATCCAACAAAAGCAGAAGCACATCGCTTTGATTGGTGGGACTGGCGACGGAAAGTCAACTTTTACTCAATACTTCTCAACCAAAATTGGTGGAAGGGCGATCGTATATGACAGCGATGCCAAGCCAGAAGATTGGGCTTGGCTCAATCCAGATGATGTCATCGGGCGTAAAGGAAACTTTGCCGCGATTAATACGGCTATGGGGGACGATTTGAAAACTTTGGAAGAATTGGTTCAACTGCGGGGTGAAAGTGGTGATGCCGCGATCGCCGGTCTTGATCGCTTCCTCATTGCGGAGGAATTCCCAATTTTAGTAGATGAGTGCGACAACGCGAGCGGCTGGATTAAGCGGCATGCAAAGCGCGGTAGGCGATATAAGCAATTTATTTTGGTGCTTGCCCAGAATGACACAGCGGAGAATTTTGGACTGCAGGGCGACAAAGACACACTTTACAGTTGCTTCTGCTTGGTGCGTTTGGGTCAATTCGCCAGAGAACATGCCAAGCGCTTAAAGATTGAAGGACTTGAGCAATGGCTTAAGGATGGCGGTAAGAAGCGATTTATGATCGACGATCACCCGTGCGAACTCGATTTGAGCAGTTTTACGGCAACGGAGATCGCGTCCTCAAACTCTCCCGCCGGACTCCTTACCGCGCCGGAACGAACTGAATTTGAACCGTTACCAACTTTTAATGACCCCAAACTAAACAAGATTGTAGAGGTTTGGAACGTCAAACAAGATTGGGTATCCGCTCGTGATTGTCAGCGCTCGGGGACGATATTCGGTGGTATGGAACCCGACGACATTAGGTACTTGTTTGTCACGCTTGAGACTCAAGGGCATGGGGAAACCGCTGGGAGTGAAGGAAAAACCAAGTGGAGGTTGAGGGCATCGTCGCTTAATTCGGACTAAACCGCGCCAGGTTTACCTCTATACTCGTGTCACACTCGTGTCACTCATCGACACCCCGACAACCTTCGACAAACCCCACGACAAACCCCACGACAACCACCTGACAAGGGTTTTGACAATTTTGACAGATTTTTTTAAATACCTAAAAATGCCCAGAATGAGCCATACACAGCACTTCTGGACATTTTTTATGCTTGTTTTCTCAACTCTTTGATAAATGCATCGATCGCCTTCCCAGCGCTGGACTGATGCCCCATCTTTAGCCGCACCAGGGCGCGATCGCGTACTGCCTCATAATCTGGGTTAGGTAACTCACTATGTAACCGCCTGACAGTTTCTAACTCAGATGTCAGGCTAGACACTTTCCCCGTGCATTCTGTAACTCGCTCTGTAACCGCTCTATTTGAGTCTGTAACCGCGCTACCTCATCAGAATTGGTGTGTGTAACTGATTCTGTAACTAGTAGCTTTTGACGGGGTTCTGGTGGGATATTCAACAGCGATGCCACTTCCTCAAGCTTGGCAACGGTCAAATCTTCAGACTTGCCTATGTAACGTTTATGTAACTTTCCCGATACCTTTCTGTAACCGTACCAATAATCCTTCTCTTTCCGCACGGTGTAGGGGCTGGCGCTAGGAGATGACGTTGAGTAGCGGAACGATTGAGCGCTCAAAAGCCATTCTTGCCAGTGGGTATCAATATTTGACGCCGTTACCAGTTGAGTCATATGTCAGTTACCTAATTCGTTCTGTAACCAATATATATGTAACCAGATTCTAGTTACATAAAGTTTAGTTAAAGGTTACATAAATATCTCTGTAACTCATTGACGGTTACATATCGGTTACAGATAATAGTTACAGAGAGCGATCGCCCCTCCGACCAAGAAGAAAGCGATCGCCCCACTTATCCACCAAGTATGGACACACCAATGATTACACAAACCAAAATCAAACTTGAAGGACTGACTACGCGCGATCGCGAAATTATTGCCGCTGTAATCAACCGTTCCGATTTTCCCCAACTCCTCTTCGCCACAGATATCGTGACGATTTGGATTGAATGCGGTTGTACCGTCTGGGTACGGTTAGTCTCAGGCTCTGTGGCATTAGACAGAGACGCATTCAAAGCAGCAGTAGCAGAAATTAAGGTGGCAACGCCTGGTGTTGCCGCATAAACCGACATGAACGCACCCCGTTACCGCAACGGGGTTTAATTAAATCCATGCGTTTGCGGAAAGATGCGTTATCACACACCCACTGAGCATACTTTTATGTCTAATCTACAACAACCACAATCAACAGAGATAACCGTACTCAATGCTTCATTCAATGCGAAAATTGAGAGGCACTTTGACACACTGGACACCGACCCCGACGTGCTAGCCCAACTACTTGCCGACAAACGATCCGAAAATACCCGACGGGCATACGCGAAAGATGCTACCGATTTCTTTCGGGAAATGACCAACACGGAGGCAACACCAGACGCGGTGCTTGAATTTTTGCACCTACAGGAAAGACAAGCTGTAGCCGTCGTCCTCAAGTATAAGGCTAAACTGATCGCCAAAGGACTCAAAGAAGCCACCGTTAACCGTCGTCTTGCCGCGATTAAATCCCTGGTAGTCATGGGACGAAAGCTGGGAGTGTGTGCTTACAGTCTGGCTGATATCAAGGGCGAGAAAAACCAAGGTTACAGGGACACCACAGGAGTTAGCCGCGACACCTTCAAATCAATCCTTAATCAGTGCGATCGCTCTTCCATCTTGGGCAAGCGCAACTACGCCCTACTCCGGCTTCTCTGGGATAACGCATTGCGGCGATCGGAAGTTGTTAAGGCTAACATTGGTGACTTTGACGGAACTTCTCTCAAAATCAGAGGCAAAGGTCAAGGCACAGCTACCCAAACAATAGATCTTGCGCCCGTCACTGCCGACGCTATCTCAGACTGGTTAACCGCTAGGGGAAGAGTCAACCGCTCCGACTCCCCCTTATTTACAGCACTGGATTACGCCAACCTCGGACACCGCCTCTCCGGAGAGGCTGTCCGTTACACGGTGGATAAACTCAGTCAGCAAGCCGGAATTGTCAAGAAGATGTCCCCTCACCGGGTTCGACACTCCAGTATTACAGCTGCGCTCGACGCCACTGATGGCAATATCCGCAAGGTTCAGAAATTGAGCCGCCACTCCGATCCACGCACATTAATGATCTACGACGACAACCGTGCCAGAGATCAGCAAACTATTTCAGGACTTCTGGCTGATATGGTTTGATTCGCCATAACTCTACGTAACCAACTATGCCTTCCTTCCCTCATGGGAGGCAATACTCCTTCCTCACTCATGACAATGACGATGAATAAATATCAATTCGCTTTTGAAAGAGATGGTCACATCAAATCATCAATGGCTTGTGAGATTAGCGAGAACAGCCAACAACTTCTAACTTTTTATGAATACAGCCCGATTTTGGACCGATATACCGAGAAAAAATCGGCAAACGACACTCTCAGCGAAGGACTAAAAAGGACTGTCCCCATAGGGACTTACCACGACTGGTATTGCGGCTGGTTCCCATATCACCCCAACTCTTGGTGCGAAGCAGTATTTGGAGTATTCGCGAAGCACGAATATTCGGATTTTC
>Ga0209512_1005193_pt1 | contig 10941 bp, 8 predicted proteins | sample frozenSSSSmetaG_FD_184142 | JGI IMG/M metagenome (GOLD analysis project Ga0209512, IMG submission 184142) | Glacier valley bacterial and archeal communities from Borup Fiord, Nunavut, Canada, to study Microbial Dark Matter (Phase II) -... | ecosystem: Environmental > Aquatic > Freshwater > Ice >... | reverse complement strand
ATCGATTGTCACAACTTGGGCAAAGGACAACACCGCGACCACACTTGGCGCGAACCTCTCCGTACTACTCGCGCTTGTAATTGTGATGCTGTGGAACTTCTTCGTCAACCGCAGATGGACCTACAAGGATGTGAAATAAGCGCGCGGCGGTGCGTATCGGAATCGACTACACCCCGGCAATAGAGCAGGGCGGCGGCATCGGGCGCTACGTGCGGGAATTGATCGCGGCACTCGCGGCACTCGACTCCAAAACGGATTACCGTCTGTTCGTCTCCGGTACTGCACAGGCAATGTTACCCGAAGCGCCGGGTCTCAATTTCACATGGAGGCCGACGCGCCTCACGCCGAAATGGACGGCACGCCTCTGGCATCGCGCGCGTCTGCCGCTCCCGGTCGAAACCTTCACCGGGCGCGTGCGGCTATTCCATGCGACCGATTTCACGTTGCCGCCAACGCTGCCCGGCACGCGGACACTGCTCACCGTTCACGACCTATCGTTCGTCCGCGCGCCGGAAACCGCAAGCCCATCGCTGCGTGCGTACCTGAATGCTGTCGTGCCGCGTTCGGTGCGCCGCGCCGATCACATCCTCGCTGATTCACAGGCAACTAAAGACGACCTGATCGCGCTGTATGGCACGTCAGCGGAGAAGGTGACTGTACTCCTGAGTGGGGTCAATCCGCGCTTCACGCCCATCACCGATGCGGGTGCGTTGCGAGCAGTCCGGCAGAAGTACAAAATCGGGGACGGGCGCTATATTCTGTGCGTGGGGACCGTACAGCCACGCAAAAATTATGAGCGGATCATCCGCGCGTTGGGCGCGTTGCCTTCACAACATCGGGAGGTGAAGCTGGTTATCTGCGGCGGCAAGGGCTGGCTAATGGAGTCAATTGAGCAGACGGTCGCGGAGTTAGGATTAGACAGGTGCGTAGTTTTGCCCGGCTTCGCAGATGACGCCGACCTGCCTGCGCTCTACAGCGGGGCAGCACTGTTCGCGTTCCCCAGTCTCTACGAGGGGTTTGGGCTGCCGATTTTAGAAGCGTTTCGGTGCGGTACACCCGTCCTCACCTCTGCCAACTCCTCGTTGAGCGAAGTCGCAGGCGCAGCGGCGGTGATGGTCGATCCCTATTCGGTCGAAGCAATTCGCGATGGACTGCTGTGCCTGTTGGATGATGCGGACCTGCGGGCGCGGCTGGTCGCGGTGGGCAAGCAGCGCGCGGAGTCCTTCACATGGGACGCCGCCGCTCGGAATTTGCTGGATGTGTATGCGCAGTTGGCCGGGTGATATAAATCCGTCAGTATAATGGGTCGGTCAAGCCCGACCCCTAGTTTTGTGACGTTGTGATAAGCATCACTTGACCTGATTGCCCTGCTTTTTCCTCACCTCATTTTTGGCGAGGGTATTGCCTGTTTAGACGCTCCTATATAAATCCAGAGTACATAGCCAATGGTGATGATGCTGGTGAGAGACTGCAAGCCCCACCAATTGCCGTCAGACTGGAGAGCAAACCACAGATAGGGAACCTGTTGATTTAAACTTGGTACAAAATAAATTTGGGGGAAACCGAGTATCATGGTTAGCTGAAATAATTGCACCCAACTCAAGATAAGAAATGGCTTGACCAGCTTTTTGTCGCTCAAGGAGGCAATTCCCAGAAAAGTTAAGCCATAGATCAAATAACGGGGTTTGCCTTTTGGCAGCAAGACGAATGCTGCCAGACCAACTAGAGCCGCCGCTAAGACATAACGATCTGATCGCGTCCTATCCCGCCTCAGCAACATAATAAACACTATACTCATTATCCCGCCCATCAACACAAACTCGAAGATAATAAGGGCAGAAGGATAGGGTAGTTGCTCAAAACCCAAAACTAAATACGTGAGGTTTGTTGCCATCACGCTGTTTGTAAAGCTTCCCGTAAATTCAGGATTCTGAAAAAGCTTGCGTAAAATTGAAGCGTCAAAGCCAAAAGGAACTGCCGCCATTACTGCAATTACAATTGTCCCGCAAATTAAGGCAATTATGCCACGTTTGATCCCTGCCAACGATAAGAGCATCCATCCGAGTACGGGCAAAATATACCAGGCTGTTTGCTTGTCGATAACACAAACCATTAGCATAATCCCACCCAGCACAAAACGCCTTCGACAAATTAGAATGAACGCACAAACGAGCAAGCAGGTGGTCAGAATATCGGAGTTGCCCCAGACAGTAGGGTTGTAAAAAATTGCCGGGTTGAAAGCCATTAAGCCGATGACCATTTGTACACCGGGACTGCTTCTAATTTGAGAACGTGACAAAAGATATATCAAGCCGATTAGCATTAGAAACACCGCTGAGCCAGCGATGCGCCATGCCAGTGCGTTATACTCAAGGCCAAATGGTGTGGTGAGCAAATTGTAGAGCATCAATTGGTAAGTAATCAATGGAGGATAGCCAATTGTAATGTTGATTGGGTTAGTTGCTTGATAGTAATTGTAAATGTTCCATAGACCGTTTTCGCGCAACCGCGCAGCTATCGTCAAATAGTAATTAATGTCGTAGAGGTCGGCGGTTGAACTGAAAAGGAAAATTACAACGAACAGCGCACTCGCTGTCCCAAAAAACACTCTACGATATGCTGGATTCAGGGGACGCCCACTGATTTCAAGCAGCAGAGTGAAAGCCAGCGCCAGTATGAGCAATGGCGTGCTGTGTTCATACATTACAGGAGCGAGCGTTGTCAGAGCAAATGCGGATAATCCTAGGAACAACAGGGTTTCCAGCGGTTGTAAATTGCACCTCATTGCCCACCGTCGCAGTCCCACCAAAATTACAAACATGGCGATCAAAAACGGGTAAGGGAAGATCAGGCGGAGTACATGATAGGTCGGCAAACTAAGCTCTGCACGCAAAAACCGTAGTTGACCGTCCGACACTTCGGACGGATAATTTGTCTGGATAATAACAAGAACCCCTTGCCCGCTGCTCCGGGCCGGGATATCGAAGACGAATTCCTTGCCAGCGTTCAGATTATTGGCGTCTATAATGCCCACTAAATTTGAGGGTGGAGGATGTTGCGGCATATTGAGGGTAGACGGTACGCTATGCACCTGGATTGTTGTTTCATAGATAGATACAGTAATGGGTGCAACATCGCTGCGCTTGGAAGCATCAGTGATTGAAGCTGTTGCCCTAGTATAGGAAAGCCATAAGCGTAAATGCAGATCCGTATAACGCGGGAAATATAAAAATCTAAGAGTGGCTTGCGGTCCTAATGCTGCGTATGTATCACCGTCTTCAGGCTGGAAGCCTGAGGCAAACTCCAAATTACTCACTTCACGGGCGGTATATACCTGCGCTCTAATGGGCAGCGTTAACATCACCATGAGCGCAGTGATGAGGAGCGGCAACAAAGCCGAGCTAGTTCTCATTCTATGACGATTTCGTCTTCTTCTTGTCAGGATAGCAGCTAGATCATCCTCGTGTGCCATTATTACAATCCGAGTCTAGATTCAAATATAGATTACCGATGTTTGTATGTGTCAGCAAGCGAATATGCAACTTCTCCTTGAGTTTATCAAGGGTTAGTTGATCTAGGAGCAAGTAACGCGATTTAGGAGGGATGGTAGCCATCAGATTTGGTGAAAAGACGACTGAAAATCCTATTTGTGGGGGGAGGCCCAAAAATTCTGTGCGATACCCGATAGTTGAGGAGGTGAGCAGAGTATTGCACCAACCGTTGGAAGTCTGATTATCATAGACAATAACATCCTTCACTGCCACACCAAAAACTTCAATGGCATCGACATCGACTGAGAAATTACCTGCGCGCCAGTAACTGTAGCTGCTCAAGAAAGCGGGCAAGAATATAAGCGCACTAGCCATTAGTGCTAGCACTATACGCACACGTCGCATCGCAATAATGATGACGACAACGAACAGCAAAAAAGGAGATAGTAGCCGAAAGCTGTACCACTCAGCTATTGTATAAAATAATGCGTGAGCTATGAGAGCTACCATCAGCGTGATTATGATCACAAATGTTTCAGGAAAGCTCTTCATCACGCTATAAAATTCAAGTTTGTAACCGCGACTACTTGCCTTTGACAACGCTATAAACGTATATACAATTACTAAAGCAATAATCTGAAAAAAGACTAAATTTCCTATTGTGATGTTCAACGAAAATGGTGGTGCAGTAAATCTCATGGGATTTTCGGGGGCGAGTCCCCAGTATGAATTAATAAGTTTACTCAAGAGAATAAGCACACCGGCCTTCAGCAATCCCAGCAGAAGCATGTATGGGTTTTTGCGTTCAATCTCGGCCAAATAGAATGGAATATACAAAATAGCCCAAGTCGCTCTCAGTAACGCAGCGAAGCCAATTAATAGAAATAAGATGATGCGAACCGAACGCGAAGCCTTGCCTTGTACCTGCACGTAAAACAAGCCGCCCAATACTATGGCGAGGGATTGGTTAAGGGTTTCCGAAACAATTGACGGAATGTGCAAAAGTAACGGATAGAAGAGTACAATTGTGAGCAAGAACATAAGTCGGTCTCGAAGGGATAACTTAACAAGCGTCAAGAATAGAATAGATGCAAGTCCGATTGCTCCTAGATTGAATATCATTCCAGTCGAATATTGCCAGCCCAAGATCTTTGCTGCACTGCCGTAAACCAGAGCAAAAACTGGTCCCCATGCTCCAAAGCGGGAAAAGTCTGCTACAGCAGGCCATTCATTGTACGTGTAATAACCACCCTGAAGACCTGTTTGACTGAACGTTGCGACATGTCGCCAGTAGTACACCTCGTCGGAGTTGAATGGTGCGTTTAGCGATAGAGCGGAATGCAGGTGAAAAGTCACCAAAAGCCAGGTGCAAATTACAGGTGCTAATATAATTAATACATTCAGCAACCAATTCAGAGGCTGTTTAAAAATGGTCAAGGGGATAGACGAATCACAATGTGGTTCATGGCGATGTGGATGAATGTTTCACTTAAGCGCGGGAGTTGCTCATCGTCTTTACTCAAACGCTGAAACCCGCCTAGCCAGGCAAAAGTACGCTCAACGACCCAGCGACGTGGGAAAAGCTGAAAACCTGCGGGGGTGTCCGAGCGCTTGATGATAATAAGCAAACAGCACAGAGTAGTGAGTACCCAACTTACTAGGCGACCCGCATACCCACCACCATCAGCCCGGATAGTCAGCAAACGCGGAAAGTCAACGGCCAGCCGCGACGATACTAGGAGTGCGCCGTAGCGGTCCTGAATATCTGCCGAATGCACCAATACCCGTAGCAGCAAGCTCATTGTATCGACCACAATATGGCGTTTGCGTCCCTTTATCCTCTTGCCAGCATCGAAGCCGCAAGGTCCCCTTTTTGCGTCACCTTGACGCTCTGATCGTTGGTGATGGCCGCACTTGGCAGCTTATCCCGGTCCGCCTCTACACGGGTCTGCTCGCGCAGAGCGTCATGCACCTGTTGCCAGACTCCCTCTGCTTCCTATGCCCGCAGGTAGGTATACATCAATTCCCATTTAGGGAGTCGTGTGGTGGCACGCACCATCTGCAACCATTCTGGGCGATGTAAAATAGCATCTTGACCATCTCACGCACATCGGTTTGGCGTGAGCGTTCACCCGGCTTAGCTTTGGGTAACATGGGTTCGATAATAGACGGCTGTCCATCACTCACATCACTGGGGTATCGTAGTCGTGTGTTCATACCTCCATTCTATCTCTCTTTTTAGCTTTTTAAACAGTCTCTCAGATATTGCCTCTAGCTACCCGACACTTGATTCAGCCAAAAAAAGCGGGTCGAAGCGGGTCGAACGAGACCAACTAGTGGGTCAAGTGGGACGCAGGGTGGCATAAAGGCGGTGTAGAATGGATTGTGGCGAAAACGGGTGAGCGAAACGGACGGAGATGATGAGCCGCCGCAAAGGGCATGTACTGCGCATACTGGATGAAAACGAGCGGGTCGAACTCGAGCGGATGGCGCAGTCAGACAGCGCGCCAGCGGAGTGGGTCAGACGGGCTAAAGCGCTGCTGCTGGTGGAGCAAGGGGCGGAGTACCTGGCCGCGGCACGGGCAGTTGGGCGGCGCAACGGGGATGGCATTTCGGCACTGGTGGAACGGTTCAATGCGGAAGGGCTGAAGGCGCTCATTCCGGGACATGGGGGTGGACCAGAACGGACATATCAACAGGCAGAGCGGGAACGTATCCTTGCGGAAGTAAAGCGCGCGCCCAGCGTGGAGGAGGACGGGACGGCGACATGGAGTTTAAGTACGTTGCAGGCCAGTCTGCGACACGCAACCGATGGCTTGCCGAAGGTCAGCACCTGGACGATTCGACAGGTGTTGCAAGAGGCGGGGTATCGCTATCAGCGCGACCGGACATGGTGTCAGACCGGGCAGGTGGTGCGCATGCGCAAAAGCGGTTCGGTGGTGGTCGAGGATGCGGACCGGGACGCCAAAAAAAAGCCATAGAAGCGGCCTATACGCTGGGCGAAGGGCTGGGCATTCAGGTCTGGTGTGAGGACGAAGCCGGTCCGTATCAAACCGTTCCGTACGCCGGAGCCAGTTGGCAGCCCACCGCTTGCCCGCGTCAGCAACCCCACGAGTACATCCGTAACGGCACCGCCAAACTGCTCACCCTTTTCCACCCGGCCAGCGGTCAGGTGCGGGTCAAAGGCGTCACCTCCACCACCAACGCCGTCATTCACACCTGGCTCCAAGACCAACTCACCGACATTCTATGCGCGCTGCCACCCGTGACCGACCCACCACCGGTTGACCCCGCTAACTGGGAGCGCTGGCGGGCCGACGTCCGCACCAAAACGACTTTACCGTCCGTCCTGCCACCCTTGCGTCTCCTGCTCGTGCTGGATAATCTGGTCGGTCATCACACCCCTGCCTGGTTATGTTGGTGTTTTGCACACGGCATCCTGCCCATCTTCACTCCACTCGGCGGTAGTTGGCTCAACATGGCTGAGTCCATCCAGCGCTTGTTGAAACGTCGCGCACTGGATGGTCAATCCTATGCTTCTCCGCAAGCCATCATCCATGCCCTTGAAGCCGTCGCCGCTCATTGGAACCAGCATCCGACCCCGTTCATTGGGTCAGGTCAGCGCCGTGAACGCCGTCGTACCGCCACCTTGCCTACCTATTCCTTACCTGCCTCTGGTGCTTCCGCTGCGCGCTCCGTTCGGGCTTTTTATGCCACCCTGCGTCCCACTTGACCCACTAGTGATCCTCGCATGGTCAGCGCATATGCAAGGTAGTGTGAATTTATTTCTCGATAAAATTCAGGAGCATGACTGCGATGCGTGGCTCAAACACCTTCTCCACATCTGTGATGAAATGGCTCAGTATTAACCGTGTTTCTGCGTACACAATCACACACAGCTTGTTGATCAATCAAGATAAAGTAGCAATGGCAGTAATCCTTTTTGGGTTTTTGCTTCGCATTCCCTTTGTATTCACAGGGATTGGCACCTTGTCGCATCCTTGGCGGCCTGCGGATACGGCGTCTATCGCCCATAATTTCTTGGTTAACGGCTTTCAGATTTTTTACCCACAAATCAATTGGGGAGGAGCCGGCCCCGGCTACGTGGAAACAGAATTTCAGCTCTATCCATTCGTTGTGGCACTTTTATACAAGGTTTTGGGAGAATACTTCTGGATCGGGCGTGCCGTGTCGCTCGCTGTGACAGCTCTCACATGTATTGTGTTCTATAGACTCGCTCTGCGCATGTTCAACAAGACTGTCGCCGTCTTTGCACTCGCGTTCTTCGTCCTTTCGCCGTTATATTTTCGTTATAGTATCGAGTTCATGCCTGATGCAACGGTTATGTTCTTCTATATCACATCCATATCCTGTTTTTTGTGGTGGTTGAAGACCAAACATAATTCCACATTGCTCCTGACAAGCGTGTTCACCGCGTTCGCGATTTTGGTCAAGCCGACCTCGATTCACATTGGCTTTTTGTTTTTCTTTTTGCTCATACAGCGTTATGGGTGGCGAGCATTCACAATGCCGAAAATCTGGATTTTCGGAATATCGAGTTTGTTGCCGGGAGCGTTGTGGTACATCCATGCACGCGATCTATTTCTGACCTACGGAAGTACCTTTGGGGTTATCTCCGGGGGAGATAGCAAGTTTGGCAATATTCTAGCTTACTGGACATCCCTTAAATATTATGGAGACCTATTCGACATTCTGGTAAACCGCGCCCTGACTGCTCCCGGTGCGGCGATATTCCTGGCGGGTACGTTCATCTATCTGCGCAATCGTTCTCAAAGCGTATTCCTGTTCGGCCTGATAGCGTATCTTATCTACTGTCTGATAATTCCACGCTATATTACCATCGCCGAATATTACAACATTTACTTCGTAACCTACGCAGCATTCGGCTTCGGCGTGGGGGGAGCATGGATATTTGAAAAGTTCCGAATGGCAACACGTAGTAGTCGATTGCTAATCTACAAGCGTGCGGTCTTGCAGGTTACTGTCATCGGTTTGTTGTTGCTTTTTTCGCGGATAATGTTCGGTTACTTTAGAGATTTCTCTTCAGTACACGACGAGCCTCAGATCGTCTGTGCAATACAAGCACGTACACTAATTCCCTCATCAGCAAAAGTCATTGTCAGCACCACATCATCTACTCTCGATGAAGGTGTCCCAAATAACTATCAGGAGCCAACCATCTTTTATGTGGGCAATTTCACAGGCTGGAGCCTGGCAGCCGATCAGCACACTCCACAACAGGTAGAGCAGTATCGAACGGAAGGAGCGACCTACTTAATCATGTTCAGTCGTGAGCTAGTTCAAGCGAGTTCCCAGCTGATGATTTCTCTGGAGAGAAATACCAGTCAGATCGGACCGGGCATTGAACGTGGATGCGCAGTTTATCAGTTGAATAAGTCATTAGTATCGGGAGCGCCGCGGTAATTATCGGATTGAATGTTGTACGTAAAGTGCCATTCACCACGAAAGTAAAATATGGTTACACGTTCGATCAAATGCTCTGCAAAGTATCAACGTGAGGCTCGTTTGTCCCCAAGCATAACGGAAGTGAACCGTTTGTCCCCCAGTTAGGTCTCCCCGACAGCTTCTCACAGTTCCTGCTCCAGTCCGCATATCCTCAACGTCCCGACCTCGAACTCGTCTTAACCTATCGCTAGAAGTTCTGACGGTGAACGAAAGAGTTTACGGCTCTTCCGCCCACCTGAAAGACTCGCTGATACAGGCAGCAGGCCTTCTACGGCACAGTGTAACACACCCCCGCAGAGTGCTTGCCACCCACAGCGAAACCGTCATGGTTCACTGGAGGATAGGCAAATGTCTCACATATTCGTATTCACCAATCACAAGGGCGGGGTCGGCAAGTCCACCTCTGCCACCAACATTGCGCTTGGCTTATCAAGCGTCCTCAAAAGCACGGGTGCTTCCAATTCCCGCGTGCTGCTCATCGACACAGACAGCCAAGGTCATGCCACACTTGTGACTACCGGGCGCAAGGATTATGGAAGCAAAGATAGCCTGTACGCCGTCCTGATGGCTGAACGGCAGCACGCTGCGAAGGTCATGAACGATTGTATTGTGCGGAGTGAATGGGACGAGAACCTCCACGTCCTGCCCGCCTCACCGATGCTCGAAGGCGCAGAGCGTGAACTCATAGGAGCAGCCGGAGCGCCATACCGGATTAGCGATCCACTCAGCAAGATCATAAGCCACTACGCAGCAGTGGTCATCGATACACGACCCTCGTTTTCACTGTTGACGGAAATGGCACTCATCGCTGCAACGGATGCGTTCATCCCCGTCGAGCCGCGCTATCTCGAAACGGTGGGTTTGCTGTCGGTCATCAGCAAAATCAATGAGATACGCGACGGCTGGCGTATCCCCGATTTAAAAGTCGGCGGCATTGTCGTGACGAAAATGGACCAACGCATTAAGGGGCATACCCAGCTCCTAAATGATTTGAGGGCGCATCCAGTATTAGGCAAACTGGTGTGCGGCGTCATTCCCGCGAATGAGGCGGTTTCCTACGCGCACAACGCGCATCAGAGCGTATTCAGCTATGACCCGAAGGCATCTGCTAGTCGCGCGTATGCTGAACTGGTTGTCACGCTCATTCGTCGTATGGTTCAGGGCTGAGGTGTGCCATGCCAAAGCCAAACGTACAACGCGCCAGCAATTTGCTCGCTTCCGTCACGGATGACATGCTCGGCGGAGACCTCACTGCAAAATTAAACGACAAAACGCTCCGCGTCGAGAACTTCCTGCTTGATCTCGTCCGTCCGCATCCAGTACAGCCGCGCCGTGTGCTACCGGAGCGTATTCATCAGGCATTTCACCAACAGCAACTTACGCCAACGCAGGCTTTGCGCGAACTCATCCAGATCGTGTATGTCGCCGCGCGGCAGCGTTCACGTCCATTCACGAACGTACTTGAATTACTCGTGCAACCAGACGACGAGGCCGATTCACCAGCAGATCTTTCACCAGAAGAATCACTGCTGCGCGATCTGGTCAACCTTGCCGTCACTATTCGCGACGATGGACAGGTAAACCCACTTACGGTCGTGGATGCTACACAAGGCGTCACCCGGCTGTACCGCATCGAAACAGGTGAGCGGCGCTACTGGGCAACCTGGCTGTTACGCGACTTCATCCCCGACTCGAACAGCAACGGCACTATCCCCTGCATTGTCATTCCCAACGAACGCGCATCTGTGTTCCGTCAGGCGAAGGAGAATACCTCGCGTTCCGGGCTGACGGCGATTGCGATGGCGCGACAAGCGGCGTTGTTGCTGCTATCAGTGCATGGGTATGATGGAGAAACGCATTAGACTTGTCGAAGAAGCTGGCGAAGTAGAGGCGGAACGGCAGTAAGGGTAGACACAATGTTGAAGGTGGTGGTGGACAGGAAGTCGAGAAAGGCAGTTTTGAG
>Ga0209512_1005186_pt1 | contig 10955 bp, 12 predicted proteins | sample frozenSSSSmetaG_FD_184142 | JGI IMG/M metagenome (GOLD analysis project Ga0209512, IMG submission 184142) | Glacier valley bacterial and archeal communities from Borup Fiord, Nunavut, Canada, to study Microbial Dark Matter (Phase II) -... | ecosystem: Environmental > Aquatic > Freshwater > Ice >... | reverse complement strand
TAAAACTTTTCTTATTGTATTAATAGTACTGTTAGCAGCCGGTGGCTGGTTTGGCACCACCAAGTACCTTCATGCACAACATCACGAAGAAACAGACAATGCACAAATAGAAGCTAATATAAGCCCTGTAATTCCCCGTGTGGCAGGCTATGTAAAAGAAGTTCGTGTAAAGGATAACCAATTGGTTAAAAAGGGAGATACCCTTTTAATATTAGATGATCGTGACCTTGCTTTAAGAGTACAGCAAGCCGAAGCTGCATTGGCAACTGCCAAAAGTAACCTCGGCGCTGCACAAGCAAATACCAATGCTTCCAGGGCAAATATTGCTACAACACAAGCAGGCATATCAACTGCAACGGTACAAATAGAAGCTGCCCAAATTAACGTTAGAAGAACCACACAGGATTATGAGCGTTATGCAAATCTTATAAAAGATCATTCTGTAACACAACAACAATTTGACCAGGCAGAAGCCGCCAAACAAACCGCTGAAAAGCAATTGCAAATTTTGGTGCAGCAAAAAAATCAGGTTGCACAACAAACAAATTCCGTAAGCTCACAAAGTAATGCCACCTCTTCACAAATTAGTGTGGCAGGTGCTGTTATTAAACAAAGAGACGTGGATGTTGCTGAGGCAAAACTCAATCTTTCTTATGCAGTGGTTATTGCTCCCGAAACTGGTATGGTATCAAAAGTAAGTGTGCAGGAAGGGCAATTTTTGCAACCCGGACAATCGCTGTTCAGCATTGTGCTAAACAACGATATATGGATAGTTGCAAATTTTAAAGAAACGCAGTTTGAAAAAATGAGGGTTGGTCAAAAAGTTACCATCACTGCAGATGCATTTCCCGGCCATGAATTTGAAGCAATACTTTCTTCTTTTTCTCCTGCAACCGGCTCCCGTTTTGCTTTGTTGCCCCCCGATAATGCCAGTGGTAATTTTGTAAAAGTAGTGCAACGTTTACCTGTGAAGATTGAGTTTGCAAACCCAGCTGATTCATTGGTAAAGCAATTAATACCTGGCATGAACGTGGGTGTAGATGTGCATTTGTAAGAGAGACCGTCATCCCGCAGTGGCAGGATGAAAAATTTTTGAGCCAGGCATCGTACTTCTATTAAACTTTAGAGACGGATTGCCGGATGCGAACGATCGTACTATTGTACGACATAAAATGGAGGCGCTTTATAGACCATAACCTATCAACAAAAAAGATTAAAAAACAAAGTATTTTATCTGCCTGAGTTACAGGCAGCAATAAAAAATATTGTATGCAACAACAAATGGATTCGTTAATTGAATATGGCTCGAGGCGGGTGATTATAACAATCACTGCAATATTTTGCGCCTTGCTGGAGATTGTGGATACCACCATTGTAAATGTAGCGCTGAATGATATGCGTGGTTCGCTTGGTGCAACGCTTACCGAAGTTGCCTGGGTTATTACAGCTTACGCCATTGGTAACGTTATCATTGTTCCAATGACGAGTTGGTTATCCGTGCAGTTTGGACGTCGAAATTATTTTGCTGCTTCCATTATCCTTTTTACTGTTTGTTCTTTTTTATGCGGTAATGCTACAGGCATCTGGGAGCTGGTAATATTTCGTTTTTTGCAAGGTATCGGCGGCGGCGCATTACTTGTTACTTCACAAACCATTATTACAGAAAGTTATCCCCCTGAAAAAAGAAGTATGGCCCAGGCCATCTACGGACTAGGCGTAATCATTGGCCCCACATTAGGGCCGCCACTAGGGGGTTATATCGTTGATCATGCATCATGGCCGTATATATTTTACATCAATATTCCCATTGGTGTTATCGCCACTTTGCTAACGCTGCAATTTGTTCGCAGTCCTAAATATGGCGAAAAAAGCACCGGTAGTGATATTGACTGGTTAGGTATTGGCCTATTGGCACTTACGGTAGGCTCGTTACAATATGTGTTGGAAAAAGGGCAGGATGATGACTGGTTTAACAGCAGTATTATTGTATACCTGGCTGTTGCTGCCTTTTTAGGATTGTTCTTTTTTATCTGGAGGGAGACTAGTTTTAAAAACCCGATTGTTGAATTGCGGGTGCTTAAAAATGGTAACCTCCGGGTAGGAACTGTCATGTCCTTTATTATGGGTTTTGGTTTGTATGGTTCTACCTTTATCATTCCACTATACACCCAATCTATTTTAGGATGGACAGCCCAACAGGCAGGTATGCTGATGGTACCGGCGGCATTAACCACGGCTGTTATGATGCCCATAATTGCCAAATTATTACAGAAGGGCATACCGCAACAATATCTGGTTGCATCAGGCATGTTACTGTTTTCCATTTTTACTTTTTGGGGGTATTTCATACTAACGCCGGATACTAATTCAGATGCTTTTTTCTGGATGCTGATCGTTCGTGGGCTTGGTATGGGTATGTTATTTATTCCCATTACAGCATTGTCTCTTTCTACTTTAAAAGGCCAGCAAATAGGCCAGGGAGCAGCCTTTACCGGCATGATGCGCCAATTGGGCGGTTCCTTTGGTGTGGCATTGATTACTACTCTTATGGCCCGTCAAAACATGACGCATAGAAACGATCTTGTTAGTAAACTTGATGCCAATAATCCTATTGTGCAACAAAGGGTTCAGGCTATGCAACAGAGTTTTATAAATAAAGGAATGAACGCTGATGTAGCACTCAAAAACAGTTATTCTTCACTAGATCATATGGTAACCAAACAGGCGGCTGTCTTATCCTATATGGATGTATTTTTTTACCTTGGTCTTATGTTTCTAATCTGTGTACCTTTTGTAATTATGGTAAAAGGTAATAAAGGCAAAAAGATTGATCTTGGAGAAGCGATGCACTAAGCCACCCTCTCTCCGTTGCGAGGAGAATTTAGGTCGCACTACATTTATTTTCTTTAATAATAGATAGCTACTGATCAACCAAACCATTGTAGATTCTATTTCCCAATAAATTCATTTGACATTTTTTATAAAACTATCCAGTAAAATTAAATAGTATCCTACATAATTTTACTGGATGGTAGTAAGATGTCCGCCGCAATGGAGATAGTGGTTGTTTTAACCCAATACTGCCTCGTGGGTTATATTGGCATTCAATAATTTTGAGATGGGGCAATTGGTCTTTGCATCAGCTACTGCTGCATCAAATTGTTCCTGGTTAATACCGGGCACTTTTGCAGCAATTGTAAGATGAGATTCGGTAATAGCTCCGGCTGCAGGATCTAAAGTAATTTCACATTTGGTGTTTATTTCATCTGCCGTAAAACCTGCGGCATTCAATACAAAACTTAGTTTCATACTAAAACAGCCTGCATGAGCAGCAGCTACCAATTCTTCGGGGTTGGTACCAATTCCATCAGCAAACCTTGTATTAAATGAATACTGCGATTTGTTTAATACTGTGCTTTGGGTAGTAAGACTTCCTGTACCTTCTTTACCGGTGCCGTTCCACACGGCTGTTGCATTGCGTTTCATTCTTTTTGTTTTTATTGTTTGGAAAAATATTGTTCGTTATAACCCACTATAATTTTATTATTCATTTCTATAACTGGTCTTTTAATTATAGTTGGATATTCTATCATCAATTGTAAGGCCATCTTTTCATTATTTACTTTCTGCTGCTCCTCCAATGTTAAACTTCGCCAGGTAGTACTTTTTTTATTTAGCAACAATTGCCAGCCTACCTCCTTACTCCACTGGGCAAGTTTCGCTTTAGTGATACCTGATTTTTTATAATCATGAAATTCAATCTGGATATTTTTTTTCTTATACCAGTCAAGTGTTTTCTTAATCGTATCGCAATTGGGAATTCCATAAACAGTGATTGTCGGCATAGTAAAGTTCAGGTAATTAAAAAGTCGTTGTCCGGTAAGCTTACCATCTTTCATTATCAAATACAGCCTTCCGGATTATCAATAATAATTTACGTGTAAAAGTACAGCAACAAGGCTAAGACTGTATTGTTATTGCATTAATTTTTCTTAATTGGGAAACTTGGAGCCTGGAATTTTTACTGTTCCGATTGGGTGGATGATATACCATTCTTTAAAATCCTGCCTTGCTTCCATTCCGATACCGTCAATTACCTCCATCTTTCTGCGTATACGAACAGGCTTATCAGTATAGAATTCAGCACCGGTGTGGCTCCTGTCCCAGTACAATTCATCGCAATATAAAGTGTCCCCTTTTACATTAATGATCCTAACACTGTCTCTTAAAAACACTTTGCTTTGGCTTTCTTTGTAGGTGGCATATTTTGCATCCAGTTTGCTATCTAAACTATCTCTTACATCAAAAAAATCTACGTGAATGCTTTTAGGAAACTCAACATAAGGTACTGTATCCTGTACCCTGTACATTATTGGTCCGGTTAAAACAGCTTTCTTTTTCCCTGCAACTGAATAGGTAATTACCACACTCTTTCCCTCTTCTCTGGCTATATCTTTCTGGTTAAATTTTGCATGCCCTTCACTTAACTTATCCTCACAACCAGCTAAAAAAAAGCAGCCGGTAAAAACGGCTGCTAAAATAGGTATCTGTATATTTATAAATTTCATAATTAAGTACCTTCTGCTTAATAATATTTTTGTGTTCTAAACCAAAGATCGCCGAGAGATAATCCTATACTTACACGTACGGTGCTTTCTCTTAAGTTTGATTTTTTATCACCCCTGCTTCCAATTTCAATAGCAGTATTTAACATAGAAGATTGCGTTTCAAAATAACCCCTTCTAAGTTTTAAAGGAAACCCTGCACCAAAAGTAAAACCGTATTCCGGCAAGTTGTTATTTACTTTTATATAATCCGGCCCGTAATTAAACCCAAAGCGATAATGCACAAAATTGAAATATTTTTTGATGTTGGTATTGTAGTTTGCCGGATAATATTCTACCCCTGCACGAATTTTCCAGTTATTGGCAACAAGATCTGGCTGACCGTAAAAACGATAGTTTTGCCATTGTGTGGCTTCGTAATCAGCGCCAATAAGCCAATGACCTGAGCTATCCCTAAAAGTAAAACCAATTCCGTAAGATGATGGACGAATGATATCGCCTTTGAGGTTCTTTTGAAAAATACTATCAATTTTAACATCATTACCATTGGCATCAGTAGTAATCGTCTGCCTTATAATATCCTGACTTGCTTTTAGCGTTTGTTGCAGGCTTCCATAAGCCCCTAACACAATTACAGCTTTTCTTTTAAGCGTTATTTCGTATTGCAAACCTCCGTTAAAAAAGGTGCTTCCGAAATTAGTTTTGCTGGAAGAATTTGAGGAGTAATAATGGACTGTGTCATTTAAGAAAGTTAACTTGGTACTATAATCTTTTTTGCCAAATGAATATCCAGCATTGAACCCAAGACTCAATTTTTTAAATCTTATGCCGGCCCCCGTACTCACTTCATTCAAACCTCCACTTCCTTCGTAAATGGTTCCTAAACTATCAATGCCTGCTACCCTTTCAATTTTTGCTATTTTATAATTTATTTTTGAAACTGGCTTTAAACCAAAACTTGCTCCTAAAAAAATACCTTTTTTATTTGCCTTTTTCATTTTTATGGGAAATCCAAGTTGCAGGTAAGATATACTTAGGTTATTAGAAGTAAATTTAGAAGAGGGCGTTGTACTTTTTAACGTTCTCGTATCGAATTCGGCACCAAAATCAAAAATAGTACTGCGTTGGTAATTTGGATTTGTTCTTATTGTAGCAGGATCAACGTACCCTAAACTGCCATAACTGGCCGGATTAATAAAGTTGATGCTTTGAAAATCGGTGTACCCGGCGGCAATACCACCCATTCCCCTGGTTATTATATTGTGATTGGGTGCCAGGTCACCTAAGCCATAACGAGAGTAAGGAGAGTTCTCCTGAGCTGCAACAGTTGTACAAAACAGTACAGTTAAAACCAATCCAATCAATCTCATCATTATTTGCAGTTATTAACTTCGCTGATGGCGTAAAGTCCTTTGAATAAAAAATTTAAGTCTGCAAATATCTTGTTTTTAAGTTGACCGGCAAAATAGGCCGAATCGCCCCCGGTTAAAACCACGTTAAAGTTCCCGTATTTTCCAGCATAATAATCGATAAATCCATCAATTTCATAGGTAATTCCGGCAATTACCCCGCTTTGCAAATTTGTTTTGGTATCGTACCCAATTACAGGAAAATTCCAGTCTTTTTGCACAATAGGTAATAAGGCCGTATGTTCATGCATGGTTTTAAAACGCATTTCCATACCCGGAGAAATAGCTCCTCCTAAGAACTGGTGGTATTGGTTAATAAAGTTATAAGTAATACAACTACCCAATCCAATCACTAAATTATTTTTACCAGGATAAAAATATACTGCGGCAGCAACCAATGCCAGTCTGTCTGCACCAATTGTTTCCGGTTTGCCAACCGGCGTGGTAAAATTTACTTTAGTGAGATGTGATAATTTATGAAAATTGGTCTTTTCTGAAAGTATATTTTCTATGCCTTCATTGTGTTTTATCACACTTGAAAGAATAGTGTTTTGCGGTTGGTATTGTTGTAACAATTTTTCAATGGTAATTAAGTTATCATCTGGTAATAAAATCTCTTCTTTAAAAATATCCATTTCAAACACACCGCACTTTAAACGGGTATTACCAAAATCAAAACAAAGTGTTTTTTTCATTTAATTATTTTTCCCCTTTAAAGCATACCGACGATTAAAAAACTGCATTTCAGTTACAGTTTAAAGCCACTTAAATTTTTAAAATGGCCGTTCAGCTGTATCCTTTTTTTTAGTGCTTCCATCTCAGCCACTACCGGTAACACCTTTAACAGATGCTGTTTTAAATATTCCTGACGCTGTAGTTCATGAAACAATCCGAGGAGTTCATATTCTTCCTCAAGCGAGAGTCCTGCATGATGAGCAACATCATAACTACGCAACTCGTCATCTTGCTTTTTAAAGGCTTTGTTCACTTTAAGAATACTATGCAACTGCCTGATTATTTCCATTACTTTTTGCATTAACGGACCATTGCTTTTGTCTGAATTTTCTGGATAATTTACAATGGCACCATTATACAGTTTGCCGGGTAAATCCTTTACCACTTCTAACATACGAAACACTTCCACTCCTTTTGTTTTGATGTCCATTTCACCATTGTCATATATTTTTGTTATTTCAACAATCTCCACCAATGTTCCCAATTCTCCCATTGTTTCTGCAATAACAGTGGGAATCCCAAAAGGCTTTTTACTTTCCTTGCTATCGTTTATCAATTGTTTGTAACGAGGTTCAAAAATATGCAGGTTAAGCTCTTCGCCGGGATATACCACAATTGATAATGGAAATATGTTGATAAAATTGGTCATGCTTACGCTTGAAATTTTAGCCGAAGTTAATAACGAATTGTGAATGTGACCCTATCTTTCACCTAACCCAACTACATACAGGTGGGTATGAAGGAGAAAAAAGCATGGTACCTAATTGTAATGCCTCCATTTATTTGGTAGTTGATTTATTTACATTGAATTTTGTGCCATGTGGCAACAACACCTGCAACAAATTCAGCTGGGAGATATTAAAACACTTGCAAGATGTATTTCATTGGTAGAAAATGAAGTTTCCGGATATGAAAAACTGTTGCAGTTATTACCACCATCCACAACACCTGTTATTGGCATTACCGGGCCACCCGGTGCAGGAAAAAGCACCCTTGTTGATGCGCTAATAGGCAACATTACAGAGCAGAACAAAAAAATTGGAATTCTTTGTGTTGACCCTTCTTCACCTTTTAATTTAGGTGCTTTACTGGGCGACAGAATACGAATGAGCGAATGGTACAATAATCCAAATGTATATATTCGTTCCTTAGCTACAAGAGGATCGCTTGGTGGTTTACATCCTAAAATTATAGAAATAAGCGACCTGTTAAAAGCTGCCCCCTTCGACTATATTATTATTGAAACAGTTGGCGTAGGACAAAGCGAAATTGAAATTGCCGGACTTGCAGATACTACCGTGGTAGTTGTGGTACCGGAATCTGGCGATGAAGTACAAACCATGAAAGCAGGGTTGATGGAAATCGCCGATATCTTTGTAGTAAATAAAGCTGACAGGGCCGATGCCGATACTTTTGTAAAAAATCTCAGGCTAATGCTTGCCCCTTCGTTCAGCAGTAAGCAAATTCCAATCACCGTTATTAAAACTGTAGCATTGCAAAAAAAGGGTATTACTGAATTGTATGAAGCTATACAAACTCATATTCAACACCATACGATAAACGACAAAAAATTATGGCTGTTGGCTGAAAAAGCCTACCATCTTATTCAGCATAAAAGAATGACTAATGTAAATAAAGCAGCATTAAGAAAAGAAATTGAACTTGCAGGAACTACATTTAATTTATACCAATTTATTCAGCAATACTAACATACCGGCAAATTATAAAACCCCTAACTGTTGGCTTCAAATTCCTTATTGTTCTTCCACCAGCGATACCCAATAATACCTACAATAATAAAAGGCATAAACATTAAATAAAGTATACCGCTATTTAAACCCTGCGCAGGCTTTTCGCCCAACTGTTGCGCCGTTTTGGTACACAATGAGCATTGGGCATTTGCGTACTGTGTAAAAGAAACTGAAGCTAAAAAGAACAAAAGAATAAGAATAATTTTTTTCATTGCCCTGTAAAGATAAAGCATAAAAAATACGAACAACCTATTTGTTCAACCATGCTTTAATGGCTATAATAATTTATTTGGATAACTATTTAAAAAAAATTTCATTTTTTATTACATCCATTATTTCAGGAGTAATTTTTATATGCGGATTTAGTTGTTTGTGTTGGTCAAGCTTTGCATACATCTGTTCAATTTTTGTGTCATAGTCATAAGCTTCCTTGTTTTCAGGTATAGTACGGTGGGTAAATTTTTTTGTATCAATGGAAAGTTGATAAAAAAAGCCGCCGACACCCATGCATGCCAATAAGAAAAAAGAAAAATCATGTACACTAAAATCATAGGTGTACCAAAACCAAAAACAAAAAATAAGGGGGATCATAAAAATTATTTTTTGTTTGATAGCCACTAAAAAAACGCCGGTATAATAACACAAAATACCTAACAAATAAAACCAGTTAGCAGACTGTGCTGCCACATAAGGCACAAATACCAATGGAAAAATAATATAGAAAAAAGTCAGAATTTTAGAAAGTTTCTTCATAGTTAAAGGGAGGGGGTTATTCTCGATCTTTAAAGTTACAATCAAAACAAAAATATTAAACGAACTACTTTTACACATATCCACAATTTGTTTTTGTTTGCACATTCATATAAAGACTAATGTTATTTTGAGTAATGATATTTAGTTGCATTTTTATTATTTATGGCATTAAGATTATTATAGAAAGAGCAGCAATTATTATATTTGCCACCAATGGCACAAAAAAAATTACAACGTTTTGCAGACATTAAAACCTTTCCCAATGTATTGGAGTACCCAAAAAATATGCAGGGGCAATGGAAAAATTTCTTCAAAAATACGGAGGACATTGTGTTAGAGTTGGCTTGTGGCAGAGGAGAATATACTGTGGGATTGTCCAAATTATTTCCGGGTAAAAATTTTATAGGGGTAGATATTAAAGGCAACCGCATTTATATTGGTGCAAAAAAATGTTTGGATCAACAGTTACCCAATGCTGCTTTTTTACGAACTCAAATAGCCATGCTTCCCCAATATTTTGCTCCACAGGAAATAAGTGATATCTGGATCACATTTCCAGATCCGCAATTAAGAACATCCAAAGCAAAGAAAAGGTTAACCCATCCGCAGTTTTTGCGGTTGTATCAACAGGTATTACAAAATAATGGAAGTCTGCATTTAAAAACGGATTCTCCAAAGTTGTACATTTTTACTAAAAGGGTAATTGAACTATATAATTTAATTCTTGTTGAAGATTGTGCAGATGTTTATGCATCAAATCCTGAAGCGGCATTGCAAATTAAAACACATTACGAAGCATTGGATATTGCACAGAGTAATACAATTTATTACCTTAAATTTAAGCTTCCTTTAACCATTGTTGATAGGGATGAAGCATTACATGATGAATTAAAGCTAACCGAAAATAATTAATCATATTTTATGAATGAGTTGGCAGAGGGCGAAGATTACTATTATAATGAGAATGGCTATGTAGTACTTACTGCAAAATATCATTTGCAAAGAGGGCACTGTTGTGGCAATGGCTGCAGGCATTGCCCCTACAATTATTGCGATGTGCCGGAGCCTAAAAGAACTAAATTACGCAAGGCAGAACAGGTTGATTTTAGCAAAACTTCCCGGCTTTAAATTTGTATCTTTTACATCATGAAAAAAAAGATTGCCCTAACAAAGATTGCTGAAAAAGAATCACCTAAAAGCACCGTAAAAGAATACAGTTTTTTTGCAGATGTATATGATGTAGTTCGCCAGATTCCCAAAGGCAGGGTAACATCTTATGGTGCCATTGCCAGTTACCTGGGCACAAAATTGTCAGCCCGAATGGTAGGGTGGGCAATGAATGCAGCCCATTTAGCCAGGCCGAAAATTCCAGCACACAGGGTAGTTAACCGGAATGGCTTACTTACCGGTAGGTTTCATTTTGCCACACCTACATTAATGGAAGAATTATTAAAAAAAGAAAAAATTTTGGTGAAAGATGATAAAATCGTTGATTTTAAATACCTTTTTTGGGACCCCTTAACAGAACTGATTTTATAAGCGGCATTATGTCTCCAGGAAGAAACACTTTAGGTATTGGGCTTTCTTAGTAATTTAAGAAATTGGTGCAAAAATCTGAAATATTTTTTTACCCTGAAGATACTCATTGATAAAACTTACTTTCGGTTCTTTCAAAATTTGAATTTACTATTCATGGCTACAGATGATAAAACTATTATGGGCAAAATCACTTTTATCAATCA
>Ga0209512_1005183_pt1 | contig 10961 bp, 8 predicted proteins | sample frozenSSSSmetaG_FD_184142 | JGI IMG/M metagenome (GOLD analysis project Ga0209512, IMG submission 184142) | Glacier valley bacterial and archeal communities from Borup Fiord, Nunavut, Canada, to study Microbial Dark Matter (Phase II) -... | ecosystem: Environmental > Aquatic > Freshwater > Ice >... | reverse complement strand
CAAGTCGTGATCTGGTGAGGCGACCGCCCGCTTTCCTGTTCCGCGGTTCAGTCAGAGCCCGCGGAGGGACCCTCAGCGGGGCACCCCCGGTAGGCTGCTGCGGCCTGGTCGGGTCTTGTCCTGGCGCCCGATTACTTCGTGGCGGACGTCGTCCTATAACGGTCCTTAGTCGATGCGTTCGGCCAATGCTGGCTGTGGGGGTATCAGGCTAGTGTCCTGCGCCTGCAGTTCGTTGCGGAGCTTTCTGGTGAGCGCGGTACGGGGTGTTTCGGCAAAGTGTGATTGCGTCGCCGAGCTTCAGAGAACGGCGGCTTACCCGCTGATGGCAGCCCTTTTTGCTCCATTGACTGATAGGAATAGGGGATGCTTCTGGTGGGGTTGAGCCTGGGGGTCGGCGCACTGCTCGTGTTCTTGTCGATCCTGTTCGTGCGCCGCGCGCTCGTGTACGGGTCGAACCGCACGCTCATCTCCGTCGTGGTCTGGCAGCTCGTGTTCATTGTGGCGTTGCTCGGGTGGAGCGGGACCGCCGCGCGTCCCGACCTCGTGCGGCTTCCCGGCTGGATCGCGTTCGGCATCGTCGCCTTCGCGGTGCCGCTCGCGGTCGGCGCCCTACTCGACGGGCGGGGTCCCGCTCCCGCACGCCTCGGCCTGAAGATCGTGACGATTGCGCTCGTGGCCCTCACTCTGGCGGGATCCGTCGGCGCGGTCGCGGCGGCGATCTTGCCCACGCTGAGGCCCACCACGGTGGCCGGCAGGCAGGTTCCCGTCACCGCAGACACACTTCAGAACGGGTACTCGATGTCCGTGCATATTCCGCCCACGACATCGGGGTTCTCGGCACGGGACGCGAACTTGTGGGTGCCGCCGGGCTGGATCCTGCATCCGGATGTCCGCCGTCCTGTCGTCGAGACCATGATGGGCCAGCCCGGCGACGCAAGTCTGGGTGCAACCCTGAACGCCCTCCACGCCCTCGGGCCGGGTGCCCTGCAGAATGCGCCCTTCGTGCTTGTCGTCGATCAGCTCGGTGGTCGCAACCTCAACCCTCCGTGCCGTGACACCGTTGCCGGCAAGGTGACCACCTACCTCTCCGTCGACGTGCCTCGGTGGATCCGCGCCAACCTCCCGGTGCCCGACGCGCGCACCTACTGGACGGTCGCAGGCTTTTCCCACGGTGGCGACTGCGCCGAGTTTCTCGAGGCAAAGTTCCCGTCAATTTGGTCCAACATGATCAGCATCTCGGGCCCAGACAGGCCCGGTACCCCGCACGTCGACTATGCGATCGCACACTACTTCGACGGCAACCAGGCGGCGTTCAACGCATCACTCACCGCGACAGCGTTGAGGGCTCACGGGCATTACCCTGACACAGTCGCCACGTTCGCAACCGGCGCTCTGGACAAGAAATACGGACCCGGGGTGATCGAAGTGGCAAGCCTCGCGGACGAGGTCGGCTGGCATGTCTCCACCCTCATCGTGCCGAGCTCGGACCACAGCGGTGCCGTCCTCATCGAGGGTCTCAAGTTCGGGTATCACAAGCTCCTCGCCACGGGGCGATTCCCGACGGAGGGGGCGACACCGGCACGCTACCTCTGCACGCCGCAAGCGTCTCCGTCCGCCTGCGGTGGCTACCAGAGCGGGACGCTCGCGGCGTCCATCGTCCTCATCGACCTGGGACTTGTGATCGCGTTCCTCGTGATACAGCTCATATTGCGCCTGCGCTCGACTCCGAAGCTCGAGTAGCTGGGCTCACCGGCCGCGCGCTATTCGCTATTGTCAGCGAATCTATCCCCGCCTGCGCGCCCGAGACCGCACTCGGGGCGAACGACGATGCGACGCAAGACAACGCAGGAGAACTTGAGGGTACCCCGCAGATCGAACGGTGAGCGGGCTTCTTCTCGGCCGCTCGAATACAGCACTGCTCTGATTGGGTCCCGCTGAATCGCACGATGTGCGCAGGGTGAGCAGATGTCGCAGACCCGCGAACCATTTCCTTAGCGAGTCACCCGCCTGCTCATCGCCGTTGGTACCTTCGCCGTTCTGACCGCAATCTTTCGGTGCGTGCTGGCATCGTCGTGGAATTTTATGTGGCTTGTTCTGGTCGGGCTCGTGTTGATGGCACCTTCCACGCGTGGGCCTTGGACCAGCGAGAAAAGTGGGCGTAATCGATCAGTTATGGGTTTCCGAGTTCGTGCGGACCAAGGCTCCACCGCCCAGCAGGGACTTGACCGATAGGCGGAACTATCCGCGAATCAAGATCTGCGGCGCCGCCGCGGCTCAACCCTGCAGCAGCGCGGTGGCGCAGCCCGCACCGGGACAGCATCAGACCAACCAACGGACTGCCGCTTCCGTCGGACTCCAAGATCTAGCGTCCGTCGCTGGAGAGGGTGGTCAGCGACGGCGAAAACTCCATCACTGAATGCCTCCAAGCGCTGGCTCGACGGAAGCTGCCCCCTATCGGATCCAATTCGACCGGCGACGGTTCGATAGGCGATGACATCCACACATTCTGCTGCCGAATCCGGCTCTCATGACGTAACTGCGGATGGTTCGAGGCATTCCCAGTCCTGTCTAGAACTGCTATTGCCGACTACGGCAGGCCCGACGAACACGAGCCGTGGCGGGGGATACGCCGGATCACGGAGGGCTGGTGGCGTCGCGGCGGGAGTTACAACTCCCTCCGCGGGCCACTGTCCCCCGCCACGACCCCCCCTGCGCGGCAACAGCAACTGGCGGTGCCAGCCCTGTTGGGTAGACCCGAGGAATCCATACGAGAGAACCGGGCGCGGATCAGTCCCGCTCTGCCGCCTCGAGCGCATCTTCCAAGAGGGCCACGAGGGCCTCCAGCTGAACACTGGACTCGCCCGTAGTGTCGGAGTCGTCCCCGTCCAGGGCGCGCGCGGCCAATCCGGCCTTGCTGTCGATCAGTTCAGCGATCTTCGCGTCGATCGTCTGGGACGCAATGATCCGCCAAGCGGTCACCGGCTCGGCCTGCCCGATACGGTGAACTCGGTCGATGGCCTGGGTCTGCTCGGCGCTCGTCCAGCTCAGCTCGGCGAGCACCACGTTCGAGGCGGCCTGCAGGTTGAGCCCCACTCCGGCGGCAGTGAGGGACGCGACGACGACGGACACCTCTGGATCGTTGTTGAAGGCATCCACTTGCTTCTGACGGAAGGCGGCCGTCTGGTCTCCGCGGATCGACACCGTCGTGAGCCCGCGCTTTGCCAGTGTCTGTTCCGCGACGTTCATCACATCGATGTGCTTCGCGAAGAACACGACCTTGCCGACGGAGCGCGCCAGCTGGGCGGTGTAGTCCGCGGCGAGCACGGCTTTCGCCTGCCCGATCTTGCGCACCATCGTGAAGACATTCTCGCCGGTCTTCGCCGCCTTGGATTCCTCGAGCTCGGCCTTCGCGACCATGCGCACCAGCTCGGGATGCGGGACATCCGCCACCTCGGAGCGTGCCGTGAGTAGTGCCCGGTACCGCGACATCAACCGAAGTCCGAGCTCCCGTTCTGCCTGGCGGATCGACCGGCCGAGGTCGTCGTCGAGTTCTACGGGCAGGTCCGCCACGCGCTTGGACGGCAGGTCAGCGGCCACATCGATCTTCTTGCGGCGCACGATACCCATGTCGATCACGGTCTGTCGAGCCTCGGCGAAGAAGCCGAAGTCGGCCGGCGTGAGGCCGTTCTCCTCGAGTTCCTGCATGAGCCTTGCCGTCGGCTTCTCGCCGTCGATCCATCCGAGAAATTGCCAGATCGCACGAAAATCCTCGATCGTGTTGATGAGCGGGGTTCCGGTAAGAGCAATCATGAGAGCACGCGGCGAGCGGGCGCGGATGCTCTTGGCGAGGGCGAGCACGTTCTTCGAGCGCTGTGAATCGCGGTTCTTGATGAAGTGCGCCTCGTCGACGACCATGCCTTTGAAGCCGAGTGTGCCGAGCCAGCCCATGTGACGGTCGAGTACGTCGTAGTTCACAATCACGACATCGGCGAAGGCGTCGAGGTTCTCACCGGAGCCGTGGATGACCGTGGCCGACCGCTGCGGAGTCCAGAGCTCCACCTCCCGCGCCCAGTTCATCTTCACGACGTTCGGTACGACGACGAGCAGCGGATAGGAGCTCGAGACCTGCGCGGCGAGCAGCGCCTGCGCGGTCTTTCCCAGTCCGGGTTCATCGGCCAACAGGTAGCTCCGGTGACCCTCGCGGGCGCTGGCGATGAACTCGGCCTGATGGTGGAAAAGCTCGAGACCCGCGGGGACCCGCCGGTCGGCCGCGGTCGGCTCCGGCAGTTCCATGCTCGCGACCTGCCCGCCAGAGCCGTATTCGAAGGCGCGGAAGAGCGGATCGAGCAACTCCCAGTTGGCGAGGCGATGAGTGACCGGGGAGACCTTTACCGTGTGGCTGAAGTCGGGGGCGAGAAAGGGGTTGGACAGCTGGCGGGCGATCACGGACTGCGGCACGACCTGGCGCTCCGCTGACGGTACTACGGGATCCGGCTCTTTCACGATGATCAGTTCGTCGGGCGAAAGTTCGGTGCCCGCGGCGATGAGCATGTCTCGGCGCAGGGTGCGGGCGGCGGCGGTGACGGCGGTCTCTTCGGCGAGCAACTGGATGAGCGAGGTATCGCGCGCAGCGGTCTTGGCGAGAATCGTGGCCACGCCGTCGAGCCGCTTGAGTACCTCGGTGCGTTCGGCATCCGTCACTTCGCGGTCGGCCTTCGCGCGAGCGCGCTCTTCGCGCATGAGGAGAGCGATCACCTGGAACTTGGTGCGGTTGGACGGGCCGACCTTGCCGCGCTCCGCGGCGCCTTCGACCTCGCGAACGGCGCGGGCGAGTATCGGGATGACGCCGACGTCATCCGCGCCCCGCGAACGCCGCAACTGCGACTTCTGCTGCGCTGGCTTCCTGGTCGACGAACGGCGCGTCGACTTGCCTGTGCCACCCTTGTTCTGGGCACTCTGGTTGTGAGCGGAATGTCCCTGGCCGGACCGAGCCATACTTCTCCTGCGTCTCTGAGCAGCGTCTGCGCGTGGACCGATCGCCCCCTGGGGTGCCCCCACAGCTAAGGAACCGGCTGGCCGCGCGAGAACGTGCCGTTGGTGACCGAGCAATCCCGAGTGGAGCCGCCCGAATCGGGCAACTCAGTCGCACCGGTGAAGAGTCCTGCAGTGGAGAGCAAGACAGGGGTAGGTAAGACGGTGGCGAGTAAAACGACAGTGAATCAGACCACCTTGCACCGAGAATTCTCAAGTGCCTGAGGCCGGGGCTACACGCGGGTTGAACGGATGCTTAGATCAGTTTAGGCCATCCGTCTACTCATCCGTGCACGACTCTCCCCCGATCTGGGGGGAGGATCGCCGCAGTTTGTTCACTCCGCGGCCAGCTTGGAGTGATGCAATAGGGGAATGACCGGTTACACGGCCCAATATCCACGGCCCGACCACTTCATCGTCCATCTGAGTGACACCCATTTCGTAGCCGGAGGCACAGGCCTGTATGGCGGGTCCGTCGACAGCGAGACCCACCTGCGCCAGCTGTTTACCGAACTCGACGCTTCGGGAGCGCATCCCGAGGCGATCATCATCACCGGTGACCTTGCAGATAAGGGTGATCCAGTCGCCTACGAGGAGCTGAAAGCGATCGTCGAGCCAGCCGCCCTCCGCTATGGCGCCCAGGTGATCTGGGTGATGGGTAACCACGACGACCGCGGCGCGTTCCGCGAAGCTCTGCTCGGCCAGCATCCGTCCGCTGCTCCCATCGACCGGGTGCACTGGGTGGGCGGACTGCGAGTCATCGCACTCGACTCGACCGTTCCGGGACACCACCACGGCGAGGTGACAAGTGCCCAGCTCGACTGGCTCGCCGAGGAACTGGCCTCCCCCGCGCCCCACGGCACCATCCTCGCGATGCATCACCCGCCCATCCCGAGCGTGCTGGATCTTGCCGTGCTCGTGGAGTTGCGCGACCAGACCGGCCTTGCCGAGGTGCTGCAGGGGTCCGACGTGCGCAGCATCATCGCCGGCCACCTGCACTATTCCACCAACTCCACTTTTGCCGGCATCCCGGTCTCTGTCGCCTCGGCCACCTGCTACACGCAGGATCTCAACGTGCCGGTCGGAGGCACTCGCGCCCGCGACGGAGCCCAGGCATTCAACCTCGTGCACGTCTACGAGAACACCGTGCTCCACTCGGTGGTTCCTGTCGCCCAGAACGGCGCGCTCTCCTACGTGGACGCGGCGGAGACGGCCCTGATCCTCGCCCGCAACGGCGTGGAGTTCCCGGCGAGTGGCACCCTGCCGCCACCTCCCGATGTGCCGATCACCGACGAAGAGCTGCACCCTCCGACACGCGAACTACTGGTCGTCTGAGGCGACGCCGACGAGGCGCTAGGACTGCGCGATGTCCGGGTCGGCGCGCGGGTCACTTATCTCGAACCCCCCGGGAACGTACTCGTCGATCGGCCGCTCCCAGGGCGCTGCGATCGGATAATACGAATCCAGGAACGACCGAACGGCCGCCGCACGCTCTTCGGCCGTCAGCTCGGGGAAGCTGCCGTCGTTGAGACAGAACATGTCGATGTTGCGGCGCTTGAGCAGGGTCGTCATCTCGGCGAGGCCGGCCCGCATTGTCGTGTCGACATACAGCACGGTTGCTTCCGTCTGGGCGACCGCGCGACCGGTGACCCACGCGTAGTAGTGGTACAGCGAATTGGTCACCGAGATGTCGGTGGCGGAGCGGAAGGTGCTCGCGGCGGTGCGCCGAAAGTCCTCAGGGAACTCGGACTCCAGCTCCTGCATGACCGACTTGCGCAGCGGAGTTGGCGTGTGTTCGAGGTGCCGCGTGATCGTTCGTCCGAAGCGCTCCTGGATTAGTCGGCGGTTCACCCGGGCGGCGTTTTCAAAACCGCTTCGGGCCAGGTTGGACTCCCCCATGCCGATGCGCGTGGTCGCCTCGATGAATTTGGTGACGCCGCCTGGTGAGAAGAACATGTCCGGAGAGACCGTTCGACCGAAGAACATGTCGTCGTTCGAGTAAAGAAAATGCTCGCTGAGACCGGGGATGTTGTGCAGCTGGCTCTCCACAGCCTGGGAGTTGTGTGTGGGAAGCACCGAGGGGTCGGTGAAAAACTCCTCGCTCGGCACAATCGTGACCCGCGGATGCTCGGCAAGCCACTCCGGCCGTGGCGAATCCGTGACGATGTAGATGTTCCGCACCCACGGTGCGAAGAGATAGACCGAACGAAGAGCGTATTTCAGTTCGTCGAGCTGACGGAAACGCGCGTGCGAGTCGTCTCCCTCTCCGACCACGTAGGCCTTCATGCGGCGAGCACGCGCGCGCTGCCACTCGATCGCCGCGCCATCCACCCAGGAGAAGACGAGGTCGACGTCGAAGTCGACGTCCTGCGCCTGGGGTGCGAACATCCCTTCGAGCGTCGGCCAATCCTGGCCGTAGAGTGCGACCGTGCCACGCACGGCCTCCTCACGGGGCAGCGTCACGCGCATGAGTGCGTTCTCATCCGGGGCGAGGAAGGCGTCGGCAGTGGACTTCCACAGCTCGAGCCGCACGCCGGTGCCCGCTCCATAACGCAAGGCACCTTCGGCCGTGATCCGTGGACGGAACAACACCACGACGCGCGCTTTCGAATCCCGAGCCAGGCGCCCGTCGGCAAGCAACACCGTCTCGCCGTGCGATCCATCCACCGGCTTGGAATAGAAGGGCTCGTCGACGCAGGCCCGGGCGAGCGCGGTGCGCAAAACCTTGCGGTCTCGCCAGTCCACTGCGAGCACGGGGCGGCTGTCGTTGCCCCGGACCAGCAGGAAGTCGATGCCCGCCACATCCAGCACCGAGCGCACGAAGAGGAGGTCTTCGATCATCGCCTCCTGCGGCGTCGCACCGGTATTTAGCAGGGCGAGCCGCCCTTTGGCGAGCACCAGGTCCGAGCGCAGGGTCAGTGCGGGCAGGGTCGGAGCTGGCAGGGTCGGAGCGGGCAGGGTCGGAGCGGGCAGGGTTGGAGCGGGCAGCTGCGATGCGAGATGAGCAGGAAGGTGCTGAGGTGTTTGATTCACTGTCATATCGGTCACATCGAGCCCAATCGTTCCAGCCCGATCCGCTGCCGTCGTGAGGCGCGGATCTCCAGCCATCCATATTTTAGCCTGCTCCCCTCAAGAGAGCCGAGCCTGCGGTCGACTAGCCGGTGGGGGAACCGGTGCTGCCGTCGTTTCCACCCCGGGGCCCGTTTCCCTGAGCGCCGCCCCAGGGGCGTGGCTGATTCGTGCCGGTCCCGGATCCATCATTCGTGGAATCCTGACTTCCGGGGCCGCCCTGTTGCCCCGGACCGCCGTCACGCCCGGGACCGCCCTCTCGCCCCGGACCGCCCTCTCGCCCCGGACCGCCCTCTCGCCCCGGACCGCCCTCTCGCCCCGGACCGCCCTGGAAACCTGCACCCCCGTGGGCCTGACGGGCGTCGGCGACACCGTGGTTCGAGACGAAGGAGGTGCCGACGAGCACTCCGCCACCGAAGGTGCAGCCAAGCACGATGACTGCCGCGACGATGCTGCCGGCGAGAACGAGTCCGCGCCTCGACGGGGCGATCCGAGCCGGCGCTGCCGAAACCGGAACGGTCGCCGGGGAGGCGGTCGGCGCGGGGGCGTTTGGGGCCTCCTCAGCGGTAATCGGCGCGGCGGTGTTCTCGAAACCGGGCTCGTCGTCCTGCGGGTCTTGGGTGAGCGGGGTCGTGTCGACCATGATGTTCTCCTGACCGATTCGGGGGTGAACGGTTGTTGTCACCCTGACCCCCACTGTCGCCACGACGGCTATGCGAGACCACGACGAGACCCGCCAACCGTCTCCCAGAGGGCTATGAGCCGGCTATGAATCGTCGTCGACACCCGCAGGAGTTCTCAGCGCCGCGCGCCATCCTTCGCGCGATTGCGATCCTCCGGATTGACCACCCTCACCTGGAGCCCCGTGACCACGAAGAGCAGCGCCGCAACGAACTGCGACGCGACCCAGATCTGTCCACTGAAGGCGAACGGCCAGATTGGATTCCAGGCCACCGCGATCGCGGCGAGCCCGATGATCCACCACCACTGCCCGGACTGCCACGAGAACACGCACATGATGAGCGCCAGGATCGCGACTCCGAACTTGATGAAGAGATACCCGCCCGGATTGTCAAGGAGCACGAGCCCCGCGATCAGCACAATTGCCCCGAGGATGCCCGGAGCCAGCGCCGGATGTCGGAATTCGGGTGTCGGGTACGAGGTCATCGGTCCATTCTCCCGCAGGCGGAATGCGACGATGCGCGCGGTGTTGCAGGATGGACCCGTGCCTGATCCCGTGGCCCACCTGCAGGCACTCGTGCGCCTCGCGACGATCTCGAGGCTCGACCCGGCCGATACCGACTGGGGGCCGTTCGACGCCCTCATCGTTCTACTGCCCGAGCTCTACCCGGCGACGGATGAAGGCTGGACACATCCGCCGTTCGCCGCCGAGATCGTCGGAGTGGGCGATGAGCAGCTGGTCTGGGGGCGCGGCACTCTCGACGACAAGGGCTCGCTCACCTGCATCCAGTAGGGCGTCGAGGCACAGGTCCTCGCCGGGCATGGGCCAGAGGCCGACATCTATCTGAGTTTCGGGCACGACGAGGAGACCGAAGGCAGCGGAGCACGGACGATCGTGGAGCTGCTCGAGTCGCGAGGCATCCGCCCCTTCCTGGTGATCGACGAGAGTGGTGCCGTGGTCGAAGACATCTTCCCGGGCATCACAGGTCCGATCGCCGTTGTCGGCGTGAGCGAGAAGGGCACACTCAGCCTCACCCTCACGGTCGAGCAGCAGGGCGGCCACGCCTCCACCCCACCCCGGCTCTCCGCGACGGCACGCCTCTGCGCGGCCATCGTCCGGCTGAATGATCGTCCCTTCCGCGCCGGATTCACCCCGACCACGAGCGAGATGATCCGTACCCTCGGAGCGCACGCCTCACCTCCCCTGCGCTGGGTCTTCACGAATCTCTGGATCACGAAACCGCTGCTCCTCGTGCTGTTCGGCCGGCTCGGGCCGGAGACGACTGCGATGATCTGCACCACGCAGGCCGTGACGATGCTGCAGGCGGGCCAGGCGGGCCAGGCGTCGAACGCGCTCGCCGAACGAGCGGTGAAGAACATCAGGGTGGCCATCGATTCGTCCGTGGCGGATGCCGTGGAGCACGTGCGGCGGTCCATCAACGATCCGCTGGTTCGCCTCGATATCCTCCACCCGAACGAACCCTCTCCGGTCTCTCCGAACAGCGGGGTCACCTGGCAGCTCCTGAGATCGGCCATCGAGCAGACCCATCCCGGTGCGATCGTCACACCCTACGTGATGATGGCGGCAAGCGACAGTCGCTACTTCGCCCGGATAAGCGACTTCGCTACTTCGCCCGGATAAGCGACTTCGTCTACCGCTTCAGCCCCTTCGAGAGGTCGACGGACGAACGCGACACGCTCCATGGGATCGACGAGCGGATACACGTGTCGACCCTGCTGCGCGGCGTGGGGTTCTACACGCGGATGGTCGGCCGGCTCTGAGGTGAGTCGGCCGTGCGACCCGGTCAGGCCTGCGAGGTGGGGCGCGCGTAGTCGTCGATCATGATCGCCCGGATCGGACTGGTCATCGGCGGCAGGTCTCGAAGGCGCACGAGTGCGGGGCGGAGTTCGGACAGCCAGGCCTCATAGCCCGCGTCGTTGAGGTGCAGGCGGTCGTCGGAGAACGCCGGGTTGAGTTCTCCATTCTCGAGCCCCATCGCCGGCCACAGGTCGAGGAACTGCGCGTGCACGGTCGCCGAAAACTGGCGCAGGTGGATGTTGGCCTCGCGAATTCGATCGGCGAACTCACGACCCCGCGGCATGATCGACTGCACGAGCATCCGCGATCCCGGCAGGTCACGTCGCAGCTCGACGAGGATGGACTGGATGTTGCGCACCAG
>Ga0209512_1005182_pt1 | contig 10963 bp, 6 predicted proteins | sample frozenSSSSmetaG_FD_184142 | JGI IMG/M metagenome (GOLD analysis project Ga0209512, IMG submission 184142) | Glacier valley bacterial and archeal communities from Borup Fiord, Nunavut, Canada, to study Microbial Dark Matter (Phase II) -... | ecosystem: Environmental > Aquatic > Freshwater > Ice >... | reverse complement strand
TCTTGGGTACAAAATGAAAATCCAAAAATAAAATTTTTACATTCCTACACGCATAACGTCTTCGGAAAATCTATATCACAAGTAGAAATCCAATATAACTATATCTCACTCCCTTCCCCCACCTCAAAACTTTGAGGACTTTCCTCCATCCGGTTGCTATTGGCATACTCGCGGGCTTTAGCATAAACGTTGGAGTTTGGGTAACATATAAGGCCAAGTATAACTCAGTTTATATCATTCACTATTCGTGAGTGGCGTGCATTTAAGGTTATCTTTTCCTTGGGAGAAAAGATCGTACCTTTAAGTTTGGCTCGATAGTGTTGTGTAGACAGTAAGCTGTTAAATTTTTACCGAGGACCTCGGTAAGAAGTTCGGTCAGTTCTGAGGCCGTTATCCGACGGAGTATCTTAAATACAGAGTACCGCGCGGGGTACTTTCATTTACAATATCTACTTTCGGATGCGAATTTGTGTGGGTTGGAAGGGGATTTTCATTTACTTCGAGGAATGTCAGGGAATTTTACTAAAGTTAATTTACAGAGAATTTATCCAACCGATAGAGGCTTACCATGGTGGGTTGTAGCACTTACATAGTGCTCTATAGCTAATTTGCAGGCCGCCGTATGTAAAACTAGCTTTTCGTTAGCTGCCAATATTCTTGGCAGCTTGAGGCATAGCTGCGGTAAGTTTAAGAGAGAGGGAGTGAAACAAACCCGTGTAGGGGTGTCGGTGAAACTAATGCGAATTCAAGCGTGTGGGCAACTACACATTCTTGCTCCCCTTGGGTAAGTGCCAGGCAAGCATTCACTCAGGGGTTGGATTCTACTACAGTGTGTTCGCTGACGAGGAGGTGTCCTGTCACTAGAACAAAAACTATTGTGGCGCATACAGAGAGGATACTTCCTACTGACGAAAGGATGTTTCATCCGCTAAAAGCAGCGGGATAGTCTGGAATTCGACGAGGTTGCCCGGCTAAACCTAGAAAATGCTGAGGCATAAAGGTCAGGTTTACACCTACAAATAAACTTCAAAAATGAAGGGCTCCTCAGTACTCTGAGGGGAGATGCCCTGTCAACTTAGGGGCTCACAGGTAGAATGCGGCAAACAGTCCAAACACGGCCCCCATAGAAAGAACATAGTGGAAGTGAGCAACTACGTAGTAAGTGTCGTGTATCGCAACGTCTAAGCTGGCATTTGCGAGAACGACCCCTGTAACCCCGCCCGCTGTGAATAGAAAAATAAATCCCAGGGAAAATAGTATTGCAGTAGTCAAAGTAACCGTACCACTGTAGACAGTGGCAAGTCAGCTAAAAATTTTAATCCCAGTGGGAACTGCAATAATTATAGTAGCCGCTGTGAAGTATGCTCGGGTGTCGACGTCTAGGCCGACTACATATATGTGATGGGCTCAAACTAGAAAACCCAAGAGTCCGATGCTTATTATAGCATAGATCATTCCCAGCGTTCCAAAGACAGGTTTTTGACTAAATGTTGACACGGTTTGAGAGACTACTCCGAATGCAGGGATAGCGAGGATATAAACTTCTGGGTGACCAAAAAATCAAAACAGGTGTTGAAACAAACTTAAATCCCCACCGCCTGCAGGGTCATAAAAACTTGTATTAAAGGCTCGGTCAGTTAACAGTATGGTGATGGCTCCGGCGAGAACAGGTAGCGAGAGTAACAGCAGGACGGCTGTTACTAGTGTTGCCCAGGTAAAGAGAGGGATATTATGGAGTGAAATTCCTGGGGCACGTATGCTAAGCGTAGTGACGATAAAATTAATTGCGCCTAGCGTACTGCTGATACCTGCTAGGTGTAGAGCCAAGATGGCTATGTCTACTGATGCCCCACTGTGGGACTGTAGTCCTGAAAGCGGGGGATACAGTGTTCATCCCGTACCAGGGCCTTGCTCAATTAAGCTCGAGATAAGGAGGAGGGAGAGAGAGGGGGGAAGAAGCCATAGAGAGATATTATTTAGACGAGGAAATGCTATGTCGACTGCTCCAATTTGAACGGGGAGGAGGTAATTCCCGTATCCTCCCACTAGGCTGGGCATAACTATATAGAAAATCATAAGGAGGGCGTGGGCTGAAATAACCACATTATAAACCTGGTAGTCTCCCCCTATAATTCCTCCTCGCGCGGCGAGTTCACTTCGGATGGCCACACTAAATGCAGTTCCGAGTATACCGCTACATAGTCCAAACGCAAGGTATAGAGTGCCGATGTCTTTAGCATTTGTGGATAAAAGTCAACGTTTGGCCATGTTTAGGTTTAGTTTTCTATGCCGGGAGGCAATCGACAGTTGGCCTAGTACAACCAGGCTGAGGCCTAGGACTGCCTCAGTGCCAGTCAGAGTTAAGATAGTCAGGGAGTTTAGGTACTCTACTCCCAGAGAGTTCAGATCACTTTCCGAGCCTAGGCGGAGTGCAATTAAGCTTCCCGCTGTAAGCAGTAACTCCAACAACATTAAAATACGGATATACCCTCCCCAATTAGCAAGAGCTCCAAGTACTGCTCCTGAGCTTACAAGTAGAGGAAGAATCATGGGCTTGTAGTGTAGTAGGTTCACGGTTAGAAAAACTGTATGCTTAAGCAGGGAATCGAACCCTGATTGTTTCCGCTTCAAGGAAATGTCCTGCCACAGGACGACTTAAGCAGGCCAAAGGTTGGAGTTGAACCAACACCTCGTCCTCATGAAGGACTCGCTCAACCTTAGAGCTTCGCTGGCTAAAAATACCAACATTGAGCTTGAATTTTTCTGTTTACTACTATTCTGCGAAATCTGAGTTTAAGCAGAAAGTTGAGATATTTGTTTAGAATTTGATTTTTACTTTGTACCCAACAGGATTCGAACCCATGGTGGTCGGAACCACATTCGCTTTCAAGGCGAAGTCTTTAAGCCACTCAGACATAGGTACAGGGCTAGGCTCATCAATAAACCACCGCGTAAAGAAATAGTCAAACTACGTCCACTATATGTCAGTATACAATGGCGGATTCAAGTCCTTTGTGGTGAGAGTCTGTTAAGGAATAAGTTCAGATGCGGATAAGTCCGATTAGTAAAAATAGGGTTCCTACACACACGTGAAATCCGTGAGTGCCTGTTGCGAGATAAAAGGACGAACCGTAAACTCCGTCCGCAAATGTAAAACCGCTGTTCACATACTCGTTTGCTTGCAGAAGTGTAAAAATCGATGCCAGGACTAAGGTAAGAATTAAGCCCAAAGTAGCCCCTCATCGATTTCCGGCTACAAGAGAGTGGTGTGCAAAGGTGACAGCACAGCCTGAGGCCAGAAGAAGTAACGTGTTAAAGAGGGGAAGGGCAGTAGCATCCAGAGCTACGATCCCCGTCGGAGGCCATGCCACAGCTAGCTCTAGAGATGGAGAAAGGGCGCTGTGGAAGTAAGCTCAAAAAATGGCAAAGAAAACTAGAATCTCTGTGCAGATGAACATTGTCATACCGTGACTAAGGGCTCGTTTTACTTCGAAGGTGTGGTCTCCTGCGAGTGTTGCTTCTAAAGCGATGTCCCGCCATCAGAGTCATATGGTGATTAGCAATGCCAATGTTGCAAAGAACAGGCTAGGTTTTGCTAGGGGAGTGCTGTTAAAAAACGCAACTGCGCAAATGGCTAGATTCCCTAATGAAAGAGAAGAAGCAAGAGGCCATACTGAAGGGCTAAGCAAGTGGAAAGGGTGTAGAATTTTCATGGGTTCGTTGGATGGAAAGTGCTGTTTAGCTAGAAATACAAGGAATCGAACCTTAGTCTGAGAACTATCAATTCCCTATCTTTACCGCTAGACGATATTTCTAAATGATGGGGAGTCGGACCTGGTTAGAACTGTGAGTCTAAATCTGAAAATACGAGAAGCATCCTTCCTGGGCATTACTATTTCGAGCTTTTGTCGGGAGGTGATCTTTAGGTTGTTTCCCTAATTAAGGAAGTTGATTCAAGAGGGGGGATGTGCTGTTAGAGACTTTCAGCACTAATCCCCAGATTTCGTAGCTTAGCCCTTTATTCATAGGGGTTCACCAGAGGAAATTAGAGTGCAGTCCTTTCGTACCAGCAGGCTATTCTTGGTTAACTTTAATAAGTGCAGGATAGTAGCCACACTAGCTCACGCTGTATTGAACCCAACTCACGTAACGTATTACAGGACGAACAGTCCTACCCTTCGCAGCACTTGCACCGCGGGGACACGTTGAGTCGACATCGAGGTGGCAATCAGGAGCATTGATCTGAACTCTAGCGCTCCTATAACCCTGTTATCCCTAGCGTAGCTTTGTTGATGAAAAAAACTTCCTTCTCCAGGATAAAGTTTTTGTTCACTAGGGCTTTGTTGCCAAGTAAGGCGGACGTATCCGTCCGCCTATAAAGTTAGTAGTGCCCTTAAGTGATATCTTTGGTCTGTGCAGACAAACTACGCTCGGCGTAGTTTACAGGCAATAACTCATAAGAGATATTCTTGACTATAGTAAGTTTGGTTTCTAGCCAATGTCATACTAACCATTAGCTCGCCCCCGTTACTATTTTGAGGGCCTCCGTCCCAGATAAGCAGCAAGATCGGCGCAGATTTTCGGACTCATATCCTAACGAGGAATATTCCATTTTCGGCCTAGTTGGCCTGATCCTTTATTTGGCTGGTCGTTGAATTGAGGACTAAAGGCCGACCTACCGCGGAGCTGTTAGGGTCTTCACGTCCTCGCACTATTAGGCCGTATCTGCACGGCCTCATTCAATTTCACTGGGTCAGTAGTTGAGACAGAGGGGCCATTGTTATGCCATTCAATCAGGGACATCATTCAAATGCCAAGGCAGTTCGCTACACTTAGCATTCTTAGAGTTAAAACGGTCGTTTTTCTCTTGTGTTATAGCAGGATCAGCGTTTGATAAGAGAAGTTGGACAGGCCTCATCCCACATATTTACAGGGTGTTTCGTGGAACGGTGTCTTAGGTAAACAGGCCTAGCCCCGGAGTTAACTGAGGCTGGGTGGAGAAGGACCATTATTCTTGTGTTGGGGGGCCTCCTTCAGACCAGCCGTTCTTATAGGCTAACGTACGAACGTATTTTGCCGAGTTCCTTAACTGTTGGTCTCCCAACGCATAAGTATTATGTTACCAGGCTACCTGTGTCGGTTTAGGTACGGAAATGGCAGATTTTTCTAGGAGATCTCCCCAGGGACGTCTGACTAACCCATCGGGCAAAAGCCTTTAGGGTCCGATTAAAAAAACCAGTAGTCAGTGGGATTTAAAACCTTAGCCATTAGCGGAAGCAAAATTTGCTTCTTACGTTACTCATGTTTGCATTATCTTCTCAGTAGGGGCCCGGACTCTTTCCGGGTTAGATTTATTTACGGAGGGCTCCTCTATCTGGTTCTACAGAGCGAAGGTATTTTGGCGGGAGTATAATTCTCTTAAATTTGGAGGGGAATCTTTACTCGCTCGGAGGACTGTTACGCCTTCACTAAAACGTCGCTGTTTCTAAGCTAAGTTTCCGAGTGTCTATGGGAAGAGACCCTCTTTAAACTTAGGGGCCACTAAGAGACCTTATTCACCTTTAAGGGCTGTTTCCCTTTTGAGTCCTTGCCTTGTCACAAAGACTCTGATTCTCAAAGTTACGTTTCAGGTCTTTAAAGCTTAAGCAGAAAAAGTACCGCTTTTGGGTGGCCTTCTGGTGCTAAGGGTTTTACTCCTCTGAAAGAAAGTTCTTTTTGAACTTTGAGTTAGTGCTTAAACACTTTTCGAGGAGAGCCAGCTATCTCCAAGTCTGATTGGCCTTTCACCTCTAGGCACATGTCTCACAATCGCATTACAACGCGAACTGTTACAGGCTTGAGTTAATTAGATTAACACTCCTGGCACGTACTTAGATCACTTGGTTTCGGGTGAAGTAGAACTAGGGGCGCTGAGTGTACGTATGTCAGTGCAGTAGACTGACATACAATTAAGAGGTCACGGTGGAATTTCAAAATATTACTCTCAGGTCATTTTACTCTCGTAAGGAAAGGCTTCGTGCTCTGACTTTATTACTCACAAACCCATTATGCAAAAGGTACGCAGGTATAGTTGGTGTTTCTGCTGCTTATAGCTTCTCAGTTAGTCGTTAACTAGGCTTGGCTAGTTAGAAGTCTTTAACTTTCAAAGGGTTCCCTCACGGTACAATTTAGGGGCTGCGTCTTTGCTCCAGGGTGGTAAACCCTATGTTCAAGTTATGTTTACTAGATCAATGTCAGGAGCTAGCCTGTTCAAGCAATTTCTACTAGGGCTTACACCTATTTGTTTAGGGCGCATTACTTGATAACTTTCTTTCATGTCGTAATACTCAAATGAATAGTGCCATTTCTGGCAGGGTTGACGGGTCGGACGTTTAGGTTTAACCTCCCTAGAGACGCAATCGTTTTCTACTGGCTGAGGGCGTATACATTTTTAGTCTAGGGGGCTCACTCGAAGCGCTTGGAGTTGAACCAAGTTCTCTCAGTCCCAAACTGAGTGCTTTACCGGCTAAGCTACACCTCGGATTTCTTAGCGAAGATTTTTGCGTAGGGTGAGACTCGAACTCACATGACTGAAGTCAACTCGGCCTAAACGAATCTTGTCTACCAATTTCAACACATACGCTTTTGTCTAAACTCAAAAGCAATTCTCTTGTTAGTTTAGTATCTCAATGTCCAGATAATGTTCAGGATACCTTCTATAGGATTCGAACCTATGTGGTAACGTTACAAGCGTTAAATACTAGCCAGTTGTATGAAGAAGGTCTGGAGTAGTAGGGTGTCGAACCCTAGACCCCTTGTAGCAAACAAGGTGTGATACCGTTTCACTACTACCCCTTGGTGTGGGGGGGATATATCTACTGAGAATTGAACTCAGACTTGCCGCTTGGAAGGCGGCTATGCAGCCTTAACATTTTAGATATGGACATAGCTTAAGCTATTCCCTCGGCACAGCATCGTGCCGAGAAGTGAGAGGAAGAGGGCTAAATAGCACCCTGGATATAACTAACGAGAAGGACACAGAAGACGTAGCTTTGGATGATAGAAACTGCAATCTCAAGAGCGATGATACAGCAGAGTGGAATGAGTGCGATAAATGTAGCGATCTGGCTAAGAATTCCCCCCATTGTCCCGGATTGCAAGAATTCGGCCAAAATGGCTAACAAAGTGTGTCCAGCTAGAATGTTACTGAAAAGCCGTACCCCTAAAGACCCAGCTCGCGCGGAGTAGCTTACAGTTTCAATAGGTGCGAGAACAAGAGTTAGTGGGAGAGGGGTACCAGCTGGGATAAACTGGTCGAAGTAGGCGAGGTGACTTAAGTTGGCATGCAGAAATACTAACCACACCCATAACGTCAAAGAACCTCCAAGAGAGAAAGGGAGTGAAGTCGGGCTAGCGTACCCAAAGGGTAGATTCCCTAGCAGATTTGAAACCGCTAGGGTGCAGAGAAGACTGAATACGAAGGGCGAGAATCCAGTAGCTACAGGAGGAATAAAACTCCCAGTACTGTCGGCCAGTACTTCCTCGAAAGTACTGTTTTTAGCGGGAAGCAGGTGCAGGTGATAAAGAGTTAAAAGGCCAAAAGAGCCAGTAATTAATAAGCAGAGAAGTCCATATAAACCTACGCTAGTGAGGGTAACACCAAAAAGACGTGCAGCAGCATATACGCTGAACTGCTCTAGGGGCGAATAAACTTGGAGGCTGACTGACGGTGCAAATTGCATGTCCGGGTTCTCCCTATTGTTATTATGCCGTGTTCTGATAAATCCCGGCTGTAACCGCAATTACGCTAATTTCCTAGTGTAAGAATCTTAAATTCTTAGTTTAACTCAGGCTGTGCCCCAAGTGTGGCACCATCTTCAGGTGATGTACCCTGAGGGTACCGCGATGTGACTCTACTCGGAGTCAGGAGTAGGCTATGCTTCTAGGGTAGGTAGACCCGCTTTTATGTGCCGATATCGGTTTGGCGTAAAGAAAGGCTGAAGATGTCTGGGTCTAGTTAAGTTGAAAACTATATTAGAATCTCCCCTTGTATTTAGAGTGAAAACTACCCTTGAAGGGATAGGGCAGTGCTCTCAGAACTGCCACAGGCAGGTAAGATGATAGCGGAGTAAATTGAGGTCAAAAGCGCAAGGCCGATCGCTATCTGGGTAAATTCGGAGGTGTAAGTATACACGTTGATCAATTGAGGCATGGTTTTTCTTTGTCATTTTATGTTCGTGCTGTTTGGCGGGAAAGAAAGTCGAGCTCTTTGGCGTTGAGCAACTGTCCAATAGTAGGCTCGGTCAAGCTTACTGTAGGGTAGCTACAGATTTTACAGGGGGGGGGGGTTGAACCTTTAGAGCTCATTGGGAGTTGAACCCAAACAGGCCTTAAGGATGAATATGCGGCCATCCTTACCTGAGCTTTGGTCTATAGGGCCTTTAATTGGCCTTGTAAAATTGGTCAGCATACAACGCCAGGTTCCCCTGGCGTAACTATGTTACAACTTAATAATAATTCTCTCAACTCTGACCGCAATAACACTGTCTCAAAAGCAAGTGCACAGGTCGTCGGGCCTGTTACCCAGGAAACCGTGGTTTCGACAGTTTCCTCCAGAGGACATAATCAAATAGGAATCCCATATAAACTAAGCCCTCTCCACTAACGAGATCTGGCAATTGGGGGATCTTTCTACTCTGTCCGCCAACGGCAGACATAGGTTATCTAAGTTTAGAGGTAAAAGTTTCATTATTTGATGAGCAATAAGTACTCAGTAAAAGCATCGTTCACCGGGTTAGTGGTTACACCCGATTACTGAGGGCTACTTCTTGGTGTGGGCGAGTAGCAGTCCACAGAAAAAAGGTTTAAGTCACTCTGGGTTGTGATTGCCATACGTGTTACGGGACGGCTATTGCCCTCAAGCATAAGGGCAATAACGACTAGTCTTCCCTCCCCACCTGAAAAAAAAAAAAAGGAATAGACTTCTCTCTTTATATTGTTCAAGGCTTGGCCCTAAAATAAATTTAGAGCCGGGAGCTACACCCGTTTACAGAAGCAAATCAAACTCTACTAATTACGGGTTGGCGACAGGCATGCAACTCCTGTTTCTCTGTATAGACTAGAGAAACCAGCGCGAGGTAAGATTAGACGGGGGGCATCGCATTAAACACCATCCTTCGTCCTCGGTTCTCTACTACAGTCTAGCTGTTTGATCGTAGTCCAATGGGATTTAGCCTTCAGGTGACACGCTCTGCCAGTTAGAGTTGAACAAGCGCGCGAAAGGCGCTAAAATGCTGGCGTGTATATTTTGCGGGCAGGGCTAATGAGGTCTCTAATCTCGGTCGCTAGGTCCCCCTCTCATCTGTCAGCGCTTATAGCTAAGTGAGCCTTGTCTTCACTTGTAAATCATCAGCCTAGCTTGATGCTCAATGTTAATGATTATAACACCTTATTTAGCCAATAGGGCTCTCCTTAGTTATGAAGCTAGCTACCGTCCGAGCAAGGTAGTACCCGGGAAGCTAATCGCCTAGAGATCCCATACACCTATTTATTGCACCAAAAACAATAGATGCTGGTGTTACCGCGTCTGCTGGCACCAAGCTTGGACATCCATTCTTTCTTCCTGGCCAAATTCTTAGTGCAGGAGGATTAGGACAGGGGAGGGATTAGCCAGCCCTGTTGGATTTAACGAAGTAAGTCTGGCGCCTAGGTAGCTAGTTTAGCCAATTTTCCGAACTGCAGCTGCTATAGCAGAGGGATATTTCCCCGGTGAAGGGTGCCCATTTCTAGGTTGTTTACACTTCTAACTAAGAAAGGATAATCTTGGGGTCAAGATGTCCGCACACAATGCGGCGCATTTCAAATTAAGGTTTGCGCAGGCGTGCATGTTTCTGACTTGACTTCGCGCTTATCGGCAGAGCTACAGCTAAGCCCGTTTATTTTTAGCCTTTTCGGACGTGTTAGGACTGGCAGTCTAGTCGGGTGAGATTTCAATTCTTATCCTCACTCTGGTCACCCAGAGTGCGAATCTAACAGGTAAAAAAAAAGGTGGGGGGGTGGGGGGAAGGGAGGAGCGTGTGAAGTGGGAGGGAGATAGTTTGTCTGTTAATACAGATTTAAGTCTCCCCAGAATCGAACCGGGGACTCAGAGTTAACAGCTCTGTGAGATAGCCTTTTCTCCAGAGACTCACTGCGTGTACGGGGTAGCTCTCTACCTCTGGGAGGGGCTGATTCGAACAGCCGACTGTTACCGCCAAGAGGTACTGCCCTACCACTAGGCCACCCCCCATATCAAGTTTAGTCCTTACCCGTAAAGGACTAAGAATGAGACTATGAGTGCAAAAAGCCCTGTGGCCTCAGCCAGAGCAAAACCTAGCACTGCGTAGCTAAATAGTTGCCCAGTGACGGCAGGTTGTCGAGCTACCCCTTGAATTAAAGCCGCGAAAATAAGACCAATCCCGATTCCGGCTCCTGTTAAGCCAATAGCAGCTAGTCCCGCACCGACAGATTTGGCTGCACCAGACATAATCACAGTATTATATAAAAATCTATATCACAAGTAGAAATCCAATATAACTATATCTCACTCCCTTCCCCCACCTCAGAGGTCAGACGTATAGCCCATGCTTCAGAAACATCCCATAATAGATATATCACAAGTAGAAATCCCATATAGAAATTTCTCTTCTCTTTCTTCACTAACGTTTTCTCAGTGATTTTTGCCGACGCCACTTTTTCTTGGGTACAAAATGAAAATCCAAAAATAAAATTTTTACATTCCTACACGCATAACGTCTTCGGAAAATCTATATCACAAGTAGAAATCCCATATAGAAATTTCTCTTCTCTTTCTTCACTAACGTTTTCTCAGTGATTTTTGCCGACGCCACTTTTTCTTGGGTACAAAATGAAAATCCAAAAATAAAATTTTTACATTCCTACACGCATAACGTCTTCGGAAAATCTATATCACAAGTAGAAATCC
>Ga0209512_1005180_pt1 | contig 10966 bp, 14 predicted proteins | sample frozenSSSSmetaG_FD_184142 | JGI IMG/M metagenome (GOLD analysis project Ga0209512, IMG submission 184142) | Glacier valley bacterial and archeal communities from Borup Fiord, Nunavut, Canada, to study Microbial Dark Matter (Phase II) -... | ecosystem: Environmental > Aquatic > Freshwater > Ice >... | reverse complement strand
GGTCATCGACAGTACAGAAAATATGGATGATAATAGCTTCAGTCGTCACAATCGGTGCTTTCTCTATGAACTCGATACCTAGAGTTTGGCGCATTTTTGTGACGACTTCAACTTGCACCATTCGTTACTAGCATTGAGCGCGTTTTCCATCGCGCTCAGCCATGCAAGGCGGTGGGCGAGCGCGCCGCACTCGTCATCGGTGAGGTAGGTACGAGCATGTTTTTTCTCTCTTTTCTGGATGTACTTATTAACGATTTGGATGTTATGTTGCAGCGCTTTACGAACGGCGGCGTTATCTTCTACGAGCGCCATGCCGCCTTCAGCCGCACCCATAATGGCCTGCGCTTCACGGGTCATGTCGTTCACGAATGCAATATCCTCCGGCGACCAATCAGGATATTCCGCGCCGCTTTCCCACATTGCCTCTTGTGACCAATCCACCAGTGAGTTGCCTGATGCGGAGAACATCCATGACAGCAGCGCGCTCAAATCGTGATAATCTGACGCGGCCTGCACTTTGAGGCTGTGGTGCAGGATGTCTGCGACGAGCCGTGCAAGTAGACCACTCGCCGTCCATTTCGTCGCCATCGATGGCGAGGCCGAACAGCGCATAAACGGCACGGCTGCGGTAAATGAGATGTTCAGGTTCATCCACTTCGGCCAGCAGCGTCGGGTCTACGCCGTAACATTCCAGCGGGGGACCATAGCCTAGCGCCTCCAACGAGTCGATGGGTATCACGAGCTGCGCGCTGATATCTTCGCAGATGAAGCGCGCCAAGTCACGCTCTGGCCAACCTTGCATCAGCAGCGCATTCGCGCCCGCATAGAGGTTCGGGAAGCAAGCACGACACACATGCAATCCCGCGCTGAGTTCGTCCTCGGCGTCATAATCGAAATCAATGTACATTTCACCTATTGGATCGTGCAGGCTGGTTGGGTCGAACCACGCGACGGCTTGCAACAGCGCTAAGGTCGGACTGTTCTGCATAAGCCATGATAGTAGCAGCGGAACTGCGTTTAGTTCAGCTGAAGCGGCCATGCGACACACTCTACATTTGAGAGGACAATTGGTGTAAGGTATTGAAGTTTGTTCGCCAGCACCGCGCACGACTTGGTATACGCAATAAGTTCGCTAGTCGCGCTGGTGAGCGTTTTTTGTGAGACTGTCGGGAGCGTACCGTCCGCTGACTCGTGGCCGTGTATCGCTTGTAACAACACGACAGCTTGCAGTTCAACGGGTGGCACATGCTCCAAACAGTTCACGAGTCCGCTACTGTCAAGACCCGTGAACATGGAGATTTAACCTTTTTTGCCTGGAACTGGTAAATATTCTATGATGCGGGCGTCACCACTTACCGTTTCGCGGATGGTGGCATTAGCGATTTCGGGATATTGCGCTTTGAGCAGATTGCGCATCTGCTCGTTGCTCAGCTTGGTGGTCGCCGCGTCTTCAACAATGCGATTCGTGCCGATTTTGAAGACGCGCTTGAGCGGCGCGGCATCGACTTCCGGCGTGACTTGGTTCGGTTGGTTGGACATGATTTAGTTTCCTTCTTCCGTCGTTTCGATGGTTTCGGGCTGCGGCTCGTCCGCGTCGAGCTGTTCATTGGCGGGCACTGCGGGCGGCATTTCCAGCGTAGGCGGGTTTTCTTCAACACTGATCAGTGCCGCCGCACCGTGTTGGATGGCGGTGACGATTTCGGTCAAGCCGCTGTAGGTGAACTGGCTCAAATGCGCCAAGTCACCGCGCCGCGCCAGTAATGAGCCGCTGCCGTCGGGTTCAAGCGTGATAACCAGCACCGTTGAGGGCGCTGCTTAGCTTTTGCGGTCGTTGTTCTTCACCTCGTTTTGAGCGCGCTCCAACAGCGCCTTGACCTCCGACAGCTTGACGTCGCGCTTGCTTTCATCGCCTGTGCGCTGCACTAGCTCGGCTTCCTCAAGCATCCGGTCAAGCGTCTTCATATCGCGCTCCAACTCGCGGCGGATCGCGCGTAAATCATATTCGGTGATGTCGGCTTCGGGCAGCGTCTCAATGATGGCGTTGATGTCGTCCTGTGTGCTGTCGTCCTCAAGTGCCTCAAGCGCCAACAACCGCCGATTGGTTGCCGAGTCGAGCAGGCGCTCGTGGTTGACCAGCAGATCGTAAAAGCGTTCTTGAAAGCAGCGTTGACGCTCAATGCTCAGTTGAAAAGCCGCCAGTGAACTTTCCAGCCGCTTCAAATAGAGGGTTTTCAATAAACCGATCAACGCGATCGAATACTGCTGCTGCTTTTCGGTTTCCTTATCTGCCTCACCTTTGCGATATTTGGCAATGTTGAAGCTGATCAGTGCCAGACTGTCGATCCGCGCCACCAGTTTTTCGTAGAAGCCGTCGTAAGTCGTTTCGAGGTCGTAGTTTACGCTGTGCAGACGTCGTTCGGGAAAATGAATAATGCCTTTGCCCGGTAAGCGGATTTCTTCGCCTGCCGCCTGGCGTTGTTTGATGTCCTGCCGGCTGCGGCGCACCATAATCTGTTCCAACAGCGTGAAAATATCGACGCCATTTTCTTGCACTTCACCGAAGAAACGGCGCAAATTGCGGATGCCGTATTCTGCGAAAAACGCATCGCGTCCGCCTGTGATCAAGGTGAGCCGGTGGTACAAATCCCAGATCGCGTTGTTGATCGGGGTGGCCGTCATCAAGATGACACGCTTGCCGACTTTGCCAGTTGCCAATAAGCGCATCAGTGCGCCGTAACGACCTGTGCCGGGGTTGCGGAAATTGTGGCTTTCGTCCACTAAAATCACGTCGTAATCGTTATACGCGCGCCAATCGAATGTTTCGCGGCTCAGGCTTTCCTGCGAGATCACATCGGCTTTGATGCCGTACTCGTCTAGCTTTGGTAGCCAGACCAGATCGCGGAGCTGGGCTGGGCAAATCACCAGACCCTTCGGAATGTGCCCCTTGCGGCGCTGGCCGAGCACGTAATGTTCCAACAAGCCCATGCCGATGTACGTCTTGCCCAGTCCCACCGCGTCGCTGACGATGACACCACCGTGCCGATCAATCAGGCGGATCGCTTCGCGCAAGCCCTCATGCTGAAAGCTCGCCAGTTCGACGCCGAGCCGCGTTTCGGGCGCATCCGGCAAAATGCGATCTTTGAAATATTCGTACAGCACTTTGATGAACACATCATGCGGCGTCCAGCGCGTGCCACTGAACTTGCTATCGCGCAGCATCTCGATCAGCGCATCTTTTTGATCGGTCGATTCCGCCCACATGCTCGCAAACCAGTTATCGCGCAAATCGCGGATCACCGCCTGATCGCGGCGCGTAATGTTCAGTTCGACGCGGCGGGTCATGCCGGATGGCGTAAAGTTGCTGCTGCCCACGATTGCCAGATCGGGCAGCAGATACGCTTTAGCGTGTAAGAATGTCCGGCTGTAGAAGCGTACCTGAACGTGGGCTTGCTCCAAAAATGCGGTCAGTTCATAGATCAGCCGTGCGTAACCGCGATTGAGCGGCAGCGCTTCAAGGTCAGTGCGCAGCTTGTCCCGATAGAAGCGGCGCAGATCGACCACCCCGGCGTCAGCGTCCGGGTTTTCAATCTCCGGCGCACGTCCGAGCAACAGTCGGAATGACCCCAGCTTGCTCAGTCCGGCGGCCAGCATCGGCCACACGCCCAGCTCGAAAAACCCGCTGGCAACGTCGAGATGGCGCTGTTCCCAGTCATGCAGCAAGGCGTGCAGCACGACGAGCAAAGTACGTTCGTCGGCGGTGTTATCGATGTAATCGGGCGGCTGATAGACGGGCATGTTCCTACTCCTTGTGCTGACGAGTCAAACTTTTTACGAGTTTATTTACATAATCATTTTACCAGATAATAGAAATTTGTAAGTCGAAACAGAACACTTGTGCTAAAAATATTTTGTGTTATAATTGATTTAGTGAATGAACCAATGGATTAATTTGCATGAACAAACAAAATAAGGGCAAAGGCCGACGTGGTATTGAGTGGACTGACTACACTTGGAATCCAGTAGGCGGTTGTCAACATCTATGTCGTTGGAAAATGCCTGATGGCACAGTTGCAGAATGCTATGCGAAGGTTGTCGCAGAGCGGGTAGCACAAGCGTCGTATATACAAGGATTTGGACATCACTATTGGCGACCAGAAGCCTTGAATGAACCTTTGAAAATCAAAACACCTGCAAAGATATTTCTCGACTCAATGTCTGATCTTATGGGACATTGGGTGCCATCTGAGCAGATAGAACAGGTGTTAGACGTTTGTCGCAAAGCAAGTTGGCATCAGTTTCAACTGCTTACTAAAAACGCACCACGCTTGAGAGAATTTGATTTTCCGGCAAATATATGGGTAGGAGTCAGTGCGCCACCCACGTCTATGTTTGGGAAGCCACTAACCTTCTATAAGCAAAAACGCATGGTCGAAACGATGATTACTATACTGAGCGAAATTTCTGTACCTATCAAATGGATGAGTATTGAACCACTCAGCTTCGATATTGCACCATTGCTCAGTAATAGCTCTTTGCAATGGGCTGTTGTAGGCGCTGCAACAAATGGTATGAGAACTTACCAACCGAAGCCTGAATGGATCGCTAATGTTTTGGATGTCTTAGGCAAACAAAATACGCACATTTTTTTCAAAGGCAATCTAGATTGGTCACCATGGCATGAAGAATTTCCATCCTTTTCTATAGATCAGAACAAAGCATTTCCGTTAGCTGTGCTTGTTTAAGACGATGCCAATATAATCAATTCAAAGCTGTACTTCTAACGCACAAAGCATTTGACCATTTTGAAGAATGGTGTAAAATGCTAATGGACAGATGAGTAACTAATATCGCACACAGGCAATAACTTTATGTCCAATGAAGCAGATGAGTTTTTTGAAGGAAAGCGACCTTGGTCTAAGATTAAAGATCATGTTCTCATTTCATATTTATACCCTTATATAGCTAAAATCATGCGAAAGGGTCAACCCTTGCTGCTGATAGACGCTTTTGCTGGCCCAGGTGTTTTCGATGATGGTGCCGCTGGATCACCGCTTATAATGTGTCAAGCTGCCGAGAAATATGCGAAAGGCAATTACAAAGCAATTTTTGTTAACAAAGATATGGCTTACCATCAAAAGTTGGGTAGTATTCTTCGTAAAGCAAATTTTGATGGGGCAGCGACTTCCGTTCTAGGCAATAGCCAAGATTTGCTGCGTATAGTTGGTCAATCATTGCGATCCCAATCCGTATTTCTATATTTAGATCCCTTCGGGCTAAAAGATTGCGAATTTTCAACTTTAATGCCGTTTTTGGATAGAAATGCTAATTATAGCACAGAGATAATAATAAATTTATGTGCTCCCATCTTGCACCGTTTAGCTGCCAGGGATGCACTAGCTAAAGGAACTGCTAATCCTCAACAAATACAAGGTTGGCATGACGTACTTACGCGCACTTTAGGTGGTGATTATTGGCAAGAAGCTCTTTTAACGGACAATGGGATGACGCCAAAGCAACGTGAGCAACTCGTCGTCGAAGGCTATAAAAAAATGTTGTCTAAAACTGGATATTTGCCGTTTACTGGCTCATGCCCAGTACAAGCAACGCGAGATGGACGCACAAAATATTATATAATATTTGCTTCAGGACATCCAGATGCCATGAGGCTTATGAATGATGGAATGTGTAAAGCATTTAATGAATACATGAACCATCAAGAGACTGAAGGAACTTTATTTTCTGATTATGCTTGGTCAGATTGGCATGATCCAACAAAGCTAGTTGATTTAGTAATAAGTTATGTTAATAGGTATCAAGGCTTAAGCCGAAGCACATTATGGCTTAAAATCATCAATGATAATTTTATGAGATACACAGAGTCCGAATACAAAAAAGCAGTAAAAGAAGCCTATGAACAAAAACGTATTCTTTCTTCAACTTTAATCGGGACGCCACAACGCAAAACGAAATCGTTAAATGATGACTGTATTTTAATTCCTAATTTTTAGTTTGTTTTTACTTTCGATCGTCTTATACTAGCCATTGTGTGATTCCCAGAAAAGAAGTCACAGGATTTAGTTCTCAGAAGCAAACAGACCTGAATAAGTTTTTTCGGATTGGGTATGCTGTGCTCAAGCGAACGTTGTTTCAAGGGTGACTCGTTTTTGGCGAAGGTATTTGATTATGTTCCCTCATTTTCAGTAACCGTGATTATATCCGTCGTATTTATCTTGTCGCCCAACGCACCCTCGATCACGCGCACCTCATCAGCGCTGAGCTGATAAGCCGCGTACACCAGCGTGTTGAGCCGAATTTCGAGCGCCGTGCGTTTGCCCACGTCGGATGTGTCGAGGCACTGCCGCGCCATCTTTGCGATTTTCTCGCGGAGTTCGGGCGGCGCGTCGGGAATGGGGATTTGCTCCATATCGATACCACGTCGTGTAAAGATGAGCTAGGTATCCTGCTTTTTGATATGCCATTTACGCACATCATCGCCAGCCGCAAAAGGCTTGATAATCTCTGCGCTGCGTGGATCAGCCGCAATGAGTTCGGCACGCTTTACACCGTCGATCACAAACGCTTTATTGAAGCCTGTTTTAACCCCATAAAGTATTTGACCTTTGACATACTCGCCTAATGGCTTGCCAGCCGCTTTAAGTTTGGTAATCAGATCGCCACGGGCGGCATTGGTCAAGCTCCACGCTGCGCCGCTCAGTGAGTTTGCGGGTAATGTTAGCCCTTGCGCCTTAACAACATCGCGCACATGGTCGGAGTCATGCCAGGATGTGACCTGCGTAAAACGGGTCTGCTTGAGATTAGGTGCTTTGCGCAGTGCAAAAATCATCGGGAATGTGGCAGCCGCCTTGAATACCGGAAGTTCGCCAAAATCAACAATATGCTGCACATCGAACGTGGCTAGATGTTCGCGCAGCTTTGTTCCGTAGTTGGCCTTAAAAAACTTGTTCGGGCTGATAAACGCCAATTCACCGTTAGGTCGCAGCAGACGCAGCGCTTGCGCATAAAAATACACGTACAAGTCCGCAGTGCCCATGTATACTTCAGGATAGCTTGCTTGCAGTTCCGGCTTTTGCGCGGTGATATTTTCCTGACGCACATAGGGAGGGTTGGCGATCACCACATCAAAGCCGCCGCGCGTTGCGAACACCTCGTGAAAGTGCAGGCGATACAAAAAGAACGGCAGCGGCTTGGCCGGGTTCGCCAGGTCGCGTTCGAGCGTGGTCAGGCGCTCAAGCTGGGTACCGAGTCCGACCAGGCGCGATTGTTCACCCTTTTTCAGTCCGCCAGGGAGCGCCGCTTTTTTGCCGATCACCTCGATTTGCTGCATCGCGCGCTCAGATTTTTCGTGCAAACTGGCGTACACAGTTTGGCGTTCTTGCGCGGCGATCCGGGCGCGCAGTTCGGGGCGATCCGTGGACGGTGCGCGGAAAAATGCCCGGCGCAGCGTATCGAGTGCGGTACGTTCGCGCTGCACCGCGTGCTCCGACTCGAACATCACAAAGCGATTTTGTACCGGGTCACCGAACAGGTTTTGCTGTGCGGGCAGCACCACCGGCCCCGACTCGGAAAAGTCGCCCTTTTCAAGCATGGCGTCGGATACCGCGCTGAGCACGGGTTCACCGTCGATTATTGTATTGCTGTGCTGCTGTCCGTACACGCTCGTAGTTGACGCGGTATTCATCGTAAAAGCGGCGCGTCACGCTGGCAACGTTGAAGGCTTCGGCCTGCGCATCGTAAATTTGGCTGCCTGTGCGCCGATGGGCGTGGATCGCGTTAAGCGTATCGAGATCGTGGCGGGTCGGTCACAAGCAGCTTGAGTTTATTGACGCGCACACTGCTTGTGGTGGCGCTGCCCACAAAACGTGGATCAACGAACACGATCTCGCGATAGTCTTTGGTGACGGTTAATAAGGCGGTGCCACGCTGTAAGACGTTCCAAGCCAACTCGCGCAGCCGAGCTGTGCGCAGGTCATCGACTTCGATCAGGTAGACAGTGTGCGTATCGCGTTTGGCGACGATGTACACGCGCTGAACGCTGGCGGCGTCGGTTGGGTCGAACTCGAATTGCGCCAACTCCTCGCGCTCGAACGGATCAGGCTCGGCAATGTCGTAGCCGAGTCGCCGGAACATTTCATGAACATCGGAGGCATTGCGCAGGGCAATATGCGGAAAGCTGAGCGATGCGGCAGTTGGAATAGCTCTGGAAATAGTGGCAGGCATAACACGCTCGTTTAAGGCTGAGCATATGGGTCGCTTACCCTATTCTAGCGCGAATCTGCGGCAAACGACGTTCGACAAACTGAAAGATAATTTTGGCGAAGGAACTATCAAGCGCGGCAGCACGCTAAAATGAATTTGATAGCGCAAGCACCACCGTTATTTCAGCTTGTCGAGGTCGTTACGTGTGCGCTGCACAGCGTCTTCAGCACGTTTGAGTGCCGCTAAAGCGTCACCTACGGGATCGGATACGTGCGATTGGCGCGGGTTCGTTTGGTGTATCGAGCCGTCATTCGGATCGCGCACAGGTGGTTGCGGCGTTGGTGTATACTCTGGCGTGGCGAGCTGCGTGTGCTCCATGCGTCGGACTGGAATTTTGAGACCCCGTCGTGGTCGTCGCGAGAACACTTCGCCAACAATCACGAAACTGGACAAGGCTCCAGATGCTAACAAGCCGCCGCGCGCATTTGCGTCCACCGGATCAACATAGCCCGGCACGGTAAAATAGGGAACCACGCCACCACCTGTAGACTCGGTAAGCTGATAAAACTTCTCGTCCACATCCGTGTTGACGCGCACGTAGAGCCACAAAGGGCGGCCTAACGCCAGTGCTACTGCTGTGTAATCGCTGATCTGGCCGAGTGGGTCGCGCCTATCTTGATCCAGTAGCTTGACGTTTTTCGACTCGACAATCAATCGATCGGTCACAAAGTCCGGGCGACGACTGATCACCAATCCGGCATAGTGTGCGGCACAGCGCTTGCAGTTGAGCGGTGTAACGTTCGCATCACGACAAAAACACTGCCGTTCATCCGCCAAATCATTGCGGGGAATACCCAGATCGTCGGATAGCACTTGCTCACCTTCCAAGCCAATCTGGTTTGACATGTTGCGACCCGTGGTGAGCGGCATCCAGCTTGAATAGCGCCGATGGGTCGGGTTCGGAGCGGTGATGTTGAGCAAAAGCACGAAGCACCCCACGAATGCACACAGACTCAAGATTAACAGACCAAAACGAATAGGCCGCATTATGACGTTCTTTCTAAAGTTGAACTGCCTGTAAGCGTACCCCGTATTTAGCTTGTATCACGCTGGTAGTTGTGAATTTTTTATGAATTTTAGTGATGACCTCTTGAGTTTGTCACATCACACATTATACTTTTCCATATTGTAAAAATAAATAAAGTACCTGATGATCATGCTGCGTCAATTGCGTTGGCTCTCACGCTTAGTTTTGTGTGCCCTGGGCGCAGTGCTGTTGATGATCATACTCATCTACATAACCCAACGCTCCCCAACACGACCGGTCGTAAATCTATCACCTGACCCGCTTACCCAACAAAGCGCGTACTACATCAAGAGCGATGCGCCTGTGGAAGGCTACGCCTGTCCAAGCATCGACTGTGAGGTGACCGTGCTTTTTCCGGGCGGAAGTGCGGTCACCGTCAGAGGCGCAGCACAGGGTGAAGCAATGCTTCCGGTACAGTACGGCAGCGCAGTCGTGTACGTAGTTGAGAATTGGCTGTCCCCGCGTCCCGTAACTGTGGGCAATCCGGTGCGTGCCAGAGGTGGCGCGACCGCCATCTGTGCGGACGGTTGGGTATCATACTCACAGCATCGATCCGGCACATGCAGCCATCACGGTGGTGTTAGCCGTTGGTATCACCGCCCAAAACGTTAAGGCATACATCGAAGGAGTCATTATGACACGCCGTAGAAGATCATTGAAATCAAATTCATCAAAATCAGTTAGCCTCAGCGAGTTGATCGCTGCTAGTTTAGTTTTACTCGTCATGATGGCACTCAGCACAAGTGGAAAGTTTTGGTTGTACTCATTTACAGTTGAGCCACAGCGGTTCATGTTAATTGGCGTGTTGATACTGTCTTGGTTAATGGGCTTTAGCGTGCTGTTGGTCCTTCGCACACGGCGAAAACGCCTTGCCAAAGAAATCTTGGCTACTCAGACCGAGCGCTTCAGATTATCTTCAACATCATTACGCCACCTGACCTATACGGAATTCGAGCAGGAAGTCGCTTGGGTAGTCGGCTCGGAAGTTAGTGGATGCACAACGCGTGTTATCGGCGGAGCTGGCGACAAGGGTGTCGATGTCGAGATGTACGACAGTGCGAGTAAGCTGCGCGGCGTTATTCAAGTCAAGCATCGTTCTGACGCAATGACTGCGATCCCACCGAGCGTCATTCGCGAAATGGACTCGGTTAAGGTCCGCTCAGGTGTTGAACTGACCTATATTGTAACCAACGCGCGCTTCAGTGATGACTCTTACGAACTTGCCGAGGGCTATGGGATTGTGCTTTTAGACGGCGTCAAATTTGAGCGGCATCGGCGGTGTGCCTACGCAAAATTCTATGCCGCTCATGCCGATAAGTCCACGCCAGTTTCAGGTGAACCACCAGCACTGGTGCAACTGTCGGTTAGTCCTGCGCATGCTGTTCGGTCACGGCTGCCGTCTCAAATTGACTCGATCCAGCAGCAGCTTGAAGAACGCCGCAAACGCTTGAACGTATCCTGATAACAAACTCGTTCACTTTTTTAGGTACCAAATCTCATATTCAACAATGCCGGTGTTGGTGGTGTCTCTGAGATGCTCGCAGAATTATTCGTGAAGGCTTCGACCACACAAGATGTGCTGTGTTAGTGAGCAGAGCTAACGCTCACACTTGAACTGACCTAAAAAGTGAACATGTACGCAAGCTAAAATTTTTGGATGAG
>Ga0209512_1005176_pt1 | contig 10972 bp, 13 predicted proteins | sample frozenSSSSmetaG_FD_184142 | JGI IMG/M metagenome (GOLD analysis project Ga0209512, IMG submission 184142) | Glacier valley bacterial and archeal communities from Borup Fiord, Nunavut, Canada, to study Microbial Dark Matter (Phase II) -... | ecosystem: Environmental > Aquatic > Freshwater > Ice >... | reverse complement strand
GCCATTTTTCTCCAAACAACTCACCTCCCTCACCGGCGCGCCCACCACCCTCGTCCAGTCCGACCAACGCCCGGTCCCGCTCGAGTTCGAATACTCCACCACCCAGCTCCAGGAAAAAGTCGCCGAGCTCAACGAACAAGGCCGCTCGCCCGTCTATCTCGTCCACTTCACCCAAAACGCCTGCGCCGATAACGCCCGCGACCTGCTCTCCACCAACTTCTGCACCAAGGAGGAAAAACACGCCATCGCCCGCGCCCTCGACGACGCCGATTTCCGCAGCCCCTACGGCCGCGAACTCTCGAAAATCCTCCGCCACGGCATCATGGAAGACAATCTTGTGAAACCGAGAGCAATGACCCCATTCACTTGAAGCGCATGGCTGGATTCAAATGCACCAGCGTTTCGAGAGCGGCGAGGGAAGCGGAGGCGCTGGTGTAAACCACCCGGGCACCGGGAGAATTCCATCGGCCACCGGTGAGCGCCGCACCCTCGCCGGTGAAGGCGGTCGCGGCGTAGGCCTCGCGGACGATGCGAAAGGCTTGTCTCATTAGGAATAGACTCCGTAAGCGATGCGTCCCAGCAGATCCTCGACTTCACGGGCTCCCACTTCGGTTCCCGCGTAGTCCAAAGGCACGGCACCTCCCAGCCCATATTGAGGCGAGGTCAGCCAGGAACGGGCGTTCTCCTCGGTTTCCAGAACTTCGACCGCCCTGCCCATCAGGCGGGCGAAGCGCAGGACGCGGTCGGATTCGGCAGGATCGAGTCTGCCGGCGGCTTTGCGGCGGTGAAGCGTGGCTTTTGAAATGCCAAGCAGGGGCGCGAGCCGATCCATGGGCAGGTCGAGACTGGCCCGGAGAGACGCCAGTTCTTCCATCGGCAAGCCCGCCTTAAGGGATTCGATGAGCATGGAGGCCGTGGGCGGCGAGGCGGATGTTTTTCCCGAAGGGCCGTGGATGCAGGATTGCACGACATTTCCGCCGAGTTTTACGAACGCCGTGGGAACTATTAACTTTCCCTTTGGGAAAACAATAGCTTTGGGTTTCGGAGGAGACTTCTTCATATGCGAAGATAAATAGTTTCATTTGGAAGAGCAGTCAAGTCGGCAGATGACGGCATCCGGGCCATTAAGCAAAGGATGAATTTTATCCCCTTCCCGTGCAGTTCATCCAAAACTTTGCGCTCCTCCGCGCCCTTTGCGCCTTTGCGGTAAACTCTTCCTGCCTCACCCTCTCCGCCATGTCCGCCCCGCTCAGCCGAAAAAACCTGCCCGAAAACCCCACGCCGGACGACATCCTCAACGCCTTCCTCGACTACCTCACCGCCACCGCCACCGAACCCTACGACCACCAGGAAGAAGCCATCCTCGAACTCTTCGCGGGCAACAACGTCATCCTCAACACCCCCACCGGCTCGGGGAAATCGCTCGTCGCCCTCGCCCTCCAGTTCAAATCCCTCTGCCAAGGCCGCCGCTCCTACTACACCGTCCCGATCAAGGCGCTCGCCAACGAGAAATTCCTCTCCCTCTGCCACGTCCTCGGCCCGGAAAACGTCGGCATGATCACCGGCGACGCCACTGTCAACCACGACGCCCCGGTCATCTGCTGCACCGCCGAGATCCTTGCCAACATTGCCCTCCGCGACGGCGCGCACGCCCCGGTGGACGACGTCATCATGGACGAGTTCCACTACTACTCCGACCATTCGCGCGCCGCCGCCTGGCAAATCCCGCTCCTCACCCTGCCCCACGCCCGCTTCCTCCTGATGTCCGCCACCCTCGGCGACTCCTCGTTTTTCTCCAAGCAACTCACCGCGCTCACAGGCGCGCCCACCACCCTCGTCCAGTCCGACCAACGCCCGGTCCCGCTCGAATTCGAATACTCCACCACCCAGCTCCAGGAAAAAGTCGCCGAACTCAACGAACAAGGCCGCTCGCCCGTTAATCTCGTCCACCTCACCCAGAACGCCTGCGCCGATAACGCCCGCGACCTGCTCTCCACCAACTTCTGCACCAAGGAGGAAAAACACGCCATCGCCCGCGCCCTCGACGACGCCGATTTCCGCAGCCCCTACGGCCGCGAACTTTCGAAAATCCTCCGCCACGGCGTCGGCATCCACCACGCCGGCCTCCTGCCGAAATACCGCTTGTTAGTCGAAAAACTCACCGCCCGCAGTCTGCTCAAGGTTGTCTGCGGCAGCTCACTAAGCTTGCGCCAGATTGCCGCTACAGCATAAAATTTCTGATTGTTCATACTCACGATTGGGTGTAAAATTCCCGCATGGAAATTACCCTCCAGATCCCAGATGAATTGTCAGGAGCCCAGTTTGGCGACCCATCGCGAGTCGCACTTGAGGCCCTAGCCGCAAAGGCATACGAGGCGGGGATTTTTTCCGTCGAGCAGGTCCGCCGGATGCTCGATTTGCCCTCCCGTTGGGAAGCGCAGGCGCTGCTATCTCGCCATGGCGTCTGGCCGGGGACCACCGTGGAGGAAATCCTGCGGGATGCCGAGACGGCCGCGGCTTTCCACATTCCGGCCTGATGATCGTGATTGCCGACAACTCTCCGCTCTCTGCCCTCGCAGAAATCGGACAATTGGAGATCTTGAAACGCCTTTACGGTCGGATTGTCATTCCTGATTCCGTTGCGAGGGAAGCCATTCACCCGAATGCGCCGGAAGCACTTCGGGATTGGATCACATCCCAACCGGCATGGCTCGATCAAGTTCCAGATCCCACCAATATCCTGCTGGAAACCTCTTCGCTTGGAGCCGGTGAAGCGTCCGCGATCTCCCTCGCTTGGAACCACCGCGCCAACGCACTGCTTCTCCTCGACGACCGATCTGCCCGCCGCCTTGCCGATGCCATGGGCCTGCGAATCACGGGAGTCGGCGGAATTCTTGTCGCTGCCGCGAGGCTCGGCATGTTGGATTTTGAGGACACCGTTGCACAGCTGCAGCAAACATCCTTTCGCCTCGGCGATGTCATCGTGAAAGAGCTGCGCCGAAGATGGCGGGATGGAAGATAGCTTTTCCCTCACGCACCCCCGTGGACGACGTCATCATGGACGAGTTCCACTACTACTCCGACCACTCGCGCGGAGCCGCCTGGCAAATCCCGCTCCTAACACTTCCGCGCGCCCGCTTCCTCCTCATGTCCGCCACCCTCGGCGACTCGTCGTTTTTCTCCAAACAACTCACCGATCTAACCGGCTCGCCAACCACTCTCGTCCAGTCCAACCAACGCCCGGTCCCGCTTAAATTCGAATACTCCACCACCCAGCTCCAGGAAAAAGTCGCCGAACTCAACGAACAAGGCCGCTCGCCCGTCTATCTCGTCCACTTCACCCAGAACGCCTGCGCCGACACCGCCCGCGACCTGCTCTCCACCAACTTCTGCACCAAGGTGGAAAAACAAGCCATCGCCCGCGCCCTCGACGACGCCGATTTCCGCTCGCCCTACGGCCGCGAACTCTCGAAAATCCTCCGCCACGGCGTCGGCATCCACCACGCCGGCCTGCTGCCGAAATCTCACCGGGTGGGTAGAATTGCGGAAAATAGCAGACCGCGAGACTTGTTCTCGCTATCCCGCGTTTTCCATGGTGGCATTTCGTCTATGAACCGACTGAATTAGGGAAAATGAGCGATTCACAGACCGAACTTGAACGCTTGGAGCGAAGCGGCAATGAGCACTATGGGCGTAAGGAGTATTCGATTGCTGTCGAATGCTATCGGGCGGCAATGGAACACGGGATGAAGGCGCACAGTCCTTTATTTAACTATGCCTACGCACTTGCTGAAATAGGTGACGATACTAAAGCAGCACAGATTTATCAGAAAGCTATCGCTGCAGGCTCTGGAAGCAACGCCCACAACAATCTCGGAAACTGCTATCGAAAACTTGGAATGCTAGATATCGCACATGCGGAGTATCTAAAAGCGATCAAGTTGATTCGGACCAATCCTCTTTATTGGCGGAATCTCGCTGTGTGTCTTGCTGACCTGAAAGATCAAGACGGGCAGTTAAATGCACTCGTAAACGTTGTGAAATACAGCGGCGCCACCGCTAGAGATTGGTGCCTCTTGGGATGTGCGCTGGACCGAGAAAAGAATAACGAAGAGGCGTTAGTTGCCTTTCGGAAGGCAGCATATTTAGATGCCGCTGCATGTTACTTCACCAACATGGCTTTGATGCACTCTCGTCTTGGCCAGACCCTCGATGCTTACCACGCCTGCTGTCATGCATTAAAGCTTAATGCCACATATGCAACTGCGGTGACAGAAAAAACAAAAATCAAGGCAGCTCTCAAGCATCCCCAGCAGTCGCTGCAGCTACAAGCACCGCGTGAAATTGGACCACACGATTACGTCAACCCATACGTGCTTCTAGATCTCACTGAAACAGACGAACAACCAGAGTCTTACGAATGGTTCGATCAACCGACCGAGTGGGAAGAGTTGCTCGGTTCACTGACCCGACGTCGCCGCGCCCTTAAAGCCGAACTTGAGTTGAACGATGGAACATTAGGTTGGCTTCCAAAGCTCAATATCACTGACGAAGTCGTCCATCGTGTTCTCGCGGATCTGGATGACGATGGTTGGCACGCCAATCACTGGGCTGTGTTTCGTATGCCCATGTTGAAGCGGTTTTTAATGTATGGCGAGCTAGACTATTTCTACTCGCAAACACATGCGCCATACCCACTTCTCGCTGAGATCGCTGGGGCGGACACGGATGACTATGAGCATGAGGACTTCATCGAATTTATCAGCCCGTTCTTTAGCCATAGGTTGGCGGCGTCGATTAAGGCATCACTTGATTCTGCAAACTACGAGGCGGTAACCGCACTGTTCGCAACGAGACTTCCGGTCAAAGCCACAAATTACGATGAAGCGCTGGAACCTGTTCGCCGTCATTTTTCCCGCCGAAGAGAATTACTGGAAACTCTCGAAGCCAAATTGGAACACAGTTCTGTCAAAGACTCCGAAACAGAATTAGAACATGCGAGTAATGAAGCAAAGTTTTTAAACATACTGCCAGCACAACATGGAGCAAAACTGCGCGAGGACATGTGTCGAGCTTACCGCAGCATCAGTATTGCTCTTGCGAATCACCGAGATGACTATGTTACTTCTGAACGTGCATTGAAAGCAGCTGAACTTTTTAATGTATCGGAGACAACAAAAGGACGCCTTGCCGAAGATCGAACCACTGTAGAGGGACTGACCCGGCGCGAGAATGAGAAGAAGAAAGGAGAGGCCCGCCTTTCACTGCATTTAAAGCTCAAAAGTTGGTTCCGAGAGCGCACGCTGGAAATCACACCCACTCGTTTTAACTGGGGGGAAGAGAGCATATCGGCTGAGAAGATAAAAGCGGTTCGATTTGGAATCACTATCAACTACACGAATGGGAGAAAGACTGGAGCTGACTCAATTTTGGCAGTGTGTGACGTGGCTGGAAAAGTCATCGAAACAAATTGGCTTGGCGAGGCAAACTTTTCTGCGGCAGTTCAAAGTGTTCTTGGACTCTATTCAACATCTATTTTGACAGGTATGTTCTCTGCAATTGAGCGTGGAGAGATGGTGAGCATTGGTGCTGTAAAAGCAGGAAAACAAGGCCTCAGTTTTGAAACTGGTGTGTTCACAACCAAATTGCAAATGATACCATGGAATAAGGTTGTGGCACAACAGTCAGCTGGCAGTGTCCACATCTCATCGAACACGGATGCCAAAGCAAAAAAGACACTCTCGGCACGCCACGACTGGAACGCATGTATGATCACAACTCTTGTCGAAATCATGAAATCTTCATCCAAATAAGATGCAAATTACAAATCACTCAAAATCACTTTTCCGATTACTCAACCAAGTTTTTGAGCTGGAGCGTAAAACAGATCAGCTCGTAGACAACGAAAGCATCACCCGGCAGGTCCGCCGTATGAAGGAGCTATTTGAGCAGGATTTTCAACTTACTTTTGAAGACCCAATCGGCCAAGCGTTCAACGAAACACGCACCGACGTCGAGGGAAGAGTTGCTGGCGACTCAGCAGAGAACCTCGTGATTATCGAAACACTAAAGCCTGTAATTCGCTTCTGGCACAATCCAAGGCAATCGGAAATCGTACAAAAAGGCATTGTCGTCGCGGGCATTCAAACGAAACAACTTTAACTCACATCATCACATCCAATGAGCAATAAAACTATCAACTTCGGAATCGATCTTGGCACGACAAATTCGGCAATCGCCAAGTTTGATCAGGGACAAGTCGAAATTTTCAAGAACCCTGCCGGACATAAAGAAACAATGCCCTCGGTAGTGGGCTTCCGCAAAGAGCGCATCCTCGTGGGCGACAAAGCGCGGGATTTCATGCTTGTAGATCCAAAAAACGTCGTCGCGACCTTTAAGCGGAAAATGGGAACGAGTGAGTCCTACTCGATTGACTCACTCGGTCAAAGCAAGACACCAGTGGAGCTTTCAGCACTCATACTCAAAGAACTGAAGGGATTCATACACACAGGTGAGACGCTCGACGCAGCGGTAATCACAATTCCAGCGTCTTTCGACACTGTTCAAAGCAACGCGACAAAGCAAGCAGGCCAGCAGGCCGGAATCAGGCAGGTCGTTCTCTTACAGGAGCCAATTGCGGCAAGTCTAGCATATGCCAATAAAAAGGGCAAAAGCCTCCAAGTTGGTTCATGGCTCGTCTATGATTTGGGTGGGGGAACCTTCGATGTGGCACTGGTGCGGATCGCTGCCGACGGAGAGTTAAAAGTCGTGGACCATGAGGGAGACAATTATCTTGGTGGCGCTGATTTCGATCAATTGGTCGCAGAGAAGGTGCTCGTTCCACGCCTTGAACTGGAGGGGCATTTCGATAATCTTCTTGCAGAACTCAAAAGCCGGACGGGGCGTTGGAATGCGCTATGGGAAAAACTCGTGTTTCATGCCGAGAAGGCGAAAGTAGAACTCTCTCACGCAACTTCTGCGGAAGTTGAAATTAGTACGAAAGACGACACTGGAGAAGTGATTGATGTTACCGTTGAAATCGCCAGATCTGAATACGAAGCACTAGTCCAACCACTCGTGGACAAAACCGTAGAGATGGTCCGCAAGATTCTCACCCGCAATAGTCTCCAGCCTTCGGACTTACAGTTTATCTTGATGGTTGGTGGTTCCACACTAATGCCATGTGTCCGCAAACGGGTCGAAGAGTGTGTCGGCGTGACAGTCGCCTGCGACATTGATCCAACGACCGCCATCGCCATTGGAGCTGCTTACTTCGCTGCGGGTAAACAGTTTGACGAAGTTGTGATTACCGGGAAGGCACCGAGCACTGCAAAGTTACAGGTGAAGGCAGTTTATCCCAAAGCGACTCGCGAACCTGAAGAAATGTTCGCTGCTAAGGTGACGGGTGAATGGCAGGGGTGTTCTTATCGGATACGCCGCCAGGACGGGGGATTCGACAGTGGAATTAAAGAAATGCGCGAGCGCATATCGGAAGATTTGCCGCTAGTCGCCGATTCATACAATATTTTCAGCTTCGAAGTGCTCGGAGGAAATCATGAAAAAGTCATGTGTGAGTTCGAGTCGATCCAAATTGCACATGGCAAATTCAGTGTCGCTGGTCAGTTGCTTCCGGAAGACATTTGCTTGCAGATCGACGATAGTGACACCGGTGAGGCTCGGCTCGACCTATTGGCCCAGCGCAACACCTTGCTACCAGGGCGAAGCAAAAAAACCTATACCGTGAATCGGACTGTTCTTAAAGGAGCAGCAGAGGACGTGATCCATCTTATCGTGAAAGAGGGCAGTGTCGAAGAACTGCCGGAATCTGCGAAAACCGTGGGCTATCTTAAAGTTTCCGGTCAACAGCTCACGCGTGATCTCCCCAAGGGAACCGATATTGACGTGAAACTTGAAATCAGCGAATCGAGAGATTTGGTATTCACGGTGTATGTGGAGGCTTGTGACCAAGAATTTCGCGAAGTCTTTGCACCAACTTTCCGCGATGTCCAAACGCAGACTCTCGCTTACGAATCACGTTGCCTTTTAGAGAAGATTGAAGATGAGATCGAGACGGTTGTAGATCTCGGAAATATCGAGGCGGCAAAGGATTTGAAGTTGATGCTAAAGCGTGTGGTAGAGCTCGAAAAAGATGCATCCAAGCTTGCTGAGGACGACAGCACAGATGATCGCTACAAACTCGAAGATGAAAAGCGGCGGTGCGCGGCCGAAGTGGGTCGCCTCACAAAGGGCAAGCGATTCGATACCGAAAGAAGGGAATACGAAGACATCCGAGACCGCTGCGAAATCCTAGTCTTGGAGCATGGCAATGACCGTGAAAGAAAACACTACGACGATTTGCTGAAACGGGAGGAATATGTGCTAGAGTCGGGCAATGCACGCCGCCTTGAGGAACTAACCGAGCAACTGCAAATCCTGTGTTATACGATTCTTCGCAGGGTGCCAGATTTCCTTCGGGGTAGGTTCGAATACCTCATTGGAATGCAATCTAAAATGAACGATCAGACGCAGGCGCGCAGCCTAGCTGACTCTGGACGCCTTGCTATCGCAAGGGAGCAGTGGGAGCGTGTTGATGAGACCAATATAGCGCTTCAGAATCTGCTGCCTTCCCGCGATCAGGAAGAATTGGTTAATCAAGGATTCACGGGTATCGGAAGGTAATTGGAAAATACTCCATCAACCTCTTCGCATGTCCGCCCCGCTCAACCGCAAGAACCTCCCTGAAAACCCCGCCCCGGACGACATCCTCAACGCCTTCCTCGACTACCTCGCCGCCACCGGCACCGAACCCTACGACCACCAGGAAGAAGCCATCCTCGAGCTCTTCGCCGGCAACAACGTCATCCTCAACACCCCCACCGGCTCCGGGAAATCGCTCGTCGCCCTCGCCCTCCAGTTCAAATCCCTCTGCCAAGGCCGCCGCTCCTACTACACCGTCCCGATCAAGGCGCTCGCCAACGAGAAATTCCTCTCCCTCTGCCACGTCCTCGGCCCGGAAAACGTCGGCATGATCACCGGTGAATGGGGTCGTAGCTCACGGATTAACATCAAGCAGTTACGAAGCGTAGTTCCACCGTCCTTCCGAGAGCAGCCGCGGCTTTTCCGAGGCTGGCCACGGTGAGCGAGGGGTTTGATGGATCGAGCATCCGGTCCAGCGATGCCCGGCTGGTTTTCATGCGCGAGGCCAGTTCGGTCTTGGTGATGTGCTCCTGCTCAAGAATCTGCTGGAGTTGAAGGGAAACCACGCGCTTGAGGGCCAGCACTTCCACCTCAGGAAGGATGCCTTCCCCGGCGAGGAAATCGCGGAACTCGCTGCCACGGTGGGCGTTTTGAGATGCTTTTGTTTTCATCGGTTTATGGAATCCGCATGGCCTATTTCAAGCCGCGTGCGGTGTGACCTCACGGCTGATCTTCTCTCCGTTCTCGCGCTCGGCCCGCATGAGTTCGAAATCCAACTGGAGCCGCAGCCAGAAACCGGGCGAGGTTCCGAAGTAGCGGCTCAGGCGCAGATCGTATTCCGGCGTGCAGCGGCGGCGGCTTTTTTTCATGTCCGTCAGATGGGGAGAGGGAATCCCCGTCATCCGCGAGACCTCTGCTTGAGAGACGTCCCATTCTTCCAAGGTTTCGCGGAGCGTTTCCGCGAAGAAATTCATCAGGGGGATCAGTTCGGTGGTTCGTTTCATGGTCATCAATGGTAGTCGGTGATTTTCACATCGGACGCCTTCCCGTCATTCCAACGGAAAACCAAGCGCCACTGTTGATTGATTCTCATGCTCCAGAAACCCTTGAGATCGCCGGAGAGGGATTCGAGCCGGTTGCTGGGTGGAATTCGCAAATCCTCCAGAATTTCGGCAGCATAAAGCTGCCGTAACCTTAGAAAGGCCCGCTCCTGAATTTCCCCCGGCAGTCTTTTTGATCGACCGCCGTTCCAGATCTTTTCGGTTTCCTTGCATGAGAAATCCTCAATCACTCCAGAGACGTTACCGTTTTAGGGTATGACAGCAACCATGAAATCTCGTCTACTTTTCACTCCGCCCCAAAAACTTTGCGCTCCTCTGCGCCCTTTGCGCCTTTGCGGTCAACTCTCGATGAACATCGAACATCGAACGCCCAACATCGAACATTGAAGTGAAGAGGGGACGGCATCTCTTATTTCGATGTTCAATGTTTCACGTTCGATGTTCAATGTTCGCACGATGTCCGCCCCGCTCAGCCGCAAGAATCTCCCCGAAAACCCCACCCCGGACGACATCCTCAACGCATTCCTCGACTACCTCACCGCCACGGACACCGAACCCTACGACCACCAGGAAGAAGCCATCCTCGAGCTCTTCGCCGGCAACAACGTCATCCTCAACACCCCCACCGGCTCCGGGAAATCGCTCGTCGCCCTTGCCCTACAGTTCAAGTCCCTCTGCCAAGGCCGCCGCTCCTACTACACCGTCCCGATCAAGGCGCTCGCCAACGAGAAATTCCTCTCACTCTGCCACGTCCTCGGCCCGGAACATGTCGGCATGATCACCGGCGACGCCACCGTCAACCACGACGCCCCGGTCATCTGCTGCACCGCCGAGATCCTCGCCAACATCGCTCTCCGCGACGGCGCGAATGCACCCGTGGACGACGTCATCATGGACGAGTTCCACTACTACTCCGACCACTCGCGCGGTGCCGCCTGGCAGATCCCGCTGCTCACCCTGCCCAAGGCCCGCTTCCTCCTGATGTCCGCCACCCTCGGCGACTCGACGTTTTTCTCCAAACAACTCACCGCGCTAACAGGCGCGCCCACCACCCTCGTCCAGTCCGACCAACGCCCGGTCCCGCTCGAATTCGAATACTCCACCACCCAGCTCCAGGAAAAAGTCGCCGAACTCAACGAACAAGGCCGCTCGCCCGTCTATCTCGTCCACTTCACCCAGAACGCCTGCGCCGACACCGCCCGCGACCTGCTCTC
>Ga0209512_1005174_pt1 | contig 10973 bp, 9 predicted proteins | sample frozenSSSSmetaG_FD_184142 | JGI IMG/M metagenome (GOLD analysis project Ga0209512, IMG submission 184142) | Glacier valley bacterial and archeal communities from Borup Fiord, Nunavut, Canada, to study Microbial Dark Matter (Phase II) -... | ecosystem: Environmental > Aquatic > Freshwater > Ice >... | reverse complement strand
CAAACCGGCACGACTACGGCGTATCGCATTGGCAACTGCGGTTACGGCTTCATCTTGACCAATAACACTTTCATGTAACGCATCATCCATTTTCAATAACTTGTCACGTTCACCTTCCAGCATTTTTGATACAGGAATGCCAGTCCACTTAGAAACGACTTCAGCAATTTCTTCTTCGCCCACTTCGTTACGTAATAATTGAAAGTCTTTTGTTTCTGCTTGTGAAGCCAAAGTAAGTTGCTTTTCTAACTCAGGAATTCTGCCATATTGTAATTCAGACATTTTTGCATAATCGCTATTACGATTAGCCATCTCAAGTTCCATTCGAGCCTTTTCAAGTCCTTCTTTGATATGTTGACTACCATGCAATGATGCTTTTTCAGATTTCCAAATTTCTTCCAAATCAGCGTATTCACGTCCAAGTTTGTCCATTTCAGTTTCAAGGGTTTCTAAACGTTTTTTAGATGCATCATCTGATTCTTTTTTTAGGGCAACACGTTCAATTTTTAACTGAATTAAACGACGTTCCATCCGATCAAGAGATTCAGGTTTAGAATCAATTTCCATCCGAATACGACTGGCAGCTTCATCAATCAAATCAATCGCTTTATCTGGCAACATACGATCGGTAATATAACGATGCGATAACGTCGCTGCCGCTACAATCGCTGGATCAGTAATATTAACCCCATGATGCACTTCATAACGTTCACTTAATCCACGCAAAATCGCAATGGTATCTTCAACTGAAGGTTCACCGACTTGAACTTTTTGGAATCGTCTTTCTAGAGCCGCATCTTTCTCAACATATTTACGATATTCATCTAGGGTTGTGGCACCAATACAATGCAGTTCACCGCGTGCTAGTGCTGGTTTTAACATATTACCCGCATCCATTGCGCCTTCGGCTTTACCAGCACCGACCATGGTGTGGATCTCATCGATAAATAAAATGATCTGACCTTCTTGTTTAGACAGATCTTTTAATACTGCTTTCAGGCGTTCTTCAAATTCACCGCGAAACTTAGCACCCGCTATTAAGGCGCCCATATCTAGAGACAACACACGTTTATGACGCATACCTTCCGGCACTTCACCGTTGATAATACGTTGTGCTAAACCTTCGACAATAGCCGTTTTACCGACACCCGGTTCACCTATCAACACAGGGTTATTTTTGGTGCGACGCTGCAATACTTGAATCGTTCGACGAATTTCATCATCACGACCAATAACCGGATCAAGCTTGCCCTTTTCAGCTAGTTCAGTCAGATCGATAGTATATTTTTCTAATGCTTGCCGTTGTTCTTCTGCATTTTGATCAGTTACTTTATCACCACCACGTATTTTTTCTATCGCAGCTTCAAGTAAGGATTTTTTACCGCCATGTTGACGTAATAAATCGCCCGCTTGATTTTTATCTTCTACCAATGCCAATACAAATAATTCACTGGATACATATTGATCTTGACGCTTTTGGGCTAATTTATCAGTTTGATTTAATAAGCGATTTAAATCTTGTGATACATGAATATCACCACTGCCACCTTCAACGTGTGCCATACGCGTCAATTGATTTTCCAAATCGGCTTGGTAGGCTGTGATATTGACACCACTTTGTGCCAACAAAGGTCTTACAGTTCCTGATTGCTGTTGCAAAAGCGCCAACATCAAATGCGCGGGTTCAATGAACTGATGATCTCTGCCCACTGCCATACTTTGTGCTGCGGCAACTGCTTCTTGAAATTTACTGGTTAACTTATCGATTTGCATAATGGCATCCTAGATTTATATTTTGTTGCTAATTAGATGGGGTAATTCCTGAGTAAATACAAGTAGTCCCACAAAAACTAAGTTAATTATCAATCGAGTCTACACGCATCTAAATTTAATACCCTATTTTTACTTTCATCCACATTTTTAAGCTGAATCTCATGCTCAGAAAACTTGGAACTACAACTCTATATTGTTTAATTGCTTGCTTGTCATCGCTTTAGATTTCTGTAGCAGATTAAATGAACAATTTAAAAAACAAGGTTCTCATATCATCTGATATTTTAGTCAATGTAAACGTATTGATATGCCATAAATCAAGTAAAGCCTGATCAAGATCAATACACTCTATACGCCCAGAGAAACTATTATTCGATTTGCCAGCGTGTCGCCGTACTCGTGAAAGAATTAATCCATCCATGGCTTAATTCAACTCCGTTCGTCGACGACCATTAACCCCAGACGTCCTCGTCACCTCGCTAACGCTTAGGCTCTCAAGCGACTGACGGAGTGAGGATGTAATTACTGCACTATTCTTCGCTACGCTACGAAAGCTGCTGTAATTACCAACTCCTACTGCGGGCTTGCACTACTTACTCGCTATCGCATCGTTCCATGTAGTGCGTCGAGTGATGAACAGACCTAGTCTTTGCTGAAAATCTATTATTTTGTTCTCTGAGGTATTGGCATAACGTTTTGAGTCAAGTTGTTATATATATGTCCTGCATCATAACTCAAAGCAAAAATGCTCCATTCGTTCCGGGTCTCACTCTTATTCTAAATTCAATTTTTTAAGTTTATAGCGTAGAGCGCGAAATGTAATACCCAATCTTTTCGCGGCCGCCGTTTTATTCCACCGTGTAGATTCTAACGCCTGGCTAATCAATTCGCGCTCTTGCTCTTCGAGCTTACTTTCCAAGTCATTTTCTACCGTTAATGTCATTTGAGCAGGTTGCTTATTTACCGCTACAGTGGTCATTGATTGCACAGGCAACATTAAGTCTTGTTGAGTAATAACTGTACCTTCAGCCCAGGTTAATGCTCGCTCAAGAATATTTTCTAACTCTCGTACATTGCCTGGAAAACCATACTCATTTAATGCTCTAATTGCTTGCTCATCTAATGTCGGTGTAGTGATCGAGTTGTTTTTGGCGAGATGTTGTAGAATATGTTTCGCGAGCAATAATATGTCTGCTTGTCGTTCTCGTAAGGCTGGTACGGTTAACTCTATAACGTGCAATCTATAAAATAAATCATCTCGGAATGTGCCTTGTTTGACACACTCGACTAAATTTTTATGAGTTGCAGATAAAATTCGAACATCCACATTAATTTCTTCATGGCCACCCACTGGGCGTATTGTTTTTTCTTGGATGGCACGCAGCAACTTTACCTGCATCATCAAGGGTAAATCCGCCACTTCATCTAAAAATAAAGTGCCGCCATTGGCTATTTGAAACAAGCCTTGCTTGTCAGCAACAGCCCCGGTAAAAGCACCCTTTTTATGGCCAAATAACTCACTTTCAACTAATTCTGAGGGAATGGCTCCACAGTTGATCGGTACAAATGCCTGTTCTGATCTTCCGCCAAGTTCATGAATCAATTTAGCGACTAGTTCCTTGCCTGTTCCTGATTCACCAGTAATATAGACTGGTGCTTGACTGCGTGCTAATTTTGTAATTTTGCCACGTAATGTTTTTATTATGTCAGTTTCGCCCAAAAGTCTGCTGCGTGAACGCCGTTCTTTTCTTTCAGGTTGTCCAGGGGATAATTTGAGCGCCGTAGTCACTAAATCACGTAAGACTCTTAATTTAAGTGGTTTTGATACAAAATCGAACGCACCTAACTTTAAGGCTTGCACAGCTAAATCCATATTACCGTGAGCAGAAATAACGGCCACAGGAAGATCAGGATATTGTTTCTGTAAGGCTTCGACAAAATCTAAGCCATTGCCATCAGGTAACCGCATATCAGTCAGACACAAATCAAAGGATTGCTGTTTTAATGCTTGTTTAGCTTGGGCTAGATTTTCTGCTGCAACACAATCAATAGACATGCCTGATAATGTCATCGTTAATAACTCGAGTATATCTGGCTCATCATCAATAATGAGTGCTTGTGGATTCATCATAAAATCCTTTGATTTACCAATGGAAAGCTAATACGAAAACATGGATGTTGTTGATCTGCTAAATAATTCAAACGAGCTCCATTAGCTTGACATAGTTCACGCGCTAAATATAAACCTAAGCCCGTACCGCCGGTTCGCGCAGAATGAAATGGTTCAAATAAATGTTGCTGCATTTTTTCTGAAACTCCTTTTCCATTATCTCTAACCTCAATCATCGCTTCATCATTTTGATGATACAAATCAACTTGTACACGCGGTTTAAACTGTAAGTTTTGTTCAGAATAATGCCATGCATTTTCTACTAAATTCCACATAACCTGATGTAATTGTTCCGCATCCATATTGACATTCGTCAATGAACAACAAATTACCAGCTTAATATCCTGATGCTGAATATCTTTTACCTCACAAAATTCGTTTATGAAGTTTTCTAGCCATGGTGTTAATGTAACAAGAGTTGGTTTAACTACTTTACGTCGACTCATCTCTAATATGGTTTCAATAATGCCATTTACTCTTGCACTATGGCGTTGAATAATGTCGGTTAGTTTAGAACTTCTAGCATTATTATTGTGCACTTCTGCTAATAACTCACTAGCATGAGAAATTGCGCCCAGTGGATTACGAATCTCATGTGCAATGCTGGCCGTCAATCGACCTAATGAAGCCAACTTCATCTGTTGTGCTTGCTGAGCTAACGCCGAGGTATTATCGAGATAAATCAAAGTTTCACCATTATTTAATACTACTGCTCTAGCATGTATCTCTGGTAAATCAGGTCGAATTTGTAGCGTTTCAAATGCTATCTTATTATGATTTCTCCACTTAGTTAATTGTTTAGATAAACTAGAAGCAGTATCTGCCAACAAAATCCCTGTCGACGCATCATTAAGACCTAACAAAGATCTCGCAGACTGATTAATCAGTCTTATCACACCATACTCGTCGACCACTAATACGCCCGTTTGCATACTACTAATAATATGCTCGTTTAAAGCTGCTGATTTTGCTGCATTTTGAGCGTGTTGTTCAATCATCACTTGCGAGAACTTCATTTTTTGAGACAACGTCTGTGCCAACAAGGCTGTTACAAAAAATGTCGCACCAAGCATGCCAGCATGACTGTACTTTGTTATATCATCCCCGGAAATCTGGGTATAACTCACTTCCAGTAGCACAGACAACGTAGCTATCGCTGCAATAAATACTGCTGTTCGACCTGGGATCAAAGCGGCTCCCGCAACTACCACAACGACTAATAAAGTACCTAATCCTGTATGTAGCCCACCACTAGTATGGACAAGCAAGGTAATAAATACGATATCTGAAATCAATTGAATTTGAGTTTGAGAGCTAAAGTTACTCCATTTCTTAAAGCTTAATACTAACCACACAATCGCTGCCAGTAAATAAAACTGACTGATCGTAAGATACCAGCGAGGATCCACTTCGCCTAAAAAGCTTGGTGGTAATTTAAAATAAAACGTCGTAAACAGCATGATGCTCAAAAACAATCTATAAGCAGAAAATATTGTTAGCTCACGCCATGAAATTACAAAAGATGAGGATGATGATGATATTGTCAGATCTAACCACTTCATCTTGCTTAGCTATCAGCCTCAAGATGCTCATGTGAACAATAAAAGGCATCGCCTTGTCGAAGGGCTTCCTGCTCCAGAATATGCAAGCCACATTGTTTACATTTCACCATTTTCTCCGAAGCTATCTTAGGAGAAGACGGCCGACTGCTTCGCCATAAACGACCAATAATCACATATAGAAGAAGACCAATAGCAATTAAAACTAAAATTCGCATTTTAAAACCTCGTTACAAATAAAAAAGGGGGGACTATAAATAGAATACCCTTTTCTGAATCAGCAGTCTCACCTTTAATAGCACCTACCTTAATTGGCTATGGGCAAGACATTTTCACACCGTCACACATTTTGTCACCGAAATCTTCATCATCATCTTCCTCATAGGCTGAAGATTGCATACGGACTATGGCATCGGCAGAGATTATAAAGCCTTCATTTGAATCAGCACGATCACCGCATAATTGTTCATAACTTGATAGGGTTCCTGCCACAGCATTCGTGTAATAACGATTAGCATCAGCAAATTTAGGATCATTCACCGTTTCATAAATACGTTGATTAGTACGATTGTTATTCAGCTCACTTAAACTGCCAATTATTCTATTGACTAAGGGCACCATTAATTTATAACAATATTGAATACGAATTTTAAGTAAATTAGCATCCTGAATTGAAGCCCCCCCTTTTTGGGATGTTGGCCGGTACATCAAATTATCATTCGGAATTTCATAAATATTGTCTGAATTTCTTATCCCGAAACCCGATGCTTCAAACTGTTTTCTAGTTGGGCTTATTCTGGTTATTTTAGTATAGGTATCAACCTCAGATTGAGCATCACGTTTAGTATTGTTACTACTAATACCTGCATCGATATCCGTCCTTACTGTCGTGAGTGAAGTATTACTTGTATATAGCGGCGCAATCCCTCTTATTAAGCCACGTCGAAGTGAACTATAGGTCGCATTATTAACGGCGCCTAATCTTGCAGACTGAAAAGTTGCATAGTTCAATGTTGTTTTTGCTGAATAAATAAAGCCGATTTGCACTGCGCCAAAAATCAACAATATCAGCACAGGTATAACAATAATAAACTCAACCATCGCTTGGCCTTGATAACGCTTTGAATAAGGATACATTTTGATTAGAGATTGCTTAATAGCGATCATCTGTGGCGGGTCACTCTTGCATCTCATTAGCAACCTCAAGATTGATCTCAAATGGTTCAAGCACTTGCATAGTCAAATTTCTTATTTTTTCAGCTTCTGGTGACGTTGGATCAGTGTGTTTATACATTTCAGTAACGGTATTAGCCAAAAGTTGTGCACGTACATAAGCTAAATTGTACCAAGCCTTTACAAAACTGTTATCGCGGATTAAGGCTTGTTGGTAAGCATCTTGAGCTTTTACATAATCTTGAGATTTTGCATGACAATTCCCTATTCTTAACAAGCTTTTTGTATCATTTGGCATAGCGATAGCCAGTGACTGATATAAGGCCACAGCTTTGTCACATTGTTCCTTGGCATAATAGGTATCAGCTTCAACCTGATTATCTAGTGTGATTTGAACATTTTTAACTGAATTATGACTACAGCCTGCTAAGCTTGTTAGAATACATAATAGATAAATTAATCTTGCCATTTGCAGTTATCTCCTCGTTGAATATCTAAAGTTTGAAGACTACCTGCTGTTAGCTCCATCACCGATTTAGCGAGTAAACAAAAGCTCATACGCCAAGGCTTTAAACTATTTACCAACCCACAAACTTTATTGTGTTTATCTATATAAACTAAATCCAAAGCGTATTTCATTCCAAATGTATGAACGGAATTACAGGGTGTTATCCAAAGTGCTTGGTTTACATTTAATGGTGCTAATACTAATAATCCGCCTAAGCGTTCTTTGAATGATTGGGTCTGCAAGCCATTTAACAGTGTTGATACATTGTCATCTCGTGACACGATGATGCTGCCATGCCTCACAGTGTCCCCTGCTCCATAAACTTAACAATGATCGGAAATAATAAGATCATAAAGGTTAATGGAAAGATGAAAATAACTAGCGGGATTACTAATTTAACGGGCGCTTCCATCGCCATTTTTTCTGCTCGCTGGAACCGTTCATCTAAGCGTTGTTCGGCTTGAATAACTAAGGTGTCTCGCATGCTTGTACCCATTTTTTCCGCCTGAGTTACTGCACTTACAAAAACGGTCACATCTTTAAGATCTACGCGGTCCGCCATTCGGGCTAAGGCATCGGCCCTCGTCTGTCCTGAATTTACATCACGAAGTACAATTCTAAACTCATTTTTCATCGCCCCTTTTGGGCCTTTATCAACGGCTTGTTTCAAAGCACCGGCAAAGTTGAGACCCGCATCCACACACATGCTCAGGTAATCTAAATAAATGGGTAAAGATTGAACGACTTCTTTATCTCTTTTTCGACGTGAGTCTCTCACCCATGCCTCGGGTAAAATATAACCAATCAACGCCAATATCAGCAATAACTCTGGTTTAATATTGCCTGAACTGGCCATTGGAATAGCGGCTAACCCAGGTATAACTAGTGCAAAAACGAGGCAAACAGAAAAATAATCCTCAGCTGTCATTATAAAGCTAAGGCCATTTTTCTGTAATTTCATATCTAGTTTGTTGAGGTAATTTGAAGGAAGATGATTACCTACAAAAAAGGTTACTAATTTCACCAGTGGCCAAACTGGCATCATAAACAAAGGGGGAGGATCCATGTATTTTCTATTTTCTCCCGCAGTCATCGCAAACAACAAAGCAATAAGCATTAGTGTGCTGGCGATTGCAGCGCCGAGACTCAAGCCAGCCAGTAATGCCAGAAGGTCATAACTTAAGTCTGATAGCAATGTAATTAAATTGTCGATCATAAAGACGTTTTTCCTAAGTATCTATTGATGTGACTTTACGGATAAACACATAGCCAAGTACTTGCATAGTGACCATGATAGCTAACACAATTAAACCTTCGGTTGTGGTGTACAATTTTCTCATAGCCTCTGGCTCAATAAAACTGAGCAATATAGCCAATATAATCGGTAACATCGCCATAAACGTACCTTGCGCTTTACCCTGCGCGGTCAAACTATCAATCTTGCCTTCCATCATCTTTTTACGACGTAATGTTTTTGCCATGGTATTAATTGTTTCGACTAAATTACCACCCACTTCACGACTGATTCGGATAGCAGAACTTGCCATCACAAAACTTTGCATTGGCAACCGTTGTTCAAGTTCAACTAAAGCATCTTCCAGCGTTACACCTAAACGCATACGCTTAACCAATAACCCAAATTCTTGACTTAATGGTGCCGGAGATTGCGCGGTAACTTGCTCCAATGCCATGTTTAAACTGGCACCTGATTGCAAGCTACTCGATAACATAATGAACGCATCTGGCAATTGTGCTTCAAACTTGGCTAAACGTTTTTTTCTCAATGATGCCCAAACAATCCCTGGAATAAAAAACAATATGCCTAAGGCGCTCCACGTTACCACCCATAATTGAAAGGAATAATGCAGAAACGCTGGGATTAAAATCAAAGAAAGGACATTAATTAAAAATAGATTACTGGCATCGGTAAAAACAAACATATCAGCTAATTGATTGTTAGCATTTTTGGTAAACTTTTGTTTATAAAAAGCCGAAAAACCTGCCACCCAATTACCCGAACTAGAAACCAACCCCATCACAGCAATAAAGGTCAGCAATACTATTGCAGAGAGTAAAGCAACGCTGATCAGATCTTGTGTCAATAGAGCGATCGTTTCCATCATGATTTAAAAATACTCATATCAACGGGGATACCACGTGCTTGCAATTCATCATAAAAATGCGGCACCGTACCTGTCGCCACAAAGTCACCTCTAACACGGCCATCTTCATCAAAGCCATCTTGTTGGAATTTAAATATTTCGTTCAATTGCACGGTACCACTTTCCATACCGGTAATTTCACTAATATTAGTTATTTTTCGTGTACCGTCACCAAAACGTGATTGTTGGATAACAATATGGACAGCAGAGGCTATTTGTTCTCGTATGGCTGATACCGGTAAATCCATACCGGCCATCAACACCATTACTTCCATTCTTCTCAACATATCCCTTGGCGTATTGGCATGAGCAGTCGTTAATGACCCATCATGGCCAGTATTCATCGCCTGTAACATATCTAATGCTTCACCACCACGACACTCGCCCACCACAATGCGATCAGGTCGCATACGTAGACAGTTTTTTACTAAATCACGTATTGTTACTTCACCACGACCTTCCATATTAGGAGGTCGAGCTTCTAAAGACACAACATGGGGTTGGACTAATTTCAACTCAGCAGCATCTTCCACCGTAATTACACGTTCCGATTCAGGGATGTAATTAGATAAAATATTCAATAACGTCGTTTTACCCGAACCTGTTCCACCTGACACAATAATGTTCTTTTTTTGCTCTACACACATCCGAATAAACGTCACCATTGATTCATTTAAGGTCACGTATTTAATTAAGTCTCTATCTGTTAGTTTCTTATCAGAGAATTTACGAATGGTAATGCAAGGTCCTCTTAGAGCTAAAGGTGGGATGATGGCATTAACCCGCGAACCATCAGCTAAACGTGCATCGACCATTGGCGAGCTTTCATCAATTCGTCGACCTAAGGGAGAAATAATGCGTTCAATGGTCGACATAACAGCGGCATCACTGGTAAAGGCCACCTCACTCTTTGTCAGCTTGCCTGCTTTTTCAACATAAATATCGTTATAGGCATTAACCATTACCTCCGTCACATCAGGGTCAGCTAACAACACCTCAATCGCTCCAAGACCAATTGCTTCATCAAGTACAATTTTACTAAGTTGTGCATGCACGATTTCAATGGGCAGTTGCGTAGTAATACCCATTATAATTTCATTAACAATCTTAGATAACTGCTCTCTGACTTTCTGAGGAGTCAATTCATCGATATGCATACGTCGTAAATCCATCTGACGTAATAACTCCTGATGAACATACTTTGCCCATTCCATGTATTTTGATCGTAGATCCGTTTTTTCTTTAGTAAGCTGCATTTTTGCAGCGAGTTGTTCATCAGCACTCAACACATCACTCGATAGATGGGCATGACTAGTATCAAGTTCACTATTGACTGTCACCAAAATGTCATCAACCACTCTGACTTTGATAATATGACCGCCAATAACAATAGTATCATCGTCGATAATAGGGCCATGACGATCAACGAGCTTATCGTTAACCGAAATACCAGCACCATTACTGACATCTTCGATAAAGATACCTGATAATTCGCGGGTGAAACGAGCGTGTCGAGGTGATACTCTCCAGCCTCTGATGCGAATAATACCGTCACGAGAGCTGCCAATTTCGCATGAATCAGCACCACATTTTACTGATTCAATTTCACGACCTTTTTTATCTAAAAC
>Ga0209512_1005173_pt1 | contig 10974 bp, 14 predicted proteins | sample frozenSSSSmetaG_FD_184142 | JGI IMG/M metagenome (GOLD analysis project Ga0209512, IMG submission 184142) | Glacier valley bacterial and archeal communities from Borup Fiord, Nunavut, Canada, to study Microbial Dark Matter (Phase II) -... | ecosystem: Environmental > Aquatic > Freshwater > Ice >... | reverse complement strand
GCTAAAACCAAGGATATCTCTAACTTCGCATCATAAATCTATCATAGGTCTATGAACATTTAAGAGATTCTCTGAAAATAGAGGATCTTTTTTTAGAGATGGAAGACGGGGTTTACCGAATGCTTACTCACAACTTGGAAAAGTTGCAATTGTTACAGGAGCCAATAACGGAATTGGTTATGAAGTCACCCTTGGTTTAGTTAAGAAAGATTACGAGGTTATTATGGCTTGCAGAAATATGCAAAAGGCCGAAGAAGCCAAAGCTAAAATACTTCATATCTACCCTAAAGCTAGAATAAATCCCATAAAGATTGACACAAGTAACCTTTATGAAGTAAAGAAATTTGCTGACGAGTTTCAGGCACAGTACCACGAGTTGCACCTGCTGATCAACAATGCTGGTATCATGATGTCTCCTTATAAGGTTACCGAAGCCGGTTTTGAAAACCAGTTTGTTACTAACTACATCGGACATTTTGCTCTTACAGGCTTGCTGATCCCTATGCTTACAAGCACTTCAGGATCTCGAGTAGTTACCCTGAGCAGTTTATCTTACAAATGGGCAGAGATCCAATTTGATGATTTCCACGCCAGTAAGGGTTACAGTAAGACTAAGGCTTATGGACAAAGCAAACGTGCCTGCCTGATGTTTGCCTTTGAGCTGCAACGAAGATTATTTGCTGCTGGTTATGGCACACTTTCAATAGCTGCTCATCCCGGACTTTCCAAAACCAACCTCGATCAATATTACCCTGCATTAATTAGACCTTTAGGTAATCTTTTTTTACAGCCTGCTGAAAAAGGGGCTCTTCCAGTTTTATATGCTGCTTTGGATAAAAATATTAATGGTGGCGAATTCATTGGTCCAGATGGCTTTCAACAAATGAGAGGATATCCTATAAAAGTTGACGCTGATGAATATTCTAATAATAAAGTAGTTGCAGAACGATTGTGGAGCGAAAGCGAAAAAATGACAAATGTTTTCTACCTCACAAATTCAGACAATAAAAACAAATTGTAGGGCAATAATTGAAAATACAATAATTACTTGAAACATATGAAACAAAAACAACGAACCGCTAATAAAGGATTAATACTGCAGGAGTTGGAATCATGATAGATTGAGAAAGGGTACATGAAATTCATTTTGGAGACTGGTCTAATCAACCGAAAGCAGTTGCCTTATACAAAAGGAGCGGATATCGGATAATTGAAAATTTCGGATAATACGCTGGAGATTCAAACAGCATTTGTATGTTCAAAGGAGTACAAGAAATAAATAAGTCCTGCCGCTAACACCAGCTAAGCCACAGTAAACCAATGAAATACATTTGTTTCCCGCGCCCTCGCTACCCATTATAACTCATTTTAAAACGCACATATTTAGGCTGTTGCAACTTGTCAAAAAGACGAAACTTCGAATGTAGTGCAAATGCTAAAGACTGCGGATTTTCCTGACATAATTAAATAATAAAAACATTAAGAAACTGATTTATGAAAACATACAAAAAAAATGCAGTTATAATTGGAGTCTTATTCATTTTTACCATGATGTCAGGGATGATTGATGCTTATTTTGTAGTTCCCGAATTTAAAGATCCAATAACGGCTATTCTTCAAAACAATGGACAAATCCTGATTGGAGTGTTTTCTGTATTGATAATGGCACTTGGAATTCTTTTTATCGCAATAACATTCTATCCAGTTATCAAAAAACAAAATGAAACGATAGCACTTACGTATGTAATTTTTAGAGCAATTGAATGTTTGTTATTGATAACTGGTTCTATTTGCTATTTATATATAATTTCTTTGGGTGTAGTGTATACGGATAAATCAGATATTTCTCAGTACGTCATCGGAATTGCTTTAGCACTTAAGATAAAATATTATGGGTATCAGATTGCGATGATAGTATTGGGAATAGGAAGTCTATTTCTTTGTTATTCATTATATGTTTCCCGACTTGTACCAAGATTTATATCTATTTGGGGCGGACTTGGATATTTTTTACTGTTTATAAGTGGCATTTTAGATATTTGTGGATTAATAGATACTACAAAGGGAATGGGAGTTGTTTTATATACACCTGGAGGATTATGGGAGTTAATTGTATTCCCTTTGTGGTTGTTTATAAAAGGATTCAATAAAATACAGATTGACATTAAACAACAGAATGATTAAAGAAATTTTGGTACAAAAAGCGACTCTAAATTAAATGCCGTTTCATGCGGATATAAAACTATTCTACTCACCATATTCAGAAGGATTAGGAGCTTTTGGTGAGAATTATGTAGCAACAAAAACAATCGAGTTTGCCAAGTACTTTGATAACAGACAATGTTTTAGTGAGCGGGATCTCGAATCATGGGCTGGAATTGTAATGCTTGAAATGGCGTTAGATGGTGAATATGAAAAAAGTGATTCAATAGTTCTCGCTTATAACAAAACTATAGTGAACAATTGTGTTACGTGTACTCCTAAACAAAAGGAGACGATAAAGAAGCTTGGAGCCAATTTGTTAGAAAAGTGGCATGATTTTTTAATAAATAGAGGATATTAAATAATGGCTTCCACTAACATTGCCCAAACCACACCCGCCTTCGGCAGGCGCCGTCTAGCCACTCGTTAGCGGAAATGTTAGAAGCGCAACTTTAAAGTACATTGTTATATTTATCCAAACGATACCCTACGCGTGTTGAGGTAAAGCATAATGAAAAAGATGGATGGATTGTTATCGACCAGATTCGGACGATTGATAAAACTCGTATCATTAGGGTGCTAGATAAATTGTCCAAAAAGGAAGTTGAGAATGTCAAATCCGTGATTCGAGAAACGTTTGTGGATTAAATAAAAACGAGTGTTAACAATACCCAAACCACACCCACTTCATGGGCGCGGTTTGGCCACCCGTTAGGGGCACTCTAAAAACTGTAATTTATGAGATCTTACGTTGTTTTAGCATTATTATTCTTTGGAATAGTAAATATTGGGAATTGCCAAGTAAAAGGAACTCAATTCACCATTGATTATCGGACAATCGTAAATGAACTACGATCCTCCAAGAACCTTAAGGCCCTAGAATCTAAGTGGGATTATGAGTCAATATTAATGTTGGACACCTCCGATATTAGGTTAATATATCGAGTGGCCCCCAAAGTGGTGGCGGATTATCGTAAAGTTTTTTCTTATCCCATAGATAAAAAATATAAAAAGGTATTATCAACTGATAAATCTTCCATTGAGGATTGTATCAAAGATTACAGGCTTTATCAATTTGATAATAGCCTAAACCTAAAAATTGATTATCCTGTATATGTAAAGGACAAAAAAGTCGCAGTTCTCCAGATATACAATAATGGATATACTGAATGCTTGCGAATTACCTTGCTTAAGGGGAAACAGCTATTGGTAGAATTAATGTACAGTACTATAGAATAAAAAGAGCTGCCCCTAACACTGGCTAAGGCACAGGCCCCTGAAGGGGCCAAGCCCTGGCTCGCCGTTAGGCCACATTTGAGAAGCGCGTTGAACAAAATAGTGCAAGTTTTGTTAGTTACTAAATAAGTACTTATATTTGTACCTTATTAATAACTTATAAAACCACAGACATGATTGCTGCAAACTATACCGAATTTAGGACAGGTTTAAAAAAGTTCCTTGATAGCGTCGAAGATAACAATGAAACCTTGATCATCAAAAGGGGAACAGGGAACGGAACAGTTATGATTTCATTGGACGAATACAATTCAATAATGGAGACAGTTCATCTTTTAAGTTCCAAAGCTAATGCTGATAGACTTTACGAGTCAATTAAGCAAATCAAAGAAGGAAAGAAAGTTCGTAAGAATCTAATAGAAGAGAAATGATTATCACTTTCTCAAAAAACTCTTGGGAGGATTACACTTCTTGGCTCACAGAAGACAAGAACATGTTGAAAAAGATTAACGAATTAATTCGAGACATTCAAAGAACTCCATTTGAAGGCAAAGGCAAACCAGAACCACTGAAGTATGATTTATCCGGATTTTGGTCGCGTAGAATTGACAGAGAACATAGATTAGTTTATCAAGTAAAGGATAAGGAAATTCTAATTTATAGCTGCAGATATCATTACGATAAATAAAAACACACGCGGGCTAACACTGGCTAAGCTAAACCCCTTCGGGGTCTTCGCCTAGCCCACCGTTAGCGGTCATTTTGCAAGTCCGCAACCCGACCAACTACGTATGCTAACGATCAATAAATGCAAGTAATCGGCAGATTTATAAAGTGTTGATTATCAATGGTGGCATTTGACCCTTAGTCAGAATTTTAGAACGCACAAATTTAAATTCTTGCAACTGTGAAACAAACATCCAAGAGAAAGAAAAAGCCTCTGAAGTTTTGCAATACACTACATTAATATTTTTATATTTTTAGGTTATTCTTATTTTAAATCTTATAGATATAAAATAAGTTTCAGTTACAATTACACACAAGAATGAAAAAGGGATTACTTTTATTTTTGCTCATAGGATTGATTCTTATTGGTGGATATTATGCCAGAAGAAAATATATTGATCCAAAGGTTCGTTTGTATTTCGCTAGAAGTGAAGTTTCCCACTTGACTGATAAAAATGTAATTCAGAATGGTGACTTGATTTTTCAGACATCACTTTCCAGGCAAAGTATGGCAATTCAATTGGCGACTCACTCATTATATTCACATTGCGGATTAATTTATATGATAAGTGAGAAGTATTATGTTTTTGAAGCTGTTCAGCCTGTCAAACTCACATCACTTGATAAATGGATTGCCAGAGGGAAAGATGGTAAGTTTGTAATCAAGCGCCTAAAGAATGCAGACAAAGTATTGACTTTATCTACTATAAATAGGATGAAAGAGATTGGTGATCAATTCAAGAGTAAAAATTATGACTTGACATTTGAATGGTCAGATGATAAGATTTATTGTTCAGAGTTGATTTGGAAGATTTATAAACGTGCTACTGGATTGGAGATTGGAAAATTACAGAAACTAGAGGATTTTGACTTGACAAACGATGCAGTTCTAGCGAAAATGAAAGAAAGATATGGAGATAATATTCCAAAAGAAGAAACTGTGATTTCTCCAGTTGCGATTTTTGACAGTGAATTATTGATGACTGTAAAATCAAATTAATAAAAAAAACGAGGGCTAACACCACCCAGACCCCACCTGCCGAAGGTAGGTGGGGTCTGGCCTCCCGTTAGTGGCTTTTATAGAACCCGTAAATTAACGACACTGCAAAATTTTAAAAAAAATGAGAGGACTCGCTTTACTTCTTTTGATTTCTTTAGTAAGCTGTACTGGAAACAAAAATGGAATTGATAAAACATCAATTGATAAGATATACCATTCGCATGTTAGTATCAAATGATAAAATGACGGTCATTCACAATGGTACAAGTGAGACATATTTAAAATATCAAATGCGCTTACCCAATAATGATTATGGGATAAAGCTATTAAATAAGGAGATTTTTTCGGGAGAATATTTGAATGTCGATTCACTAAATCACACAGTGGTCTTCAGTGATGATGGTTCTGTCAAAGGGTTTCAGGATTTCAACTCGTATGAGGTCACTCCTAACTATTATTTCGCTGGTTGTGAGTTTGATATCCTATATATGAAGAAGAAACCAAAGGATAGATTTGAATATACTTGGACATTTCAAAAGATACTTTGAAGATTTATAATTTAGATTGTCAGGAATTTGATAGTCTCAACAACATGTGTGTTGAGACCAAAATAGGGAAATTGCGATATCGATTGATAAAAAAATAACAGCCACTAACATTACCCAAGCCACAGCCGCCACAGGCGACCGCGGCCTGGCCACCCATTATGGGCAATTTTAGAATCGCGTTATCAAACTGAATCATATGATTATACATTTTAAAAAACAAGCATGATACGAAAAATAATTTTTGTAGTTATAGTTTCATTACTAACCGGGATTAACACCTTTGCACAGGACGAGCTTAAAGTGAGCATAGTTTTACTGGCAAATGACAAAATTGCTGATGTAAATATTGAAGAATCAAGATTTATTAAAGGTTTGGATGATGCTGTCAAATTAATGAGAAGTGAATTCAATTTAATATCAAAAGAGCAAAAAATTGCTATTCTTATCACATGTCGTAAAGATGGACTGCCAACGATTGAGTTTTACTCTAGACCTAAAATTGATTTGAACAAAGAACTTAGTTTTGTTAATCAACTCAAGTTTATTCAATTTGGAAACACAAAAATTGTGGACTTCCCGATACTTTTGTCTGTAAATCTTAAACCTGAAGATATAAATGTTGCGTTTAATAAAATCATTTCTCCGGTTGTGAAAACACAAATGGAGTACGAAGAAGCTGATTTAAAAACAAAATATGTATTAAATAAAGTTTGGGCTGCAAAAGTTGTGCTTCCCATTTATAGTGCATACCAGATCATTGTTGATAATCAGTCCCCTGGGGTAATGAATTTTGGAAAAAGAGTCGAACAAACCGATTTCTCTTTATCTCAAAACATTCAAGATATTACAGATAAGAATAGTGATTATTGGAGAGCTTGTATGGAAATGAGCATTGGAAATGAATTAATTCCTGAGACTAAGATTTTTATGTATATGTCTCAGGGTTTGTTTGATTATGCTAAAACTTATTATGAAGTTGTTGGTCCTATGTCTGATGGTAAGACAAATATGAAGAGCTATTTAAATGAATTATCATGGCGATTAGAGCTATTCAATAAACAGTTAAATGCTGAAATTGAAAAGGGAATCTCGGATAACGACAAAGGAAACTTTCAAAATGCAATTGAAAGATTTAATAGTATTTTATGTAGTTATCCCAACTCTGCATGGGCTCAATATGAAAAGTATTTTTCGCAAAAATCTCTAGATCGGTCTATTGACAGTACCAATATGGGTAGCAGAGAGAATTGGGATATTGCAAAGAAAATCATATATGCCTGCAACCCTCTTTACAACATGGATGTAATGGCTAGCACTGGATATGAATCATATTTGTTATTTAGAAGAAGTGAATTAGCGTCACTTTTTAAAAATAAGGATGAAACATTAAATGATATTTATAAATATGCAGATATTTCAATGGACTTAAAAGTGTATGACTTTGCTGCTCAACTCTTCTTATATTCCTTCACCTATAGCAAAAATAAACAAAAAGCTCTTAATAAATTCTTATACTGTGTTGATAAACTTGGTGTTAGTAATTTATCGCAGACTTTTAAAGGGGATTTTGAAAAGGAATTTAAGAAGATCGATGTAGAAAAGGAAAAAGAGATGAAAAATAGTAATTCGTTCAAAGTGATGAAGAATTGAATAAAAATAAAAAAAACCGCCTTAGCTACCCGTTAGGCACAATTTTAAGAATCCAACATTTCAATTGATACTATTGCTTCATTATTATGAAAGAAAAAATAGCAGCACAGTTTAAGAGACCAAGTGGACTTCTAGGTAGAATGGTCGGTTTTATTATGAAAAAAGGAAATCACGCCATATATAAATTATTGATCAACAGACTTGATCTTGCTGATAATGACGGAATTTTGGAAATAGGTTTTGGGACAGGAGACGCAATAAAAGTCATAGGTAATCAAAACTATAAGTGCCAGATTTCTGGAATTGATTTTTCAGAATTAATGTACAAGGAAGCAAGCTTGACGAATAAAGGGCTTATTAAATCCGGGCGATTATCACTCTATTTCGGAGATTTCTTGGCACATGATTTTGCTGGAATTTTATTTACAAAAGTATATTGTATCAATGTGGTATATTTTTGGGATGATTTGAATGTTGGATTTAGTAAGGTTTTCAATGTATTGAAGGAAGAAGGATTGTTTGGTTTTTATATGAATTCATCTGAGGACATGCACAGAGCCAAATTTACGCAAACCGATACGTTCAATAAACACTCTATTGGCTACGTAATAATGTGTTTAGAAAAGGTAGGGTTTAGGGAGATTCAACAATATTATGAATCCGGCAATATTAAAAAAGGATATTATATCTATGCAAGAAAAAAAACTGTACCTAACACTGGCTAAGCTAAACCCCTTCGGGGTCTTCGCCTAGCCCACCGTTAGTCGGCATGTTGAAACAGGCAATTAAACTTTTTCCTAATCCGTTAGAAATACATATAAACCATTAAATATTTGAACCATGGAATTCTTCTTGTTCTTTTTCTATTTCTTGATTTTGATTACAATTTTTTACTTTGTCTTCAAATGGGTAAACCGATATTTTGCCTTGAAGCAAGAGCAAAATGATTTGTTAAGAGAAATAATTAATAGGTTTGATAGAAGATATCTGTAAACTTCAAAATAACGACTGATTATTACATATTCAACGTTATGATCAGGTTGATACGAACCACTGGGAACAATCCCGGCTATGTTGAGTTGGCACGTAAATTGGACGAAGAACTCCATAGCATATATGGAGATCTGCAGTACAATTATGATGTTTTCAACATGATTTGCGAAATTGATACAGTTCTGGTTGCATATGACGAAAACAATGCCATTGGATGCGGTTGTTTCAAGCAGTACGATGATAATACAGTAGAAATTAAGCGGATGTTCGTGCAATTTGAATATCGGAACAGAAAGATAGCTGAGGTCCATATGTATTTGAAATAAAGAATAAATGAGATATTTCCCGCTTGCGATTCTTTTGCTTTTATTATGTAAGACTGCTAGATCTTCGAATAGGATATATTTTCTCCATGGATTTGGAGGTCCTGGAATTGAGATGAGGTGGATTCTTAAAGCGGTTGAAAAAGAGGGTTTTGATTGTACTTTGTTCAAATACCACAGCCTGGTGAGGGATGTTGATTCAGTTGGGCTAGATTTGATTAAACAAATTCAGTTGGACGATGCTGATACTATTTCATTCGTAACCCATTCGATGGGTGCACTGGTTGTGAGATCTATTTACAAACATCTTGATTCGTTGGCTGATTTTCCGACAATCAAACGTTTTGTAATGATTGGGCCACCAAACAACGGCACGAAAGTGGCTGATTTCTACTTTAAGTTTCGTTTCCTAAGACACATTCTTGGCCCTAATTTAAGGAATTTGACTACTGATTCCATTACAGGTTCGAGTCGATATCCGATCCCTACATGCGAGGTAGGGCTGATAACTGGGAGTTTTGTTGGCAGTAAAACACTGAATGTGTTTCTGGATGCAGATAACGACGGCATGGTAGTTTGTGAACAAGCTAAACTTGGGATAGAGAAGGATAGTATTTATATTAAATCCTGGCATTTCGGATTACTGTATGATAAGAGAGTTTCAAAATATGTGATTTCCTTCTTGAAGTGGGGTAAATTCACAGATAAGTGATTGATAATCAAATATGCACTTCCACTAACACCAGCCACAGGCTGCTACTCAGGCGATTACGCCCGCGCCCTACCTACCAGTTAGGGGCAAGCATAGAACCCGTACATTTAGGTTCCTTCAATGGTTCATCAAAGAAAGAAATGCAGGATTTCATCGGACAACCAGAAAAGAATGGAGTAATTCTTCATGGCACATTACAACAGTAGACATCTTGAATGCGTCCAAGTCAATGTCAGCCTGCAGAAGTACACTATTAAACAATGGGCGACTTCGGTGTATGATTTCTGGTGTGATTATCATGACTTAGTTTATGTAATTGCAAAAGAATTTCTTGTCAGCCGTTACTAATTCAAATTGGCAAGTGCTTATATTTGTTACATTGCAAGATTTTTTTTTTAAACGAGAGACAAATGAACAAATCCATACAAGATTATAATGACTCGCTGATCCTTGGAGACAGTGAAATATGCACTTTGCTTGCCAGTGAGATATGTGGCATATTGCCCGATGCCGAGAATAAGATCTGGCATGGCCATCCAGTTTGGTTTCTAGATGGTAATCCCGTCGTAGGATACAGTAAGTTGAAGACAGGAATTCAGTTACTGTTTTGGAGTGGTCAATCATTTGATGAGTCTGATCTTTCAAGTGTTGGCAACTACAAAGCTGCCGGGATCGGCTTCACGTCTGTGGATCAAGTAAAGATTGATGATGTAATACGTTGGCTCAAAAAATCCACATTGATACAGTGGGACTATAAGAACATTGTCAAGCGAAAGGGGCTGCTGGAAAGATTAAAGTAGCGTAAGTTTGTTAAACAACGCTTTTGCTGATTTCTATGAAGAAAGACGCATGCAAGAAAATGAAGTTTAACAGACAAATATACAGGACTTTAAACAATATAAATGCCTTCCTCTAACACCAGCTACAGGCTGCCACTCAGGCGAATATGCCTTCGTTCCGCCCGCTGCCTTGCCACCCGTTAGGCAGCATGTTAGAAGCGGGCAATTTAGTTTATCATTTTTTAGAAAAAACATCAAAAAACCTTTGTAGTATATCTTATTAGTATATATATTTGTGGTATAATAAACCACTGATTATGAAAACAATTCTTTTAAAATTAGATGATTCAACATTCGTTGAGACTGAGAATATCTTATCACGAATAAAGAAACCCAGAAATAGATATATTAATGAGGCTGTAGAGTTCTATAACAAATATCAGAAACGTCAAATCCTTGAAAAGAGGCTGCGGAGTGAGTCTGCGTTAGTTATGGAAGAGTCTATGAATGTCCTTAAAGAATTCGAGGAGGTTGAAAATGTCCATTAAACAATTCGAGATTTGGATTGCTGATTTAAATCCACAGATAGGTACAGAACCAGGTAAGAAAAGACCGGTTTTAGTAATTCAAACAAACTTGTTGAACAAGATTCCGCATCCTTCGACTATTATTTGTCCGATAACAACGAATGTTCAGAAAGATGCAGATATTTTGAGAGTTCACATAAAAAAAGGAGTTACAAAGCTTCATGAAAACTGTGATATTTTAATTGATCAGATTCGTGCAATTGACAACAAACGATTAG
>Ga0209512_1005172_pt1 | contig 10979 bp, 10 predicted proteins | sample frozenSSSSmetaG_FD_184142 | JGI IMG/M metagenome (GOLD analysis project Ga0209512, IMG submission 184142) | Glacier valley bacterial and archeal communities from Borup Fiord, Nunavut, Canada, to study Microbial Dark Matter (Phase II) -... | ecosystem: Environmental > Aquatic > Freshwater > Ice >... | reverse complement strand
TCGTGTCGCGCCGCAGGATCTTCGGAAAGTAGCTGATCTTGGTTTCGGTCTGCAGGTTCACCTTGACGCCCACGCGCGCCAGATTCGCGGCCACTGCCTGGCAGATGGCGGCGTCGTTCACATAGCGATCATTCGGGCAGTTCATGCCGACTTCGAAGCCGTTCGGGTAACCCGCATCAGTCAACAGCTTCTTCGACGCTTCAACGTCGTACGGCAGGCGCTTGTTCATGTCGGCCTGAAAGCCGCGCACGCCCGGGCCCATCATCAACGCGGTGGGCGTGGCCGCACCGCGCATCACGCGGGTCTTGATGGACTCGATGTCGATGGCCTGGTAGAACGCTTGGCGAACGCGCTTGTCCTTGAACGGGTTCTTGCCCTTCACGCTGCTGAACTGCAACTCATCGCGCTTCTGGTCCATGCCCAGGAAGATGGTGCGCAGCTCGGGGCCCTGCGCCACCGTGTAGCCGGGCGTGGCTTTCACGCGCTCGACGTCTTGCAGCGGCACCGGCTCCATCAGGTCGGTCTCGCCCGACAGCAGCGCGGCAACGCGCGTGGGGTCGTTGCCGATCGGGGTGAACACGATTTCGTCGAGGTTGCTCTCGACCTTGTCCCAGTAGTTGAAGTTGCGCACGAGCACCGTGCGCACCGAGGGCTGGCGCTCTTTCAACCGGAACGGGCCGGTGCCGTTGGCCTTGAAGCTGGCGGTGTTCTCGATGCCCTTGCGGCGATCGACGGGCGTGGTGGCCTTATTGTCTTCGCACCATTTCTTGCTGAGGATGGCGACGTTCGAAATCACGTCCGGCAGGATCGGGTACGGCGCAGCCGTCTCGATTTCGACCGTGTGGTCGCCGAGCTTGCGCACCTCTTTGAACGACGAGGTGTAGCCCTTCATGTCGGAGCCGTCGCCTGCCGCGCGCTTGAAGCTGAACACCACGTCGTCGGCCGTGAACGGCGTGCCGTCATGGAATTTGACGCCCTTGCGCAGCTCGAAGCGCCACACCGTCGGGCTGGTCTGCGACCACTTGGTGGCGAGCAGCGGGGTGAGCGCCATCTTCTTGTCGCGCCCGACCAGCGCTTCGTACACGCTGGCGGTGAAGCTGAGCTGCAGTGTCTCGTTGAGCGAATGCGGGTCCATCGACTGCACATCGCCGGCGTTTGACACGCGCAAGGTCACCGCTTGCGCGTGCAGGGCAGCCAGGCACAGTGCTGAAGCCAGCGCAGTGGTCAGAAGGGTTTGCTTGAGGTTCATCGAAAGCTCCAACGAGGGTCTTGTGAAGTGATGCAGGTTCAGTGCGCGCCGCCGGTCTTCTCGATCCGCAGGCGTGGGTCGACGGCAAAGTAGAGCAGATCGACCACCAGGTTGATCACGACGAAGATCAACGCGATCAGGCACAGGTACGCCGCCATCACCGGGATGTCGGCGAAGGTCACCGCCTGGATGAACAGCAGGCCCATGCCTGGCCACTGAAAAACCGTCTCAGTAATGATGGCAAACGCGATCAGCGCGCCGAGTTGCAGGCCGGTGATGGTGATCACCGGCACCAGCGTGTTCTTGAGCGCATGGCCGAAGTAGACAAGCCGATTCGGCAGGCCACGGGCACGTGCGAACTTGATGTAGTCGGCGCGCAGCACTTCCAGCATTTCCGCGCGCACCAAACGCATGATCAGCGTGAGCTGGAACACCGCCAACGTGATCGACGGCAGCACGAGGTGCTTCCATCCATCGGCGGTGAGGAAACCGGTCGTCCATGCGCCGAACGCCGTGACCTCGCCGCGGCCGAAACTGGGCAGCCACTTGAGCGTCACCGCGAACACCAGGATCAACAGAATGCCGATGAGGAAGGTCGGCAAAGAGACACCGAGAAGCGAGACCGTCATCAGCAACTGCGACAGGAACGTACCGCGCCGCAACGCGGCGTAGACGCCCATCGGTACGCCCAGCGCCAAGGCGATGAATGCCGCGGAGAGCGACAACTCGAGCGTGGCGGGCAAGCGCTCGGCAATCAATGAAGAGACCTTGCGGCCCTGCCGGAGGCTCAGACCGAATTCCCCTTGAAGCGCCTTGCCAACGAAGTGCCCGAACTGCACCGGGAACGGCTTGTCCAGCCCAAGATCAGCGCGCAATTGCTGGCGCTGTTCGGGTGTGGCGTCTTGCCCGAGGATGTTGGTGACAGGGTCGCCGACGTACTGGAACAGCATGAAGGCAATGAAGGCCACCGTGAGCATCACGATCACGGCTTGGGCCAAGCGGCGAAGTACGAAAACAAACATGAAAGGCTGGCGCTACACGAAGGAAAGAGAGTTCACACAGCGCCTTGCACACGCCGACCTGCGCAACGCCAACCCGCACCATCGCGGCGTCCGGTACACACTGCGTCGCAATGCTTGATGAAAGCAAAACGCGAGTCACCCGTCAAAGGGGAATCCCCTCATGCAATGCACGACGAAGGGTGGGACCGCACCTTCTGCGGCAATGTGAGGCCCACGAAAAAGCCGCCCGAAGGCGGCTTTTGGTTCTGTGCCGCTACTTGCACTAGGCAAGCGCAGTATCAGAAGATGTGACGCACGCCGAACTCGGCGCCAGTCGACTTGCCGCCGAAGTCCGGAAGGGGCGCGCTGCCAATCGTGGCCTGCGACAAGCTGCCGTTCGACAAGCGCGCCACCGTGCTGTAAACAGCGGTGCGCTTGGACAGGTTGTAAACGTAACCCACAGCAAACTTGCTGATTGTGTTGGACGTGCTCAAAGTGCTGTCTTGCAGCTTGCTGCGCTCGTAGCCAGCGTGGATTTCGCCCTGGCCCATCGGCACGAGGCCGCTGATCGAGTAACGGTTCTCCTTCAAGCTTGCCAAGGTGTCGCGGTCGTAGTAACCCATCAGTTTGGCAACGCCGAAGTCGAATGACCCGCCCAGGTTCATCGTCTTGTGCTTGTCGCCGGTATTGGTATTTTGCTGAGCGTAAGCAGCGGCAACTTCGAACGGGCCCGCGCCGAATCCGAGGCGTCCACCGACATACTTGCCGGCAGCAACACCTTCACCTGCAGCGACCATGGCCTGGCCGAACAGGCCGCCGAGTTTGGCAGGCAAAAAGTAGCCGATCGAATTATCAGCGCGGACAAATGTGTTGGAGGTCAGCTGCGCGACAGTGAGTGAGTCACCCAAGCCGACTGTGCCAAACACGTCATAGAACGTTTGGTTCCAGAAAGTCGGGGTGTAGTCACGGCCCAGACGAACTTCACCGAAGCCACCGACCAGGCTGACCGTCGAACGGCGGCCAAAGAACTTGGCGTTAGTCGTGCCGGTGTCGGCGTTCACGCCGCCTTCGAGCCAGAATTGCGCCGACAGACCGCCACCCAAATCTTCCGTACCGCGGAAGCCCAAGCGGCTGCTGTTGATGCCGTCCTGGCTCAGCGAAACGCGACGAGCAACGCCGTCGTTCTTGACGTAGCGGGCGTTCAGGTCAACGACGCCGAACAGTGTGACCGACGATTGAGCCGATGCGACACCGGCGAACGCGCCCAGAACTGCGAGAGCGAGAAGAGATTTTTTCATTGCAACTATCTCCTAGGTTGGACAAGAGGTCCCGATCACCAAGCACCCTCGACGGGCTACCCGTTTTGAGCAGATCAGGCACAACCCCCTCAGCGGAAGTTGTGTGTATTGCACCAGAGGGGCCGGGTACTGGAAAGCCTTGCTGGCCAAAAAAGGCTTTTATGTTGTCGCAACACAACGAGGTCCATCCGAAGCAGTCGCCGCGTGGTCAAGTCGCGCTGCACCGCTGTGCGCCAAGCCCAACCGGACGCCGGCCGCGCCGCTGCGATATTCTTTCAGCTCCATCACGCCGACAGGTTCGTTGAATGACTCCGCTGGACAAGTTGATCGTCACCGCCGAGAGCGCACTGCGCACGCTCTCAGGGAGTGCCAGTGCCGCACGCACCTGTCCGCGACCGGACGTCTCCCCGGCGCAGCTTGCGCGGAGCGAGCAACGCCTTTCCGGCGCCCTGATGCGGGTGAACCACGTCGGCGAGGTCTGCGCGCAGGCGCTCTACAGCGCGCAGGGCCTGACCACGCGCGATCCAGAGTTGAAGCGCCAGTTTGCCCACGCCGCGCGCGAAGAAACGGACCACCTCGCCTGGACTGAAAAGCGCCTCGACGAACTCAACGCGCGCACCAGTGTGCTGAACCCGCTGTGGTACGCCGGGGCGTTTGCAATCGGTCTGCTCGCAGGGCGGATCGGTGACGCGACCAGCCTGGGGTTTGTCGTCGAGACGGAACGCCAAGTCGAAGCCCATTTGGCCGATCACTTGAAGCGCTTGCCGCAGAGCGACCTCGCGTCGCGGGCCATCGTGATTCAGATGCAGGCCGACGAGGCCGCGCACGCTGCCAGTGCCGAGTCAGCCGGCGCGGCACCGCTGCCTGCGCCGGCGCGCTGGGCGATGCGGCTCGCAGCGCGCGTGATGACCTCGACCGCGCACTACTTGTAAGCACTTCGTGCAAGCCCGACGTGTAAGCCCAGGGTCACGCCGCCTTCAACTCGAAACTGGTCGTGATCTCGGCAGTCTTGGCCAGCATGATGCTGGCTGAACAGTACTTTTCGTGCGACATGCGCACCGCGCGGTCCACGGCTGCGTCGGTCAAACCAACGCCGGTCACGACGAAGTGCATGTGGATTTTCGTGAAGACCTTCGGGTCCACCGGCGCGCGCTCGGACGTGACCACCACCTGACAGCCCCGCACGTCATGGCGACCACGCTGGAGAATTAGTACCACGTCGTAGGCAGTGCACCCCCCAGTGCCGGCAAGCACCGTCTCCATGGGGCGAGGCGCCAAGTTGCGCCCGCCGCCATCGGGTGCGCCGTCCATCAGCAGCAGATGGCCGCTGCCGGTTTCGGCCGAGAACGCCATGCCGTTCGCTGGCATCCAGTTGATCGTGCACTTCATCGATGACTTGCCCTTCGCCGCACCATGTCGGCGCTTGTGACGAAACATTGTGCATGGGTGCACCGACACGCGGAGCCTGCCCCCTAAATCGACACCCCGTCGTATATTGCAGTGCAGCAAAAAAGCCTCTACACTTCTCCATCGCTGTGAGTTTCAATGCGCAATTGCCTAGCAAAGGCAATGCGCTCATTGCCTTCCGGCACCGATTGTCTCCTCCACCTCCTCCATTGGTGGATTCAGCCCAGGGCAGCAATGCTCTGGGCTTTTTTCTGCCTTGGACGCGAAAACTGGACACTGGTAGCCGGGCCGAGTCAGCGCCGTATGATCCTCCGCCGCAAACCGCCCACCCCAGGAGACAGCCGATGGTCGCCCCCGGACCCACGCCCGCCAGACCCGCGCGCAGCCGTGCCGCGAGCAAGGCCGGTGCAACGCCCCTGACCCTGCCTCAGTACCTGCAGAAAATCCTGACCGCGCGGGTCTACGACGTGGCCCACGAGACGCCGCTCGACCTGGCCAAGACGCTTTCGCGGCGGCTCGGCAACACCGTGTTCCTGAAGCGCGAGGACACCCAGCCGGTGTTCAGCTTCAAGCTGCGTGGCGCCTACAACAAGATGGCTCACCTGAGCCCGCAAGAACTCAAGCGGGGCGTCATCTGCGCTTCGGCGGGCAACCATGCCCAGGGTGTGGCGCTGTCCGCGCAGCGCATGGGGTGCAGGGCGCTGATCGTGATGCCGTTGACCACGCCGCAGGTCAAGGTCGATGCGGTGCGGGCGCTGGGCGGCGAGGTAGCGCTGTTCGGCGACAGCTACTCCGATGCCTATGCCCACGCGCTGGCCTTGCAAAACGAGCGAGGCATGGTCTTCGTGCACCCGTTCGACGACCCCGACGTCATCGCCGGCCAGGGCACGATCGCCGTGGAAATCCTGCGCCAGCACGCCGGCCCGATCAACGCCGTGTTTGTAGCGATCGGCGGTGGCGGGTTGATCTCGGGTGTGGCGGCCTACATCAAGTCGGTGCGGCCGGAGATCAAGGTCATCGGCGTGCAGACCGACGACTCGGATGCGATGCTTCGTTCGGTGAAGGCCGGCAAGCGCGTCGCCCTGACCGACGTGGGCCTGTTCGCCGACGGGACCGCGGTCAAGATCGTCGGCGAAGAGACCTTCCGCCTCACGCGCGAACTCGTCGATGACTTCATCGTGGTCGACACCGACGCCGTCTGCGCCGCCATCAAGGACGTGTTTCAGGACACGCGCAGCATCCTGGAGCCCTCGGGCGCGCTGGGCGTGGCGGGCATGAAGCAGTACGTCGCCACGCACGGGTGCAAGGGCAAGACCTTCATCGCGATCACCTGCGGGGCGAACATGAACTTCGACCGCCTGCGCTTCGTGGCCGAGCGCGCCGAGGTAGGAGAAGAACGCGAAGCGCTTTTCGCAGTCACCATTCCGGAGGAGCGCGGCAGCTTCAAGCGCTTTTGCGAACTGATCGGCCCACGCGCGGTGACCGAGTTCAATTACCGCATCTCTGACTCGAACGAGGCCCACGTGTTCGTCGGCCTGGCGACCACCGTGCGAGACGAACCCGCCAAGCTTGCCCGGCACTTCGCTCGCCACGGCTTCGCCACGCTGAACCTGACCGACGACGAACTCGCGAAGGAGCACCTGCGCCACATGGTGGGTGGGCGCAGCCCGCTGGCGCAGGACGAGCGGCTGTATCGCTTCGTCTTCCCCGAGCGGCCCGGAGCGCTGATGCGCTTTCTCTCTGCCATGCACCCGGGCTGGAACATCAGCCTGTTCCACTACCGCTACCAGGGCGCCGACCATGGCCGCATCCTCGTCGGCATCCAGGTACCTTCGGCCGACAAGAAGGCGTTCCGCGCATTCCTCACGAGCCTGGCCTACCCCTGCGAAGACGAGACGGACAACCCGGTCTACGCCCTGTTCCTGCGCTGACTTGGCGCGCGTCGACGGTTCGAAGCGCATTGCGGCTCGCGCCGATTGGGCCCCACAATCGGCGCGCTGAACTCACCGGATGCCCATGTCGGTCAATCGCTCTCTGATCACGCCCACCTCGAACCCGCTGCTCGAGCAGGCCCTGCGCAAGAAGCTCGAGCGCCGGGCCGAGACCACGGGCGGCCTGGGCGAACTCGAGCCTCTGGCGGTACGGCTCGGCCTGATCCAGAACACGCTGAAGCCGCGCTTTCGCACACCTCAGATCGCCATCTTTGCGGCCGACCATGGTCTAGCCGTCGAAGGTCTCGAGATCGACGGCCGGCAATCGACCGCCCTGCTTTCGCAGCAGTTGCTCAGCTCGCAGTTGCCATTGGCGGTGTTCGCGCGCATCCAGGGCCTGGAGTTGTCGGTGGTCGACTGCGGCGTGGCTGAATCCGTCACGCCGCACGCCCGCTTGCTGGCCCGCAAGATCGCGCACGGCACGCGCAACGCGCGCGTCACCTCGGCCATGTCGATCGACCAGGCGCACGCAGCCATCCGCGCCGGCATGGAGATCGCCGATTCGCTCGTCGGCAACGCAGTGATCTGCGCCGGCATCGGCGTGGGTGCGCACGAGAGCGCAGCGTTGGTGTTGTCGCGCCTGTCGGGCCTGAACCTGAGCGACCTGTTGATCCAGGGGCCCGACATGGAAGAGAGCCGCCTCGCCCACCTGCTGGCGGTGCTGCAAGGCGCGCAGGCGCGTCACAAAGACGTGGTCGACCCGGTCGAGGTGATGGCCGCGTTCGGTGGCTTCGAGATGGCGATGATGGTCGGCGTGATGCTGGTCGCCGGCAGCAAGCGCCACCTCATCGTCGTGGACGGCATGCCGGCCTGCGCTGCGCTCATGGTGGCCTCGCGGATTGCACCGGCCGTGACCGACTACTGCGTGTACTGCCGCAGCCACAGCCACCGCGGGCTCGACCATGCGTTGTCGCTTTTCCACGCGTCCGCGCTGCTCGAACTCGGCATGGAAAGCACCGACGGCACCGGCTCCACGCTGGCCTGGCCGCTGGTGCGAAGCGCCGCTGCACTGCTGACCGAGGTGGCTGAAGGCGAAGAACCCGGCCCGACGCAGCCAGCGCCGATCAGTAGCCCCGTCCCAGCGCCCGCTCCGGTGGCGGCCCGCGCCACTGCCGCGCCCGATGCGGAACGAGCCACTGCGGGAGCGGGTGCCGATGCGCGCTCGCCGGTCGCGCCTGACCTGGCAGACGCGCCCTTGCTTGCAGACTCCGTCGAGCCCGTATCCAGAACCTGATCCGCGCCCCGGCGGCGCTCAGTCGTTACCCGGCCGCACCTGACCCGGCTGCGGCGGTTGCCCGGCCGGATCGCTGCCGCCGGGCGGCACCGCCAACATGGAGGGCGGGGGGCGCAAACCCTGCACCGAGGTCGACAACGAGCGGGTCAGCGAGCCGGGCAGCGCGCTCGGTGGAACCGGCTGAAACCCGGGTTGGGGCACCGGTTGAGCGGCTGGCTGAGGCAGCGGCTGCACAACCGCTGGCGGCGCCTGCTGTGCGGCTGGCAGGGTGATCACCGAGGGCAAGGTGCCGGTCGTCGCCATCGGCAGCGCCGGCAGTTCCAGGCGCATGCCCGCAGCGCCGTTCGCGGGCGAAATGTCGGCGGTGCGCAGGCTCACCGCTTGCAGCACCCAATCGGCATCGAGGTGCGAGCCGACCGTGTAGGCACGCGGCAACTTGCCGTCGACCGCGATCAGCGCCACCCCATGGCCGGCGGACGACTGCACGCCGGATTTCGGCGCCATGATCCCGAGCAACTTGAAGCGCGCACTGGCCTCGGGCACCACCGCCTGCGCCACCACGGCAACCGGCGCCACGCCGAGCAGGCGGGTCAGGTCGCCGCGGGTCGATGCGGCTTCAATGGCCACCACCACGTTGGGCGGCGCCACCGGAGCGCGCGTGAACAGGCGCAAGCCCCAGAACACGGCGGTAGCTGCCACCAGGGCCCAGGCGACGAATGAAAATAGGCGAGCCGGCATGCCCCATTATGATTGACCGGTCGCCCCCGCCACCCCGTGCGCCGGAAGGAACCTGACATGACCTTGTATCGAATTCCGCGCCACAAGCCCGCGCGCGGCCTGCGTGGATTCACCCTCATCGAGCTGATGGTCGTGCTCGTGATCATCGGCGTGCTGGCTGCGTTGATCGTGCCGAATGTGCTCGACCGTGCCGACGACGCGCGCGTGACTGCCGCGCGCACCGACGTGAACAACCTGATGCAGGCGCTCAAACTCTACAAGCTCGACAACCAGCGCTACCCGAGCGGTGAACAAGGCCTGCAGGCGCTCGTGAGCAAGCCCACCACCGGCGCCGTGCCGCCGAACTGGAAGCCCTACCTCGACAAGTTGCCGAACGACCCGTGGGGCCGGCCCTACCAGTACGCGAACCCCGGCCTTAAGGGGGAGATCGACATCTACAGCTTCGGCGCCGACGGCGTGATCGGCGGCGAAGGCAAGAACGCCGAGATCGGCTCCTGGCAGTGACTTGCAGCGCCGCCTGACCTGCACCCGAGCCACTCGCGGCCCTCGCAACATCTGCAACACCGCACCTTGCATCCACGACAACGCCGCCGCCCTGTGCGGTGCGCCGCACGCGGCTTCACGCTCATCGAACTGCTGCTCGTGGTCGTGCTGATCGCCGTCGCCAGCGCCGTGGCCAGCCTGTCGCTGCGCGACCCGGCCGCCACCCGACTCGATCAGGAGGCCGCCCGCCTCGTCGCCCTGCTTGAATCGGCGCGCACCGAAGCCCGCGCCGCCGGGCTGCAAGCCAGCTGGGAACCGCGCGCTGAAACGGTCGGCACGGAAGGCTTCCGGTTCGTCGGGCTGCCGGCATCCAGCGGCCTGCCGACCCGCTGGTTGTCGGCCGGCGTCAGCGCCGACGTGCCGGGCGCACGCGCCGTGGTGCTCGGCCCGGAGCCGCTGATCGGCCCGCAGCGCATCGTGTTGCGCTTGGACGACCAGCGCCTCGTGCTCGCGACCGACGGCATCGGGCCGTTCGTGGTGGTCAACGAACCGTCGAAGGCAGCGCCATGAGGCAGCCCTCGACGAGCGGCTTCACGCTGATCGAGGTGCTGGTGGCGCTGACCATCGTCGCGATCACGCTCAGTGCCGGCGTCAAGGCCGCCGGCGCGCTGACCGACAACGCGCAGCGCCTGGCCGACGTGAGCTCCGCCCAGCGCTGTGCCGACAACCAGCTCACCGGGCTGCGCCTGTCGGGCCTGACGCCACCCATCGGCGACACCGACTTCGCCTGCACCCAGCTCGGCCGCGACTACGCCGGCAAGCTGGCCGTTCGGCCGACGCCGAACCCGCTGTTCGTGGCCGTCGAAGCCAAGGTTGCCGACACCGCCGGCCGCGCGATCCTGTCGCTCTCCACGGTGCTGCGCAAATGACCGGCGCGCGCACCGGCCAGCGGGCAAAAATGACGGGCTTCACGCTCGTCGAGGTGCTGGTCGCGCTGCTCGTGATGGCGGTGATGGCCGGCATGGCATGGCAGGGCGTCGACGGCATCGTGCGCTCCCGCGATGCCAGCCAGGTGCAACTCGAACGCACACTGCGCCTGAACACCGTGATCGCGCAATGGGACCAGGACATGGCCGCGATTCAAGACAGCGCCGTGGTCCCGCAGGCGCTGAGCTGCGACGGCGCGAACGTGCGCCTCACCCGCCGCACGCCGACCGGGTTGCAGGTCGTCGCGTGGTCGGTGCGCCCGTCGCCCGACGGCAGCGCGGCCTGGGTGCGCTGGGCCGGGCCGACGGTGACCACCACCGGCGCGTTGCAGGACAGCTGGCTGCGCAGCCTGCAACTGCAGGACGACGACCCCGCCAACGTCCGCACGCTCACTGGCCTGACCGGCTGGCAGGTGTACTTCTTCCAGGGCACGGCGTGGGCCAATTGCCAGTCCACCGGCGACCTGGCCCCGCCGGTGCCCGCGCCCGCAGCCAGCGGTGCGAGCGGCCCCGCCATCGCGGCGCCGCGCATCGCGCTTCCGAAGGGCGTGCGCGTGGTGCTCAGCTTCGCGCCCGGCAGCGGCCAGCTGGG
>Ga0209512_1005171_pt1 | contig 10979 bp, 7 predicted proteins | sample frozenSSSSmetaG_FD_184142 | JGI IMG/M metagenome (GOLD analysis project Ga0209512, IMG submission 184142) | Glacier valley bacterial and archeal communities from Borup Fiord, Nunavut, Canada, to study Microbial Dark Matter (Phase II) -... | ecosystem: Environmental > Aquatic > Freshwater > Ice >... | reverse complement strand
GTTTGATAAGCCATTAATACAGCACAAAAAGCTATAAAAAAATTACCAAAAATGATAAAATTTGTTAGCCATTGTAAAATATTTTTAACTTGACCTGAAAAGTAATTTTTATTATTCAAAATTATAAATTTTGTTTAGGCAAATATAACAACCCTAACAATTTAATAAATACCTAATGAAAAACACATTACAATCAAATTCTTTAAATGAATGGAAAACGGGCAAGTGGGTAGTATTTTCTGCAATGATGGCTTCGAGTATGGCATTTATTGATGGAACAGCGATTAATGTTGCCATTCCATCTTTACAACATGACCTTCATGCCTCCGGTGAACAATTATTATGGATATTAAATAGCTATTTAATTATTCTATCCGCCTTTATTTTATTTGGTGGGTCGCTAGGTGATAAATTGGGAAGAAAAAAAGTTTTCGGTATAGGTATTATTGTTTTCATGTTTGGTTCAATAGCGTGTGGATTTTCTCAAGACGTAAAAACTTTAATTGCAGCAAGGTTATTACAAGGAATGGGTGGTGCATTGATGATTCCGGGAAGTTTATCGATCATTTCATCCTATTTCAGTCAAAAGGAAAGAGGAAAAGCAATAGGCAACTGGTCGGCAGCATCCATGTTGGTAACTACAGGTGGACCAATGCTGGGAGGGTTTTTAGCAGATATGGGTTTGTGGAGATATATATTTTTTATAAACGTTCCACTTGGTATTATCTCGCTTGTTATTTTATATTTAAAAGTACCTGAGTCAAGGGATGATAGTGGAAATAATATAATTGATTATTGGGGCGCGCTTCTTGCTTCATTAGGCTTAGCTACAATTACTTATGGTTTTATTTCACTTCCAGATAAAGGAATTTCTAATCCCTTCATTTATGGTTCTTTATTTATAGGGTTTTTATCTTTATTTTTATTTGTAATAGTTGAATGGAAAAGTAAAAACCCAATGATGCCATTACAATTATTTCAAATCAGTAGCTTTTCAGGAGCCAACTTGCTTACATTATTTCTTTATGCCGCCTTATCAGCAGTTATGTTTTTTCTTTCTTTAAATTTAATACAGGTACAGGCTTATTCACAATTCCATGCAGGGCTTTCCTTACTTCCCTTTTCTATTATAATGATTACTTTTTCAAAAACAGCAGGTGGTTTAATTGAAAAATTCGGAGCGAAAATACCATTAACAGTTGGTCCACTATTGACAGGTTTTGGTTTTTTCTTATTAGGGTTTACAGGGTTAACTAATGGTATTTCTGATTATTGGTCTGTATACCTTCCAGCAATCATCGTTTTCTCTATTGGTATGACCATTACAGTAATACCATTAACTACAACAGTAATGGGTTCGGTAGAAAATCATTTTTCAGGCACAGCATCCGGAATAAATAATGCAGTTTCAAGAGCTGCAGGAGTTTTAGCCATTGCAGTTATAGGGATGGTTGCATTAACAAGTTTCAAAAACTCAATTGTTAAAGTTAATGAGTCTGTTCATCTCACATCTAATCAAATAAGCTTATTAAAAGAAGAATCTACAAAATTGGGAGAAGCTTCGGTACCAAATTCTTTCCCTAAAGAAAAAAAAGAAATCGTTAAAATGAATATAAAAAAAGCTTTTATAAATACTTTTTCTTTGGTCATGTTTATTAGTGCGGCTTTAGCATGTTTGGGGTCTCTAGTTTCTTTTTTTATGATAGAAAAAAGACTGTAGTAAAGTTTCTTTTATAGAAAAAATAGAATTATGAATATAATGATATCATTATATTCATAATTCTATTTTTATTTTTTAAGTTTATTTTAAAATCTTCAGAATAAAAATTTAGATTATTAATCGCCTTTACTTTCTTCCAAATCATTATGATCATCGCCACCCAAACTATAATAATTATTTTCTTCATCTTCTATCCCACCACCAATATTTGATTCATCAGCTTCATTTCCTGGGATGTCCAAATCTTCACCTGTCATATCATGTAAGAAATTTTTTTCATTGGGGTCATCAGGGTCTTCATTAGGTGCTTTTACTTTAGTAATATCATCAGGATCAATATATTCAACTATAAGACCTTGATTAAAAACATCTTCACTAGCAGGATATAAAGGATAACCAGGAAATTCTTCTTTTTCTTTATCCTCCGATTTATTTTTTTTATCGTTCATGGCTTTAATTTTTAAATTCAAAAGTTTATAAAGATAGTATTAAAAATATCCTGCCATTTGAAAAAACAAAAGCAAGCCAGAAGCCTGCTTTTGTTTTCTATCTAACCTTAAACTTTATTTAAAATTTTAAGCGCTTACATCCTCTAACAATTGTTGCTTAATTTTTACACTTTCGTGAATAACTTTTCTGCCAGTATTGGCTAAAAATAAATTTCTTTTACTCAACTCATCTTTATGTTCAATTAAATGATTTAACCTAACAGTACCAATTACATAATGAAAATTTCGGCTTTCATAACGCTCAGTTATGTTATCAAAATCTAATAATTGTATATCTTTTTCGTCATGATATCTTAAATAAATTTCAATAAGGTTATCAGGTACATATTGAATATTTTTATCGTGAGAAAGTTTTTTATATTCATAACGATACTCATAGCGGGATGCAGAAATATCGGATAAAACTGCTGAACCAGTTGGATGCCCACCTGCGCCTTTACCCATAAAAAATTGCTTATCTGCAAATGCAGCTTCAACAGTTACACCATTATATTCATTTTCAATATTGAATAAATAATCGCCTGGTTTTATAAATTGAGGAACTACAAAAGCTGTAATTTTACTTTCACCAGTTTTATACACTTGCGCAACCAATTTAATTTTGTATCCTTTTTCTTTTGCAAATTGAATATCATAACTTGATAAAGATTGAATGCCATAATTAAACATTTCATCAGGTTTTACAAATGTGCCATAAGAATGGGCAACGAGTATGCATAATTTATTTAATGCATCAAAACCACCTACATCCGCAATAGGATTTGTTTCTGCAAAGCCTAAATCCTGCGCTTGCCTTAAAGCTTTGTCGTAATCTAAATTTTCATTAAAAATTTTAGAAAGGATATAATTGGATGTTCCATTCACTATTCCATTTAATGAATAAAGTAATTCATTATCATAATATTCTTCTAAATTTCTGATTATTGGGATGCTGCCACATACTGAGGCTTCGTACAAAAGGGATGCATTGTATTTTTTCTGTAATTCAACAAATTCTTCTAAGTGCTCAGCAAGCATTTTTTTGTTTGCGGTAACTACAGTTTTACCTTTTTTTAAGGCCCTAGTTACGATTTCATAAGCTTCATCTGCATTATTAATTAATTCAACAATTAAATTAATTTCAGGATTTTCTAGTATATCATTTTTATCGAAAGTAAACCTTTCTGGTTCAATGCTTCTATTTTTTTCACGATTTTTGACACAAATTTTTACAATTTCTGCCTTAAAGCTCTCTGTTTTATGTAAAATATCATACAAACCCTGACCTACAACACCAAAGCCAAATAATCCTATTTTAAGTTGCTTACTCATACACTTTATAAATTGTTTTTAAATTTCAAGTTTTAATCATCAAAAAAAAGCCTCCCTCTTTCGGAGGAAGGCTTTTGAAATATTTTTAAGTTTTATTTCTATGCTATTCCTCCATGCTTATCTATAATAATACAAATACAGCAGAAAATAATCGGCGTGTTTGTCATATCAGTGGAAATAGTATTTATAGAATCTTTAATTAACATGGAGCATTAAATTTCATGCAATTTTACAGACTTACTATTTACCTTCCAAATATTTTGCAATAAATATTTTTTTCAAAATTATATTTTGTAAAAATTTAATTTTCGATTTTCATTCAAAATAATATTATTTAAGAATTACATCAGAAGTTTTATTTTTTTCTAAAAACAATTTTAAGCAATTACTTATTTGTTCATTTTCTATTAAAAAACCATCATGCCCATATATTGAATCTATTTCGGAGAATAAAGCATTGGGTATATTTTCTGCCAAAAATTTTTGTTCATGAATTGGAAATAAAAAATCACTTGAAATTCCAATTACTAACGTATTTACTTTTATTTCTCTTAATGTTTCTTCAAGTCCATTTCTTCCTCTCCCAATATTATGGCTATCCATTGTTTTACTCAAACTCCAATACGAAAAAGCATTAAACCTTCTATATAATTTTTCTCCCTGATATCGTTCGTAGCTGCTCGCCTGAAAATCGTCAATTTTATCATCATCAGGATCGGATTGTGTAAGATCATAAGTTGCATAGTTTCTATAAGAAAGAAGAGCAAGTGCTCGTGCTGCACGCATTCCTTCTTTACCTGCTTCATGATGATTTTGTCTCCAACTTTGATCAGATTCTATAGCCATTCTCTGTGCCTCATTAAAAGCAATTCCCCATGCAGAATGCCTTGCATTTACAGCAATTATTGCCATACTTTCAATTACATCTTTATACATTATGCTCCATTCTAATGCTTGCATAGCACCTAAAGAGCCTCCAATACAAAGTTTAATTTTATCTATTCCAATAAATTTTCTTAATTCTTCAAAAGAATTGACAATATCTCTTATTGTTATTAATGGAAAAGTATGAAAATAAGGTTCATTTGTTTGTGAATTATTATCTAAAGCATTTGTAGATCCATAACATGAGCCTAAAACATTTGCACAAACAATAAAATATTTATTAGGATCAAAAAACCTACCTTCACCAACTAAACCATTCCACCAATCCGAAGGATCTGCATTTCCTGTTAAGGCATGGCAAATCCAAACTACATTATCTTTTTCTTTATTTAATTTTCCAAGAGTAGTATAACCAATTTTAAACTCAGCAAGCTCTTCTCCAGATTCTAGCTTAAATAATTTGTTATAATAAAATGTTTTAACTTCCAATTCGGTACTTCTTTTTATTAATATAAAAAAGGCAAAATGAAGTTTTAGTTCATTTTGCCAATTACTTTATGCTATTTTCGAAAATGCTTGTTCAAAATCTGCTTTGATATCATCAATATGCTCTAAACCTACAGAAACCCTTAAAAGAGTAGGTTGCACACCTGCAGATAATTGTTCTTCTGGTGAAAGTTGTTGATGTGTTGTAGATGCAGGATGTATAATTAATGTTTTAGCATCACCAACATTTGCAAGATGACTCGTAAGAATTAAATTATTAACAAAATGTTCTGCTTTCTCTTTTCCTCCCTTAATGTTAAAAGATAAAACAGGACTTACACCTCTTTTTAGATATTTTTTCGATAGATTAAAATATTTACTGCTTTCAATACCTGAAAAATTTACTTTTTCAACAGAATTATGTTTTTCAAGCCATTTTGCTAATTCTAAAGCATTTTCTACATGCCTATCCATTCTTAATGATAATGTTTCTAAACCTTGCAATAACAGAAAGGAATTAAATGGGCTTTGTGATGGACCCCAGTCTCTCAATCCTTCTACTCTTGCACGAATAATAAATTGAATATTACCAAACGGACCATTTACACCAAACACGTCAGAAAATATCAATCCATGATAACCTTCTGAAGGTTCTGAAAATTGCGGATATTTTCCATTTCCCCAATTATAATTTCCTGCATCAACGATAACGCCACCAATACTTGTTCCATGTCCTCCTATCCATTTTGTAGCTGATTCAACAACAATATTTGCTCCATGTTCAATAGGGCGAAATAAATATCCTGCTGCACCAAATGTATTATCAACAATTAAAGGGAGATCATGTTTTTTTGCTAATGCTGATATTGCATCAAAATCAGGAATATTAAATTCAGGGTTTCCTACAGTTTCTAAATATATAGCTTTTGTTTTATCATCAATTAATTTTTCAAAACTTTCAACTGAATCATTTTGAGCAAATCTGGTTTCTAACCCAATTCGTTTAAATTGTACTTTAAATTGATTAAAAGTTCCACCATATAAAAACGGACTGGAAATAAAATTATCACCAATTTGAAGAATATTACTTAATGCAATAAATTGTGCTGCCTGACCAGAACTAACTGCCAGTGCTGCTACACCTCCTTCTAAAGCTGCAATTCTTTTTTCAAAAACATCAGTAGTAGGGTTCATTATTCTTGTATAAATGTTCCCAAATTCTTTTAATGCAAAAAGATTTGCACCATGTTCAGAATTTTTAAATTGATAAGAAGTAGTTTGATAAATAGGTACTGCTCGTGAACCTGTAGTTGGATCTATTTCCTGACCAGCATGTAATTGTAAAGTTTCAAATCTGAGTTGTTGAGACATAATTTTGATTTAAGGATTGAAGTGAAATTGATATAATATAAAGAATTTAGAAATGATTAATTAAATCACTTTTTTTTTGTAAATAAATTACTTAATCAAAAAAAAAGGAAATTAACAGCAACAACAACAACAAGTTGTAAAGCGAAAATTTGGAGTTTGTAAGCACTCATTAGCACCTATAACTAAAATAGATTTAGTTTTTAAAATCTGCAAGAATGAGTTTATAAAAATCATTGAGTTATAAATTTATCTTTCCTAAAAATTAGGTAGGAATTAGCACCTTTTTCTGACTCAGATTGGTTGCCAGACGTTCTTAGAGCCTATTCTCTCCCGTCTTCTATATAAATCAACTCACAATTAGAGGAGAATTGATTTTGTGAATGCAATATTAAAAAATAAATTTCATAATTATAAAAAATATTTTTTTTTAATAAATTAAAAACCCTTTACAAGATTTTACCTTGTAAAGCGTTTTTTATCATTTCTACTTTTTATCTGTCATTTTAAACTGTATCCAATCCAAATTACAGTTGATAATATCATTTTTTGTTTTTTCATTTTTTACAAAAACAAAAAATAAATCCTGTACCTGATCAATATCATTAATATTCAAAACTAAATCTTCAAATTTATTTAAATCTCCAGTGGGATTATACTCAATTTTACCAATTAAATTTCCATTTTGCTTACTTGAATGTACTTCTATAGTCCCATACTCATTTTTGGATGATAAATGAAAAACGATTTGAGAAATATTTTTTAAATCAATTTTATTAAAAGCTAAAAATGAATTATTTCCTAAATTCCCCATTAAATCTCCATTCTCTTTTAATATTTTTGTAATGTTTAGTTTTTCATCAAAATTTTCAGCCTGAATTTTAGAATTTCGTAATATAAGTTTATTGATTGTTGTTAACTTACCAACAACAGGATCTCCTTTATCGGTATAAGAAGAAGTTAAGAAGTACCTTCCTTCATCACTTTTACCAATTTGTTGGTTTGCTGTAAAGCTGCCTTTTAAAGGTAAACTCTTTTTAACTTCACTTTTTTCCCCCAATGTTAAAATATATTTTACCATGGTCATTGCATCCTTTTTATTTATTTGAGGATGTGCTGCCATTTCTCTATCACCCCAAACTCCACCTCCACCATTGATAATCTTAGCGGAAAGAAAATTTATTGCTTTAGGATCTTTTTTATATTTATCAGCTACCAATGCAAGTGCAGGTCCAACTGACTCACCTTGTACCTTGTGACATATTTTGCAATCGCTGCTCAATAATAAGGCATTATTTATATCTATTACTTCATTACTATTATCTACTTTGCTTTCCTTGTGTCCAGCTTCAATTTCAACATTATCTTGCCCAGCAGCTAAATAATCCAATGTCACTTTTACCTTTTTTTCATCAATTTCATTTTCATCCTTATCTTTTACAACAATTTGATAATTAATTATTTGATTATCCCAATAAAAAGTTTTGTTGCTATTTGTTACTATATCAACTGAAGGTGATGTATTACCAATTTTAACTTCGATTTCTGTAGAATTTACTTTTCCTTTTGTATCTGTAATTGTCAAATTTGTATGATAAATCCCTGCCTTTTTAAAAGTAAAAGGCGGATTTGCTTCCGTTGATTGAACTGAATTTTCATCAAATTTCCAAGCATATTTTAATTCATCTCCATCAGGATCACAAGATCCTTTCGATGAAAAATGAACAGTAAATGGTTCTTTGCCAATAGTTTGATCAACTTCAATTTTTGCAATGGGTGATCTGTTACCTGCTTCGTAGGTTATTTTAATTAGTTTTGCATTCGGGTCTTTACCAAACCAGGTATAACCATATTCTAAAACATATAAACTTCCATCATTCCCAAATTGCATATCTGTTGGGTTGCTAAATACTGTATGAGGCATAAATGGTTCCATGTGATCGTAATCACCATTTTCTTTAAGTGTTACAGCCATTATCCAACCCCTTGCCCAATCATAAATGAATAATTTTCCATCATAATATTTAGGAAATTTAATTTCTGAATCTGATTTATAGTCATCATAATAATAAGTTTCTCCTGCCATTGAAGTCCTACCACCTTTGCCAACTTCAGGAAACTCGGCTGATTCAGTGTAAGGATAATAAATAAATGCAGGCCTGGCAGGTGGTAATTCTTTTAAACCAGAATTATTAGGTGAATTGTTTACAGGTTTGTTGACATCAAGTTTACCCAAATACTTATTGTCTGAAAAATCTACAATTTCATATGGTTTGTTATTAGCAATAAAATATGGCCATCCATAATATCCTGCAGAACGTGCTTGATTAATTTCATCATATCCTCTAGGGCCACGGGAACTATCTTTTCCAGCATCAGGACCAACATCTCCCCAATATAAAAATTTCCTTTTTCCGTCCCAAGCCACACGATATGGATTTCTGCAACCCATAACATAAATTTCTGATTTTCCTTTAGAACCATCTTTTGGAAATAAATTTCCTTCAGGTATAGTGTAAGATCCATCTGTTTCTGGATGAATTCTTAATATCTTACCTCTAAAATCGTTCATGTTGGAAGAGGATTTTTGCGAATCCCATGCACTTCTACCTTGTCTTGTATCGATCGGAGCGTAAGCTGTATTAAAAGGATTAGTATTATCACCGATTGAAATAAATAAATTTCCTTTATTATCAAATTGAAGGCAACCTCCCGAGTGGCAACATTCATCTCTTTGTGTAGGTATTTTTATTAATATTTTCTCAGACAATAAATTTAGTTTTTCATTTTCATATGTAAACCTTGAGACATGTTGTTCAGAAATTTTTCCAGCTGGAGAGTAAAAAAGATAAACCCAATGATTAGTATCAAATTTTGGATCTAGAGATATACCTAATAATCCATCCTCGGAATTATTTCCATTATTATATTTCAAGCTAACAGGAATTTGTGCAATTATTTCTATTTTATTATTTTGTGGATTGTAAAGTTTTACATTTCCTTTCCTTTCAACAAAAAAAACTTTACCATCATTGGCTACAGCCAATTCCATTGGTTCATCTAGACCTGAGGCTAATAACTTATTATTAAAGCGATTTTCTTCAGGCACTTTCATTGAATATGACTTTGAATAATCTAATTCAAGATTATTACCTATTGCATATTTAATACCTCCAAGTACATGTTTTAAAAACAAATCTTCAGTATAGCTTTCGTTGGTATGGCCGCAACCAGTGTACCAAGCCCTACCTCCATCATAGTTATGATACCATGCAATAGGATGGTCTTTGCCATTCATTCCTCCAGCATAAGTACTTTCGTCTAATTTTGCCAGCACTGTTACTTCTTTATTTATATTTTTAAAACTATACCATTCATCAAAACGTTTCCATTTTTTTGGTAGAAAAGAAGTTGAAATATGTTTTCTATTGATTACATTAATTACTGCATCTTGTTGTTTTGGATGGCTTAGAAAGCTTGCCCCAACCATTTTTACATACCAATTCCAATCATATTCTGTATCAGTTGCGGCGTGAATTCCTACAAATCCTCCCCCAGCCTGAATATATCTTTCAAGTTCTCTCTGTTGCGGTATATCTAAAATATTTCCTGTAGTACTTAAAAAAACAATAGTACTGTAAGTTTTTAAATTCTTTTCGTTAAAAATTTCTGCATTTTCGGTTGTATCAACCTCAAATCCATTTTCTTTTCCCAATTTAATAATTGCTAGTTTTCCACCTTCTATAGAGGCATGCCTAAATCCAGCTGTTTTAGAAAAGACTAAGATTTTAGTATCCTTTCTATTAATTGTTTTAAAAGCAAAAAATGAAATGCAACTCAGTAATATTATGAGCACACTATAAAAAGTAATTTTTTTCATTGTAATTAATAAGATTGATTTAGGTATATTTTATAACATAGCATACAATTTAACCATGTTAAAGTACCAATATTACAAATTTTATTTTTAATACTTAAAAATAAAATTTGACCTAATGAGTTTAAATGATTTCATTCTTACACTCTAAATTATATTTTTTCTTTTTAGTGGCATGAAATTATATAAATAAAAATCACTGTCATCCGACTAATTTTTAAAATTACAAAAAAACTGTGTTTAACGTCTTTTTAAGTAGAATTATTTATTTTTCCAAAAACACCCCCTTTAAAGTTTCAAAGATATCTAATTGCATTTTTCCATTATCGCGCTCATTGACCTGTAATTTTTGAGACCTTAATATTGTTATTAAACAGATATAAGAGCCTAGGTTATTTTTTCCCATGCTTACCATGATTACCATGGTTACAAATTGTTCTGCTTCTTTTAATCTTGAGTAAATAACAGTGAAGATCAGGTTTTGCTATCAGGGCTATCCATATCTGGCTTTTAATTCCTTGCTGGGGCTGTCCGAGAAAAAATAATTTAATTGGTAGTTTTGTTTAAGTTGTTTGAAAAAAGGTTCTATTGCCCATCTGTTTTTGTAGATAAGTGCAATTGTGTAGTCTTTGTAGGAAAAATGGTTGGTCAAAAACTTAAGTATGTGTCCTGTATGGCTTCGATAAGTAATCAGCCTTAGCTTTAAATTTGTTGCAGAATCCTTTACCTTAGGTTCAATATACTGGTCGCTAAGCACTCCATTTGCCGTTTCAAGGATCCAATCCTTTTTCTTCGATTACTTGATAAGATGCGTTTTCATTGA
>Ga0209512_1005170_pt1 | contig 10979 bp, 9 predicted proteins | sample frozenSSSSmetaG_FD_184142 | JGI IMG/M metagenome (GOLD analysis project Ga0209512, IMG submission 184142) | Glacier valley bacterial and archeal communities from Borup Fiord, Nunavut, Canada, to study Microbial Dark Matter (Phase II) -... | ecosystem: Environmental > Aquatic > Freshwater > Ice >... | reverse complement strand
GACCCCCGGCTCCTGACCCCTAACCGCTTGCTCCTGAGTTCGATGAACCATTTCCACCGGGCTAACAGGTTCAAAAGAGGAGATAACCGACCGTTCGCCTACTTCTTCGGCATAAGGGTTATTAACCGTGAGGGGCGTGTCAATCCGCTCCAACGCCCGCGCCAAAGCAGGGGGCTCAACAAAGGATGAAGGCTGAGGGATGAAGGATGAAAAGGGGTTGTCGGTTGGCGGTTGTCGGTTGTTGTGAAATTCCGTAGGGGCGGTTCCCGAACCTCCCGGAAGGGGGGTTAGGTCTGCCTCCTGATAATTATCCTCAAATTGGTCAGGGTAAAACCCATCTGGCTCGTTATAATAGCTAAGCGATTCCGCTTCTATGAGACGTTCGATAACATCTTCCGAGCGGTGGAAATCATTAGGATTAGTTAGGGTTGGGCGGAAGCGTTGGGACATTTCTGGGCGAGTTTGAGCGGTGACTGGCACGGGCTGCCGTTTCATACGCATAGTGCGTTCCAAGGGGCGGAAAGCAGTATCCAGGCGCAGGTAGCGCGAAACCACTCGCATATCCAGACGCGGCATACTGAGCGGCACTACATGACTTTGCGAAAGGTGACGGCTGAAATCGCTATAGTGATTGTGGCGTTCGGCTAACCGGGCAATACTGCGGCTACGATCAAGGGCGGTTTGCCAGCTTTTCAGACCCAGATTTAACAGACCGCCGGGGCGAATATCTACCCCATCCAACGCCCGCCGCAGGATATTTGGATTTACCCCTTTATCCTTATTTGAAGTCCCTTTTTGCTGCTTACTCACGTTCTGCTCCGCCTGTTACTGGTTGAAAATGTGAAAAATTGCCCAGTAACTATATAAAGACTCGCCATTGATAATTGACAAAAAGCTCTGAAGCCCTAAATCTTTTTACCAGAACTGGTTTAGCTCGCCAGTTTGAAAAATTCGTAGGCCAATTCCATCGTTTCTACCGACCATTCATTACTTTTGGCACTAAAACTGCCAAGCTGGTATTTTACAGGATAGGCATTGGTTATTTCCCAGCGTTTGACTACGGGATGTCCTTCTGCATGATTGGTATATTGCAAAATAGTAATATTTTTACGCTCTGGTTTGCCATTAATCGTAGATTGATACCATTGCAGGAATTTTTTGGATTCGGTTATACCCCGTTTCAAAACAACATTGGTATAGCTGGTGCGGACTGGCAATTTATGGACGTAATTATTATTTCCACCTTCTTTAACAGTCAATACTTCGGTTTCGATATTCATTCCACTAAGCTCGGTGAAATAAGCGTCCAGAATACCTTCGCTTTCAATCCAGAATTTATTAGCCAGCAGAACCTTCTGCTCTGGCATCAGGTCGGTAGAGGAGCCACTCCCGCCCCCGGCTGAAGCGACAGCCGAAACAGAAGTTGAAGCGGAAAATGAAGCGGTTGTACTAAAACTCATTTTGGTAATACCCCTTGTAGCTCTCAGCTTTCAGCAATCAGCTTTTAGTATTTCTAAATTAGCTGACGGCTGATAGCTGATGGCTGACTGCTAAATCGAATACTCTGTTGGTTTTGTATCGTTAAGTTGCTCATTGATTCGGCTAATTTCTTGCACCCAGCGTCGCCTTTCGGCATGTTCCAGTTGCATAATGTAATCAGACGGCCAATGAAAGTAATAGGCGATGTAAGCTACCTCCTCGTAAATTTGCTCCGAGGGGTAGCTTACTATCCCCCCACTTCGGCTGTTTGCCCAACCTCCTGTGGCTCCTGCTCATAGGGGCGGTTACAGGTGGGGCAAACTTTAGAACTATCAAAATCTACTGCATTAACCCGGTTGTATAAAGCTTGCAAGTAAGCTAAATCAGCCGAGAAAAGACCTTCCAGCAAACCAGGGCTAATATCGTTGGAGGTCAAAGTCCCCAGCCGGGTTACTACCCGTGAAAGCAGGATAATAGAAAGATAGGCCTGATTACTACGAACTCGCGGGTCACGTAGTGGCGCAATCTCATCCATCGCCGTTGCCATCCGCATAGTACCCTTGCGCTGGAGGTTGCCATCCCGGTCAATAAACCCTTTAGGCAACATAAACTCAAATTCGGTCTGTAAACTAGCCATCATCGCTCCTAACGTTGCTAGAGGTCGGGGGTCAGGGGTCGGGGGTCAGTTTTATTTGGTTTTACTAACCCCTAGCCCCTGACCCTAGCCCCTTTTAAGAGTTGTAGCCCTTGACTGCCATACCCTCGTGTTCCAAAGTAACCGTAATCATTACTGGCTCGTTACTCTTGGCGGTGAACGAAGAAAAGCTGTATTTGGAAGGCCAGGCATTGCGGAAGGTAAACGACATCTCTTCCTTACCCTCACGGTCATAGAGGTGGACAGTGACATCCTTGCGGATATTGGCAATCTTGCCGCCAATCACATCCTCCCGCCATTTACGTAATGGGTCAGTTTTGAAAGCGGCATATTTCACCGTCAGCTTGCCCAGCTTCAGCGAGTTTGCCCCTAGCCCTTTGGTTACGATGATTTTCCCTTTTTCGGCGACCTGAGTTAGCTCCACCACATCTGACTCGTCTTCAAGGCCTGAAACCTCGGAGATAGAGCCAACTTGAGCCTGTCCCATGTCAAGCCAGAAGGTATTACTTTTAATTGTTTCGACAGACGCGGCCATTCTGTGTAATCCTCCGTCTATTCAAGCAAAAAGTAACAAGTAACGAGTAACGAGTAACGAGTTAAGAAGTTTTCCCACTCGTTATCAGGTCTTGTTACCAGGTACTCTTCATTTTTACGAGTTAAAGCCCTTGACTGACATACCCTCGTGTTCCAGGGTAACAGTGATAGTTAAGGGGTCGTTGCCCTTGGCAGTAAGGTTAGAAAAAGCATACTTGGAAGGCCAGGCCCGCCGGAAAATATATTCCATTTCCTTTGAGTTTTCCTGATTGTAAAGAATCAGGGTTACGTCTTTGCGTCCGGTGCCCAACTTGCCAGCAATAACCTCTTCGCGCCACTTGCGGAGCGGGTCGCCCTTGAAAGCGGCGTATTTTATTGTCAGCTTCCCGACCTTGAGCGGGTTAGCCCCAGTGGACTTGGTCGAAATCGTTCTACCTTCTTTGGTAACCTGGGTTAGTTCGAGAACGTCGGTTTCGTCCTCAATCCCCGACACTTCCTGAATAGAGCTGATTTTGTCCTGTGCCCATTCCAGAAAGAACGAGTTACCAACCATTATTTCGGTTGAACCTGCCATTTTTTATAGTACCTCCGTCTTTTATTGAGGGTTGAGGTCAGGGAACGGCTATCCCCTAACCCCTATTCCGCTCCTAGCCTGCTTGTGATATCTGGCCGATGCGGAAGACCACAAATTCCGCAGGTTTTACCGGCGCGATACCAATTTCGGTAATGACGATACCAGCATCTACAATCGCGGGCGGGTTAACCTCGGCATCGCACTTCACGAAGAAGGCTTGATCCGGGGTTGAACCAAAGAGCGCGCCGCTCAGGTAGACCTGATAGAGGAAGGAGCTAATATCACGCCGAATCTTGGCCCACAGGGTCTCATCGTTCGGCTCGAACACAATCCATTGAGTGCCCCGGTCAATTGAGGACTCAACGAAATTGAACAGACGGCGGACGTTCAGATAACGCCAGCTTGGGTCACTCGACAGGGTGCGTGCGCCCCATACCCGGATACCACGACCTGGGAAAGCCCGGATGCAATTTACCCCATTCGGGTTCAAACCGTCCTGCTCGCCCATCGTAATCTGGCGTTCCAGGCCAATCGCGCCGCGCACGATTTCGTTTGCGGGAGCTTTGTGGACACCACGCTCGGCATCATTCCGCGCCCAGATACCCGCCATGTGACCGCTTGGAGGCGAGAACATGGTTTTACCCTTCTGGGTGGGGTTATCAATCTCAATCCAGGGATAGTACAGAGCAGCGTATTTGCTGTCGTAGTTGGCTTCCTTCATCCGCCAGTTGCTGACGGCCTGGGGAGTTAGGCTGGGCGGGCTATCCAGAATGGCAACCCGGTTTTTCATCTTTTCACAATGGTTCATCAGGGCGGTCTGGGCGACCTGCACCGACTTCATATCAATTACGCCCTTCTGATAAAGGTTCATCAGGTCAGGCATTGATACCATTGTTACATCGTCCAGAGCTTCCAGTCCAGCCAGACCAGTCCGCTCCATAATGTCCCCGGTGAAATCGGCAGAGCTATAGTTCACCTTGCCGTTGGAGGTAGCGGGGGCAGCCGCAGTCAGGGCAGTAGTGCCAGCCGCCGGGCGTTTGTCTGCCGGACTAAGGGTACTATCAGCAGCCAGGTCTTTTACTTTAGCCAGCTTGCCTCTATTTACTACGGTTTCAACGTATTGCGGGCCTTTTTTGAAACTGACATCATAGCTTTCCTCGGCATCGGTAGATTTGAGGACGAGCTTGAACAGTTCATCATTTCCCGCAATATCGGCGATTTCAACCGACAATCCAGTGACCCCGGTATTGGCTTTTACTTCCAATGCGGCCTGGTCGCCTGCACCCCGTGCGTTCAGACGGCTTGGGCCAGCCGGAAGCTCGGCGGCGGCTTTGCCATCACCACCGAAGTCGAAGCGACCACCTTTGGGGGCGCGTACTTCAGAGGCTAAACGGTCGCCACTGGCATCGTATACCCGCACGAATTTGGAACCTTTAGCCGGGTCGTTTACGATTGATTCAATATGGCGAGCGGCCTGGTCTTTTCTATCCACACTCAGGTCGGTGAATTTTTCAGTAGCGTCGCCCCGTTTAATGGTCAGGTCAAAGCGACCACTACCCGTATCAGCTACCGTCACGGCTACGGCATCATCCCCAGCAGTCAAGAGGGGAGTAATTTCCACCGAAGTGTTGCCATTTTTGCCGGGAATAGTGATAGCTGGGCTGACTCGCATAACGTAGGCCCGGGTTCCACCATTCAGGAAGTAGCCATAGACTGAGGTTGGCAGGTAGGCCCCATCAATGAAATCGCCATAGGTTGTGCGGAATTGTTCCCAGTTAGTAATTAGTTGGGCATCACGCGGCCCCTTTTCGGTGAACCCGATAAAGGCGGCAACCGCTGTACCAACACCTTCAATCGGTTTACTACCTCGGTCTACCTCTTCAACGTACACACCAGGGGAAAGATACTGTGGCATTTCTGATTTCTCCTTTTTCGCGTTGTTTAGCTATCAGCCGTCAACCATTAGCCATCAGCCAAAAATATTACTATTAGCTGAAAACTGAAAGCTGGAGGCTCATTACTTCTTTGCTAATTCTGGATCAGGTTCAAGGCTAATATCGTAATCAGCCGACGGTATGGAAATGGTTTTTCTGGTAGTTTTGTAACCTTCCGCCACTACCAAAAAGGTGTATTGCGGGCGTTTCACCACGTTCTGAAAAGTGTAACGCCCTTCGGGGTTGGTTTTAACGTTCAAACCTTGCTCTAAAAGGATAACTTCGGCTTTTACTGCTTTACCGCTGTCGGTGGCATCCTTAATGTAGCCTCCAACTTGAACGAACTGGACTGAGCCTACCCTCGGCTGTAAAACCTTGTCGGGGGTGGGTGGTTCGCGCCGCAGGTCGTCTACTCGCTCCCGGTTGAGCGTTGGCACATCGCTGGTGGGTGGTAAAAAATTGAGGAATCTTGTACGCACCTCCGGCGCTTCTCTGGTAAAGAGCGGATCCATAATCAGGGTTACAACGTAGGGTAAGACCGGTTTCAATTGGTTATCAAGGGCAGTCCACACGTCGGCGATGTTGCGGAGGATGCCGTCGGGTTGAGCGCACTTGGTATCAATTGGAATTGGTTGATTCTGCAAGGGGTCTTGCAAAAGTTCGCGCGGTAAATAGGGATATTTCAACAGGGTTCCCATTACATACCACAGAAGGCGATGTTCGTCCTCCACATTGGTAGTCCAGACAGTAATCAGATAGGATATATCGAATTTGCCCGGTGTTTTGGTAATGGTATAAGTACCCTCTACAATGTTACGCTCGGAACTATAGCCCGCATAACGTTGCTCCAGGTTCTCCCGAATGTCATGTAAATAGATATTGATTGTCGGCTTGGAAATTGCCCCGCTCCACTCCCGGTCAGGTGCTTCAAAACTGATGTCCACCTCCGACTGGTTCAGGGGCATTTTCTGAATGAGTAGCTGTTTAATTGTCTCGTCCAGAGCTTCAATCATTTTGCTTATCAGCTTTCCACAATCAACTAGGCTTCGCTATCGTCACCATGTCGTTGGACGGCGTTAGGGTCGCGGGCCATTTGCAGGTCGCCACCGTAATCTTCGGGATTGTGTAAATCCTGTTCGCGCTGCACATCGCGGGACATCGCTACTTCATCTTCTTCGCCTTCTTCGCGTGACATGGCAAGCTCATCTTCTTCGCCTTCGGCACGAGACATTGCCAACTCGTCTTCCTCACCCTCAGCACGGGACATTGCTAGTTCATCTTCCTCGCCTTCTTCGCGCGACATGGCAAGCTCATCTTCTTCACCTTCGGCACGAGACATTGCGAGTTCGTCTTCTTCACCCTCACGCTGGATATCACGGGACATCGCTACTTCATCCTCATCGGCCTCACGCTGGGCCGTGCCTCCGGCGGGCGCACCACTGGCGGCGGCTTCGGCGGCATGTTCGTGTTCGGTGTCGGCGGCCCCAATGCTGCTGGGGGCTTCCTCACTCATCCCCTGCTGAATGGTGTGGGTCAGTTCGTGGGCCAACAAACCCTTATCGGAGGGGGTGGATTTGCTGCTAAAGAAGACATCCCGACCACTGGTGAAGGCGTGGGCTCCCATTTGTTCGTTTAGTTCGGCGGCGGCGTTCCCGGTGTGAACCCGGACTTTAGACAGGTCAGCCCCCATGGTACTTTCCATATCACGGCGTACATCTGCGCCAAGCGGTTGACCGTTAGGCCGTTCGGTCTGCACGCGCTGGGCTAAATCGTTTTCCAGTGGCCCACCGTCTGGCCCGGACGAAGCCGAGCGACTAACTGCCCCTAACAAACGTTGTACCTGTTTATTCCCCATGCTTTGGCCCATCGCCTGGACTAAAGCCTGTCGTTGCACTCCCGCCATTGGCTTGCTGAGCGCGGCTTTGGCGGCAGCCGGGGAGATTTTAGGAACGTCCGCTACGCCACCATCGGCTTCCATTTCAGATTCAGCCTGATTATTGGTCTTTAGCGACTCTTCTTTGTAATCCATTCCGCTATCGAGTCCCATTTTCCGCACCTCCTGTTGCTTTTAACACAAGCCTTTCGGCGATTTTTAGCATATTATTAGTTAACAACAAATTACCGGTTTTTAGCTATTAACAGTATCACATTTTTAGCTATTAGCTTTCAGCTTTCAGCCGTCAGCTTTTAGGTCAAATTCTAAATCAAATAACTAAAACTACCAAGCCATTTACTCATTACTTTCTACTCAGCACTTTTTACTCGTTACTTTCAAATATCTTGTCTATCCTGTTCATCCTTGTTAATTTTTGCTGATGGCTTATAGCTGATGGCTGACAGCTTTTAGTCTACTGACCACTGACCAACTTAAAGTATGGCCCGAAGTCGCTCTGGGTACAAAGTTTTCCGATTTTCTGAAATTCGCGACGGGTAGCTCGGATAAGGTGCGACATATGCACCTGCTCACCACCACTAGCCGCAAGAAAAGCCGATGTTAATGCGATATTCTTGATATTACCGCCCGCAATTTTGAACTGTCGCGCCATAAAACGCAAGTCCACATCATCAACAAGCGGGGTGTCTTGTGGAAATACCCGCCGCCAGATTTCAAAACGGTCTTCTTCCTCTGGGAAGGGAAACTCAATCATAAAATGCATGCGGCGCACAAAGGCATCGTCCAGGTTTTTGCGAAGGTTGGTTGCCAGAATAACGATGCCGTCGTATTCTTCCATCTTTTGGAGGAGGTAGCCCGTCTCAATGTTGGCATAACGGTCGTGGGCATCCTTGACCTCGCTGCGTTTACCAAAGAGCGAATCCGCCTCGTCAAAAAAGAGGATGCCATTGCTTTCGCCCGCTTCGGTGAAAATCTTTTCCAGGTTCTTTTCAGTCTCGCCGATATACTTGCTAACGACGTTGGACAGGTCAATTTTATAGACATCCATCCGCAGTTCGTTACCAATAATTTCCGCCGACATCGTTTTACCAGTACCGCTTTGTCCGGCGAAAATCACGTTCAGACCCTTGCCCATCGAAAGTTTGCGGTCAAAACCCCACTTTTCATAGACGGTGGAGCGATTTTTAACCTGTTCGCAGATTTCCCGCAACATCAGTTTCTGGTCGAAAGGCAATACAATATCGTTCCAGCGATAGTGCGGCGTTAGCTTGCGGGCAAGGTCAGTTAGTTTCTGGCTGGAATGGCTGCGACAGGCGGCTTCCAAATCATCAATGCTGGGGGTAGTTTCGCCCCGCCAGATTGCTACGTGGTGGGCCGTTGCGGCTGCCGCCATAATCTGGCTACTACTAAGTTTAAAGCGGCTGGAAAGTCCTTCCAAATCCAAACCAATCGCCGCATCGCCAAGTTGGGCTTCCCAGAGGCGTTGACGTTCGCTATAACCGGGCATTACCAGCGATATACGGAACTCGCGGCGGTTCTGACCGGGCAACAGTGGTGGCAAGGGCTGATTGGTAGAGACAAAACTCAAGCCTTCTTGCTCTTTTAACAAACGGTTAACCAGACGGCGGGCTTCCAGAATGGGGGTTTCTTCTTTTAACAGGCTCTCGAAGGAAGACCAATAAATCGGGCCACTCCACAACAGGCTTTCGCGGCGTAATAGCCGTAAATGATTTTCCAGTTTGGGCCAGGTGGTTAGGAGGGGAGTATCCACCACAATCATCGGCACGTTCAGCTTTTCGCAAACCTCAGTGGCGAGCTTACGCTTCATCGCTTCATCCGGGCCAAGCAAGGTTGCCACAAAACCCTCGTCCTGAGCCAATTCACTCAGGCGATTAACGTGTTCCTGGGCTTCCGGCAACAAATGTTGATAGCTATTATTTTCGGTGGCGAACTCGGCAATGCCTCGCAGTCGGGAGTCCAGGTGGACTTCGCCCAAAAGATAGGCTACCACCCCTTCATCCAACTTTATAAAGCGGGCCAGAAGTGAGGTTTGTTTCTGACCATCTTCACTTAGTTCAATCAGACGATAGGTCAATAGGGGCGCGTCCGGGTCGAAACAACGGCGGGCGGCGACCTGTCCCGCCAGACCGGGACATAACAGCCGCAAAGCCAGGTCTACACTGGGGCGGCGGCGGGTAACATCGTCTTGCAGGTAGGCGTAGAGGCGTTCGTAGCGCAATTCCAGTTCGGGAGCCAGGGCGATTAACAGGACATCCAATTCAAAGGGTGATAGTCCAAAAACTTTTTGCAGATGGCCCAGGCGCGAATGAGCGGCATCCACTGGTGCGCCGGATTTCTCAATATTAGTGGTATAGCTGCCGGAAAGAAAAAGATTTGGGTCAGCCAGCAAGCGGGTAACTTCTTCTTCGGATACGTAAAGTCCCCGAAACTCGTCTTCGGTGGTGGATTCGTCGTCGGCCCGCATTTGTTGCAGACGGGCGGAAAGGAGGGCGGTTATCCTTCGCAACTCCGACAAAAGATATTCAAGGCTGTTTCGATAGGACTGATGAGTTATCATGCTGCTCCACAGTGTAACAGACCGAAGTTCAATAAGGAAGAGCTTTTTGGAACGAGTTTAAAAATCCTTTTTGCCAGAGCGACCTACCAAGTAGCCCCTACGTTCCTACACTTGCGTTTCCAAACTTCGCGAATTGCCCATTTAGTTAAACGCTAAAAACTAATATTTACTATGGTTTAAATCACCATTTTATAGCTATTAGCCGTCAGTGGAAAAATCTAAATCCGATATCCCGTAGGAGCAGGCTCTGTCCTGCGAGGCTCGGACGGCAGAGCGTCCTCCTACGAATACCCCCTCTTTTATTCTGACTCCTGACTCTTAACTTCTGACTCCTCCACCAGTCTGTCCAGGGCCTTATCCAGTATAGCGTTAAGTTCTTCCAGGCTGGAAAGTTGCCAGGTAGCCCCCGTTTGAATATGCTGGAGATGTAATACTACCGAATGAGTTCCTTCGTGGTCGTTTTGTTGACTTGGCTGGTCGGAGGTTGAAGGGGTGCGCCAGAGACGCAACAGAAAAGAGGAATATTGCCGGGAGGAAATTTTTTTGGCCTCTTTGCCCTTCACCGCTCCACCTAAAACTGATTTCATAAGAGTTATAACCTGTTAGTCACAACCCAATTCCCAAGTCCACAATTTTGGCTCTGTTACATCTACTCTAGCAAGCCGAAGTTATTAAAAACTTAATCAAACTTAATTTTCGCTTAATTAAAATTTATGATTAGCCAATTTCGTTGCCATCTTTTTTGGAAGCTCTTATTAAAACTTTTTTATTAATACTCCCTTAAAATAGACACTATAAACCAGCTTTTTCTCGCAACCACCTTACTTTTGACTCGTTGAATTGATAGAAACAGATGGAAACCGATAGGTAGCGGTCCGGCTGATTAATATAATTTGTAACAGATCGGGAATTACACTTTCGTCACATAAGCTCATTTCTGGCTAAAAAGTGACAACAAACCGTTCATATTTGTTGACAGTAAAGTGGGTAGTGTTAAAATAGTTATACTTTCAGGGTGAGCTAAGTCATTTTCAGTAGCCAGTAAAAGCCTAATACTGAATACAGATTAATTTTTGGTTCTAAGTATTCTTAGCACCTGGTGGATCTGGTATGGAGCCACCGATTGTAGACTGGCAACTGAGACACAGGAGACCTCAAATGAGAAACAAATTTCCTCGGCCTAACCGAAACGAACAACAGCTTAACATGTCAGAAAAGAAAAAATTCCGCCTTAGCTCCGGCCTGAGCGGGGCGGTAGTGCTTGGTATAGGGCTGGTAGCCTGGAGCTTTTTTAGCGTTATTACCAGCTTTGCCGGGGTAAATCCTAATAC
>Ga0209512_1005169_pt1 | contig 10980 bp, 10 predicted proteins | sample frozenSSSSmetaG_FD_184142 | JGI IMG/M metagenome (GOLD analysis project Ga0209512, IMG submission 184142) | Glacier valley bacterial and archeal communities from Borup Fiord, Nunavut, Canada, to study Microbial Dark Matter (Phase II) -... | ecosystem: Environmental > Aquatic > Freshwater > Ice >... | reverse complement strand
TCAACCCTCAATTCTTAATTCTTGCCATGCTTTTCATTCGATCGGACCTTTCCCAGCTTGCGACTTATAACACTCAACACAGCGACGATTCTCAGCAAACGACAATCGATCGGGTCGATGTTAATGAAAGTCCCTATGATTTGCCCGATCAGCTCAAGCAAAAATTAAGCTGGACTTATCAGCAGACGATCGAGAACAATCGCTATCCCGATGGTGGATATGAAGGGCTAAAAAACGCGATCGCTGAATATGTCAATGAGTCGTCTAATTCAACCTTTACAGCAGACAATCTCTCGATCGGCAACGGCTCAGATGAGTTAATTCGTTCTCTGCTGATCGCGACCTGCCTAGGGGGAGAAGGCTCGATTCTAGTCGCTGACCCGACTTTCTCAATGTATGGAATTTTGGCAAAGACGTTAGGAATTCCGGTTGTGACGATCGGGCGTTCTCTGACTAATTTTGAGATGGATTTGGTGGCGGCTCAAGGCGCGATCGCTCAGACTCTCACCCCTCCGATTCGAGCTGTCTTTGTCGTTCACCCCAACTCACCGACCGGAAACGCCCTGACCAAGGCAGAGTTAAACTGGCTGCGAGACCTTCCTCAGACAATTTTGGTCGTGATCGATGAGGCATACTTTGAGTTTAGTCAGACGACAGTCGCGACTGAACTCGCTCAACATCCAAACTGGGTGATTTTGCGAACCTTCTCGAAGGCGTTTCGACTCGCCGCGCATCGCGTTGGGTATGCGATCGCTCATCCCGAATTAATCACAGCGTTAGAAAAAGTCCGCCTTCCTTATAATCTTCCTAGCTTTACACAGGCGGCGGCTTTGGTGGCGATCGCTCATCGTCACGAGCTACTGTCTACCATACCTTTGATGCTGACCGAACGGACTCGGCTGATTCAAGCCTTTTCTCAGCGTCCAGAATTTCAGGTTTGGGAAAGTGATGCTAACTTTGTCTATTTACGTCTCAAAGAAATCAATACTCAGCCGAGGCTAGCTGAAATTTGTCAGACACTCAAAGCCCAGGGAACCTTGATTCGACAGACAGGAAATGGGCTGCGAATCTCGATCGGCACTCCTGAAGAAAATCAGCGAACGATTGAGCGATTCAACACCCTTAGTTTCTAGGCTTCACCACCTCTAAACTAGCCGACCCTCGACGCACCATTTGAATCGTGTGGGGAAGAACCCCAACCAGTCGCTCAAACGCCTTGTCGGGTAATTGTGCTGTCGCCTCTGCTCCAAAATAATTCTCAAACTGATTCAAAATCATCTGAGCGCGCTGCAACGGTGCAGGATTATCGGTGAGTTGCTGAGTGAGTCTAATCCACTGCCGTCTAATTAAATAAGCTTTCTGCCGCTCTTCTTGATTTTCGGGATCGAGCAGAGACAGATCGCCGACTGGCAAAATTCCTTCGCAATTTAGGTCAAAAAGGCTTCCCACCGCCGCCCCCGGACCTGCAAACTCAGCGTGAAACTTTTTGTAGATAATCAGCCCGTTTTTTCGGCGGCTATTGACGACTAGCAGTTTTCCATCGTTTAGCTGAGTCAAAATATCTAGCACGATCGTGGGTTCAACAATGCCTTGATGATTCAGGCGCTCATTTTTCATACCGTCAAAGCCTTGAAGCGAGTAACACGGCGATAGCCATAAAGGAGCAGGCTGCCATGCAACACTGCGGTTAACCTGGTGAAAAAATGGTTTACGTCTAGCCTTTATCGGTCATTGCTCAGAGTACAAACCCAAGATTTGCCCAGTTGTCGGAGTTGATGCACCGCAGGGGTGAAAGCGAGTTTAACGCGGTAACCCGACTCCTCAACCCTAGTAATCTTGAGCGCCAACAGCCAGCCTTGCCACTATATTCTATGGCAACGCGTTGAGATCAGGAGAATTCGGTAGAGACTTTGAAGTAGCTGTGAAGAGGAACTAAAATCTCAGGCAATTTCTCAATGAGACCTTGATAAACCTCAGAATCCGTTCCGTCTGACCGAATTTCGGATTGTACAGAAGCCCTAGCAGAGTGATAAGCTCGATAGCCTAAGGCAACCCTATCAAAGCAAATAAGGTAAGTGATGAGTGACGAGCTGATCGAGCAGCCCTCTGATTTAGACTTAAATTCTGGACTAACGCCGCCGCCCCGCGAACCCTATCGGTCAAGCTTAAAAGAAGACATCGGGCAGGGATGGGCATTTGTGCAGTTTGTTTGGCGGATCTCAAAGCGGATTCGGGGCAGCAGAAATCGGATTCGTTTTATCATCGGGCTAATCTTTTGGAAGCCTTTCTTACCCGACGATCGCTAGAGAAATCGCTTTAAGTTCTGTGTGTTGAGTTTCGAGCAACGTCATGTATTACGATTCGCATCAGTTTGAATTTGTCGATCGCCTCGAATCTAATTGGCTCGTCATCAAAGACGAACTGAGCCGATTGACCGCCGAAGATTTCGTCCCTTACCCCGAAAAATATTTGCTGCAAAAGAAAACCGGATGGGAGATCTTTGGCATTTATTTCTTAGGAGTCAAAATCGATATCAACTGCGAACTCTGTCCCGAAACCGCCAAACTGGTTAAAAGCATTCCTGGTATGGTGACGGCTGGCTTTTCTCGACTGGCACCTGGTGCCCATATCATCCCTCACTCTGGCAAGCCGAGCAGCGTTTTGCGATGTCACTTAGGGCTATCGGTGCCTGAAAAATGTGCGTTTCGAGTCGCGTCAGATATCAAAGCATGGGTGAATGGCGAGTGCCTGGTATTTGATGACACCTCAGAACACGAAGCCTGGAATCTCAGCGATCGCTATCGAGATGTCCTGCTGCTTGACTTCAAAATTCCAGATGGGTTCGCGTTGAAGCGGTAGAAACGGGTCATCGCGGCCCACTCTCCTTAGAAATCGTCCACCCTAATCGAGTCGGCTGCTGATAAATTCGTTTTAGGGTATTTACATCTCGCGGTGAGATCAGCGGCGGATTGCGTACCTGGGAGAAATATAAGGCATCGGTTTGCAGAGAACTGTGCCCCCAAATTCCCAAGGCGTGACCTAGTTCGTGACGAGCAGACGCTAACACATAGGACTCTGCTTGATTGGGTTGCACAACAACGGTGCAGCGATGCGCCAAAATTGTTGAACCATCGCCGATCGCTTGGTCATAAAGCTCATAGCGGGTTTCAGCCGCCCGAATCCGTTGAGGAACCGAAGGCTTTCCGGGTGTAGCACGAATGGGCAGGAACGATCGACGCATCACAATATCAGCATCTTCCACCCGATCCGTCACCTGCAAAGGAAGATAAACCGTCCACTCCTGCACCGCTTGCGACACCGCCTTAATCCAAGCTTGGGCGCGGGCAGGATTAGCGACCTCTGACTCCTTGATCGGCTGCACATAAACCTTGACGGGAAACTGCGACCACACCAAATAGTCGGGCTGAGTTTTTTGAACTCGATCGAAATAATCTCCCTGATTGGCTGGATCTCTCCACTGCGCCAATGAGGGCGGGAGAGGATGCGCTTTGAGCGCTGGAAGGGCATCTTGGGCGATCGAAGAAGACTGCAAAAGTAAGATCAGCAGAATGCACCCAAACCCGCAAATCACTGCGAGAGGGTGCATTTTGCCCAGCCCAAATTTTCTGCTAGCCAACGGTTATCGACCTAGCCAACCAGCACTAAGCACGATCGTGATCCCAATAAAGAGAATGGTGAGCGTCCAAGTCACCCGATTGAGGGTCGTCTCAGCACTTTTGGTGCTCGTAAACAATTGAGCTTGCCCGCCCAACCCACTCAACCCATCTCCCTTGGGGCTGTGCAGCAACACGAGAATAATGATTCCCACTGCACAGACCATCCAAACCGTCTTTAAAACTAAAATCAGTGTCATGACGACGAGCCTAACTAAAAAATCAGCAGAGTTAAGTTTTGAACTCAGGGATCGAAATCAGTTCAAGACTCAACGTTTATTCTCGCATTATCGCGCAATCTTAACCGGAGTTCGGTTTGCTCGCACATCAAATTCAGCAGACTCGACCAGCGATCGACCCGTCATCTCAGTCGGTTGCGGCAACCTCAGAATGTCTAAAATCGTCGGTGCAATGTCGGCTAGTCGCCCACCTTCTCTGAGAGCAACGTCCGTTCCGTGTCCAGGAATCTTTAGTCCTTCTCCTTCAACGAGGATGAACGGCACCGGATTTGTGGTGTGAGCCGTCCAGGGATTGCCGTTTTCGTCCCACATCATCTCGGCGTTGCCGTGGTCAGCGATGATGATCGCGGTGCCTCCAGCGCGATTGATCTGTTCTAACAGGCGACCCAAACAGCGATCGACCGCTTCGAGTGCTGTCACGGTTGCGTCCATCTGTCCCGTGTGCCCGACCATATCAGGATTGGCGTAGTTGATAACCACCAGCGAATAGATGCGCTTCTCGATCGCCGCGATCGCCACATCAGTGACTGCCTCAGCCGACATCGCCGGAGCGCTATCGTAGGTCATCACCATTGGACTCGGCACCAACTCACGATCTTCACCGGGGAACGGTTCCTCTAAGCCACCGTTAAAGAAGTAAGTGACGTGGGCATATTTCTCGGTTTCTGCGGCGCGAAACTGACGCAACCCGTGTCGAGAAACCACTTCGCCCAAGATATTGTCTAAGTTTTGCGGCTCAAACGCGACTAAAACGGGAAGCGAGGCATCGTATTGCGTAAAGGTCACAAACGGCAGGGGACGAATCTGCTCTCGCTCAAAGCCCTTAAACTTGGGATCGACCAAAGCTTGAGTCAGTTGACGGGCACGATCGGGGCGGAAGTTGAAGAAAATCACCCCATCCCCAGCTTTGATAGCTCCTGGCGCAATACGAGTTGGGATCACAAATTCATCTGTTTTGCCCTCGACATAGGAGGCTTGCAGCACCTCTAGCGCCGATCGACCATCGCCTTCGCCATCCTGAGTCATCACGTCATACGCCAGTTTTACCCGATCCCATCGGTGATCGCGATCGAGACTGTAATAGCGTCCGCCGAGAGTGACAATGCGACCTGTGCCGATGCGATCACAATAGTCTTGCAGCCGTCCGATCGCGTCTGCGCCTTCAGTGGTCTGAGTGTCTCGCCCATCGGTGATGGCGTGAATACACACATCTTGCATCCCTTGCTCTTTTGCCAAATCAAGCAAGCCAAATAAATGACTGAGGTGAGAATGCACCCCACCATCTGAACACAACCCAATCAGGTGCAGTTTTCCTTGGTGACGCTGCACTTCTTGGCAGACTTTCACTAACTTGGGATTGCTCAACAAGCTGCGATCTTCAACTGCATCCGAAATTCGCACTAGCTCTTGAGGAACGACTCTGCCAGCCCCAATGTTGAGATGACCCACTTCTGAGTTACCCATTTGACCGTCTGGCAACCCAACATCCTTACCAGCGGTGCGAATCAGCGTATGAGGATAGGCAGCCCACAGACTATTCATCACTGGCGTTTTGGCGGCAGCAATGGCGTTCCCGTCTGTTTCTTCGCGGTAACCCCAACCGTCTAAGATGACCAGCACTACAGGAGAGACAGGCACTTGCGCCATATTTAAGATGCCCTTCTAATGAACAATTTCTTCTGAAGATCATACCATCCCTATCGAGATGGTTAAGACGCGTCGCTTTTCAGCACACAACGACTCAATGTCAGAAATCATCTCACCCTTCCTTTCCCTTTTAACGGACTTAATGGCTTTTCTGGGCTTTCTTTGTCTTTTCCTTCTCTTTTTGCTTTTCTCGCTTTGACTCAACCTTGGCGGCTTTTTCGGCTTCGATCGCCGCTAACTCCGCTTTCTCTTTTTCTTCAGCGACTTTGTCGAGATAGTAGTGATAATCGCCGCGATAGAGCCGCAGTTCACCATCTCGGATCTCGACGATTTTGTTGACGGTTTGGGAGATGAAATAGCGATCGTGCGAGACGATAATCACACTGCCATCATAATTTTGAATCGCTTCTTCCAGCATTTCTTTGGCTGGAATATCCAGGTGATTGGTCGGCTCATCCAGAATCAGCAGATTGGCGGGACGAAGCAGCATTTTCGCCAAAGCCAGCCGCGCTTTTTCGCCTCCACTCAAAGCTTCTACCTTTTTGAAGACCGTATCGCCACTGAATAGAAAACGTCCTAAAAGCGTCCGAACTTCTTCATTCGTCCATTTAGGAACTTCGTCATGAATGGTTTCGATCACGGTTCTGTCTAAGTCGAGCGCTTCAGCCTGGTTTTGCTCAAAATAGCTGGGAATGACGTTGTGATCCCCTAGCTTGATGCTGCCATCGGTAGGTTTCTCTGCACCCGTGATTAAATGCAATAACGTCGATTTGCCAGCGCCATTCGGTCCAAGAAAGGCAATGCGATCGCCCCGCTCAATCACCAAATCCGCTCCCAAAAACAGGATCTTCTCGCCGTAAGTGTGAACCAGGTTGTCGATCGTCACCACTTCTCGTCCGCTCCGAGGTGCAGGTGGAAAGCGAAAATGCAAGCCTCGCACATCACTATCGGGGGCTTCGATGCGATCGATTTTGTCTAATTGCTTCTCGCGGCTTTTTGCCTGGGTGCTGCGAGTGGCGCTGGCACGGAAGCGATCGACAAAGGTTTGCTGCTTCTCTAATTCTTTTTGCTGACGCTCAAAGGCACTCATCTGAGCATCTCGCTGCTCTTGCTTTTGCAGCAAATAATTGGAGTAATTGCCGAGATAAGTGGTCGAAACTCCCCGCTCAGTTTCGACAATTTGGGTGCAGAGCCGATCGAGAAATTCGCGGTCATGCGAGACGATCACCATTGGGGTTGACAACCCTTTCAGGTAGGTTTCTAACCACTCGATCGTTTCTAGATCCAAATGGTTGGTCGGCTCGTCGAGCAGCAGCAAATCGGGCTTTTGCAGCAGAATTTTGCCTAAACTCATTCGCATTTGCCAGCCACCGCTAAAGGCGCTGACTAAGCGATCGCCATCCTCAATCTCAAAGCCCAAATCGGGCATGATTTTCTCGATTCGGGCATCTAGTCCATAGCCATCCATGCCTTCAAATCGCCGTTGCAGCTTGTCCATTTTGTGGATCAGCTTGTCTAACGCTTCAGGGTTGGCGGTTTCCATGTCGCGATGCACCTGAGTCAGCGCGTCGTGAACGTCATTCGCTTCGCCAAAGGCGCGCCAAAGCTCTTCTCTCACAGTGCGCGTCGGATCGACTTCAAATTCTTGCGTCAGATAAGCAATGTGCAAACTTGAAGGACGAATCACCTCGCCTGTGGTTGGCTCCATTTCGCCTGCCACAATCTTAAGCTGCGTTGATTTTCCTGCCCCGTTGACCCCGACCAAGCCGATACGATCGCCAACTTTGACCTCCCAATTAATATCTTTCAACACTTCGCCAGTCGGATAGATTTTGCTGACGTGTTCGAGTCGCAACATGAGGGAGGCTCCAGAGAAAATCGGTGAGGATTGTAAAATCGTAAGTAAATCTTAACAAAAGCTGAGTCGATCACGCGAATTTTAGCGGTCTGATTCTTCAGGGATCGCAAAGAAATCTGCCTGCTCTTGCAGAGAGGCTTCGAGCAAATCGGTCGCGCCTAGTTTGACATCTTCGTGATAAAGGTAGGCGATATCCAACGCTTCTAAGGTTGCCCGAATATGGGTGCGAATCGGCTGGCTCCCGATCGTCTGAATCAATTTAGGTACGTCTAGTTGGGCATCCCAGGCATAGGCTGCGCCGTGAAGTTTGACCAAATGATCGAGTAACTCAATCAAACCACTCGTTTCGAGCGGACGGATCGTGGGACAGGTAGACCCGATCGCGGTTTCAAAAAAGTTTTGCATCACCTGCCCTGCATCGGTGCCGAATTTCTCGATCGCCAACTCAGGAATTTGACTGCGATCGTTTTTAGCGCTCGGCGTGCTGGTGCCGCTAAACCAGACATCGTTTCGCAAACTGGAGGCAACGACCCCAAAGGTGTAAATCGGGTAGGGATTCTCGCAAAATAACTCTTGATCTCCATCTCGACGCACAGGACGATCTGACCAATTTAGCAGCCAATTGAGATTGCGATATGCCTGAAGCCGTCCGACTTTGCCGAGTCGCCCAATTAGCTCGACTTCATCCAGCAATAGCACCCAGCCTTTATAGCCACAGAGCGCGATCGCGTCTGCCATCATGCCAAAGTAAGCGCTTCCATGCTGCGTCGTGCGGAAGTTCATGTCAAATTTGGGCATCGACTCGCCTCGACAGTTGCGATGAATGCGTTTCAGTTCGGGGCTGGTGATCCGCGTTCCCATTAAGTCGCCGTAGAGGAGATCTTGCTCTTCGCCAGACGTGAAAAAATAGTCTTCCAGAACAATCTCTGGGAGCGGATGACTGTAGCGATCGCGATCAGCCAGAGGACTATTGAGCAAATCGCCTGCTTTTCTAGAGCTTAATGCTTTGGTCAGTCCTGCCATTTTAGAATCGGGCGTGCGAAGCACTGAGGCGACTCGTCCATAAAAGTTGAGCAGGTGATGACACGACACTTCTCGGCTTAAAGAAACTCGACTGACCGCGAATCCTAAATCGAGTGCGACGTGCTCAACCGTGGTCAGCGCGTGAGTTTTTCCTTGCCCATAAGGTCCCCAGGCTAATCGTCCTGCGGGATGCTTCTTGCTTTGAGAGAACTGCTCTAAATCTTGCCGAATCAGGTCGGTTAGTGATTCTCGCAGATCGGGCAATTCTCTCGTCGAGGCGCGGGTAGGAATTCCGGCGCGAAGAGATTCGACAACGGCGATCGATTTTCTGCGATGAGCGTCATATCGTTCCATTGCACCTACCTTAATGATGTTGATTTTTGAACTCGGTTCATCCGTCGCTGAGTGCCATCAGAGTTGCACCAATTACGTTCGCTCGAAGTTGACTGTAATCGTCAAGAGCGGGAAGGTCGCGATCGACCACTTCAAATCCCGCTTCTTGAAATAATCGCCGCAGTCTCATCTGCACCTGTTCGGGAAAGGCTTTGCCGTTGGCAACCACATGACTATCGGTGTCTACGATGTCCGATAAAGGATTGAACTTGTGAATGGGCAACAAGCCTGTTTGTAACCGCATCCACAGCGCTTCGTAGCTTTTAAAGCCTCGACGATCGTCCTCGATCATCTCGCGCCGACCCGCCAGCAGCAGCAGAAAATGATCGAGCAGTTCTACATCATCAATGATCTGGCGAAACAGTTCGCAGGTGTCTTTGATAGCGTTGGCAGTGTATCGAAAGCGGCGAGTTTCGGGATGGCGTTCGGTCATGACTTCTAGATCGTCGATCGCCACCACTAGCCCCGTCATTCCTGCCAGATGCAGAAGCCGAATCAAAGAGTTTAACCAATAGCGAGCGTTTGGTTTTTGCAGTCGTTCGTAAAGTAAGGTCGATTGCTTTTGATGCCGTTCTAGTTTTTCACCCGACAGCCACCTGAGCGCAAGTCGAATGCTATCTTCGTTGCCACTGATCAGCCGATTGCTAATCACGCTATAAGCAAATGCCCGAAACGATGACCCAAAATCAACATCTCTGAGCGTCAGCCCGATCGCCCGTTTGATTTCATACACTGCCAGATCACGAGTTAGCCCTTGATCTTCAATCAGCAGAGACAGAATGCGATCGCTGTCGTCGTATTGCCCATAGCCTAACTTTTTGGTGACGAGTTGACACAGACCACTCACCAAGCGCTCTTTGTCGAGTTGCTGCACGATCGCCCGATAAAACCCTGGCAAATCATTCAAACGATATTCTCGTGCTGAAAGATAAACGGTTTGGTAATCTCTGGCTTGGGCATCTTGCAGCACACAGCGCAATAGATGAGTTTTTCCCGTTCCCTCGCCGCCTACTAAAACTTTGACCTTGCTGCCGCCATCGGCAATATAGTTTGCCAAGTAGTGTTCGTGAAGATAGTCAAGCCAACGATCGTGCCCCAAAGTCATTCCCGTCAGAAGGTCCTGACTTACCGGAGGCTGACCCGACAGCAACGCCTCAATGTCCAGTTCGTCAATCTGCATTGTCAGCCCTATCCCTCTGTTTCAACGAGATGAATCGCCAGCGTGCTGACTCGACTTTCTTGCCCTTGACTATTGACCAGCAAAAAACTACTCGCTTGATTTCGAGAGGGTTCTAGCTCAAACTGATAGCGATCGTAGCGAATCTCGGTCTGTTCTTTTAGCCGTGCTAAATCATAGATGAATAACGGCTCAGGATAATCTTGTTTGGTCGATTGCTTCATCGTCAAGAGGCGATAAATGTCTTTGAGCGGAACGGATTGCCCCCAAACGACCTCCTCTTTCTGCAACATCAGTCGATTCAGCATTTCATAGGTGCTGATGAGTTCTCGACAAAAGCGGGCAGCGTCGAACTTGCTGTCAATCACCCGTCGATATTGTCCCGACACCCAAGGGGCTAACTGTTCGGGTGCAAAAGCTTTGATTTGCTGCGATCGTCGCCCTACACTTAACCGCACTACGCCTTGCTCACGGCTAAACGTCAGCTTAAAGGGAGGAAACTCATAGTTGGGAAACTCACCCTTGACGGGAATTCCTACCGCTTTGAGGGCATTTTCTAATTCGATCGGGTAGTCATCAGATGAGACAAAATCCTGATCAGCTTGCAGCGCATTGAGAATCACGGTTTGTTGCTCAACCCAGCGATCGCTGAATTTACCGAGTTCTTCGGTCAACACCTCTAGCGTTTGCGTCGAGGTTTTAAAGTCCCATTCTTTGCGCGATTTTTTAACGGCAGCCCAGACTTTGATCAGGCGTTTCAACGCGGTATCAATCTCGCTCAAAGCAAGTTTTTCTGATGCACTGTCCGACAATTCCATAACTTGAGACGAGTTAGAGAGTTTAATTCTCCCTATCGTATCTCACAGATGGGCTACTAGAACTCAAAGCTACTTTCCGCCAAGGTGAACTGACCGTCTTGGTCTGGCTCAAAGTCCACAACCTTGACGACAGCATCAAGATTCAACTCAC
>Ga0209512_1005165_pt1 | contig 10990 bp, 15 predicted proteins | sample frozenSSSSmetaG_FD_184142 | JGI IMG/M metagenome (GOLD analysis project Ga0209512, IMG submission 184142) | Glacier valley bacterial and archeal communities from Borup Fiord, Nunavut, Canada, to study Microbial Dark Matter (Phase II) -... | ecosystem: Environmental > Aquatic > Freshwater > Ice >... | reverse complement strand
CCCCCGCCCCGATGCCCAGCTCCATCTTCCAGTCGAAAACATCCCACGATCGGCATCGCGAGGGTCGGGAATCTGCCACAGCAACCAGTGTTCCGAGCCGTGGCCGAAATGTACTCGGATTTATAGGTCATCAGAGTAAGGCGGTTCGCGCAGAGGCCATCATAGAGGCGGTACTGAGATCGGAGCGATGTATCAGCGCGAAAGAATGGTATCTCGAACAGGTTGCGTATTCCGGATTGCCTCGCATTGATAACCTCAGGTGATTCATGTAATTCTTTGTGGGAGAGGCGCTGGGGAACGGGGAAATGGCAGGGGAATGGAAAGAGTAGTTGGCAGAGGGCGGCAGATGTGTTTGGGCATGCACGCACCCGACGAATAGTGTGCCAAATTTCCAGATGAGAGGACGCGCCTTTCAAGCAATGGAGGAAATGAATCTTCATTCTGCCGTACTGGGATCATTCCATTTCTCTTGTGAGTTTCTGCATTGCAGACTTTGACCGAGGCTGTTCCACTCTTGTTCATGTTGTGAGGTGAAGCTGGGTTAGGGTTAGGGTGCGCCAATCACGGACATAGAAACTCCGTGAAGTCGCTCAAGAGGTGAACAAATAACAAATAATCTTCATCTCCCCTTCCCGCTCCCCTTCTCCGCAGGTCTCATACCACGACCCTCCATTCATCTTCGCCATTCCACGACCAAGTCCCCATCCCTCCCACACACCGAGGAATTATCAGACATTCAAAACATACGACAGGGAAGAAAAAAAAAAAGCCAACGAACATTCTAATCGCCGCTCCAGTAGTAACAAAAGAATCGAGTGCGCCCACACCCCTTTCTTTCGGTTTCTTCGGCATCCCGCTCGGCTTCTCAATTCCTGTCTGCCAATCTGCGAGCTGACTCGAGGCTCGACTGCAAAATGCCATGACAGTGAAAGCAGCAAGTTTGATTGCAGAATATTCGTCCGGTGAGAAGGCTATGGCATTGACGCCGTTTTAGGGTGGCCGCATAAGCCGGGCCCCAATATTGCTCAGCATCAGGCCATCCAACATCAATATTTTCTAAATGCAAGGCAGACAGCTGTTTGCCTTCGTTTGACACCCAGTCATCGACTCTAACCCGTCAATTCGCCATTGAAAAGTTACGCTTTGACTACACGAGGCTGTATGCATCCCAGAAAGGGAAGCAGCGTGCGACGTGCAGATTCGGGCGCAACGCCAGCGCACAGATGTTGGAAGTACGTATGAATATCTTCTTTCGTCGTAATTCTCTGTGACAAGGCTTTCGGACACGATGGATTTTTTCTTTCCTTTTCTTTTGCCAGAGTAGCTTTTGCGTGGACCAGAAAATGCATGTAATTCGGACGAGTAGCAACAAGACAAGTAGCAATTTCCCATGCTTGGTTCGCAGATGCAACATGAAAGAACTGTCGATGATCTAGAGGTCGGGATAGAAGAAATGCCGGCCCGGAAAAGGTTACTCTTGCCAAAATATGAACATGGAAAACACCGTGGGGTATCCTATGAACTTGAAACCACAGAGGCTTTGAATGATAATTTGCTGCCATGAAGTCTCCCGGTAGCCGCATACATGCTACACTGCTCCTGCCACCGTCTTCTCATCATCCTCTGAAATCTGTATCTCCCTTTGTTAAACAAATCAAAAAGGCGTCTTCGTTAATGTTATGTCCTGACATATCAACCTCCACAAAATTCCTCTTGCCCATTAATACAACACTAAACGAGCAATTCCCCCGCCAAAGCTTGAAGTGCACTACTCCACTCCACTCTCCTTTGATGCCATTTTATCCTCTTCTCATCATCCATCTTCAACGCTTTCAGCCTCTTGTTTTCGGACTCAAGCCAGCTGATATATTGACTGATTCCGTTTGGGTTTGTCCAATCAACATCACAATAGAAGGTTTCTGAGAAGCAATCCTTCCATTTGTCAACCTTGTAAACTGAACCAATCTATAAATTCAGGTTAGCGCGAGCTCCCAGAAATGCAGAGAATAATTATTTACCCGAGGACGATCTGTTATTTTTTGTTCTTTCTCCTTTCGCTTCGTCGCACTAGCATCGTACATTCCCTTGATTTTCTGCATCCAAAGTTTTTTCAGACTTTCGTAGCTTTCTAGAGCTAAGTCTGCCATGTCGTTGTTCAGAACCGCAATCAGTTCTTCTTCCTCCTCTTGGACCTCGCGGATGTCTTCCTCAGTTTGCGATAAGTCATTCTGGAATTCAGAAAGACTAGATGATCCTTTATGACAGCAAACATGCATCATTTCTAGTTCATCGAATATGTAACGCTGAAGTATGGAGAGCAGGTTAGTCTTCGCCTCTTTGGTGCTCCTGTGCTCCTCTAACAGTGTCAGCCACTCGAGCGTCCACACAACATCCCCTCCGAACAATGTTCCTATTTTGGAACTAAGAAGTGCTGCTGGAAAGCACCCCTGAGGTGAGCAGGGGCATTTGCACTTATCTGTCGCTAAAGTATCGGCTTCAGAATGAAGCAGCAGTATCACTGCTTCAACATCGTCTGATTTGCGATCTTTGTCCGAGGAACAGAAATTATGTAATGCCGGGAAAAGTACGGTGTGTCCATTATTGTCCTGATGTTTTACCTGGGTGCCATTTTCAATGCAAAACTTCACTGCCTTCAGCCTGTGCATCGTTAATTGGGACATGAGAGCGAGCTGGCCACGGCTATTCTTCTGGTTGAATCCCGTAAATCCTGCTTTTACAAGAGCGTTTCCGTCCTCACGGCCTTGTATGTAATGGAGCATGTTGTTCTCTGTCACGCCAAGGTGCGAATCGCCAAAAATAAAGTTGACGTTCTCACACATTTCGAGAAGCCGAGAAAAATAATTTCGTCGCTCCTCGGCCTCCAATGTCATGCTTTTTAGCAGCCGTATCAGGACATATTGAACGGCGGTATCAATACCCTCCGTGCCGTATATGTTCCCAATATGCTGTAAAGACCGTATTACCAAGTCCCAATGGCCACGCGCCAATGCATAATCCAGGAAAGATCTTTTTCGAAGGGTGTCACGTCGCCCAATATCAGCTCCTGCATTGATGAGAGAAATTACGACATCAGTTTGATTTTGCGCTGCCGCGTACATCAATGGCGTGATGCCATGTTTGTCTTGAGCATTCAAATCATGGCGTGCCTCCAGCAGTGTTTGCACATACTGTGGGCGAGCTACTGCGAGATGTAACGGGGTTTGGCCTAAGAAGTTGACATTCTGGTCAAGAGGATACCGATTCACCCATCGCTTAACATCCTCTGGAGTTCCGGTTAATATTGCTTCCTGTAGTGGCGTCGTTCCAGCAAATTCTGTAAAAGACCACGAGTCAGTTATGTGAATGGATCAGATGGGCAGAGATCGTTTGCGTACCAGAGTCAGTCTTGACTAGAATAGCAATGTAATCAATAAAAAATGGGTCAGGCGTAAAAGCTTCAGAAATCCAATTGGGCGAGCATGGCATTGGCCACTGTCCAAACAGAGGTGAATCGATGTTATTAGCATCAAACCCAAAGTCGACAAGATCCTTAAGCAAATCCAGATGACGTCCTTCTCCAATCCATCTTACGCATGTGTAGAGTAGCCTGTGCAAGAATTTATCAGCATAGCTCGATCAAAGATGGGCGACAACTACCTTGAGCTATCCAGACCAATACGAATGTTAAATCTCTTCATAAAAAGCTCAAGTAATTTGAACTGTATTTCCTGGCTACAATTCCACGGTCCATCCTCAAGGAGTTTCTTCACGGTATATTAGCGCGCGTAAAATAATTTGATGGATTCGTACTTCAAGATATCCCTTGCCAGTGCGATCGACATGGTAGACCATGTTAGAATCGGATCGATATAATGCGATGAATGCATCTTGTGCTTTGGGCCATTCAATCTGGGCTGTGGAGCATTTCCAAAGTAGTTCAAAGCCTGGGGCAGTGTTCTTGACGATGTTCTGGACTGATAATGAGGGCATGATAGAATACTTTCCCTCCCCCACAACCATGTCGAAACTGGCCAATGCTGCGAATGGAATGCCAATTTGAGTGAGACCTATCCATATCGACAGACGATGATGCCTTGCTGTGCATGATTTTCTATCGCAGCGTCGAAATAATGTCGATAGTGGAGTGAATTCAAATCTCCAGAATCCATTCGTCGTTGTAGTCGTAGCATGGCAGAAGCAAGAACAATGCTTTACAGCACATCCCGGGTTCTGTTTGCGGGACGGGATATGTTGTGTTTTGGTCATGAGGCCATCTGTGGGTGAAGAGTCTTGGTTCAAAACCAAGGGCGCTGAGGGTGGAGAAGAGTTACCGTGGGGCAATCGAGGATTTCTCTCCGAAGATCTCATGGCAAATTGTCGATGAAATTGCACGGCCTCCTTGCGAAGACACACCCTAATGCAAGATAAAGCCGTTAAATAACCGGGTATCTAGCCTTGTTGAATTTTAAAAGACTTACATTGTACAAAGCTGAATACAGAGTAGCAGGTCAGTCTTCGACCTGGCGATGGCTTTTTCTAGAGCTTCGATCTCATCTTTACATTTGAGAAACCTGATCGCCATCTGCGGAGATACCCCTAGTAAAGAAGACTGAAATTTCGACACAAGATTCTCAAGTGACGACATTGCATTCTTGTAGCTTTTGATAGGACGATCGACGATATTTCGAGACTCTAGGTCATCTTCGTCAAAAATGATGTTGAGTTGAGACAATAATGACTTTAGATCCTCGAGCTCTTTGACCAAACATTCAAGGTCCCTGGGAACTTTCTTGAACCGTCTGTGGAGGACTCGGAGCTCTTTGATTCCTCCAGCAAGTTGGATTACGAGCGAAGCAATGCCGACGATTTCGGCCATGGTGGAAAATCAAAAAAGAGACTTCTCTCTTTCTCTTGAAGAAGAAGAAGAAAAGAAGAAGAATAACAAGAAGAAGAAAAGAGGCGAAGAAATGTCAAGGTTTATATACTTTTATTGCGAGAAGGCTGTGTTCCTTTATCAAGCAGGCTCAGCCATGGCAAGGCTCTCTGGGACATGCAGCAGCAGCACCCCTGGTCACTGATCTGCCACATATCGAGCATGTAACAACATGGTACATTGACATAGGAAAAATGCCCAACTTTTCTCAGCTGTATCGTGACCTAGAGATATTTCCCTGACGGAAATGTACTAACGATGCTGTATAGATTGTTTACGTCGACCAATACAGTATTCGGCATGTTAGTGACAATGCTCGTCTAGCCGCTCTAGCCGCCGCTTTTAGGGTACAAGGATTAAGACGCGGACAGACCCGTCCCCGCCAGCCCCGCTCTCTCAAAGTCGCAACTCTTCCCAATCGTTTCCACCAACGCCTCTCATTCCTAAACCACCATCTAGGTTCTCTAGGTCGTAATAATAAGTCTTCTCTGCTCCTTTCATCATTTCACCAACATGTCCTCCCCTGCCCCTCCAGCCCCTCCGCTCAAAGTCCTCATCCCCCTCCACCACTCCTTCGACATCCTCGACCTCACTGGTCCCCTCGAGATCCTCCGCCAAGCGCGCACCGTCAGCGAAACCAGCTTCCCATCTTCAACGCCCGCCGCGCCGCTCTTCACCACCACCATCACCGCCGCCGAGCCGCTGACGTACTCGGCGCAGAAGCTGGGCGTGGCGCGCGACATCACGTTTGCGGACGCCCATCAGCAGCTCGCCGAATTCGACATCCTGATGGTGCCGGGAGGCGCCGTGCCTCCTGTCATAAATTCCGGCGTCCCCGAGCCCATCGCTCTGATCAAGGAGTTTGCGGAATTGGCCAGGAATGAGACGGGGGAGAGAAAGCGCACGATATTGTCGATTTGCACGGGGAGTTTGTTTTTGGCTGAGGCGGGCGTGCTGGGGGGGAGGACGGCGACGACGCATTGGGGGAGTATCGAGGTGTTACGCGGATATGCGGCTGCGGAGGGGAAGGTGGGGGCGGTGGTGGAGAAGAGGTTTGTGGTTAATGGAGATGGGGAGGGCTTGAGGGTGGTGACCAGTGGGGGCATTAGTTGTGGGATGGATGCTGCACTATGGGTTGTAGAGAATGTGGGTGGGGAAGGGGCAAGGAAGGGAGTGGAGAGACAGTTGGAGTACAGGAGTAGGGTTGAGGAAGGCGTTGTTGTTGGAGAAGAGTGAGATGAGGGAAAATGAAAGTGAGGAGGGACTCGTAAGTGCGTATCCCTCCGCAGCGCATCGTAAATTTATAAAAGGTCAGGTCTATAGTTTATTTCATTCTGGTCATTTATGATAACTTCGATAGCATATCAAAAGATACTATGAGCAGAGCCTACCGTGTGTAGCTTATCGGATGATCAGCACCTGACATACCTGACATAACAGGCTCATTTGATGTAAGGCTGCGCTAGCAATCAGGTACCTGGTACCAGAATTTATCCCCGTCTGCCTATAATTTATATTAGTATAATACCACTAAAGTATACCATACCTCCACCTCTGGTTGGTTGGTTGCTACGACCGAGACAGCGAGGCTAAAATCAACGCTAAGGCACCCCAGGATCAAACACATCCTGGCCATCAACAATGACGCATTATGCGCCTGAACCCTTTCAACCAACAATACCGTTCTCTCTTCTACACATCGCACCTCTCCAACCACCTCACCAACCTCTGCTTATAGATCCTCCTATAATTAAGCCATTGGATACCACGCCGTGGAATGGCTTCACAATACCGCCTAACAACGCCATGAATATCCTTAGTCGAGTAAAGCCATCAGATCTATCGACGATGGCGACGACGACAACGACTAAATCGACACCGCCGAATAGCTTCCCACACCAGCAGCCTCTTACTCCTCAACTGTCCGTGGAAAAACCATTGTCTAGTAAACAATCGGCTCGGGCACAAGCCGTTCTTGAAAGTATCAAACGCCTTAGACACAGGAGGGATACCACATCTGATTTATGGTCGAAATTCGAGTTAGATCAAGTGGAATACACATATTTACGACAGCTTATGAGTGAGGACAAATCAATACCTGAAGACACAATCAGGTAGGTACTTATGCTAAACAGCAGAATTGTATATATGCACTAAATGGCGTGAACAGATACGACTACTTCCCGTCACCTCATCAATTTATCGTCCGAATGCCCTCTCGGCTTCACGAGATCATTATATCCGATGTTGCATTTAAAATATGCTCCCAGCTAAAGGCCATTGCTGAGAGTAGCAAAGGATCAGCCGAATTTGCTAAAGCAATTCAACATGAAGGATCCGCAACCATTGAACTTCCTACATTCGGTGAACATTCTCCTGATGCGGTTTTCCAACATTCGAGGGCTACCTATCCAGGTATCATAATTGAGATGTCTTTTTCGCAGAAGAGGAAGGACGTAGAAAAACTTGCCTACAACTACATCCTTGGGTCAGACGGCAGTATTAATGTCGTTGTAGGGTTGGACGTCGAATACAAAGGTAGAAAAAAGGGTACTCTGTCTGTTTGGCGTTCACAAATTCTTACGGGCGACGATGAAGAGAGGGAGCTGACTGTGGAAAGAACTATATCAGAACAGGTATGTCCCCACTTGACATTATGCTTTCCATAGACTCATGATAGGTATTCTGGGAGGGAGAAGGATGGCCGACCAAATGCCGATCCAGAATCAGGTTTACACCTCCGACTTCAAGACTTTGCCGCTGAATCTATCGTCAAAGATCTTCCGCAGGAGTTAGACGATCTAATCTCCATTAGCTCTTCGGAGTTGTTTACTTATGCTGAGAAGGCTCAAGCAAGACTGTTGGTCAAGGAAGAGCATAGCGGCGTCCACAATCCAAGTATATCAAAGAAAAGATACCGGGAAGATACGCCACCAAAAGAACTTGAGTCGGATCGTGAGAAGAGGTACAAGCTAAGGAATAAAGGGACAGAGAGCGGGCCTGCCTAAGGGTGGAGGGAGTAGACGAAGCCGTCCGATTAGCTGTAACCAAACATGCACAGAGAGGAAGGAGGGACAAGAAATAACATTGCTATCTACTCAACCTAACCTATCTACCACCTGCCTGCCCGTATCTGAATCAACAGCGACATCAAAAGCAAGAACGCCGTATCGAGGACCAAACACCGTAGCTGAGAATAAAAGCCTCCTTTCTGTCTGTGAAGACGACAATCTGTGAATTCGTGAAATTCAGGCAAGACAAAGGTGGCGAGATTGCTGACAATAGCCCCTCCCAGGGAATACGGCTTGCTGCTGGCTGCCTGGCCTCTCAAATGCCCATTGTGAAGTCGTGCTCGATAGTCGGTGTGACCGAGGAGATGAACTTTGATAATGCGTCAGCACGTTTGCTGCCATGAAGTGTGACGAAATGGGGAATGGAGATCACCCTACCTTCAAGAACACAACCAAATACTGGTCCACTCTGATCGCAACCTCCTCCCCTGTATCAATCTCATCCTGCACGACCTCCCACTCATCCTCTCCCTTCCCCTTCGCCTCCTCCTTCGCCTTCTCCTTCACATCCAACCTCGCCACATCATCCACCAGTCCTTCCAACCCCGCACCACCGCCGCCGAGGCCTCTCTTCTGCTTCTCCCTCCTGATCTTGAGTGCATTGTCTGCGCGGTCCAGGAGGGTCTTCATCACCGAAGAGTGCTTGCACGGGTGGACGGAGGCCATCTTGATGTTGTTGGAGAAGAAGGGGAAGTCCTCTAGCGTGACGGTCTTGTCTTTGTAGTCGCCGACTATGTCTTCCATCATGAGGTGTGGAGGCAGCGGCGAGCCGTTGGCCTGGTAGCCGGAGAGGTATATGCGCGGAGTGCGGTAGTAGGGTGTGTATGTGATATAAAGAGTATATGTACGCAGCGGACTATCCCAGGTCAGTCAACCGCCAGATCGACACGCAATCAGACAAGGGAAAGACAAGCAACTTACGCAGCGGTGTCGCCTTTCGGATCGCGAATAATCGCCTCCTCATCATCCTCCTCATCCTCCATATCCGGGATCTCATCCTCGTCATCCGGCTCCCTCTCCCCCATATTCCCACTCTCATCCACCGTCCTCACATCCCTCGCCCTCGCCTCCTGGCTCGCCGCCAGCCCGCCCGTCCTTAACCACCCATCCTCGTCATCCCCCGCGCTCCCAGCTCCCGCACCGCTCCGGAAGTCCTCGCCGTCGCCCACCATCGTCTCCTCCTGCGCCGCGTCGCCCGCAAAGTTGTCGTCGAGCCGCCGATGGCACGGCACCCCGCGCGTCACCAGGAACTGCTTGCCCGCCGGCAGGTACGCCACGCGCTTGCCGGCCGGCTCGGCGTCCGCCCACTGCCACGACGGGAACTTGTACACGAGGTAGTCGCCGGCGCGCACGAAGTCCTCGGGCGTGATCGAGCCCGTGCTGCGGAACGTCGAGGTGTGCGTTATCGGGGCCCAAGTGTCGCGGACTCGGTCGAGGGTGCTGTGGAGGAGGTTCATCGTTCGTTCTTTGTTAGTTTTGTGTTGTAGATGCTGCGTTGTTGATGCAGAAGAGTAGAGTTACTAGTTATGCGTAGATCGAGAGGAGAAATGAGGAGAAATGAGGAGAAGGTCGGTGATGGAGAGGAAGTAAATGGAGAGAAGTGCTACTCCGACGGGTGACCGAGGGGTTGCCTATCGTTATCAGCCTCGCTTATGTAATGCGAGTTGAGTGTCACGAGATCAATAGTTAGGAGACTCATTGCTATGTTATCATTATGTGAACAAAAGTGCAGAAAATGATCTCGATACGACAGCCCATCGCGATAGGATACATGATTGATGGCATCTCATGCTCATTCTATTTCCTGTTCTTCAGGATGCATTGATCGCACGCAAGATGATAGCCATTAGTGCAGCAACAAGCACAAGAGCGGGCAGGGCGGTTCTCGTGGCATAACTGGAACTATAACTAGAAGTTCTCGCAGCCGTTTTTGTCCTATGCTCATTGAGATTCGTGGAGAGAATCTCAGTTGGACGGCCGGCAGATGATTCACCGGAGCTCTCACCAACTGATATATCAATGGATAGCTTCAATGAGTGTATATTGTCTAGAGAGCAACCTCCTGAGCCAGCGCTAGGATGTTGCACTCACTGAGTAAACTAAGCCTAAATAGTGCTATATGAGAGAGTGCTATATGATAATATCGAACACGTGACATGAACAGCTTCAATTCCAACTGAGACACCCCCTCAGGTAACGTGGAGATCTCTGGAGATTGAGCTCAAAATTGAAGGTAATTGAGGGCACGCTCAACGTGCTTTTTCAATAGAACAGTAAGTAAAGGAAGGTCATCATAATAGCCTTCGAATACGATCTCCAAGGTCCACCAAGTTGAGCTGTCGTACAAATATGTCGTGCTTCTGTTTCGGAAGAGCCTTAGTGAAGCCGTCGGCTGGCATCTGCCCTGTAGGAACCCACTCCACCTGAATAGAGCCCAAATCCACCTGCTCACGCAGCCAGTGTCCTAGTATATCGACGTGTTTGAGCTTGGTGATTAATCTGGGAGCTGACGAATTGAGGAGCCTCACTGTCTGCAGGTTGTCGCAACCAATTGTGGGATCCTCGTGAAGGTCTAATTCGACCGATTTGAATAGTCTCGTCCACCAGATGAGCTCCTTTGCAGCCTCTGAGACAGCGATGAGTTCAGCTTGAGTCGTCGACGTTGAGATGTGGGTCTGTTTCTTGGACATCCAGGCGATAGGTCCTTTGAACAGCTTGAATAGAAAACCGTGAGAGCTCTTGCGGTCAGGATTGTCTGCAAATGATGCGTCGCTCGAGGGTTGGAAGTAGCGCTTCACGTCTTAAGTTGTAGCGCCCTGAGTCCTTAGCTCCACCCCCTCAGGGGCTACGGACGGAGGATGAGACGTTAAAATAGCCTCGTAAGGTGTTTCCCCATCTGTATCGCCATATTCAATACCTAGCGTACGAGTTCCTGACAAATAGCTAAGTAGTCGGTATGCAGCAGAGTGGTGGTCAGGGCCAGGAT